>Ga0184627_10001243_pt1 | contig 10301 bp, 11 predicted proteins | sample PLM3_127_b1_FD_133150 | JGI IMG/M metagenome (GOLD analysis project Ga0184627, IMG submission 133150) | Groundwater sediment microbial communities from an aquifer in East River, Colorado, USA - PLM3_127_b1 | ecosystem: Environmental > Terrestrial > Soil > Riparian zone | place: USA: East River...
CTTTGGCGAGCAGGAACTCGGCGAGGTAGGCGCCGTCCTGCCCGGTGATGCCGGTGATCAAAGCGGTTTTTGGTTTGGACATCGTCCGATGGCATCCGCGCAAACGAGCGCTATATTGCACGCGCGGGGTGGCCTCGCGCAAGAGACGTAGATTAGAATGCGTCGATTCCGAGACAGGGCCCGTCAATAATGAAGATCAAAACCAACGGCATCGAATTGAACTACAGCGTCGAGGGCAACGGACCGTGGATGGTGATGAGCCATTCGCTTGCCTGCGATCTGTCCATGTGGGACGAGCAGGCCGCGGTGTTCAGGCGTAATTTCAAGGTGCTGCGCTTCGACACGCGCGGACACGGGAAAAGCGACGCGCCCGAGGGCGAATACACGCTCGACATGCTCGCCTACGACGTGCACGGGCTGCTGCAAGGGCTCGGCGTCGAACGCTGCCATTGGGTGGGCCTTTCGATGGGCGGGATGATCGGCCAGACTTTCGCGCTCAAGTTCCCGGAGATGTTCGCGAGCATGGTGCTCGCCGACACCACCAGCCGCTATGCGCCCGAGGCCTTGCCGCTATGGCAGGGACGCGTCAAGACAGCGCAGGAGAAAGGCATGGAGGCGCTGGTCGAGTCCACGCTCGGGCGCTGGTTCACCGAGCCGTTTCGCAAAACCCATCCGGAGGTGACCGCGCGCGTGAGCGCGATGATCCGCGCTACGCCGGTGCCGGGCTATGTGGGCTGCTGCCAGGCGATTCCCCAGATCAATGTGACCGAGCGGCTGAAGGAGATCAAGTGCCCGTCGCTCGTGATCGTGGGCGAGCAGGACGCCGGAACGCCGGTCGCAATGGCGCGCGAGATACACGCGGCGCTGCCGGGATCGGAGCTCGCGATCATTCCTTCGGCATCGCATTTGTCCAACCTCGAGCAGCCGGCGGCGTTCACGCGGGCGCTGACGACATTTCTGAACAAGCATCGGTAAGATCTGACTCCCCTCCTCGAATGAGGAGGGGTGGCGCGAAGCGCCGGGGTGGTCATCACGCAGCACCACCCCGCCGGCTGACGCCGGCACCCCTGCTCAAGCGAGGAGGGGAAGGGAACAGCCTGGACCACCCCGCCGGCTGACGCCGGCACCCCTCCTTAGTAAGGAGGGAAAAACAGGCGGGAAACGCGAGCGCTTCAGAAGATGATGCTCACTCCGGCAAGAACGCCGCTGCCGCCGACCTTCACCTTCTCGCCGGTGCCGATTGTGGAGACAAGGTACTTGTACTGCGCATAGAGACCGACGTCCTTGAAGCGGAATTCCACGCCCGCCAAGCCCTGATAAGCCAGACCTGAAGGTTTTCCCGTCAGGACACCGCCATAATCTGCAATGGCGAAGCCGATGCCGGCCCCGACGAAAGGGTAGAACCAGTTTGCCGCGCGGAAGTAGTACTTTCCGTTCACCGTCGTTGCGAACGCTTTCTGCTGTGCGCTTTGGGTTGTTCCGTCCCTGATCAGGTCATTCTTGTAGTAGAAGATCTCACCGCCCAGGGCAAAGCCCGCCTTATTGCGCCACTCGAGCTCCATGCCGAACGCCGGCTTGGAAGTCGTGTCGTAGGTATGTGCGAAGCCATCGATCACCTGGTTGCCCTCGGCCATTTTGAAGTTACCCGTCTTCGCGATGAGCGCAATGTCCCAGGCCGGGGCGCGCGCAACTGCCGGTGGAGGTGACGCGGGCTTGACCGCCCGTGGCGGCGCAGGCTTGGCGATCTGCGGCGCTGGCGCAGGCTTGGGCGCCGACGGCATTGAGCGCGGCGCACCTATGATCGCCGGCGCAGCCCCGACGAAGCGGCTTTGCGCGACCGAAAGGCGACCCTCGGCTTCGCTCACCAGGCGCGTCTCCGTTCGCACCGGTCTCACCCCGGAAACAGCCTCGACGCTCACGAAATAGCTTCGGTTGGGCTCCGCCTGAAGGGCGACCGCGCTCAGCACGCGATCGCCGGTGCGCACGAACGTCCTTCCCGGAGTGACGGTCGCGACGAGGAAGGTCCCGTTGGCCAACTGCCCGACCGCCTCCGCGTTCACGGACACCGGCACCTGCGCGGCTACCGGCTCACGCTCGCTGCGAAAAACAAACACGAGCGCCCGGCCTGGCGGCGGCGTGGCCAGGTGGGCATCCCCCTGGGCGTGCGCGGGCGGGGCAGAAAACACACCGATGTGCAAGAGAGCGCCGCTCACCGCAAGGCATGCGCGCAGCTTCATGAGTGGATCTCCATCCTTCCTGTTCTTCGCATTCCTCGCGTCCGAGGAGGATCACCCGTGACAGCCGCATTCTAGGGTGCGAAAGTTGGAAAAAGATAGGAAATACAACCTCCCTCCACCCATACGCGCGGACGCGAATTGCCCTAGCGGACCGCAGGGCCCCGATGTACTGCGCGTTCGCGCCGCTGGAAATTCGGCCCCGGCCCATTCAGCAGCCGCGGCGCCGAGTTCAGGTCCTGCAGCGCCTCATCCATGCGGATGATGCTTCAGCCAGTGGCGCGCGATGTCGATGCGGCGCGTGATCCAGACTTTGTTTTTTTTCGAGACATAAGCCAAAAACTTCTGCAGAGAGGCGAGACGGCCAGGTCTGCCCGCGAGCCGGCAGTGCAGGCCCACCGACATCATGCGCGGCGCGTGCCTGCCCTCCTCGTACAAAACGTCGAACGAATCTTTCAGGTAGGCAAAGAACTGGTCGCCGGAGTTGAAGCCCTGCGGCGTCGCGAAGCGCATGTCGTTCGCGTCCAGGGTATAGGGAACGACGAGCTGCGGCTTGCCGTAGCGCGTGTCGTACCAGGGCAGATCGTCGCTGTAGTCGTCGGCGTCGTAGACGAAGCCGCCTTCCTCGACCACCAGGCGGCGCGTGTTGGGACTGGTGCGCCCGGTGTACCAGCCGAGCGGCCGCGCGCCCGTCAGGCGCTTCTGGATATCGATTGCGCGCTGCATATGCGAGCGCTCGACGTCGAGGGGAACGTACTGGTAATTGATCCAGCGCCAGCCGTGGCTGGCGATCTCGTGCCCGGCCTTGCAGAATGCCTCCACCACGCCGGGATTGCGCTCCATCGCCATCGCGACGCCGAACACGGTGAGCGGCAGGTCGTACTTGCGAAACAGCGCGAGCAGCCGCCATACCCCGACCCTCGAACCGTACTCGTAGAGCGACTCCATCGACATGTGCCTGACGCCTTCGAGCGGCTGCGCGTTGACGATCTCGGACAGGAACGCCTCGCTCGCATTGTCGCCGTGCAGAATCGAGTTCTCGCCGCCCTCCTCGTAGTTGAGGACGAACTGCAGCGCGAGGCGCGCGCCACCGGGCCATTTCGCCCCGGGCGGCTTGCCTGCGTATCCGACGAGGTTGCGTGGATAGGTTTCGCTCAATCGCCCGCTCCGAACAGATCGAGCAACGAGAGTGCGATAACTTCGGTGGCTTTGCAAAGATCGTCGAGTTTCAGATTCTCGTCGGCGCGGTGGCCGTTCGCCTCCTCCAGCGTGCGCGGCCCGGCGCCGTAGAGCACCGTCGGAATGCCGGCCTCGCCGTAGTGGCGCGCATCGGTGTAGAGCGGCGCCCCGCGTGGCTCGATCTCCGCGCCGAACACCTCGCGCGCGCGCGCCTGCAGCGCCCGCACCAACCGCTCCTGCCCGGGGCGCGGCACGAAAGGATTGGCGAGCAGGATCCTGCGCACTTCGGCCCGGATGCCGGGCATCTTGCGCACCGATTCCCTGATCAGCGCGGTGATGAACTTTTCCGCCGCCCCGGGGATCTCGTCGGGCGTGATGCGCCGGTCGAGGCGAAACACTACCCGGTCGGGCACCACGTTGGTGTTGATGCCGCCCGAGATCAGCCCCACCACCATGGTGGGACAGCCGATACCCGGGATCGCCGAGGGCAGCGCCGTGAGCGTCTTGCGGTAGGAATAGAGGTCCCCGAGGATCGCCGCCGCCGCTTCTATCGCGTCGTCGCCCTTGTCGGGCTCCGCGGCGTGACCGGACTTGCCCAGGATCTCGACCTCCAGGTGCAGGCAGCCGTTGTGGGCCGTGGTCACGGCATAGGAGAACCCGGCGCTGATGGCGTAGTCGGGCTTGGTGAGGCCCTGCTCCAGCAGCCACTTCGGACCGATCGCGCCGCCCGCCTCTTCGTCGTAGGTGAAGTGCAACTCGACGGCGCCGCGCAGCGGGGTGCCGGAACGCTTCAGCGCCATCAGCGCCCAGGCGTAGGTCGCAAAATCGGACTTCGACACCGCGACGCCGCGACCGAACATGTGGCCCTCGCGGATCTCCGCGCCGTAGGGGTCGTAGCTCCAGCCCCCTCCCGGCGGCACCACGTCGCCATGCGCGTTCAACGCGATCACCGGCCCGCCGTTCCCGAACCTTTCCCGCACGATGAGGTTGGTGCACGAGATCATGCCGTTCGCTCTTACCAGCTCGCCGGGCACGGCGTGGCGCTCGACCGCGAAACCGAGGGCTTCGAGAAGCGCGGCGGCCCGCCTGGCGTGCGGCGCGCAGTCCCCCGGAGGGTTGTCCGACGGAGTCTTCACCAGCTCGGCCAGGAAACGGATCTGCGCCTCGCGCTCACGCGCAAGGAAGCCTCGGATCGCGTCGCGTACCTGATCGTTCATCCCGGCCGCGTCTGGACTGCGCTCCTGCATAGTCATTGCGCCTGCGGCCGGAAGTTTTCGATGAAGCGCAAGAACACGCGCGCCCCGATCTCTGCATCCGCGACGGTAATTGCCTCGGCCGGATTATGGCTGATGCCCTTCTCGCAGCGCACGAAGAGCATGCCGATGTCGCACAGCTCGATCATCGCCATGCCGTCGTGGCCGGCGCCGCTAGGCAGCTTTCTTACCGCGATCCCCTCGGCGGCGATCGCCGCGCCCATCTGCTCCATGAGCCACGGCGCGCAGGCCGCGACGCCGCCCTCGTGCGTCTGGGTGGTCTTCAGCACGACGCCGCGCCGCCTGCAGATCGCCTGCAGTTCGGCGAGGACGTCTTGGACCGCCGCCACGCGCAGCGAGTCCTCGGGCGAGCGAATGTCGATCGTGAACCTCGCCTTGCCCGGGATCACGTTGACCGCGCCCGGGAGCGCCTCGAGCTTGCCGACCGTGCCGACCATCTCGGGCACGCCCGCGCAACGCCGCTCGATCGCCAGCACGCATTCGGCCGCAGCCGCGAGCGCGTCCTGGCGCAGCGTCACGCGCAGGCGCGAAAAGCCGTTGATCGCGGTAACCACGCCGACCGGCAGGCTCTCGGCTTCCAGCACCGGCCCCTGCTCGATGTGCAGCTCGGCGTAGGCAAGCACCTCCCCGCGGCGATGCGCCGCCTCGCGAATGCGCTCCGGATCGAGGCCGAATCCGCGCAGCGCCTCGCGCAGGCTCACCCCGTCCTTATCTACTGCATTGAGCGTCTCCTGCCGGAAGGCGCCGGCAACCGCGCGGCTGCCGATGAGGGTCGCGTTGAAGCGCACGCCTTCCTCGTCGGCGAACCCGACCACTTCGATCGCGAACGGAAGCTGCCTTCCTGCCGCATTCAGGGCGTGCACGGACTCGATCGCCGAGACCACGCCGAGCATGCCGTCGTATTTGCCGGCATCGCGCACCGTGTCCAGGTGCGAGCCGAGAATCAGGCAAGGCAAGCCCGGCCGCTCGCCCTCGTAGCGGCCGACCACGTTGCCGATGGCGTCGAGCCGCGCGTTCATGCCCGCCTCCCGCATCCAGGCAAGCACCCGTTCGTTCGCTGCCTGCTGTTGCGGCGACAGGTAGACGCGGGTCAGCCCGTCGGGCTGTTCCGAGAACCGTGCCAGCTCGTCACAGCGCGCCATGATGCGCGGCGCCGAGAGTCGCGCTCCGGCCCGGACTTCGACGGGCCCGTTCACTGCACGCACCTATGATTCATGCTTATACCGGGAAGGATGGCAGTGTAATTGTTGATGTGCCGGACGTGCATGTCCAGTATATTGTTCGGTGTGAATCAGCATCGTTCTCCTTGATGCCGATTCTCGTCGTCCACGGCTACGCGATAGAATCGAATTTTGCCCTGCAAGGATCCGTGCGTCTGTCCCAGATCAATTGCGCCGATGCGACTTCCTTCGTCGCGATGCTGGGCGGCATTTTCGAAAGCTCTCCCTGGGTCGCCGAGCGGATCCGGGACCGAAGGCCGTTCGATTCGGTCGAGGATTTGCATCGGGCGATGCTCCGCGCGGTAATGGAATCGGGTCCGGACGGCCAATTGGCGCTTATTCGCGCCCATCCCGAGCTCGCCGGTCGGGAGGCGGCGGAGGGCTCTCTCACAGCCGATTCGACAAGCGAACAGGCCCGTCTCGGCTTCACGGCGCTGTCCCGCGGGGAAATCGAGACCATGCGCGAGCTGAACCGCCGCTACCGGGAAAAATTCGGCTTGCCGTGCATCGTAGCGCTGCGGCTGCACGCGGAGCGCGCAAGCGTGCTGGCGGAGATGGAGCGCCGCCTGGCGCACGACGGGGAGACGGAATTGCGCATCGCGCTCGAGCAGATCGGCCACATTACCCGCGGCAGGCTGGAGAAGCTCCTGGGAGAGGGCTGACGATGGGAAGGCTCACGACGCACGTGCTCGACACCGCCGGCGGTCGGCCCGCCGCGGGCATGCGGCTCGAGCTCTCGGTGCTCGAAGGCGGGGACTGGAAGGTATTGAAGACGTTGCGCACGAACGCCGACGGGCGGACCGACGAGCCGCTGCTCGCCGGCGAGCGAATGAAGCCGGCGCAGTACCGGATCGTGTTCGACGTCGCCGATTATTTCAGGGCGAACGGGGTGACGCTCCCCGAGCCCCCGTTCCTCGATCGCGTGCCATTGCGCTTCGGCATTGCCGATGCGCAGGCGCATTATCATGTGCCATTGTTGTGCTCGCCCTGGAGCTATTCGACCTACCGCGGCAGCTGACCTCGAAAGGAAAACGACTATGAAACATTACGAATTGCGCCCCATTCTCGCCCTCGCCATGCTCGCCCTCGCCGTACTTCCCGCGGCGGCGCAAACCTGGCCGACCAAGCCGGTTTCCGTGGTCGTGACGTTCTCCCCCGGGGGCTCCTCCGCCATCGTCGCGCGGCTGATCGGAGGGCCGTTGCAAGCCAAGATCGGCCAGCCGGTGATCGTCGACAACCGGCCGGGCGCCGGCGGCACCATCGGTGCGGCGATCGTCGCCAAGGCCGCGCCCGACGGCTACACGCTGCTCCTTTCCAACAGCGCGCCGATCAGCATTTCGCCCTTCATGCTCACGACGCCCATCTACGACTCGGTGAAGAGCTTCACTCATGTGTCCTACATCGGGTCGGTGGCCAACGTTTTCGTGGTGCATCCGTCGGTGCCGGCAAAGACGTTCGCGGAGCTCGTCGCATGGATCAAGGCGCAGCCCAACCCGGTCAATTACGGCTCGGGCGGCATCGGCTCGATCGGGCACATCGTCGGCGAGACCTTCAAGAACGACCACGGCCTGAAGATGGAGCACGTCGGCTACAAGGGCTCATCGCCCATGCACAACGATCTCCTCGGCGGCAACATCAAGCTGGCGATCGACACGCTGCCGCAGAACGTCCCCTTCATGAGGGACGGGAAGCTGCGCGCTATCGCCGTGACGTCGCCCGCCCGCGCCTCGATGGCCGGCGACGTGCCGAGCGTGCTCGAGCTCGGACAGAAAAAGCTCGTGGCCGAGAACTTCCTCGGCGTCTCAGGTCCCGCCGGGCTGCCGGCCGCGGTGGTCCAGCGGCTGCAAGCAGCCATGCTCGAGGTGCTCGCCGATGCGACGGTGACCAAGCGCCTGGAGGATCTGGGCGTGACCGGGCGCAAGATGTCTCCTGCGGAATTCACCGTGTTCGTGCGGAACCAGGTGAACGACTGGCAGGGGCCGGTGCGCGCCTCGGGCGCGAAGCTGAACTGAGGTGCCCGGCATCTCGATCCACGTCGTAGATGTCTCCCGCGGCGTCGTCGCCGCGGGAATGCGGGTGGAACTGTTTCGCGAGCGGCGACTCGTTGTTTCGGGCTTGACAACGGGAAACGGTTTGCTCGACGACCCCGCGCTCAAGGAGCGCTTCGAAGCCGGTCGGTACGAAGCAATATTTCATGTCGGAGCCTGGTATCGGGAGCAGGGCGTCGCGCTGCCGGCGGTACCGTTTCTTGACACGGTGAGCTACCGCTTCGGAATCTCGGACCCGGCGCAGCACTACCACCTGCCGTTCAAATGCACGCCCTGGGGCTACTCCTGCTTCCGCGGGGGCGCCTGAATTGGAGTCGTATCTCCTCGACTGGCTGAGCCTGCTGCTGCGCTGGGCGCACCTGGTCGTGGGCATCGCTTGGATCGGCGCTTCGTTCTACTTCATCTGGCTGGATAACCACCTCGAGAAGTCCGTCGACCCGCGCGTTGCGGGCGAGCTCTGGGCGGTGCACGGCGGCGGCTTTTACCGCGCCGAGAAATTCAAGGTCGCGCCGGCGCAGATGCCCGCGAAGCTGCACTGGTTCAAGTGGGAGGCATACTGGACCTGGATCACCGGGTTCTTCCTTCTGGTCCTGATCTACTACGCGGGCGCAGAGCTGTACCTCATCGACGCGTCGCTCATGCCTTTGTCCAAGGGCGCCGCGATCGCCATCGGCGTCGGCAGCCTCATCGTCGGCCTGGCGGTCTATGAGGGGCTGTGCCGCTCGCCGCTGGGCGAAAACGACGCGGCGCTGGGCGCGGTGATGTTCCTCTTGCTCGCGGCGGCCGCCTGGGGCCTGTGCCAGGTGTTCAGCGGCCGCGGCGCCTTCATTCACTATGGGGCGGTCCTCGGCACGATCATGGTCGGCAATGTCGTCCATATCATCATTCCCGGCCAGCGCCGCATGGTGGAGGCGATGCGCGCCGGGCGCGCGCCCGATCCGAAAGACGGCATCGCTGGCCGCCAGCGCAGCGTGCACAACACCTACTTCACGCTGCCGGTTCTCTTCACCATGATCGCCAGCCACTACGCATTCACCTTCGGCGGACGCTGGAACTGGCTGGTGCTGGTCGCGCTCACGCTCGCCGGCGCGCTGATCCGCGTCTGGTTCGTGATGCGCCACAAAGGATCCGCTCCGGCCTGGCCGCTGGTCGCGGGAACTGGTTTGATTTGCGTTCTCATGCTTCTATTTCTTCCAAAAACAGACGACAAAGCGGCACCTGTGAAATTCGAGGAAATCAAAAGGATCGTCGACGCGCGCTGCCTCACCTGCCATGCGGCGAAACCGGCGTTTCAGGGGCTGAACGAGGCGCCGAAGGGGATCGTGCTCGATACGCCCGAGCGCATCCGCGCCCAGGCGCTGCAGATCCACCAGCAGACGGTGCTCGCGAAAGCGATGCCGCCCGGAAATCTCACCGGGCTCACGGACGGGGAGCGCGCGCTACTCGATTTCTGGTACCGCTCCGGCGCGAAGGGCGACTGACGCCGTTTCGAGAATCTGCGCGACTGCGGAGACGGCGACCTCCGCAGGATGCTTGCCGCCCTTGAACAGCCCGATCGGCGACACCAGCCGCGCAAGCTGCTCCTGCGTGACTCCGCGGCGCCGCAGCCGCGCCTTGAATTTCGCCGCCTTGGACTCGGAGCCGATCAGACCGAGATAGGCGAAGTCTCCGCGTCTCAGAATTCGCTCTACCAGCTCGAGGTCAAGCGCGTGGCTGTGGGTCATCACGAGGAAGCAGGCGCCGCGGGGCGCTTCGTCTACCATCCACGCCGGCTCTTCTTCGATCACGACCCGGACATTGCCTCCGACCGACGCCGGAAAAACCTCCGGCCGGGAATCCACCCAGATGAGCCGGCACGGCAGCCGCTCGAGGATGCGCGCAACTTCCTTGCCGACGTGCCCGGCGCCGAAAAGCACGACCTCGAACTCGGCCGACGGCTCCCGCGGCGGCGCCTCCAGCAAAAGTGTAAAGCGCAGCTTTACGGTCCCGCCGCAGCATTGGCCCAGGCTGTCGCCGAGCGCGATCACCCGCTCGCGCCGGGCCTCTCCCGACAAGAGCATCTCGCGGGCGATCTTCATTGCCGTGTACTCGAGGTTGCCGCCGCCGATGGTGCCCTCGGTGCAGTCGGCGCTCACCCACATGCGCGCGCCGGCTTCTCGCGGCGCGGATCCTCGGGTTTCGACGACCAGGATTTCGATTGCCTTCAAGACGAACTCTTCAAAGCGTAGATCGCCCGCAACACATTTTCCGGAGTGGCCGGCGCTTCCAGGGGCACGGGATTGCGCGCATTGCTGGTCGAGCCGACCGCGTCGAGAATGGCGTGGAAGGCCGACAGCGCGAGCATCA
>Ga0184627_10001244_pt1 | contig 10296 bp, 16 predicted proteins | sample PLM3_127_b1_FD_133150 | JGI IMG/M metagenome (GOLD analysis project Ga0184627, IMG submission 133150) | Groundwater sediment microbial communities from an aquifer in East River, Colorado, USA - PLM3_127_b1 | ecosystem: Environmental > Terrestrial > Soil > Riparian zone | place: USA: East River...
AGGGGCGGGGTGAGGCAGGGGGAGAGGGCCGGGGTGAGGTGGGGCTATGCAAATTGATGTAATTTCCGACGTGGTATGCCCGTGGTGCTTCATCGGCAAGCGCCACCTCGAATCCGCACTCGCAGCATGGCGCAAGGATCATCCTGGCGAAGTACAACCCCAAGTGCGCTGGCACCCGTTCCAGCTCAATCCGCAATTGCCGCGCAGCGGCATGCCGCGCGCCGAATACATCGCGACAAAGTTCGGCGGGCCGCAGCGTGCGAAGGAAATCTACGCCAGGGTCGCCAATGCCGGTGCCCGTGCCGGCATCGCCTTCGACTTCGACAGGATAGCGGTACAGCCGAACACCCTGAATGCGCACCGGCTGATTCATCATGCCGGCTCCAGCGGCAGGCAGGATGCGATAGCGGAGGCGCTGTTCCGGGCCTATTTCCTCGAAGGCGCGGATCTGTCGCGCGACGACACACTCGCCGAAATCGCCACGCGCGCCGGCTTCGACCGCAACGAGATCGGTGCCTACCTCGCCAGCAGCGAGGACAAAGCACTCATCGAAGACCAGGATCAGCACGCGCGGTCGCTCGGCGTCGAAGGCGTGCCTTTCTTCATTATCAACCGGCGCTATGCCGTTTCCGGTGCGCAACCGCCCGAGGCCATCCTCGATGCAATGGCGAAAGCGCAGGAGGAGCTTGCTGCGATGCCGCAATAATCGCGCAGATTACGGTTGATTCGATCCGGCGATGGCGCTAGCATGCGGCCAAGAATAAAAGCGCCAGGAACTGCGTGACCCTCAACTCCGACGAAGGAGGTGCGCCATGTGCTTAGAGTTCGAAGCCCTGTACTGGGCAAAGCTGGCCGAAGAAGAAAGGCAAAAAAGAGAGGCCGAAAAGCAGGCAAAACCGGTGAAGCCGGCGGAAACCAAACCGCAAGGACGCCCGGAATACGAGGAAGACCCGCTCCCGGTCTGAATCTACGCGAACCGATTTACGATGGCAAAACCCCGCGCAAGCGGGGTTTTTGTTTTTCCACCCCCGTGATTCCGCGCGTTCGCCCGATGGGATAATCCGCCGAGGCGGGAACCATGAAACTCATCACCTGGAACATCCAATGGGGCCGCGGCATCGACCTCAAGGTCGATCTGGCCCGGATTGCGCGCACCGCCTGCGAGATTTCCGAGTTCGACGTGCTGTGCCTGCAGGAAGTAGCAGTGAATTTTCCGGGTCTGGCGGGAAGCCGCGGCGAGAACCAGGTCGCGGAACTGTCGCGCGCGCTGCCCGGCTATTCCGCGCATTATGGCATCGCCACCGACGTGGATGACGGCCATGGCCGCCGCAGCCGGTTCGGCAATCTGATCTTTTCGCGACTGCCGGTGATCCTGGTCTTTCGTCATCTGCTGCCCTGGCCGCCCGACCCGAAGGTGCCGAGCATGCAGCGCATTGCCGTCGAGGTGGTTGTGCAGGCCCGGTGGGGTCCGCTGCGGGTGATGACCACGCATCTGGAGTATTACTCGGCGATGCAGCGGATGGGGCAGGTCGAGGCCCTGCGGCGCCTGCACGAAGAAGCCTGCGGGCACGCCGTGTTCCTGCGACCGTCCGGAGATCCGGGCGAGCCTTTCGCGGCGCTGCCGCGTCCCGCGTCTACCATCCTCACCGGCGATTTCAACTTCAAGCCGGACGCGCCCGAGCATGAGCGCATGACCTCAGCATTCGGCGCGGCCGTGCCGCGCCTCATGGACGCCTGGGAGATCGCGCACCCGAAAAAGCCGCACGCACATACCGTCGGACTGTACGAGAACGGCTGGGCGGAGCACCCCTACTGCTGCGATTTCATTTTCGTGACCGACGATCTGGCATCACGCGTTCGCGCGGTCGCCGTGGATACGCAGACTCAGGCGTCAGACCATCAGCCCGTTCTGATCGAGTTGGCGGACTGAAAGTTCGACCCTGCGGCCTCACGTAAGCCTCAGCTGTGGGGCATGACCTTTGACACGGCGGGATCTCATAAGTGTTCGGCGCGCGGAGCGCCGCATGCACGGGTCAGGTGCATGGCCAAAGCATCCAACTTCACTTCGCGCCGCCGGACTCCTTAACCCGTAAAATGCATCATGGCATCTTGCTGATGATCTGCTTCATCTCGTCCACAGCGAAGCCACGCAGGGTTTCCGTTCGCACATTGCCAAGCGAGGCAACCTTCAGTAGTGCGGAGGTAACCGCTTCATCGGAGCCCTCCAAAACCACCACGATGTCGTAATGCCCCACGGTGTAGTAGGTGTTCTTGATCGTTACACCGATCTTTTCTGCCATCGCCCGAAATGCATTAAAGCGATCTGGTGAGTCCTTGACATTGCGGATTCCCTGATCGGTGAAGTTAATAAGGGTAATGAACGTTGCCATAATTCCCTCCAAGGAGAGTTGATGCTTTCCTGGCGGTCGCTAAGCCGATGCAACGATATGGAAGAAGACCGCCATTCCTCCACATCCGGTAGTGCGACGATGCCGCGAAATTCTCTCTGGCGCATGATGAACAGCTAACCGGCGCGCGCTGTTTTTGCGCGCGTCCGGTTGAGCGACGGGTTAGGGGCCATAGCATGTGTCGCCCGACCAAGATGGTTGCGGTCCAGGCACATAGGTAACGGATTAGTCCAGGGACATCGGTAACACTTTGCCGTTAACTACGGGCACCTGTGGAGGTGCTCATGCCTTGGAACGAGACTACACCTATGGATCAGAATACGCATTTCATTGCCGACTACCTGCGCGCAGAACTATCGATGACCGAACTGCGGCTCTCGGATGAAAGTATTGCTTTTCCCCGCGAGCGCTGTAGACGCGACCCTATCTGCTCTTGTTTTCCGTGAGAGGCAACTGTTTTGCCAAGCTTACTGCATTCTCCACACGCCATCTTTCCCCACGGAAAAATTCGGATAACTACGGCTTCGATACCATTGATCTTCGTTTAACCCGCGCAGCGGGTTTAAATCAACGGTCAGATCGGTCCGGTAACCGTGAGTCCAGTTGCCGTGACTGTCCTTGCCGCCGGTGCGTGTGTTGAGATAGAAGGTGTAATGGACGCCGGTATTGCCGTTGGTCCACTTGACGGTGGATTGCGGGCTCGGCTGCTGGCTCTGTTCGAGCAGGCGCATGATCTGTTGGCGGTCGCTGTCGTCCATCATCTCCCGGTAAACGAATTCCGCTTTGTGAAACTTCTCCCTCCAGTCGTGCATGAGGCGCCGTTTTTCCTGTGCCAAAGCCAGCGAACCCTCGATTTCGCCCAGACGCTGGTCCAGCTCGCGCCGGTAGCCTGCGTCGGTTCTCTCGACCGCCTCGTCATATTGCCCGGGATTGCCCGACGAGACCCGCGCCATGCCGATCTTGCTGTTCTTCAGCGCCTGTTCACTGTGGGCAAAGGCAGCCAATTCGCGTAGCAGAGGAAGATATTGGCGCAGATCTTCCTGGATGCGTGCGCGATCGAAGGCAGGCAGATAGTGGCGAAGGATCGAGCCGAAGTGGTTGTTGACGTCACCTGCGCGGATGCCAACACGACTTACCGTGAGCGGGGCGCCGCTATCGAGCAGCGAACGCCAACTCACTGGCGTCAGTGCGTCCAAAGTGATGGTGCGCAGGGCAAAGGGGATCTTGTCGGACATGACAGAATCGCCGTGGTAATAAGCAGGATGCAGGGCAAAGGCGGTAATACTGCCGTAGAAGAACGGTACGACCGCCAGAACGGTGATGCGTTTCTCTTCACCGGCCGACAAGAAAGACCTGTCGAGCAGCTTGGCATGGCTGCCGTGTATCCCCTCGTAAAGGATGCGGGTGTCGACCATGAAATGGCGGCCTGTTTGCAAGTCGTTCGCCATGGGAACCCGTAGTTCGGCGACGGCAGGGCGGGTGCTGGCGAAGAGCAGAATAAATACGAGGTAACCAATCAATCGGGTTAATAGAGACATGAAAGGAGCTCTCTGTGCAATGTGTGACTCAGGCAATAATTACTCAATCGCCCGAATTTCATGAAGTCTCCGGGAACGCGCCGAACGACCAAAATCACCGGCCGTTTGGCCGCGGGCGCGAGCCGGCTGGCAAACGGTCCGGTACATCGCCGGGTTGGGCGTTTGGTTTTAACCGCACCCGCAATGCACGCAGCTCAGTTGCCTTCTCCACGGCGGGGCCAGAAGCCAGACAACGACTGGCAGTCAAACGACCCTCCGATTGTCGCAGGTACAGAAGGTACGCTTCGCCGACAGTTGGATTCACCGGCGGAAGAAAAAAGTCGCAATCCGATTGACCGGTTTGAATCGTGAGGGTCTTCGACGGGGAACCTTTGAATACCTCGACCGGTTGCACTGCCACGTGGTCTAGAGCCTTAAAGGAGGACACCGTAGCAACCAAGACGAGATCGGCATGATCGACGCGGTCAGAGAGGCTCAGTGTTCGACACTGGCACGCAAAGGCAGCGCTCGAGACGAGAAGCGACATCGCGACAGTGATCGCGGTGAGATGAGACATGTACGTGAGCTCCGACGCCCAACGTCCGCGTTGAACGGCGCGGGGCCGCTTGCCGGCCACGCGTCCATTTTCGAACGCGTGGTTAGACAGAAGCCAATACTGCCTTACGGACCGGCTGGGGAAGCTTAACTGGTGTGAAGTAGCTTGCCGGATACAGATAGTCTTCGCCTGACTCATCAATGACGCGAAGCTGACGGTGTCTCTCCGCGTCGGGGTCGGGAAGTACCTGATAAATCTTTCGGGGCTCCAAAGAAACCTCATAGCCCTTGTTCTTCAGGCAAACAACAAATTTTTTGGTCGATGTTTTCATAGGGGTCTAATCGACATAGCGCTTGATCTTGAACTCTCTGCGGCCAATGCGATGAGCTTCGTACCAGTGTACCTCCGCCAGCCGGGTGGCGCCATCCGGTAGTCGAACACGAGCAATGCCCTTTCGTTTCCTCCAGCGACCGCGTTAATAGAGCTTGCGCAATCGCCCAATTTCTCGAATGGAAGAGCCGACGGCAAAGGTCTCAACATGGGCGATCTCTCCAACAATCTCGAAGTTCATCAGGCTATGCTTTCAAGGCATCGAGATATCGGTAAGCTGCCGTTTAACGCCCGCGCTAACAGGCGCACAAACAGCAAGCGCAGCGCCGCTGTTGGACCGGGTTGATTGCCTTGTCGGGCGGCACTCTCACCGGATCACCTCGTCAGCGCGGAGCAGGATCGACTCGGGGATCTTCAGCCCGAGCGCCTTCGCCGTCTTGAGGTTGACGACGAACTCGAAATTGGTCGGCTGCTCGATGGGCAGGTCGCCGGGTTTGGCGCCCTTCAGGATCTTATCGACATACCCGGCCGATCGGCGGAACAAATTGCCGATGTTCGCCCCGTAGGACACCAGCCCGCCGTCGTCAACGTAATCCCTCTGCCCGTACATGGTTGGCAGCCGGGCCTTCGACGCCAGCTTGAGAAGCGTCGTTCGATGAGTAAAGAAGAGGGGGGCTTCGAGCACGTACAGCGCCTGCGCGCGCGCTCGGCTGACAGCCGAGAAGGCTGGATCGAACTGCTCGGGCGTTCGCACGCCCACGAAACTCAGTTCGATCGCCAGCGAGGGCGCTGCCGCCTTGAGGTCTTCGACCGCCTTCGGGTGGTACGGTGTGTCTGGGTTCCATAGCACCGCCACCCGGGCGATCCGCGGGATCGCCTCCTTGAGCAGTTGCAGCCGCTTGGCGCTAAGCTCAGCCAGCATAAGCGAGAGCCCGGTGACGTTTCCACCAGGATGCGCGAGGTTTGCGACCAAGCCGGATCCGACTGGATCGGCGACGATGGCCATGACGATGGGGATGGTGGACGTGGCGCGCTTGGCCGCCTGGGTTGCGAGCGTAATGTCCGCGACGATCACGTCAACTTTGCGCTGGACCAGGTCGGTGACCAACTCCGGTACCCGAAGCGTAATCGCCGTTGGCGGATCGCCACTCGATCACCACGTCGCGTCCCTCGGTGTAGCCCGCATCCCGTAGCCCCTGCCGGAACGACTGCGTTTCCTTGCTCTCGAGTGAGAAGCCCACGAGCAACACCCCAATGCGCCGCGGCGACGCCGGCCGCTGCGCATCGGCGGTGCTGGCGATACCGAACGACCCGAGGCAAGCCGCGAGGACAGCGAGACCGCATAGGAAAGCGCGCCGGATCACTGTATCACTTGCTCCGCTCAGCGCACACAGTAGCCAACGACCGCGCCCTTCATGACGCGCAACTGACGGTTAGACAACAGGCGCGTCATCATGTGCGCGGCCTTTCTGGAGTGGTTCAATCAGCTGCGCCTCGACGTCACCCGGAACTTGACCACGGCGCACGACGGTCGGCCATAGCTCAAGGGGTGGTGCCTGGACCAACGAGGGATCGAGTCTCACGGCGCCAAGATCATCATGCAAGAAAGCCCGGCGTCCGCAGTGTTGGGCATCGCAGGCGACTCGGATGCCTGGGCGACACTCGCGCCAATGGCACGTACGACCGATGTACCGTCCGGATGGGTCGGCAAGGAAGATGTCAGCGCCCTTGTTTCGGCTCTGAGCCCGGCCTTTGAGTCTTCGGCCGGCGGTGGCGAGGGCGGTGAGATCGGCGTCATCATCGATAGTCACAAGGACATCTGCGTCCTTCGGGTCGTGCTTGTCGGTTGTTAACGAACCGACGAGAGCAATCTTCCTGACGCCAGGGCAGGTACGCGCGAACTCGACGAACCGAGAGACTTCGGAGAGCAGAAAACTCCGAACTGACGACTGGCCGGCTGAAGTTTCGGTCACCACCTGCGATCGGCTCCTTGGTTCTAAACGCCCCGCATAACGGGCCCACGGCGAGGGGGCGAAGCCCGCTTGCCGTAGTTCCGTGTTGATGCGGATGTTAGGCCCACACTTGCCGATCACATTTGAGAAATGCCGGCCATTCACCCCTCTGAAGAGAGGTTCGAGTGCGCCCTGGCTATGTCATTTCGGCTGAACGACGTAAACCGCAAAGTCGGATTTCCCTATGTTCTTCACCGCATAGGCTTTGTCCGGCCCCCGAGCTCTCACTTCGCCGGCTTTCCACTGCACGGTTTCGGTCTTACCATCGGCATAGATACGCTGGATCGTCCCGTCCGTCAAAGCGCGTACCACGCGGAAGGGGCGCTCGACGCTCGGGCCTTCGGCTCCTGGCTTAAGTCGAGACTCATATACCCGCACTTTGTCGTTATCCAGCAGAACCTTGATTTCCGCCTTTTCCTGTGCCTTGGCCGCACCCGCGAAGCCCCCTCCTAACATGAAGGCAGAGACCAGAAGGCTTAAGAAAAGACTCGCTGACTTTTTCATTCTGAACTCCTTTCTAGAACGGCTGTCGCGTTAGAGAGAAGCCCGTCGATGATCGGGCTAATCCATTGTACGCCGGCGCCTCACGCAGATCGCCCTGCTACCTTCGTTGAGAACCAGCGATAGAATTGCCAAGTCCATATGCGCCTGACCGGACGCGCGTAACCGGCGCGCAAACAGCAAGCGCAACGCCGCTGTTGACCGCTCCGCTTGAGCGCCGGGCTAGCCCTCGTCACTCGATCACGGCCGCAATGCATTCAACTTCTACTCGCGCGCCAAGAGCAAGGCCGTTCGCTCCGAGCGCGCTACGCGCGGGATAGCGCCCAGAGAAGAAGGACTTGTACACCTCGTTGAACGTACCCCACTCCGATATGTCCGCCAGCATGACTGTGCATTTCACGAGATCATTCACGCCATAGCCGTGCGCTTCAAGAGATGTCTTGATGTTTTCCATCGTCTGTCGCGCTTCCTCCCTGATGCCGCCAGGGGCGAGCTTCATGCCACCGGGAACGATCCCGATCTGGCCGGAGAGATAGAGCACGTTTCCCACGCGAACCGCCTCTGAGAACGGAAGGTTAGTGGGAAGGACCTTGCCCGAGTTTAAGAACTGGACTGCCCCAGGTTGCTCAGCGAACACCAGCTGTGCGCTGGCGAAACTTCCACACGCAGCGAGCAGCAACAGGGTTTTGCGCATCTTCTCTCCTTCCGTAGATACTGTTGATCACGAGGGCTAACGGGTGATGGTTTCCCTTGGCGTATTGCTTCCGAGATCCTGGTGGAGCGTGAGCGTCATTTCCATGAATGCTACCGCCGGGAATGTGCATCGCGCTAGCATCGTGGGCGTTGATCCGGCCAAGAGCGAGTTTCAACTCGCGATGGCGGATACGCGACTGCAAGCGATTCCCTTGCTGCCAGATCGACTGTTCAGTCTGCTTGCTTGTTGGCCGAGTCCTGATAGGAAGCGTTAGACACCACGTTGGACAACGCCTCGCCCGTCAAAGTATTTGACGAAGAAGTGGTAGACATGCCTGAGCTTGAAGTCACCCATCATCTTTAGGAAGAGAAGATCAATGTCGCGTTTCTTGATCGGTATTGTGTCGAGGTACTGATACAAGGCGTCGTGAACCATCGACGCCCTGTACGTGAAGGGCTTCATTGTTCGATAGTCGACGTGACCATCCGGGACGCCTACGATGGCCAAGTTGAGGAGACTGACCTTCGGCGTGCAGCCGTCCCAGGCGTATCCGGTAGTGTTGGCCTTGACGGTGACCAGGCCATCGACTGAGATCTCAAGCCACTCGGCGACAAATGGGGCCTTGAGGCGCCAATCGGTTTGATACTGAAAGTCCACAATCTCTTTGAAGGTATACGGGAAGTACGCTTTCCGCTCTATGTGGCGTGGGCGCGGGTAGGCACTGAGTTCGTTCATATGGCGCCTATGAAAGGGACTTCCCCGTCCCGATATAGCGGTGGAGAGGGGAAACGGCAAGACCTGACACTATTCACTCCGACCTCATTCAAGAAGTTCAATGTGATTCGCTGGTCCGACCCGGTTGAGGGCCTAACTCGGGAAGCAGACTCGGCACGAGGCCGCGCCGGCTGAGGTTGGAAAGAAACTCCGGCAGCACTTTGACCAGTTCTTCGGGGCGGTTGATGCCTCGGCCGCCATCGTGCATCAGGACGATGTCGCCTGCCTGCGCCGCGCTTAGTCGGTGGGCAATCCTGCGCGCAGAGCCCAGCGGCCCCCAGTCAACCGCGCTGTGGTTCCATAGCGCCAGGGTCTGGCCACCGCGTTCGGCTTCCTCGATCATGCAACGGCGCAAGCGCCCGTGCGGTGGCCGGAAAAACTTCGGCGCCCGGCCGATGAGGTCGGCGATTGCGGCGGCGCCATCGCGAACTTCTTTGCGCGCGGTCGACGCGAGCACGGTCCAAGGATGGCGGTGGCTCCAGGTGTGGTTTCCCAGCTCATGCCCATCCGCAGCCACTCGGCGCACGAGTGCGACCTGCTCACGCGCGAAGCGCCCGACCACGAAGAATGTGGCACAAACGTTCGCCTGCGCCAGGATGTCAAGGATGCGCGGCGTCCACCGTGCGTCCGGTCCGTCATCGAAGGTGAGGTACACGCGCCCGGCCTCAGGTGGCTGCGCGGACCCGAGCGGGAGACTCGCCATTTATTTCTTCCACATCATCGCGCACGTCGCCGAATCGCCGCAGCAGTTCCTTGCGGGTGAGCCAGTAAATGGTCGGGTCCGGCCTGGCCGAAGCGCGGGTCTGCTCTGCGGGCGCGAACGCCCACACCAGAAGGCGGAAGTACGCGGCGATCAAGCGCTTCTTGGGCCCATCCGGGAACGGTTCAGTGATGAAACCCATCCGCTGGCCATGAGGCGGCAGCCAACTCACTGCGTGATAGACCGCCAGGTCCGAGAACAGCGGATCCCGGCGTGCTCTTTCTGCCAGGATATGCATGGACTCGAGCATCAGCCGCACAAAGCACAACGCCGCTCGTCTGGAAGTGTCTGCTTCGATCCGGGGGAAGCGCGCGTTGTTGAAATGCAGCGTGCCGATGACATCCCCGGGCGCTAACCGGGTGCCGTCCGCGAACTCCATTGCAAGGCCGCGATACCGGGAGCGCCCCACGTACAGTATCTCCCCGACGGGCTGCAACCGATGCCGGCTGTGGTACAGGTCGTCCACCCTGCGAAGGCAGCTTTGCGTGATTTGCCGCACCCGGTCCATCAGTGTATGTACCGCCTCGCTGTGGCTTCGCGATCGCGCGAGCGCCAGGACCAATTCTGCGATCCGCAATGCCCCGTCGCGCTTGCCCAGAGTCCGCGCGCGATGCTGGATGTGGGCAAGTTCGCCGGGATTCGCGAGCAGGGATTCGATGGCCGCCGCCAGATCGTCCTCCGGCACCAGGCGGCCAACGCCGTGCTGCTCGAGGAAACGCACGTTGAAGCTTTCCTGTCCGCGCA
>Ga0184627_10001245_pt1 | contig 10293 bp, 6 predicted proteins | sample PLM3_127_b1_FD_133150 | JGI IMG/M metagenome (GOLD analysis project Ga0184627, IMG submission 133150) | Groundwater sediment microbial communities from an aquifer in East River, Colorado, USA - PLM3_127_b1 | ecosystem: Environmental > Terrestrial > Soil > Riparian zone | place: USA: East River...
CCAACTGACGGCTGTCATGTGACGGCTGCCAACTGTCAACTCCGATCCAGTCACGCTTTAACATGTCACGCTTCGTCCCATCACGCACCATCAGTCACGGACCACTTCGAGGCGAAGTGGTTCAGACGGCTTGAGGCCGCCGCGCAATGAAACGCGCGTGGGCTCGACCGCCAGCGCCGCGAGCCACGAGCGCAGTTCCTCGGCTGCCAGCAGGGACTCCTGCCCGGCGCCATGGTGGACGACCAGGCGGGCGCCCGGCTGCGCGAGGCAAATATCGACCGCCTGCCGTATTACCGGCTGCTCCAGCACCGCCCGGCCGCTGCGCGGCCGGTCCCACAGTTCGGGAGGAACGACAAAAGTCTGCGCCACGGCCGCGAACAGCAAGCCGAACAACCCCATACCGCAAGCAAATCTTATCATTCCGGTCATTCCGGCCACACCGTTGCGTCGGGTATCGCTTTCGGCACTCTTTTCACGGTCGGTTCCGACCAGGTGCCGGCCACGTCGTATTCGAAGGCGACGATCTGCCCCAGCGGGTCCTTCAGGACTTTCTGCGCGAAATAGGCCGCAATCCCCGCAATCGGGCCGCCGAAAATGGCGCCCGCAATCGCCACGGTATCGGTAACCTGCGGCACGATGCGCACCCTGAGCTTCTGCGTTTCTTGCGCGAGATCGACCTCTCCGCTCATGGTGACCCGCGCGGCCGGCCCCAGGATGCGGAAGTTCTCCGTGGTGGCGACGCCGTGGGTAATCTTTGCGGTCCCGGCGATCTCGTCAAAGGCAAAGCCCTCGCTGAAAACGTCGCGGAAATCGAGCGTGACCCGCCGCGGCAGCGCCTGCAGGCTGAGAATGCCGAGCAGCTTGGCTGCGCCCGGGTCGAGCTTGACGAACTGTCCCTTGGCGGCTTCCAGCGACAGGGTGCCGGAGAGCGTCGGGTGATCGATGTCGTACGGCGCGCCGGACCACGACGCCGTGCCTTCCAGCTTCGCGGTCCCGCGCTGTATGCCCTCGGGGTAGCCCAGGCGCACCAGCAGCTTGCCAACGTCCGATGCCTCCAGCCGCAGGTTGATCTGGGTGCGCGGCTGCGCGCCCCCGACCTGCCACAAGCCGTCCAGCGTGAACGTGGCGTCAGGATTGACGAGGCTCAGCTTCTCGATGCGCCAGTCGTGCCCTTCGGGCGTTGCGACAAACTCGATCCGGCCGAGCGGCTTGCCCTTGTTGATGAACTGCTCGGCGATGATATCGAGCGCCGGCAGCTCGCTCTCTTCCTGCGCCTGCCGGGCGACGACCGGCACCTCCATGGCGACGGGTACCGCCGCCGGCACGGCAAACGTCTTCATGCGCGCGATCAGCCTGCCCCGCCCCTGCGGCTGCCAGGATGCGCTGCCCTCGACCTCCTTGCCGGAGACCGTGCCGCGCCATTGTCCTGCCTGGACGGCGGCGTTGAGCGTGAGCTCGTTGAAGCGCCGGCCCAGCACGTCCAGCGCGCCGAGCCTGAGGTCGACGCCGCCCCACTCGACGCGCGTCTCGCCGCCGCCCTGCGGGACCAGGGCGAGCCAGCGGTCGATATCCAGCGCCTTGACCGCACCGCTTACCCAGACGCCCGGCCGCTCCGGTTCGGCCGCCGCGCCGCCAAAGCGCACTGTGCCGCGCGGGATGGTGACGCGATCGCCCTCGGTGCGCCGCAGCAGGTTCACGCCGAGGACCTCGCCGACGGACAGGCTCAACCGGTCCTGGCCGGCCGACAGCATGCGGCGCTCGAAGCGGAACGGCAGCGTTTCCGCAGCCGTCTTCATCAGCGGCGCCGGCAGGTCTACCGCCAGGCCCTGCAGGCTCGACTCGACCAGTATGTCGGCGGTGCGCTTGCGGGCCGTGATCTGCGCGCGCCAGTCGGTGGCCCCACGCAGGCGCTGCGCCCAGCGCGGACTGCCGGCGGAACGGCGCGCGTTGTCGGCGTTGACGCGTCCCTGAATGCTGACACGCACCGCGGCGTCGCGTGCACTGGTCGCGCTGATCGCCACCGGCCCGCCGAACAAGGTTCCGTTCACGCCGGGCACCCGCACCGTGGACTCGGTGAATTCGATGCGCCCGCCCGCCTGTTCGACCGCGGGCAGTTCGCGATCGATCACGACGGTGTTGGCCGCGAACTGGTAGGCGCCGGAAACCTTGGTGCTGTCGGACGCCGCAGCGCTCAGCGGTAGCGACAGGTTCAGCTCCAGCTTGCCCGATCCCTGCGTCCGCCAGCCGTCGGTGAACTGGTCGATCATCCCGCGCACCGGGCTCTTGTCGATGAAAGCGAGAAAGTCGGCGGTCGCGCCCTCCGCGTCTCCGGAAATGTTCAGCACCTGGTTGGCTTGAAGAAAGTCGGGAATCTCCGCCTGCACCCGCGGCAGGCGCACCCCGAAGATGGATCCCTGGCGCGCGCGCACGTTCATGCGCGCGCCGCGGAAGACGAGGTCGCCGGCGATATTCTCGATGTCCGGCCAGCCGTCGGCGTAATGGAGCCTGACGCCGGTGACCTTGGCCGTGACCTGGAACGCCCCGTCCTTGCCGTCGGCGAACGGAAACTCGTCGAGGTTGCCCTTCAGCCGCAACGTCGCGCCGCTCCCCTCCCCGGCGATGAACGCGGCGTCGAGCCAGTCCTGCGTGGCCTTGCCGACCACCAGCGGGATGTAGCGGCCGACGAAGCGCGCATTCGCCCGCGTCAGGTTGCCGGTCAAATCGATGCTGCCCCCCGCGGAGCCGGCGGTGCGGTAGACGCCGAGTACGGTGCCGGCAAGGTGCGCGTTCGAGAACGCGACGTTGTTCAGCCTCACCTCGGCCTCGCCGCCGCTGCGCGTCCAGGTGACCTGCGCGGCGAGGGTGTCGAACTCGTGCCGGTCGCGGAACACGAGGGGCATTTCCACCGCGGCCTTGCGCGAGTTGAGGGAGACCGTGCCGGCCCGCTCGTTCCCCTCCAGCGAGCCGCTCACGCCGGTGAACCCGGGGATCCTGCCGACGTGGTTAAGCGATACGTTCTGGAATCGTCCCCGGATGCTGTACTGCTGCGGCGCGCTCCACTCTCCGTTCCAGCGCACCACCATGTCGGAGAGCATGCCCCTGGGCGAGTACTCCGCGAGCTGTTTGCGCACCCCCTCCCCGAGCGGCAAATACTCGGCCAGCAACACCAGCGGCCCCAGCTCGAGTGTGCTGGCGCGCATCTCTCCCTGCAACGGCTTGCCCGCGCCGTCGGTGGTGTAACGCAGCACAAAATCCACCGGCTGGAGCTTGAGGCCACCGCTAGTGGCCAGGGCGAGCCGGGAGGTGCTGAACTCGAATCCAGTGTCCGACTGCTTCCAGCCGACGCGCCCCTCGAGTTCCGTGAGGTCCAGCTCCGGCAGGTCCTTCGTCAGGCGCGTGCGGACGTTGGCGAGGCGCACGTCGGCAATGCCTTCGACCAGCCGTTCCTGACTGAAAGTGAGCCAGGCGCGCAGCGCGCCGGCGCCGTGGGGAAGCTCGATCGGGTACGGGACCCACGTGCGCCACGCAGCGATATCGGCGTAGTCGAGCTGGAGATACAGCCTGCCGTTCCAGTCATCGAGCGCCGTGACCGTCCGCCCCTTGATATCCCCGCGCAGGTCGAACGGCGCGGCGAGGTGGGACGGCGGCGTCGCCCGCAACCCGAAATAGTGACGGGAGCCGCGGTTGAAAAGTTGGAAAAAAACGCTCTTGAACTCGATCTGCGGCGCGGCGCGCAGCTCGTCGTTCCAGACGATGGCGGCATCGTGCACTTCCACGTCGCGCTGCCGCAGCAGCCAGTCAGCGAAGCCGCCGCCGGCCTCCGGTCCGGTCATCTCGATGCCGGCGACCGACAGGACGCCGCGCGCGTCGCGCCGCACGTCGAGCGTGGGCCGGTAAATGTCGACGGCATGAAACCGCAGCTCAAGCGTGGCCAGCGACAGCCATGACAGGGTCGTGTCGATGCGCGTGAGCTCGAGCGCGGGGCGGCCGGCTGCGTCGAACACCGTCACCTGCCCGAGCATCAGCTGCGGGCGCAGCCCGTCCCAGTTGGCGTGGATGCTGCCGATCGCGACCTTTTGCCGCGCCCTTTCGCTGACGATACGCGCAATGTCCCCGCGGTAACTCTCGATGTTGGGGAGGATCCAGTAGCGCAGCCCCAGCACGGCGCCGGCGAAAGCAAGCCCCCCCGCCAGCACGGTCCAGGTGACGACGCGATAGACCCAGAGCGAGCTGATTCCCAGCCATCCGAGCCTGTTCCGGGGCGCCAGGTTTTGCCTGAGCGCTGAAAAAATGCGATATTGAGTCAAGGATTTACGTATTCTATCGAATCCGGCCATGGAATCCCATAACGCGCCAGCGCAACCCAGCGCCGACGCGCGGATCGCGCTCGCGGCGCGGTTCAGCCGCTACGCCAGCCGCCTGCTCGAGGCCACGCCCCGCCTGGGGTTGGATGCCGGCATCGAACGGGCGTTCACCGCCGGCGAAATGCGCGCGGCGCTGGCGGCGGAGCCCGCCGGTGACGAAGCCGCCCTGCAGCGCGCGCTACGGATTCTGCGCCAGCGGGCGATGCTGCGCCTGATGGCGCGCGACCTGGGCGGGATCGCGACGCTGGCGGAAGTGCTGGCAACCACCACCGCGCTCGCCGAGGTCGTGATCAGTCAGGCGCTGACCAGGCTCGACGAATGGCTGGCGGCGCGGCACGGCAGGCCGGCGGGCGCGGCGAGCGGGCGCGAGCAGCACCTGCACGTGCTGGGCATGGGCAAGCTGGGCGGTGCCGAGCTGAACGTCTCTTCCGACATTGACCTGATATTCATCTACCCGGAAGAGGGAGAGACCCGCGGTCCGAACGCCATCAGCAACCATGAGTATTTCACACGGCTCGGGCGCCGGCTGATCGCGGCGCTGTCCGAGCTCACCGCCGACGGCTACGTGTTTCGCGTCGACATGCGGCTGCGGCCGTACGGCGACGGCGGGCCGCTGGTCGCGAGCTTCGACGCCCTCGAAAACTATTTCATCACCCAGGGACGCGAGTGGGAACGCTACGCGTGGATAAAGGCGCGGGCGCTGACCGGAGACCGCGGGACCGAGCTGATGGAGCTGGTGCGCCCGTTCGTCTACCGCCGTCACCTCGACTATAACGCCATCGCCGAGCTGCGCGACTTGCACCGCCAGATCCGGCTCGAGGTGGCGCGGCGCGACATCGCCGACAACATCAAGCTTGGTCCCGGCGGCATCCGCGAGATCGAGTTCATCGCCCAGGTGTTCCAGCTGATTCGCGGCGGGCGCGACCCGGCGCTGAGAACGCAGCCCACGCTCGCCGTGTTGCCGCTGCTCGCGCACAACAACCTGCTGCCGGGGACTGCGGTGCAGGAACTGACCGAAGCGTACCGCTTCCTGCGCAACCTCGAGCACCGCCTGCAGTATCTGGACGACCAGCAGACGCACGTGCTGCCGCAGCCGGAAGCGGATCGCGCGCGCATTGCCGGGGCCATGGGCCTGGATGGCTACGGCGCGCTCGCCGCGACGCTCGACACGCACCGCGCGCGGGTAACCGACCACTTCGAACAGATCTTCGCCGCATCCTCCGGCGGCGAGCATGCGCTCACGTCCGTGTGGCAGGAAAACGCGAACACCGGGAAGTCGGTGGACGCGCTCGCGGCGCTCGGCTTCCGCGAACCGCAGGCCATCGAGAGCCGCCTGCAAGGCATGCGATCGGGCAGCCGCTATCGCGAGATGCCGGCGGCCAGCCAGTCGCGGCTCGACCGGCTGGTACCGCTCGCCATCGAAGCCGCCGCGACGCAGAAGGACCCCGACACGACGCTCGCTCGCATGCTCGACCTGCTGGAGAGCATCGCCCGCCGCGGCTCCTACCTCGCGCTGCTCGTGGAGTACCCGCAGGCCCTCTCCCGGCTTGCCGCGATGATGAGCGCGAGCCCCTGGGTCGCCCAGTACCTGACCGGCCGCCCCATACTGCTCGACGAGCTGCTCGACACCCGGACGCTCTACGCGGCGCCACACTGGCGCGAAGCCACGCACCAGCTGCGCGCCCAGATGGACGACGCCGCGGGCGATACCGAGAAGCAGATGGATGTCCTGCGCCATTTCAAGCACGCGCACACCATGCGGCTCATCGCCCAGGACCTCTCGGGGCAGCTCCCGCTGGAGACGCTGAGCGACCATCTGAGCGACCTTGCCGGCGTGGTCTTGGAAGAGGTTTTGCGCGTCGCCTGGCCGCTGCGGCCGGCGCACCGCGAGACGCCGCGCTTCGCCGTCATCGCCTACGGCAAGCTGGGCGGCAAGGAACTCGGTTACGCCTCCGATCTCGACCTGGTTTTTCTCTACCACGACCCGGCGCCGGAGGCCGCGGAATCCTATGCGCGCTTCGCGCAGCGCATCAACCACTGGCTCACCAGCATCACCTCCGCCGGCGTGCTCTACGAAACCGATCTGCGGCTGCGCCCCGACGGGGCCGGCGGGCTGCTGGTCAGCTCGCTGCCCAGCTTTCGCGATTACCAGAACCGGCACGCCCAGTTGTGGGAGCACCAGGCGCTCACGCGCGCGCGCTTTGTCGCGGGGGACCGGGACATCGGCGCCGGGTTCGAAAGCTTCCGGGTGGAGATCCTGCGCCAGGAGCGCGACCCCGGCATGCTCCGCCGGGAAGTTGCAGCGATGCGCCAGAAGATGCTCGACGCCCACCCCAACCGCACGCAGCTGTTCGACTTGAAGCATGACCGCGGCGGCATCATCGACGTCGAGTTTGCCGTGCAGTACCTGGTGCTGGGGCACGCCCACCGGCACGAAGAACTGACCGGCAACATCGGCAATCTGGCATTGCTCAAGCTGGCGGCGCGCCTCGGCCTGATGCCGCAGTCCCGGGCGCAGGCGGCGCACGACGCCTACCGGCGCTTCCGGCAGCTCCAGCACAGCCTGCGCCTGCAGGGCGAGAAGTACGCCCGCATCGCGCCCGACGCTGTCGCGAACGACCGGCGCGCAGTGCGGGAACTATGGAAAGACGTGATGGATCCTGAATGATGAGGGAAGGGGCTGTTCAAGGTTCAAGGTTCAAGGTTCAAGGTTCAAGGTTCAAGGTTCAAGGTTCAAGGTTTAACTTGGAACTTTGAACTTGGAACTTTGAACGGGGCCTCACTCAAGAGGCCTGCGCCGGCGCCTTGCGCCTGAGAAGGCGGTGGACCGTGACGTCGCCCTTCTTGCCCTTGACGTTGATGATCCGGGGCTCCTCGAACTCGTAGTCCTCGCGCACACGCCGCCAGGTGGTGGCATCCACCAATATCGTGCCCGGCCCGGCCTCGGCGGTAACCCGGCTCGCGATGTTCACCGTGTCGCCCCACAGGTCGTAGATGAATTTCTTCATGCCGATCACGCCCGCCACCACCGGCCCGGTGCCGATACCGACGTGGATCTCCAGCTGCGAGCGCATGATACCGGGCTGCGTGGCCAGGTACGACTGCGCGGCCATGTAATCACGCATGTCAAGCGCCAGGGCGCACATCGCCTTGCTGTATTCACGCTCGACCCCCAGCTCGCTGGCGTGGCGGTGGTGCATGTCGAGCCCGCCCGCCACCATGTAGGCGTCGCCGATGGTCTTGATCTTCTCCAGCCCGTGCTTCTCGGCGAGCCCGTCGAAGTGCGAGAACACCTCGTTCAGCATCGTCACCATGAATTTCGGCGGCATTTCTTCCGACAGCCGCGTGAAATTGATGATATCGGCGAACATCACGGTGACGTCGGCGAAGCCGTCGGCGATGGTTGCGTGCTGCTCCTTGAGGCGGAAGGCGATGGGCCCGGGCAGGATGTTGAGCAGCAGCCGCTCGGATTTTTCCTGTTCCTGCTGGAGCAGCCTGTTCTGCACGTCGAGGCTCGCCGCCAGCTTGTCGCGCTGGCGGACGAAATAACTGATCAGCAGGTAAACGATGGTGGACATGGCCGCGAAGTTGAGCGCGAAGAACACCGCGATGGTCTGCATGTTCACGCCCTGCTGCGTGCCTTCGCCGAGGTAGTAGTCGAAGAAGCCCGAGACCATCGTCATGACGATGTAGGCGAAAAACCACGGCATAGACTCGCGCGGCCCCTGGAAGATCATCACGCCCACCGGCGCGAGCAGCGCCCACAGCATGACGCCCGAGGAACTGACGTAGCTGCCGATGCTCCACTGCATGATGAACGGCACGAACAGGAACAGGCTGGTCTGGATGAAGCGGAACAGCGCGAAATTGCGCCGCCACAGGTAGATAACGAGCGAGCCCGCCGAGATCGCCAGGTAGACGAGCGGCACCGTGGCGGAGTACTTGATGCCCATCGCCCAGTAGATGGCGAGCCACAGCATGGCTCCAAAGCCCATCAGGCCGCTGGCGAATATCGCGAGCGTCTTGTTGAGCCGGTCCTGCTCGCTATCCTGGTCGGTGATGACGCGCTGGCCGAGTTGGTGCAGCCACGTGCCCACATCACGCGCCATGATTTCTCCCTGGAATAACGCAGCCGGATCCGGCTGCGTTATATATTGTCAAGTTAAACGGTGCAATTCTACTTGTCTATCGGCCCTGCCGCCAGTGAGGAATGTGCCGGCGCGCAGCCCGACAAACTCCTTCCAAATTAAAATGCGTCGGGCGTTCCTGAATTTCAGCCTGTCGGCCGGCCGGGGCCGACAGGCTGCTAGAATACCGCATTTGGACGGAGCCTAACCGCATGGCGTCAATGTCGGATCGCGATGGGCACATCTGGTACGATGGCAAGCTCGTGCCCTGGCGCAACGCGACCACCCACGTTCTCACCCACACCCTGCATTACGGCATGGGCGTATTCGAAGGCCTGCGTGCCTACAAGACCGTCAACGGCACCGCCATCTTCCGGCTGCGCGAGCACACCGACCGGTTGTTCAGGTCCGCGCACATCAACGGCATGAAGATTCCCTACGACAAGCAGGCGCTGATCGAGGCACAGAAGGAAGTGGTGCGCGCCAACCGGCTCGAGGCCTGCTACATCCGGCCGATCGCGTTCTACGGCTCGGAAGCGATGGGCATTTCGGCCAAGGGCGTGTCCGTGCACGTGGCGATCGCGGCTTGGCCGTGGGGAGCCTACCTGGGCGCGGAAGCGCTCGAGCGCGGTATCCGCGTCAAGACGTCGTCCTACGTACGCCATCACGTCAACGTCACCATGTGCCGCGCCAAGTCGGTCGGCACCTACATGAATTCCATTCTCGCGCACCAGGAAGCCGCGCAGGACGGCTACGACGAAGCGCTGCTGCTCGACGTCGATGGCTTCGTGGCCGAGGGCTCGGGCGAGAATATCTTCCTCGTGCGCAACGGCACGCTCTACGAGCCCGAGCTCACCTCCGCGCTGGAAGGCATCACGCGCGACGCGGTGATCCGCATGGCGCAGGACTACGGCATGCCGGTCGTCGCCAAGCGCATCACCCGCGACGAGGTCTACTGCGCGGACGAGGCGTTCTTTACCGGCACCGCAGCGGAAGTGACGCCGATTCGCGAGCTGGACAACCGCACCATAGGCAGCGGCAAGCGCGGCCCGGTCACCGAGCGGCTGCAGAAGACGTTCTTCGACTGCGTGACGGGGAAATCGGACAAATACCGGGACTGGCTCGCGCCCGTCGCCGCCTAGAAACAAAGGCAATTCGGCCACGGAATCACACGGAAGGGCACAGACGAATAGAACAACACAGAACCCAGTCTGTTCGGTTTTTGATATTTCCGTGTGTTTCCGTGTGTTTCTGTGGCTAAATCTGTTTTCTTGCCTTGATCGGAGCCAGGTGTTTCCGTGGCTGATTCCCAGGATTCGTTTTTGAGTGAGGTTCCAATCATGGCCGAGCAGAGCGTCAACAAGGAACAGCTCATCGAAATAACGGCCGCGGACCTGCCGCTGCACTGCCCGATGCCTTCGATGATGCTGTGGAACGCCCATCCGCGGGTGTTCCTGCCGATCGAAAAGAGCGGCACCGAACTGTGCCCGTACTGCGGGACCCGCTACGTGCTCCAGGGCCGCGCGAGCGGCGGCCACTAGCCGCCGAGTGTTGAATGTTGAGTTTTGAGTTTTGAGTTAAGAACCGTTTCTAGACCTGACAAACTCAACACTCATCACTCAAAACTCAACACTCAAAACTCAAAACTCAAAACTCGACGGGCCTGGCGCGAGTTACATGACAAAGATCCTTGTCGTAGGTCCGTCGTGGATCGGCGACACGGTGCTGGCGCAGCCGCTGTTCAGGCTGCTGCACGCGCGCCATGCCGGCCTCGCGCTCGACGTGCTTGCCCCGCGCTGGAC
>Ga0184627_10001247_pt1 | contig 10291 bp, 10 predicted proteins | sample PLM3_127_b1_FD_133150 | JGI IMG/M metagenome (GOLD analysis project Ga0184627, IMG submission 133150) | Groundwater sediment microbial communities from an aquifer in East River, Colorado, USA - PLM3_127_b1 | ecosystem: Environmental > Terrestrial > Soil > Riparian zone | place: USA: East River...
ATCTGGGTGTCGAGGTTGCCGGTCGGCTCGTCGGCCCACACCACCGCCGGCCGCGACGCCAGCGCCCGCGCGACCGTGACCCGCTGCTGCTCCCCGCCCGACAGCTCGTTGGGCCGGTGCCCGACCCGGTTGCCCAGCCCCACCCGCTCCAGCATCTCGACCGCGCGCCGGCGCGCCTCCCTGGCCCCGGCCCCGCCCAGCAGCAGCGGCAGCTCGACGTTCTCGGCCGCGGTGAACACCGGGATCAGGTTGAACGCCTGGAAGATGAACCCCATCGAGGTGGCCCGGTGGGTGGTGCGGGCCGCGTCCGACATCGCGAACAGGTCCCGCCCGGCGACCAGCACCCGGCCCGCGTCGATGTCGTCAAGGCCAGACAGGCAGTTCAGCAGGGTCGTCTTGCCCGACCCGGACGGGCCCATCACCGCCACCATCTCGCCCTGGCCCACCGTGAGGCTGAGGTCGGCCAGCGCCTCCACCTCGATCTCCCCGGTGCGGTACACCTTCCGCACGCCCTCAGCGACCAGCAGCGCGCCTCGCCCGTCGCCGTCCACGCTCGCCCCCGAGGCGGCCGCGGCCGCCTCGCTGCTCTTCCGCTTGCGCATCTCGATCTTCACCCTTCTCCATCGACAACGAGATCATCTGGCCGGTGGCTGCGCGCCGCGCGCGTACCAGGGCCGCCCGTCAGGTCGCCCTGGATTGCTGACCAGCCCTGGGGGCGGGCCGCAGGCAGCGTGGGGGCGGCACCAAGCGTGTCGGACGGCCTGCTCCCCTCTTCACTATCGGCGCTGGACGCCTGAGACGCGAGCGAAAATGACCGACTCGGGCGAATCTCTGCTGCCCGACCGTGAACTGTTTGACTTCCGTCCACCAGCCGTCCATTTCGCCGGCTCCTCGTACGGCCGTCCCTTCGATGCGTGCAGAGCCTCCACCGTTCCGGGCCACGGCACCATCGGGCATCACCCGGGCAGTTCCCTGAGCGACGGCCAGGGTGGTCAGGGTCATCCCCCACGCGCCTCTCCCCACCGGCCGGCGGAGCATGCCCGGCGCCGGCTGTGGCGTCCCTGAGCGCGCCTGAGAGCCCTCTCAGGAAGCCAGGCGGGCTCTCCCCCGGCCGTTCCGCCGCGACAGGCGTCACGCCGGCGGTCGCCGGTAGCGGATCACGCGGAAGGCCTCACCAAAGCGGAACGCCTGGCTGGCCGCGGCCTGCTCGGCCATGCCGGTGACAAAGGCGACGTCCTCGGCCGAGGGGGGGTCGCCGACCTGGGTGACGTGGCGCCGGAGACTCGCCAGCTTGGTCTCGAGGTGACCGCCGATGTCGACCACCAGGTTGGCGTCCAGGCCGGACATGATCCACACCGCATCGAGCTCGACCGGCTCGAGTCCCTCGTCGAGCAGCTCGGGGTAGGCGAGACGGGTGTCCGAGCCCGGGATGACCGCGGCCAGGGTCGCCTCGCCGACCGCCCGGTGGTCGGGGTGGTTGATGTAGAAGTCGCCGACGTACCGGGTGTTCGGGTCGCTCGTGACCACCACCTCGGGACGGACGCGGCGGATCAGGCGAACGAGTTGCTCCCTGAGCCCGAGGGTGGGCTCGAGCAGCCCGTCCTCGTAGCCGAGGAACTCGACCTCCTCGACGCCGACGACCTTGGCGCTGGCGCGCTGCTCTGCCTCGCGCAGCTCGGCCAGGGCAGCCCGGGTCATCGACGGGTCCCTCGAGCCGGCGGCGCCGTTGGTGACCACCGCGTAGGTCACCCGGGCCCCCTCGGCGACCCAGCGGGCGACCGTGCCCGCGCACCCGATCTCGATGTCGTCGGGGTGCGCGGCGACGACCAGGGCGCTGGCCGGCCTCCAGTACTCCATCGGCGCTCGCATCCTTCGCGGTGGGACGGACGGTCCACAGCTTGCAACGCACCGCCGCCCCACAGTAGTCCAGCCCACCGACAGCGGTTGGGGCGTCGCCAGTCGGGGGCTACCGCCGGCCCCGCATGCATCCAGGCCCCTGGCCGGCCCCGTAACTGCTTGGAGCGCCTGCGGCGCGAGCATCCCATGCCAACGGCCGGTTTCGGCCGTCGGGTCAGACCGGGGAGGAGGTCGGCGCCCGGCCGTCCTCGAGACCGCCCGCCACCGGCTGGGTGTCGGGCGCGTCCGCACCCGCCCAGGCCGGCGGCGCGATCCCGCCCAGCCCCATGGCGAGGGGCAGGCGCAGCTCGAACCGGGCGCCGCAGCCGCTCTGGGCGGGCACGTCGCCGACCAACACCTCGCCTCCCTGGGCACGGGCGAGCTGCCTGGCGACGAACAGGCCGAGCCCGACCCCGCCGGCCCGCCTGGTGGGGCCCGAGTCGACCTGCGTGAACCGGTCGAAGATCCGGTCGCGCTCGGCCGCGGGCACGCCCGGACCGCTGTCGGTGACCGCGACCACCACCGTGGCACCCTCGCGGCCGGCATCGAGCCGGATCACGGCGCCGTCTGGCGAGTACTTGGCCGCGTTGTCGAGCAGGTTGCCGATCACCTGCGCGATCGCCTCCGGGGCGGCGAGCACGGGGAGCGGGCCGGCCACGGTGGCCACGACGTGGTGCCCGGGATGGTCGAGCTGGCCGATCCGCCCGGCGTGGCGGATCACCTCGGCGGCGTCGATCAGCTGATGGATGGCCGGCTCGCTGGGCACGTTCTGGAACCGGGAGGCGAGCAGCAGCTGCTCGATCAGCTCCTTCAGCCGCTCCCCCTCCCGCCTGGCCATGGCGACGAGGTCCCGGCGCTGGTCCGGGGTGAGCACGCCGTCGCGGGCGCTCAGGGTGACCAGGGACCCGAGGATCCCGGTGAGCGGGGTGCGCAGCTCGTGGGAGACGGTGGCGAGCAGGTCCCCCTTGAGCCGGTCGTTCTCCCTGAGCTGGAGGACCAGAGCGTGCTCGACCTCGACCAGGCGGGCCTGCTCGGCCGCCATCTCGGTGGCGGCCACGGCCGCCGACTCGGCCTCGGCCCGGCGGGCCGCGGCCTGCAGCGCCCACTTGGAAGCGAGGTACACGGCGACGATCGGCAGGAGCAGCAGTGGGATCAGCACGGCCGAGCGCTCGGCCACGATGAGCGCCACCGGTGCCATGGCGAGCAGCATGCCCGAGGTCCACGCCTTGAAGACGAGGTCCTCCCGGATGACCGAGGCGAACGAGGTTCCCGATGCGAGGGCGACCGTGATGCACACCAGCAGGTCGTTGAGCACGAAAAATACGACCATGGCGGCGGCGAACGCCGGCACCTGCCCGGTGGAGAACGGGCGTCCGCCGCCGAGGAACTGGTAGAGGAGATCGGCGGCGGCCAGCGACAGGCTGTATTGGGCGACGTTGAACAGCACCTTCTTGAGCGGCTTGCGCTGGACCAGGTCGGACACGGCCGAGGCGATCCCGAAGGCGAGCACGCTGGCGGCCACGCCCCAACCGAGCAGCAGGGCGAAGCCGAAGGTGCCGGAGACGGTGATGCTCTCGGTGTCGCCCTTTTTCGGCAGGTCGACCGGGAACAGCTCGGTCGCCACGACGAGGGCTACGAGCAGCCAGAACGCGCCCGGCGGGCCGTCAGCGGGCCGCACCGTTCCGCTCGTGGCGGCCACGGCGAAGACGGCGAGGCCGGCCGTTGACACGGTGAATACCCACGCTTCGAAGGCGGATGAGCGACCGTGAAGGGTCAGGTTCATCGTCCTCGCCTGTGAGGGGCACCGGCTGAACCGCTCCAGCACACCACTTCACCCCGGGTCTTGTCGACCCGGGGTGAACGTGGCCGGATTCAGGATCGTGGGATCACCACTTGATGGGGGCACCGAGCGTCGCTACGAGCGCAGCGAAGGTCGCGAGCAGGTACGCGACCTTGGCGCGACGACTCCTCAGGAACTGCATGACCGAATCACCTCCCCCCCGGTGCTGCAAAGGCGACCAGTGACCGGGCCCAGGTCGCAAAGCCCGATGTGTCGACGGCGGAGGGCCGATCCCTCGTTGGACCAGTCAGTATACCCAATCAAGAGGAATATGTCAGAATGATTGAAGCAGCGTTCTGAGCATATTCGATTGAGAATCTTGATCGAGTGAAAGCACACAACCGGCAGCTTCCTGTTGCCGGTGACAATCCGTTCCCACTTGTCGTCACGATCGACCGATTTAGTCGTTACGGTCGTCACGATGACTTCGACAGGAACGGCGCTCGGGCCGCTGCGAGATCAGCCCTTGGAGCCGCTGCCGACCGGCTCGGCCGGGCGAGTCAGGGGTGCTTCCGCGACGATCATGCCCACGCCCATCGCCTTGACCGGCAGGAGCTGCCCGACTGCGAACCCGAGGAACACGGGCCACGATGCAGGCGGCAGCCGCGGTCACCACAGGGCTGCACAGCCCCGTCCACAGGATCGACTCGACAGGATTGCCATCGTGGCGCATGCTTCTGATATCGCACGGTATCAAGCAGGAGGTATCAAGCAGGAGGGGAGCTCATGGAGGAATCGTCGAAGCTGGCGGCGCTCCTGTTCACGGCCGTGCGCCGCCTGTCCCGGGACGAGCAGGACGCCGTGCTGGCCGAGCTGTTGAGCGACCGGCTGGAGGCCGGCACCCAGGGCCAGCCGCTGGGGCGGGTCGCCGGCTTGCCCGACATCCTGCGGACCGGCCTGCTCGCCGGCCCCCAGCTCGGGCTGGTGCCTGGAGCCCCCGGGGAGCCGGGCGGGCCGTGGCAGACCGTGCCGGTGCGGCTCTCCACCGAGCAGCACGAGCGCCTCAAGCAGTGGTGCCAGGCCAACAGCTTCACGATGGCGGTGGTGCTGCGCGGCCTGGTCGCCCGGTTCCTGGACGAGCAGGCCGCCCGGACCGGCCAGCGAGGCGCCGAGGAGGCCGGCCCGGCCGGTTGACCAGCTCGCCCGACCTGGCCCGCGAGGCCAGTCCCAGCCATCCTCCGGGCGACTGGCGAACGAGGTGGTGTCAGGCGAACGAGGTCGATACCCTGTTCGTCGTCGACGGCGGCCCGTTCCCACCGCCCGCGCTCGACGCCTGGGCCTACGACTCGGTTGCAGGGGGCACCATGAAGGAACGGGGTGCGCAACGGGTCCCGCCTGGAGGCCTGCTGCTGGCCGGCGACGTCGGTGGTACCAAGACGGTCCTCGGGATCTACTCCGAGGACGCCGGGCCCAGACGGCCGCTGGCGACGAGGACCTACCGCAGCGCCGCCCATCCCGGACTGGACGCGATCGTCCGGGAGTTCCTCGCCAGCGTCCGCCTGCCCGTCGACCGGGCCTGCTTCGACGTGGCGGGCCCGGTCACAGCCGGCCGCGCGAAGCTCACCAACCTGCCCTGGACGCCCTTGCAGGAGCCCGCGCTGGCCGAGACGCTCGGGCTGCGCTCGGTCCGGCTGCTCAACGACCTGGGCGCGATCGCGCTGGGCATCACCGAGCTGGCCCCGGGTGACCTGCGCGTGCTGCACCGGCGCAGGCCGACCCCGGGCGGCTCGGTCGCGGTCGTCGCCCCGGGGACCGGGCTGGGCGAGGCGTTCGGCGTCTGGGCCGGCGACCGCTACGCTGCCTGCTCCTCCGAGGGCGGCCACGGCGACTTCGCGCCAGGCAACCAGCGGGAGGCTGACCTGCTGGCCTGGCTGCGCCGACGGCACGGCCACGTGAGCTGGGAGCTGGTCTGCTCGGGCGTTGGCATCCCCAACCTGTACGACTTCCTGGTCGACACCGGCTTCGCTGCCGAGGCGGAGCCCGTCGCCAGCCGGGTCGCTACCGCGCCGGACCGCACCAGGGCCATCGTCGAGGTGGGCATGGACCCACGGTCGGGGTCGGCGCTGTGCGCCGAAGCCTTGGGGATGTTCGCCGGCATCCTCGGGGCCGAGGCTGGGAACCTGGCGCTCACGGTGCTGGCCACAGGCGGGATCTACCTTGCTGGCGGCCTCTCCCCTGCCGTGCTGCCGTTGCTCCGGAGCGGCCCGTTCCTGGCCCGCCTGCACGACAAGGGCCGGCTGTCGTCGGTGGTGGCGGCCATGCCGGTCTACGTCGTGACCGGCAATGCCGCGCTGATCGGCGCGGCCGTCGCGGGCCTGCGCCAGCCCGACGGCCCGGCGCCGGCGGCCTCGGCTCCTCGAGGACGCGCCCGGACCAGCCTCCCGGTGGGTGGCGCCGCCGAGGAGACGTGACGCGCGGATGGGCAAAGTCCTCTCGTACATGCGCGAGATGCACCTTCTCTGCTCCGTCCGGCAAATCAACTCAGGCAGGACCGCGATGGTCACCAAAGCGACCTATGCGGCAGTCCCAGTGGAAGCGGTGAACCGGGGCCGGGCCACCCGGTCGACGCCGAGTTACTCGTCTCGCCCAGCGTGCCTTTATCATGTGCTGAGCGTGACCGCTGCCCGAACTCACCGGTCTTCCTGTTCACGGGTGGTCCACATGCAGAGGAGGGGGTCGGCCAACGCTTGCCGGCCAACGCTGTCCTGCCACGGTCGTTCCGCAGCCTTGTCAACGGCGCGACGATCGTCACCATACCCGAGCCGGTGCACGCCAACACGAGCGGCGCCGGGCGGGTCGGGCTCTGGCTTGCCGCGGCAGCCATTCTGTTGCTTGTCGGCGTGATCGGTGTGCGGTGGATCCGCTACGCCCCGCGGCACGCCCGGGCCGACCACAGCTGGCGTGCCGGCGCGAGTCGCCGCGGCCTGCCACCACGACGCCCCCGGGACACCGCCAGTGGCGCAGCAGGCGCGGGGCAGGCCCTGCCGAGCCTGCTTGTCCGGGGCAGCGCTCGGCTGCTCGGCAACCCGCCGTCGAGAGCGAGCCCGACCACCCGCCACGACACGGCCCTCGGCGCCGCAGCCCCCGCTTTCGACCCGACTGAGGAGCGTGCTCCTATGAGCAGCAACCAACCGCACCAGGCCACGACCCACGCTGCCGGCTATCCGCAGTTCCCGCTGGTCTTCCGGGGCTACGACCGCGAGCTCGTCGACGCCCGCCTTGCCGGGCTTGTCGAACAGCTCGAGAGGGAACGACGGCGAAGCGACGATGCCGAGCGGGCGCTCCACCAGTTCAAGCTGGATGTCAAGGATGGCCGGGCGCAGGTACCGGCCTGGTTCACCAACGTCGGTGATGAGGTGGACCGGTTGGTGAAGGAGGCGGGGACGGCCGCTGCGAAGCTGCTCGCGGAGGCCGGCAGGCACATCCAGACGGCCATCGAGGCGGCCGAGGCGCAGGCGGCCGATCTGCTCAAGGCAGCCGAGGCGCAGGTGGGGAAGGTGGAGCAGACCGCCCGCGAGACGCTGGCGGACGCTCAGACCGAGCGGGTTCGCATCGAAGCCGCGGCGGCCACGGCGGCCGAGGAAGTGCGGGCGCAGGCCGACCGCGACACGAAGGCGCTGCTGGCGAAGGCGAACGAGGAGGTGATGCGCGCCAGCGACCATGCGGCCCGCGAGCGCCTGCTGCTCGAAGCCGAGAGCGAGCGCCTGACCACCCTCCGCCAGGCCATGGTCGAGCAGCTCGGGCAGGTCTATGCGCCCCTCGGAATCACCCTGGTCGACACCCGGCACGATCTCCAACCAGGCGCCGAGGACGGACACCGGTCCGACCACGACAAGCCAGACCCGTCGGCTGCGACGGACGGCGGCTCCGTCGACGGACAGCAGCCGGTGCTGCCCGATGCCCGGAGCGAGCACCGTGGCGAAGCGGAGGCGAGCCGGTAGAGGTCCGTCCGCGCTGACCGGCAGGCCTCACCACCACCGCTCGGGTCAGGATGATCATTGTATAACTACCGTTATAGCACGCGATCATCGGGAGCATCGTTCTGCAATGCGCGCCCCGCCCGGACGGATGACCAACCTCGCGTTGCTCGTGGCGCTCCTGCTGGCGTTTGCGACGGGAACCGTGGTGGTCGCGGCCGGGTCCTCGCCGGGGCGATGGGTCGCGCTCGCCCACGGCGTCGTCGGCGTGGCGGTCGTGCTGCTGATCCCGTGGAAGACCAGGATCATCCGGCGCGGGCTCCGGCGCGCTCGCCGGAGCCGCTGGGCGTCGCTGCTGCTGGCGGCGTTGGCTTCGATCACCGTCCTCACCGGCCTTGGCTACGCCACCGGCCTGCTGCGGTCGGGAGCGCTGACCGCGGTCGCGGGGAGCGTCTACCTCGCGACCGCCTCGGTGGTCCGGGTCGCCGGACTGCCGGGCGCCGCGCGCCGCTTCACCGGCTCCTACGATGCCGGGTCGTTCGACCCCGCGGCGATGCCGAACACGGTCTGGCTGGACGACCAGACGCCCGGGATCGACGCGCACTCGTGGCGCCTGGTCGTCGTTGACGCCGACGGCGAGCGCGCGCTGTCGCTCGACGAGCTCGCAGCGTTCGACGTGCACATGCGCGCGGTCCTGGACTGCACCGGAGGCTGGTACGCCGAGCAGGACTGGACGGGCGTGCCCGTCTCGGCCCTGGTGCGGAACCGCGGTAACGCGCAGAGCCTGCTGGTCCGCTCGGCCACCGGCTACTGGATCCGGTTCCCCGCGCGCGACCTCGATCGGCTGCTGCTCGCCACCCGCGTCGGCGGGGCGCCGCTGGCCGCCAGGCACGGCTTCCCGGCCCGGCTCGTCGCCCCCGGCCGGCGAGGGTTCTGGTGGGTGAAGTGGGTGGACCGGATCGAGCTGCAGGACACCCCCTGGTGGTGGCAACCGCCGTTCCCCGTCACCTGACCAGTTGTGCCCGGCGTACCGACCACAGGACCCCCAGCAGGCTCATCGATGGCGAGGTCGACAGGGGCGCGGCGCAGCGGGCGACCAGGCTGTGCCCCCGTGCCTGTCCGGCAGGGACTTTGAACAGCACCGGGTAGACCGGCCCGTCGCCTAGCGTCACGGCCGCCACGTTGTTGCTCCCGGGCACGGGCGGACCGGCTGCTGGTGTGGCCGGGCAGGAGCCGTCCCGCCGTAGGCTGGGCAGTCGCAGCGGCCGCCACAGCGCTGTGGTGACCCTGGGCGGTGGCACCGTCGCGATGGTCAGCGACTGGACTGGTGCGGTCGACCGCGCGGCCGGCGGCCGATCCTCGGCCACGTCCAGCAGCCGCCCGGCCACCGCCAGCACACTGAGTCCCGCCAGGACCGTCAGTACCAGCCCCCACCTGCGCCAACCCATCAGGCCGCCTCCTCCCCGACACGCGCTGCCGGTGGCATCCACATCATGCGCCAGCGGGCATCGGGATGTCGGACGGCGTCGCGCGGATCTTCCGGACGGCCGGGGAGCGCGCTTGAGGGTTGGGGCTGGACTACTTCGAGACTCTCGGGCGGATCGCTGAAGGTCTGGTGCTCAGCGACGAGGAGAAGGCCGAGTGCGGGCGCCATGGCGCCGGAGCGGGTGCGTCCACCTTGGTCTTACGCAGGTGGGGTGGCCACCTTTCCTCCTCCCGGCAGCTTCGTAAGCACCTTCTCGACCGACCAGCCCTTGCGACACCGGCGGAGCAGTGTCTCGACCCGGATGCCCGTCCGCTGCGACCACTCGACGAAGGTGAGCGTCTCCCCGTTCCACGTGAGCACGTCACCGCCGCTGTGTGGCATCGCGGCCGGCGATCGGTCATCGCTGGGCGACCCGGAACGCGGCAGGTCCCCGGACCGGTAGAACCGTCGCCGCTCGGGGTCCTCGCGCAGGGACAGGTCGGTCTCTCGTTCCAGCCTGCGCCGGAACTCCTCGTCCGTGACGGGCCACTGGTCGGGAGGGAGGTTCCGCCTGGGGCGGCGTCGCTCGTCGGTCACATCGGAACCTCCTCGGACTCGGCGCCAGGCAGCTGCAGGGCGGCCCCGCGAGGCAGGTCGGTAGCAGACACGCCCAGGATGCGGTACGAGTAGGGCTCGCCCCCGCCCTGCCCGCTCTCATGGGGGCGGAGCCAGCCGACCGGGAGACAGGTGTCCTCCTGCACGACCTGGCACGTACCACAGTAGTAGCGACGCCGGTTCCGCGGCAGACCGTCGAGCGAGCCCAAGGGGGATCACGAGCTTGGAAGGCACCGCTGCGTGGCCACGTGCTGGGCGGCAGACGCATCCGGTGAGAGTCGATGAGGCGGTAGAGGACTTCACCGCGTTCAGGATCGAGCGGCATCAGATGACCAATTTGCTGGGTCACATGCTCGATCTGAGAGACAACTCCACCGTCGACGACGCCGCCTCCCTCGTGCTCGCCCAAGCGCTGGAAGCCCGTCATCACCTCTGACTTAGATCCGCGGATAAGGTGACCGGGTGGGTCAACGCGTGGGCTGAGGCCTGGTCATCAGGTGGCAGCGCCATGCGCGGTCATTGACCGGCCGGTGCCGGTGCGGGGTGTGACCGGGTCGA
>Ga0184627_10001248_pt1 | contig 10288 bp, 6 predicted proteins | sample PLM3_127_b1_FD_133150 | JGI IMG/M metagenome (GOLD analysis project Ga0184627, IMG submission 133150) | Groundwater sediment microbial communities from an aquifer in East River, Colorado, USA - PLM3_127_b1 | ecosystem: Environmental > Terrestrial > Soil > Riparian zone | place: USA: East River...
ACAGGCGGTGTGACCACGAGGGGATCGTTTCGGAATCCCGCGTGGTCGCCGGATGGCAGGCATGTGGTGTATCACAAAGCTGACTTCAGGGCGCGCCCGCAGAATCAATCCTTGTTCAGCTGGGATGCCGACCTGGACGTTCGATACACAGATGTGTTTCCGCAGTTTTCCCGGGACGGAAGATTGGCGATCAGCGACATCAACAATTTGGCCACCACGCCGACGGCGTCCATCTCCGTCATGAATGCGGACGGTTCCAACCGCAAGGTGGTCTTCTCGGATCCGTCGGGCGCAGCCTTCGTCCCCACCTGGTCCCCAGACGGTCAATGGATCGCGTTCGGATTCGGCGCGTTCTTCGGTGCGCGCGACACGAGACCCGCGAGAGTGATGATGGTGCGGACCGACGGCTCGGCGCAGACCAAGGATCTCACCCAGGGATCACCGAATAGCGGATTTCCAACCTTTTCACCCGACGGCACGCGGATCGCGTACCGGGTGTGGGGTGAGAACGATGGCCGACGCGACTACGGTATTCGCGTGCTGAACCTGGCAGACGGCTCCGTGAAGACATTGACAACGCAGCTGGACAACTTTCCGTCGTGGTCGCCAACCGGCGATCTGATTGCCTTCACGCGACGGTCTGGAGGCACCGACGATTACGGCTACGACATCTTCACGATGCGGCCAGACGGTACGAATATCAAGCAACTGACGACCGCGCCTGGCAACGACGGTCATTCGTCGTGGTCTCCTGACGGGAAATCTATTCTGTGGAGCAGCGCACGCTATGGCTTCAAGGACGAGGCGGCGATGTACGAGAACGGGTTTCAACCGTTTGCCCAAATCTTCATCATGAAGGCCGACGGGTCCGATCAGCGTGCGCTGACACGAAGCCGCTGGGAAGACGCCATGCCGGCGATCGTGCCGGCGAGCGCTCAGAAACGCTAGACCGCTCCGAGAGAGGATGCATGTCACGCACCACCTCAAATAAATCAATCAGCATTCAGGCGGACCTGAAGGTCCGCCTCTACGACCGCACCGGGGCAATCGTTGCGGCGTTTCTCCTGTTTGCCAGCTTCGTCGCTGCGCAAGCGACCATCGTCGATCCCGCCAGCCAGAATTTGCCGAATCCGAATCCGAGCGTCATGAAGGGGTGGGGACCTCTCCCCGACAGCCGGATCTGGGGGTCGTCGGCAGGCGTCGACATTGGCCCCGACGGTCACGTCTGGGCCTACGACCGATGTGGCGCGACGGCTCTGACGGGAGGTTGCGACACCAACAATGTCAACCCCATCCTGAAGTTCGATCGCGTCACGGGAAAGGTACTGACAAGCTTCGGCGCCGGGCTTTTCGTGCTGCCCCACGGCCTCCATGTGGACCGCGACGGCAACGTGTGGGTCACTGATTCACAAGGGAACAAAGCGGGCAGCAAGGGCCATCAAGTGATCAAATTCAGTCCCAAGGGTGAAGTCCTGATGAAGCTCGGACGCGCGGGGGTCGCGGGTAGCGGCCCCGACACCTTCAACGAGCCGTGCGACGTGATTACGGCCCCGAATGGCGACATCTTCGTGGCGGATGGACACAGCGGGCAAGGCGAAAAGCCTCCTGCGGGGTCGACGGGACGCATCATGAAGTTCACGAAGGATGGCAAGTTCGTGAAGGAATGGGGACGAATCGGCACGGCGCCTGGCGAGTTCCGGACGCCGCACGCGCTTGCGTTCGATTCGCGCGGGCGATTGTTCGTTGCGGACCGCGGCAACCATCGTATTCAAGTCTTCGATCAGGACGGCACGTTCATCGACGCCTACGAACAGTTCGGCCGCATCAGCGGCCTCTTCATCACTCCGGACGACATGCTGTACGCCATCGATTCGGAGACCAATGCGATGAACCACCCAGGCTGGACAACAGGCATTCGCATTGGGAGAGCGAGCGCCGACAAGGTTACGGCGTTCATTCCGCCGCATCCGGTCGAGGGACGGCCGTTCGGCGCCGCCGGAGAAGGCGTGGCCGTCGATCGAGACGGTAACGTCTATGCGGCGGAGGGGCCGACGTCTCGTCCAATTGCAGGCGCAGGATTGACGAAGTACGCGAAGCGTTGACCGGGCCCGATGACGGGGCGTCTTGTGATGGAATCGATGATCGTCCGATAGACGCTATACAGTGAGATCAATGCCTCCTAACTGATCCCGCCTCCGACGAAACACCTGTCTCTACCTGCCGTACAGGGTCGCCGCCGTCGAGGGCGTCATGCACGGGCTGTATCTCCTCTGGTGGGTGCAGGAGAAACAGGTCTCGCCCGCCATGGTCGCCGCGATTCTCGCGACCGGTAATCTCGCGCTCTTGTGCCTCGAGTTGCCGACCGGCTGGTTCGCCGATCGTGTGGGCCATCGCATCAGCCTCATCGTGGGGTCTGCCGTCCAGGTGGTCGGCATGCTGTGGTGCTGGCTGGGCGAAGGTGTCCCCGGTCTGATCACCGCCAGCCTGCTCGTCGCGCTCGGCGACGCCTTTCGATCGGGGGCGGATACGGCGCTCCTCTATCGCACCTGCCGCGCGCTCGGGCGCGAAGACGCCTTCCAGGCCATCCAGGCGCAAGCCAACGCCGTGGAGCTTGGCGCCCTCGTTGGCCTGGTCCTGGCCGGCGGCGTCATCGTCACCACGTGGGGCTATGCCGCGGGTTGGATCGCCGAGACGACGCTGTGTGCGATCGGCCTGGCCATCGCGTGGACGATGGTCGAACCGCCCGCGGCGGCCGACCCCGCAGAGGCGTCACGCATCGAGGGTCCCGCGCCCGTCGTGTCGGCGGCCATGGCGATGCTCATTGTGCCGACCGGATTACTCGTCGCGGCGGCCTCGGCCGCCTCGTTTCTCGCTCAAACAGGCGGCACGAGCGATGCGGAAGGCTTGACGCGGCTGGTGGCGATGTTCACGTTAGCCGAAGCCGCGGGATCAATGGCGGCTGCACGTATGCCGTCGGCCGGCGCGCCTGGCCTGATGATGCTGGGCGTTCTCGGTGCGATCGGCTTCGTTATTTCGCTGATGCACCCATATACCGTGACCGCGATGGCTCTCGTGCTGGCCCTTATGACCGGACTCGCGGCGCCGCTGCGCGCCTCCGCGATTCAGCGGCTGGCGGCCGACGCCGCGCGCGCCCGCGCGGCCTCGCTGGCGAGCGCATGCGACATGCTGCTCATGACGATCGCCCTGCCGCTATCGGGACTATGGGGTCGCCGCTGATGTGAACCGTCACCTGCTGGATCGCGTTATTGCCGTAGCCCAGGCGATTCCACTCGGCGACATCGGGCTGCGTGCGGCCGGCAAGATCGGTGGCACGGGCGCGCAGCGTCACGCTGCCCTGGTCTTGCACTCGCGTCATCAGCTCCCACCACTGCCAGCTATGACGCTTGCGCTCGCCGTTGAGACGCGCCTCCTGCCAGGTGCCGCCGTTCACGCTGACTTCCACTCGCGCCACCGGCGCCGCGCCGGACCACGCCACTCCGCGAATGGTCAGCTCACCGCGCGGCAGGTCCTGATGTGGTGCGGGCTCGGTAATCAGCGCCCGCACGCGGTGGAGTGTGACGGGCTCACGGATCACTCCACCCTCGCGCTCCCATTCATACACGTACTTTTCTGCCTGATAGTGGCCTGCAAACGTCCGGTCGATCAGCTCAACTTCGGTGAGCCACTTCACCGACGCCACCGCGTACCAATCCGGCACGATGAGGCGCAATGGATACCCGTGCTGAATAGGCAGGGATTCGCCGTTCATCGCATAGGCCAGCAGCGGCCCTCTCTGTCGCGCGTCGCCAATCGTGAGACTGCGCTCGAATCGGATGGGTGCCGCACACCCTCCCACGTCCCCGCCATCAGCGCCGCGGAAGAGGACTTCGCGTGCATCAGGCCGCACACCGGCCCGGTCCAGCACTTCAACGAGAGGCACTCCGGTCCACTCAGCCGTGCTGACCGCTCCAAGGTTCCATTTCTCGCCATCGGCCGGCGGATCGAACAGCACACGGCCGTTCCCCGCGCACTCGAGTGTGACGACCAGATTCTGCGCGGGCATGTTGCGAATGTCGCGCAGGCTGAGGCTGAGGGGACGCTCAACGGATCCGCACACCGACAGGCGAAACGCCTCCGGATCGAGCTGTGGTATCTGAAAGTGATTCCGCACGTAAAAGTGTGCGCTGGGCATGACGACGCTGCCGACCAGCGCCGGGATCGAGGTCTCGCAGTTCAGCGGGTGCGCGCGATGGACCACGAGCCCGGCGTCGATGGCCTCCTGACATGCCTCTTCCGGATCCACAGCGGGCTCGACCGTGCTGGCCGGCAGCGTGACGCCGCAGCCGCCGCTGGCCACGACGCGCGCGCACGTCGACGCGGCGTAGATGTCGAGGCTGCCTGCCGATTGAAACGGCTGCATGAAGTCGCGCAGCCGTGCCTCATCGTCCGCTTCGACGATGAGATACATGGTGTGCTCGCCCCGGACGACGGCCTCGCCGTGAATCTGCACGCCATGCTTGCGGACGTTCGGCCGGCTCAGGTAATTGAGCAGCCCCGCTCCGGCGTACGGATCGGCCGCAGGGCAATGATCGGCGGCGTGCTGATGCCGGACGATGAACAGCGCCACGTCCTAGTTTGTCCCCTGTCCGACCATCCTCATTAATTCTGCCCTCATCACCTGCCGTCCATCTGCCGGATAGTGCACCGGGATGATCCTCTCGACGTCGAGCTTCAACCGATTCAGGGTCGTCGCGAGATTGGCGACGTACGGGCTGACCGGAGTCGGCACCGGCGCGTCCGCCTGCGCGGGCGGATTGAACGCGTCGGCCTGGAGGAGGATCTTCTGCCTGGGCAGGTACACCATGATGAGCCCGGCGTTATGCCCGCTGTCCCGCAGGTGATGCAGCTCGATGACGTGGTTGCCGTCGGTCATCACCTTCTTGTCGGTCATCGTCTCGAACGCCGGCCTGCGGTTGGACGCCGACAGTCTGTCGGGATTGAGCGTGTGTGGAAGAGCGAAAATCTTTTCATACCACGCCCTATTGACCTGATGCGTGACGATGGTGGCGCCCTCGGCCACGAACGCCCTGAGCCCGCTCGCGTGGTCGATGTGGTGGTGCGTATTGACCACGTACCTAATCGGCTTGTTCGGGATCAGCCTCTTGGCCTCGGCGATCACGTCGAGCGCGCGCTGCTCGCTCTGCGGTCCTTCAACCACCACGATGTGATCCTTGAAGTCGAAGGCGAGGCTCGCGTAGCCGCCCAGAATCAGGTATACGCCTTCGGCGAGCTTTTCCGACGGCGTGCCGCTCGGCTGGGCGGCCGGCGCCGCCGCCCCGGCGGGCGCGCCACCGCGTCCCTGTGGCGCCTGGATGGTCACGGCCGCGTTCGGCCTCACGTCGCTGACGGTGAGATCGAGAATCGGGTGCCCGCCCTGCCGCTGCACGATCCGCATCGGGAACTTCACGCCGGCGAAGTCACGGTACTCCGTGAAGAGCGCCTCGACGTGCATATCTCCGAGGTAGGCATTGTCGATCCAGGTCTCGACTCGCTCGACGAGGTTCTGGTCGCTGACATACCCGTTGACCTGCGCCTTGTTCGGGCCCGTGAAGCTGATGACGTTCACTCGCCTGCCGCCGGTCTGCGTCCGGACGGTCGCGTTATTGGCCGCCGCCGCCCGGAGGAAGCCGTGAGGGGTCATCCAGATTTCGAGCTGCTGCGCCCACGGCGTGTTGGCGTTGACGATGATGGTCTGGCTCTGCGGCTGCTCGCCCCTGACCGGCTGCTGGCCGCCGCCGCGCGGCGGATTCTCCGCCTGCAGGCGGATCCGGTCGGCACGAGAGGCCGGCACACGGAAGTCGATCGCGCGCGTGTAGCTCTTGACGATGAATCGTGGCCACGCCGAATCCGGGCTGTACGCCTGACCGAGCGTAAAATCGCTGCCAGACGCCGAGTACTCGACGGTATTCAGCACGTCAGCGCCCATCGCCTTCGAGGCAGTCGCGATGACCGTCTTCGCGTCCTGTCCCAGGGCCGCTGCTGACAACAGCGTGAACAACGCTGCGATCGCCATGAACCTCTTGCGCATATCTGCCTCCTGCTGTCTTTCACGAACGGCCGGATCGTAGCACGCCATTAGTCTCTGGGCTTTGGGCTTTGGGCTTTGGGCTTTGGGGTTCATGTGACGAAAGACCCGACCTTCTCTTCGCTACGGCTCACCAGCGACCGGCCCGAAGGCCGGCGGCGGAACACGGTGCTTCGTCGCGGCTTCATACGCGGACGCCGCCTTGAGCAGCGTCGGCTCGTCACCTTGTCCGGCGAAGAACGTGACCGCAATCGGCATCGGGTGCGGCAGCAGAGACTGCGGCGTCCCCGGCGGCAGGATCGAGACGTAATTGGTCCTGTCCTGGTTGAGCGCGAATTGCGGCTCGTACACGATTCGGTTGTAGCCGGCCGGCACGACGACGCGTGGAATCTGCAGGGCGGGGGTGATCCCCTCGAGACTCGCCGTACCGACATTGGGGCCGAGAATCCTGGGCGTCGGCACCGTGTTCTCCGGATGCACGAACAGGTCGATGCCGTTCTCCTGCATCACCTTGAGGAGGACGGTCCTCCCGGTCTGGCTGACAACAAAGCGTGCCGCCTTTCCCGCCGACAGCGTGGTTTTGGTGTCGACCCAGTTTACCGCTGCCGCCCGCGTCGCGTCGTCGCGGAATCTCGCATGGGCGACCCATGCGGCCCAATCGGTGATCGTGCGGTCGCCCCGCGCGGCCAGGTAGCGGTCCATGTCGAACTTGAAATCGAGCGCGTTCGGCAGTCCGGCGATCGTGGCGATGGTGTCCAGCCGGATCGCGTTCGAGAGCGGCGCCTGCCGCCGGCTCAACTTCAGCAGGTAGTCGTACGAGTCCACCGCGTGCCCCGGCACCGCGAACACCAGCTCGCCGGATGGTGTGCGGCGCGAGAAGATCTCCGGCATGAAGCGCGGCAGGGTTTCCGAGAACGCGTCTGCGAACGTGTACTTGAGGTTTGGCACGTCGGGGTCGTCCGGGTACCTGGGCGCGATCGACTCGACGAGCTCCGCCCCGAGCGTGTCGCGCAGGACCGTCTTGATCTCCTGGTCAATCTGCTTGCTGATCGCCGCATGGTTGGCCGTCGGCGTCACCATGTGTTCCCGAAGGATCGCAATCCGCATCCCCCGGAGCGGCTTGCCGCCGCTCGCCGTGACGTCGCTGATCAGAGTCCGAACGTAGGGTTGATCGCTGCTCAGCGATTTCGGCAAGGCCGTAAACAGATCCCTCGTATCGAAGCTCCCAGCATCAGGGTCCATGATGGCATCGAGGACGCGCGCTCCGTCCTCGAGCGTTCGCGCAATGATTCCGGCGCGGTCGACCAGCGTCTGGTTGCCGATGCCGCCGCTGTCCGGCAGGAGGCCCTTCGTGGGGAGGAGGAGCGTCGCGTTGTTCCTGGACGCGGGCCCCTGACAGGACGCCACCGTTTGTTCGCAGATGGCCACCGTGACGAGGTTGGTGCCCACCGCGACGCCGGACCCGGAACTGGAACCTCGCGGCACCCGTTCCGTGTCGTAGGGATTGCAGGCCTGGCCCGACCAGCTGCTGACAGCCTGTCCTCCGGCTACGTAGTTCGTCTTCGCCTTCGCGACTCCGCCCGGATCGTTGGGACCGGCGTTGAACTCGTGCGAGGTCGCCTTCGCGTAAATGATGGCGCCCTTCTCCCTGAGGCGTGCGGCAATCGTCGAATCGAACGGCGGCACGTCCATGGCAAAGGCGACGTCATTCCCCGACGTCGACCGCATGTCCTTCGTGTCGTACGGATCCTTGAACGCTACCGTGATGCAGTACATCGGCAGCGCGGCCAGGTCTGGATTCCGGCCGTAGCGCGAATCCAGTTCCGAAGCCCGCTCGAGCGCGTCCGGCTGCTGGCGGAAGGCCTCGCACTCCGGCGGCGCGCCTGGCGGAAGCGGACCCGTGGAGGGATGGGCGTCGAATGCGCCCTTGCACGTGACAGAGCGCTCTCCGCGGATATTCAGGGTTTCGAGCGCGTTCACCTGACCTGCGTTCGGGATCCCGACGCGCATGCCCGCCTGCTGCCGCACCGTGGGATCGGACACGGTGGATTCCATCCTGCCGAAGTCCAGCGGGGGTCCCGTGTACTTGTCGAGATCCGGGAAGAGTGTCGATGCCGCCACCGTCTGGGTCGGAAACGCCAGAGGCGCACCGGCGCGAACGGCACCCGTAGTCGCCGGGATCGGCGCGCCATCAGCAGTCACGAGGCTCGTGCAGACGCCGTTGTACGCCTTCGCTCGATTGATGTAGGCCTCGACGATGGCGCGGCACGACGTCTGGCCTGTCGTAATCGCCGCGTGAATGTTCTCAATCGTGGCTTCCTGGAGATGGAACTCCGGTGGCGTCGCTCGTGCGCAGCCGGCGGCGGCGACCGCGCACAGGAGCAGAACGACAGGGACGGACGTGGGCATGATTCGCGCGGACGAAGGGTTGTGCATGGAGGAAAGGGTCTCACAAAGCCGCAGAATCGTGGGTGGCGATCTGGCTCGGGACTCGGGGCTCGGGACTCGGGGCTCGGGACTCGGGGCTCGGGACTCGGGATTCGGGATTCGGGATTCGGGACTCGGGACTCGGGGCTCGGGATTCGGGGCTCGGGATTCGGGGCTCGGGATTCGGGACTCGGGGCTCGGGGCTCGGGCAAGGACCACATTCAGCCGGTACTGACGATCAGCACGACCGCGAGGAGCGCGCATGCGATGCCGGTCGCCTGCCAGCCATTGAGACGTTCACCAAGCGCAATCCGCGCGAGGAATGACGTGCTCGCAGGATACAGCGAGGACAAGGTGACGACGACGCTCAGCGGCCCGTAGCGGGTGGCCGCCAGGTACAGCGCGTTGGCCACCATGTCGACGACTCCCGCGGCGACAGCGATCCTGACAACCGGTGCTGGCATCCGCAACGGCCGTGAGCTGACCACGCCGATGATCCCGAAAAGCGTGACCGACACAACGCGTGCAGCGACGAGCGGCCACATGCCCGCGGCCGCGTTCGTTCGCGCCAGCGCCAGGAAGAACAGGCCGATCGCCACGCCCGAGACGAGCGCGAGCCCGACACCTGAGGGCAAGACGCCACTTCCTGCCGACGCCCCATTTGCGGTGGGGCGGGCCACGGCACCCCACCGCGCAGGCGTGCGCGGCGGGGACCCCGCCCCAGGCCCGCCGCGCGAACCTGCCCTTCGACTGTCGCTCAGGGCACCCCGAGCAGCGTCGAGGGGTGACAAGGTTCGCGCCACGGTTTGCCGGCTCACCAGGACGATCGCCACCAGCGCGAGCCCGATGCCGAACATCGTGAGCGTCGCCAGCCGTTCGCCGAGGAGCACGTCGGCCATGACCGGAATCATCACGGCGCAGACGGCCGTCGTCGGCGCCACGACGGCCATCGTACCGACAGCAAGCGCCCGATACAGCAATCCGACGCCGATGCCCCCGGCCAGGCCGGCGGCGGCACCCCAAAGGAGATCGGCACTGGAGGGCGAGGCATCAGGCAGCAGCGGCAGGATCAGCAGGAGCATCAGCAGGCCCGCGGCCTGCGACATGACGACGATGGCGATGGTGTTCGTTCGCCGCGACGCGAGGCCGCCCAGGAAGTCGGCCGCGCCGTACAACGCCGCCGACAGGAGGGCGAGCAGATAGAACACGGCCGGCTGCGAAACGGTCAGCCGGCGCGATGTGGAAGCGGACGTGAGAGGACCTGCACAGGGTCGTCCGCGGCAATGTCTCCCTCGTCGACAACCCGCATGTACACGCCTCTGAGGTTGAGAGGCCGCAGGTCCCGCTTCGAGACGAACCGCAGGGCGGCGTCGCCGAAACGCTCGCGGAACTTGCGGCAGCCGTCGTGAGGCTCCGGCGTGACTTCGAGCGTGGCCGTCCCTGCGCGCAGCCGGCTGCCTGGTGGGAGATTCGCCTCGGAGAGATCGAGCTCGAGAAACAGGTTGTCGCCGAACAGCGTCAGTGGCTGACCGTTGGCAATCAGCTCGGCGACGTCGATCTGCATCACGGTCAACTGCGCCTCGGGAGCGGGATGCCGCTGGCAGCCCCACGCATCGCCGGGGATGCCGGACTCCGGCGTCACGAGCGCCCGGGGGAGCGCCTCCCGCTGCCCATGCGGCCCGCGCCTGACCACGAGGCGGACGCGCCCGGCATCGCGCGGTGCGGGCGGCAACGCCGCAAACTGCGTCTCGAGAAAATCGAGGGGCCGGAATCGCG
>Ga0184627_10001249_pt1 | contig 10284 bp, 12 predicted proteins | sample PLM3_127_b1_FD_133150 | JGI IMG/M metagenome (GOLD analysis project Ga0184627, IMG submission 133150) | Groundwater sediment microbial communities from an aquifer in East River, Colorado, USA - PLM3_127_b1 | ecosystem: Environmental > Terrestrial > Soil > Riparian zone | place: USA: East River...
AGACATGACTGCCCCCGATTTATCTTTCTCACCTTGGTCCGGTTGAGAAATTTCGCCTCTTCCCACTTCTGCAGGACGCTCTCGTCCGGAATATCGTGATGGTTCTGCTGGTGGTCTGCCGGGTAGCCGTGCCATACTCCTCCAGCCCCGACAAACTTGGCAATGAACACTCGTGTTGCATGATCCTGCGCGACTCCCAGGTACTCCGGCCTGCCGTCAGGATAGTGCAGCCCCCACCCCTGGTGGTCAATGAGCCAGGCGTTCGCGACTGCCTGGGAGAAGCACACGTTTTCGTCGTCGATGGTGATGCTCCACTGAGACTTGCCCAACGCCCTGTTGCGATGGACGGGGTTAGGAGCGTATGTGAGCATTACTGTCACGGCTTCTTCCTGTCGAGTTAACACCAGGCAGCAGCCACGGCGGTAGGGCGCCAGCAAAACCGTAGTCGGCTGCAACAGACCATGCCACGGCGGCTGACAACACCTGTACTCCAGAACTCGCTCTTGTTAACTAAGATCACCTACGAGGAGCCACTTGCTAAAATGCTCGATCATTACTCCTGTTACGATCTTTTCGTCATCTGATGCAAAGCCGATATACACGTACTTGTCGATGTCTTCCCACACGCTCGGTACGGGTTGGTCTGTGAAGTACACCGTCAATGAATCCGCTTTGGGGTTGTAGTTGACCCATAATTGTGTCGGATCTATTGTCTGGGGAAAATATCTCTTGACCGAGTCAGGGATGGTTATCGCTGCCATCGCATCGTTTCTCCTGGCTTCAGTCGCCTTACCCTGTATGCTGTAACGACTTCCCCTTGTTCAACTACGACTTTCATCCAGACTTGGAGGGCGATAATCCCTTGGTAGTCTGCCGGAGGATAGGTCACAATATCCGAAAAATCCCCATTCAAAGACAAGAGGATGGCATCAAGTTGTTGTGCCTTTGCGATGACAATAGCATCCGGGGACTCTACGGGCAGATGCTCCCGAAGCCGCGCGATTTCATGCACTCCCTCACGGAGTGTTTGCATAATCGCATTGGACACACAGTGATCGGCGAAGAATCGGAAACTCATCACACGGCCACTTCGAATTCTGAGAGTGCTCGGGCATAATCTAGACACGCTGCGATCTGCTCTTTCCTGAGGTCTGAGAATTCTGCCATAATTTCTCCATCTGTATGTCCGGCGGCAAGATAGCCAAGAATCAGACTCACAGGAATCCTCGTCCCCTTGATGTGTGGCTTTCCCCGTAGAACATCCGCTGTACTCACAATATGCTCTCGCCAATCTACGGGCATCTTCTCCTCCTTCCTGTATGAAACCGTACGCTCAGGCGTCGGCGCGTTGGACGGGTGCCCCGCCTCCACCACCGCGCCCCACTCCCAGCGTCGCCTATACTACCCCATGCCCTCCCGAGCAGTTCTCACTGTAGAACTGTCGAGGGCAGCACAGATCGTATGGGCTTGATGAGCAAGGCTTTTTGGTTTACTCATGCCCTCATCTACACGAGCCGGTTCTGAGCAGCGCTTTGTTAGTCCGCGTCTTTTGGCCAGCCGAAACGATATCGCCGAATCACTTCTGTTTGTTCCAGCTCAGGAAAACGACACAATGCGTCGGAAACAACCTCGGCAGCCTCTTCCACCCGTCCCAGCTCCATGAGACAGATCACCCGGTTCGTAAGAACGACTGAGGGCACAGAGACATTTAGAGATGACGCTTTCTGTAGCACTTCGCTAGCTTTGTCAAACCGCTTCTGGCGCATATACACTAGCGCCAGGTTATTCAGAGCGGCCTGTTCCTGCCCAATATTATCAGCCTTTTTCGCTTCCTCACGTGCCTCGCGAAACAGCGCCTCTGCCTGATCAAATTCTTCCGCTTCGAGGAACAAGAGGCCATCCCAGAGACAGAATTCAGCTGGATCGGAGTAACTGATCAATGAGCCCGCTGAGATCTCACCGCCAGCCACGCCAATAGCGACGTTAGTCTCGCTGGCAAGCTTTAGCGGCTCCCACTGCATTCCGATAGCGTGCAGGGTGGCTCGTATCCTAAATCGTTTTATCCCCAGCTTCGCAAGGTGTGCCGATAATCTCGAGTCTTCACTTGTGAGGTCATGCACAGCGTGAAAAAAGACAGCCTGCAAGAGTGATGATGAATGCAACGCGAGCCACTTCTCTTTCTCGTCTGCTTTCAATATCTCATTGATATGTTCATAGGTTCTGACGTAACGTGCTGGATCAGAGAATAACGCGTAGCGAAGAGCAGTCGGTGATACCCGCAACACCTGAGTCAGTAATGTCCTCTGCTCGGGGCTCAGATGCAAGCGGTATCGCTGTTCCAGATAACTCAACACTGCGACACTCTGAATCATCGACTGTGCGAACGCGCTTGCAGTAAACTGAACAGCGTTTTCTGAGTCGAGGGACTCACGTGCTGTGTTAAGAAACGGTAATAGGTCTTGCACGAAATCCAGCCTTTCGCCCTTTCGGCGTATCCGACCGTCCTGCTCGAGTAGTTGAACAGCCCGGTCTACGTCAGTTGACGCCTCCTCTGTCTCCTGTGCTAACGATTGCACGGAGACAGCGCCATTCTTGAGCAGGTGGAGTTGAATCTTCTCGCGCAGATCGAGCCCGAAGAATTCTGCATCACGAAGAGGGCGTCGAACGAGCTGCGCAATCTCTTTCGCTTTCCAGCTCTGCAGCGGCCGACCGTGCTCATCTACAACGGCGAAAAGGCGTCGGCCGTTGTCGAGGACGAACAGAGAGATCCACGCAAAGCCGTATTGGGAGTACGTCAGCCATGAGGTATCTAGCCTACCAAGCTGCTGGTATTCCGAGATGGTGCGATTAATCGCGTCAGGTGGCAGCGTTAGATTAAGCTCGATGAGATGGCGCATGAGGTCCGTGGAATCAATGAGCGTGAATTGTTGTCGGGTCGCAGCGTCAAGCTCCAGGTACCATTGCATTGCTGTCCCAGTGAAGCCAGAGGTCGAAAGCATGATGCCGAACAGACGCTCATCAGTTCTGCGCTCTTTCTCCCATTCGGCGAAAAACAGTTTGACCGACGGTGTGTCACTGGCTTTGCCTTGTGCTTTGCATTCAGCCAACAGAGGTGCGTTGGTAATTCGATGTGTGGCTCGAAGATCAATCTCGGCGCCCGTTTTGTAGGCGTTGCGAACAAATGAACCATATCCTAGTCGTGCGAGCAGTTCTTTCGCGAGAAGCTCAAAGTTGTTGCCGACTTCCTTCGTGTTTCGTCCGAGAATCCGTATGACAAAGGAGGACACCGTCACCTCGTTATCAATCAAAAGGTATGAGCATGACAACTGGGGAATTGGTCTTATCGCTCAAAGACCAGTAACAGATGTGGATATCGCCTCCAGGGTGATAGGATATCCTCGTTCGGTCAGCAGAGCCGCGGCCTGGGCCTTGCGTAAACTCAGCCGCTGTCCCTGCGCAACCAGTGCTTCTAATTCTGTCCGCTGTACGTCATCGAGCGCTCCCTGGGAGTTCGCATGCATCAGGGCACGCAGACGCGCCTGCCTGTCCTCGGGCATTTGTTCACGTGCAATCGTCCACAACGCATCATCAGAGAGGGACACCAGCGCCTCCAGCTCACGGTGCTCCTCAGGCGCCAGGTCCGGCAAGGGCTCGGCGAATGCATCTTGCAATTGCTGAAGCAACACGGCCTCAATGGATTGCGATGTGCCTTCGGCGATCTGGCGGGCGCGGTCATAGATATAATCAGGAACGGGCAATGTGACTGTGTAATGGCTCATGATGCACCTTCTATACGAGCAATCTTTTGCTGCTCACATCGACAGTGAGTATCGATGTTGGCACCGTAGAATACAAGGCGAAGCTTGCGTGATGAATTGGTCATCGAGGGGGGAGTTATTCTATAATACATTGACTTAACAGAGTTTATATCGCTACCCAGGATGGTCAAGAGATGGCTCAAGTCTGTACAGGTGTTCTTTAGCTATGACTTCTCTCTTTTCCCAAATCCAAGTACAATAAGCACAAGCATGCCTACGACCCAAGTCGTTAGCTCGCACTCTTCCTGAGCATAAAAGCCCCTCACCCCCGTTAAAACCCTTTCCCGGAGGGAGAGGGAAGTGGAGGACACTATGGCAGAACAACCGCCGTACCAGTATCGCGTGCCGAGAACGGTCGTCAATGTCCTGAGCCTTGAGCCAGGGACGCGCCTCCGCCTGGTGAGGGATGCCATCGCGGAAGTGGTGGCGAATCCGCAGGATGGCGTCTGGCTGCTCCTGCGCTATCTGGCCTCGCCTGGCAATCCTGATCAGGTCGGAGCAGAGGAGATGGTCTTCGCAGAGGACGTGCTTGAGATAGTCGAGGCCGCAGGGTGAGGAGACGAGACCGCGACCAACGGGAGCGCGCTCGTTAAAGGTGCTTGAGATAGTCGAGGCCGCAGGGTGAGGAGACAGCCGCCTGGTGGTCAGGCCGGCGGCAATCAGAAAAACAGCGTCAGGTTCTTCGCTAGCAAGACGTTTTGATCCAGGATAATCTGCCGCCGGGCGACCTTCCACTGGCCATCGACCTGCCGGAGCACGTCTTCGCGCTTGCCGACAAAAAAGTCGGTCTCATCTTGCAGCCGGTTGCGGTAGACCAGGAAGCGGCTCTTGACGGTCACTTCAGTTGCCGTGGCCTGCACGATGTGCACATTCGTAACCATATGGCACACGCGTGACCGCGGTTCCTCGGCCCAGTGCACTCCCGTCAGGAGTTGCTGGACGCGCTGGCGCAGGGTCGTTTTGCCCTCGTCGAACCAGTTCATATCCTGCTGCTCACGGGTATTTTCGCGCTCGTGCTCGCCGAATTTGACGTTGCGTCGCATCGGCATCCAGTAGCGCACATCGTCAGTCAACAGCTCCAGCCACTCCTCGAAGCGTCGCTCGTCAAGCAATGCCGCCTCGGTATATAAAAACTCCTCGATTTCCCGCGTCAGGAGCAGGTCTGCGAGACGACGTTCTCTATCCGGTGTCTGTTCAACGGCCATGGCGTCTATCACTCCTTCCCGAGGCTTTGCGGAGGTCTGTGATGAATTGGGGATCTGGCTTACCACCCGCCTGTTGAAAGCGTTTCACATCGGCCCAGGCCTTGCTATAGTCCTTCTTGAAGAACCAGGCCACGGCGCGGTTGTAATAGGCCAGGGGATAATGCGAGTTGAGGGTCAGGACGTGCGTGAAGTCCGCGATAGCGCGGTCATAGTCACCCTGGTCGCTGTAAGCCTCCCCACGGCTGACATAGGCTTCCACATAGCGTGGATTGAGGGTCAGGGCCTGTGCATAGTCGGCGACGGCGCGGCTGAGGTTGCCCTGCCCCTGGTAAGCGGCGCCGCGCTTATAGTAGGCTAATGCCAGGTGCGGATTCAGGGTCAGGGCCTGTGAGAAATCCGCAATAGCTTGGTCATATTCGCCCTTGCGACGATAGGCCTCGCCACGATCGACGTAGGCTTCGAGGGAGTTGGCCTGCAGGGCAAGGGCCTGGTTGTAGTCAGCAATGGCGCGGTCCAGGTCGCCCTGGTCGGCATAGGTGACGCCCCGATTGACGTACGCTGCTGCATAGGAGGGATTCAGGGAGATGGCCTGGGTGTAATCGGCCATAGCGCGCTGGTAGTCGCGCTTGTGCCAATATGCCAGGCCACGGTTCGTGTAGGCTTCTTCACTGCGCGGATCGAGTCCCAGCGCCTGATTATAGTCGGCCAGAGCGCGATCGTAATCGCGTTTGCCTCTATCGTAGGCAATGCCGCGATTGATATAGGCCTCAGTGAAGTGTGGGTTGAGTGTCAGCGCCTGGGTATAGTCAGCCACAGCCCGGTCGTAGTCTCCCTTGCTACTGTAGACAATGCCGCGGTTATAGTAGGCCGGGGCGTAGCCGGGGTTGATCGTGAGGGCTTGCGTATAATCGGCTAGAGCCCGGTCGTACTCGCCCTTGCGACGATAGGCCTCGCCGCGGTTATGATAGGCTTCCACACGCTGCGGATTGAGGGTAATAGCCTGGGTAAAATCTGCAATGGCCTGGTCGTAGGCACTGCGGGTCAGCGCTGCCACACCGCGCGCAAAGGTGGCTGCATCTGGGCTGAGGTCTGCTGCCGGCTCGACAGTTGGTCGCACGCACCCAGCGAAGCACACCATGACCGCGAGTAGGGCCATGATGTATCGACACGTGTGTTGACATGGCATCGTGCGTTCCTTTTACCCCCTCTCCCGCTGGGAGAGGGCAGGGGTGAGGGTCCCCAGGCGGTAGGAAAAGCCCCTCACCCTGTGATAAAACCCTCTCCCGGAGGGAGAGGGAACAGAGCCGGTGTCTGCCGGCTACAGCGCACGCCGGTGCGAGAAGGCAATTTCCTCACTGGTGATGAACTCCAACAGCACGGCGTGGCCCTCGTCGTTCGCCTTGCGGGCCCGCTGAATGGCCGGGACGATCTCTTCGGGCTTCTCGACGCGCTCTGCCTGGCCGCCCATGGCCCGCCCCAGGTCGGCGTAATGCCCACCGATGTCGCGGGTGCGGTAGCGCTCATGGGATACTACCAGGGCGTGCCGCTCAATGGCCATAGCGGAGTTGTTGAAGACCACCGTGGTGATGGGGATACCGCAGCGCACCGCAGTTTCAAAATCGAGCCCGGTCATGCCAAAGGCGGCATCGCCCATAAAATTCACGCAGAACTTGTCCGGAGCCGCCAGTTTCGCGCCCATGATGAGTCCCAGGCCGGTGCCGAGGGCATGAGATTTGCCCCAGCCTATGTAGCTGCGCGGTGCCGTAGCACGATAGAAGGGAATGAGCTGGTCCCGTGGGCTCCCAGAGTCGTGCGTGATGATGGCTTCGCTGGGGCTGACGGTGTGCATGAAATCCCAGATGACGCGGTAGGGCGTAATCGGCACTTCACTTGAGGTCAGCTTGGACATCCACTCGCGCAGCCAGGCTTCCTTGGCCTCTCGCACCTCAGCGGCAGAGTCGCCATTGACGCGCCGCTCTGGACCGAGATCCTTGATGGCGTCGATGCACTGGCGCAGTACCAGCTTGGCATGGCCCAGAATGGGGTAGTCGGCAGCATAGTTCTTATTGAGATCGCGCTCGTCGTTGGTGGCGTGGATGATGGTTTTGCCGGCCGGGATGTTGGTGGTCATGCCGTGCTTGGTCAAGCTCGTGCCGATAGCCAACACCACATCGGCCTGGCGCAAGAAGTGATACACTGGGCCAGCCATGACCCCACCGCCAGTGCCCAGGGAGAGGGGATGGGCTTCTGGGAAGGCGCTCTTCCCCTCCAGGGTGGTCATCACCGGTATCTGCAACAACTCGGCCAGTTCCAGCAGCTCAGCGCTGGCCTCAGCGTATAACACCCCCTGACCAGCATTGATCACTGGCTTGCGTGCCTGCAGGAGTACCTGGGCCGCCTCAGCGATGTCCTGAGGATTCCCAGCGGGGTAGGTGGGTTTAACCACCTTGTAGGCGTTCACGATGGCTTCATCCACTTCTTCCAGGGCGACATCGGCTGGTATTTCGACCATCACCGGCCCCGGTCGTCCCATCTTCAGCAGGTTGAAGGCCCGCCGCATCACTTCAGAGACCTGCTCAGGTTGGTTGAGCGTTTCCACCCACTTGGTGACCGAGGCAAACGTGCGTGCTGAACTGAAGAGTGGAAAAATCTGCGCCCGGTCACGCGGGTGACCAAGGGGGAGGACGAGTATCGGTACCGAATCGGAGTAGGCTGTGGCCACACCGGAAAAGGCGTTCTCTGCCCCTGGACCGTACTGCATGGCAAATACACCGATGCGCTTGCCATTCGTAATGCGCGTAAAACCATCGGCAATGCCCACGCCGACCCGCTCTTGCCGGCACAGAATCGGCCGGATACCTACGGCTGCTGCCGCATCGATGATGGGTGTCGTGGGGTATGCGCTGAGGAATTCCACTCCCTCGCGTTTGATGATTGCTGCAATTGCATCAACAATTTTCATCGGAAGCCCTCCTTTGTATAGTGAGTAGTTAGTGAGCTGACGCACCGACGCCCGCCGGGGCAAGGTCAGACCAACTTTTTGCTGCCATAAACTCTGCCCAACGTTTGTAGAAACCGCGCTGGTTCTGTTCGCTGATGCCCACAGTCACCACCCCAGGCACAGCCGTATGGGAGCCTTCGTCGCCCATACCCATTTGATAATTATACGGGTAACGCCGGGCGATGACGCCCTTGCTGGCCGCCGAGGCGTAATTCCAGTTTTCCATATCGTCCTGTTCGGTCAGACCGCCCGGCCCAGAGTAGCGCATGTAGTAGTGCCGGAGGAGGTCCTTGACTTCCTGCGGTGCGTCCTTGTCCACCAGGAACCAGCGCCAGGCTTCTGTCTTGAGTGTGCCGCGCGGGTGCCAGACGGCAATCGAGCGCGGTTGACGAGACAAAAAGGACATGTTGGGGAACACCGTGCCCACCCGTCCCAGGAGGCGCGCCTCTTTGCCCAGGCGCCGCTGCCGTTCCTCGTGGACATATTTAAAATACTCCTCAACAATAGGATTGTCCTGGTAGGTCGGGATATAGGGCAGGTCGTCTGTTTGCAGAAAGGCCAGCGCCCCATGGCCCCACTCGGGCATAGAGATGGCCAGGCTCTCGGTGCCCTGGCGCTCGTCGTCCCGCCGGCCGCGACCGCTGGGGCCGATGCCGACCATGTCGACCGAGCGATGGCTAATGTTGTGGTACGCATCCCCAATAAAATTCTCCGCGGCAAATTTCCAATTACACGGCATGTACCATTTTTGAATACCTCCAAGCACTTCCGAGCCACCCTCTCTGCCATCCCGGCAGTCCAGCAGAACGTCTATATACAGCTTCATATCGCCGAGATACTCGAGCAACGGCGGTGCCTCCTTGTCCCATGTGGCCCACAGTGAGCCCTTATAGTTTGCGAGTTGGGCCACCTCGATGAGACCCCACTGGGAGCGGTCGAGTTGCTCGTGATATGCCTCGCGGTAGTAGGGCACCCCGACCAGCCGGCCATCGGTGCCGTAACTCCACCCATGGTATGGGCAGGTAAAGACCGCTGTGTTCCCCTCATCGTACCGGCAGACTTTCATGCCCCGGTGCCGGCAGGTGTTCAGAAAGGCGTGCACGATCCCCTTGCTGTCACGCGCCAGGATCACAGACTCCTCACCCATGGAGGTCACGAAATAGTCTCCCGGTTTGGGAATCTGGCTCTCGTGGCCAATGAACAGCCAGGCGCGGGCGAAAACCTGCTCTTGCTCTTGCTGGTAGATATCCTCGTTCACAAAGACCTCACGGCTGATACACCCCTGCTGGAGATGCACCAGCTCCTGCATGGCCTGGGGTGGTGTGTCGTGCGTCATAGTAGCTCTCCTCTTCGCCTAGCGCAGCCAATCTGCCACGCGCTCGGCAATCATGATCGTCGTGGCATTGGTGTTGGCGCGAATGACATCGGGCATCACCGAGGCATCCACCACGTGTAATCCCTCCAGACCGTACACCCGGCAGTACTGATCAAAATCCTCCGGCAGGCCGCGCAGCAGAATGGTGCCATTCACGGCGCTGGAGCCCCCCGTCACTTTGCCACGCGGTATGGGTAGAGGCGTTGTGTTGGTGCGCATTGGCCGTGGCAACGTAGCCCCACATATGCGGTCCCGCCACGGCCAGTCCAGAGCTGTGGCCGTGCCTGAGATCCTCTGGAAGCTGCTCGACAGTGGCATACTCTGGCCCCGCTTCGAGGAGGAGCACAGACCGCCGTGCGTCCTCAGAGAGACGCGCCGCCAGCACCGCCCCTGCCGCGCCAGCGCCAATTATGATGGTATCATAGCGCATAGCTCCGCCCCCTCGCATGTCCTGCAGGTCTGTCGATGGGATTATAACCGAGAGGTACCTGCAGTCGAGGGCAAAGTGAGGAGAGAACAGACCTGCCAGCCTTGAGCCTGCACTAGACAGTGGAAACAGCCTTGTGGTAGCGTGTGGCGACTCTCGTCGGGGTGCTCATCCGTTAATACTTTTAATACTTTGAAAATAGAAAGGGTCTGCTCCTCAGCTATAGTTTAGGCTGCGAGACCAAACTGCGCGGAGGACAGACCCGTGAGCACAGCCAAAAACTGGGGTGAACCGTGCCCCAATCCGGCTTGCAGCCAGTAGAGCATGCAAAACCGTGGCCACGTGAGAGCGATAGCAACCTATCAGACCCAAAGCGGGCAGCGCCGCATCTTTGCGTGCACGCTGTGCGGGGAACAATGCTCGGAGACCCGGCAGACAGTCTTCTTTGATCTGCGCAC
>Ga0184627_10001250_pt1 | contig 10284 bp, 7 predicted proteins | sample PLM3_127_b1_FD_133150 | JGI IMG/M metagenome (GOLD analysis project Ga0184627, IMG submission 133150) | Groundwater sediment microbial communities from an aquifer in East River, Colorado, USA - PLM3_127_b1 | ecosystem: Environmental > Terrestrial > Soil > Riparian zone | place: USA: East River...
ATCGGAATCGCCAGCAGCTGTTCCTGGCGCGCGATCGGCTGGGAAAGAAACCGCTGTTCTTCGCCTGGGTCGGTTCCGACACCTTCCTGTTCGCGTCCGAGCTCAAGGGGATCCTGGCGTGCCGCGATGTGGCGCGAGATCTCGATCCGCTGGCGATCGAGGACTACTTCGCGCTCGGTTACGTAGCGGATCCCAAGACCATCCTGCGCGGCGTGCGCAAGCTCCGCGCCGGCCACACGATGTGCATCGACCGCGCCCAGCGACGCAACTGGACCACAGCCTACTGGGACCTGCCTCTGGGTGGTTCGGAGCCGATCGGCGAAGCAGCCGCAGCCGAAGGGCTCATCGAGCGCTTGAGTGATGCCGTGCGCGAACGCCTCATCTCGGAAGTGCCGCTGGGCGCATTTCTGTCGGGAGGCGTCGACTCGAGCGCCGTGGTCGCGCTGATGGCGCGAGTATCGACCGGCCCGGTCACCACCTGTTCGATCGCCTTCAGCGATCCCCGTTACGACGAGTCGCGCTATGCGTTGCAGGTGGCAACGCGCTACGCGACGGACCATCACGTCGACCGCGTGGAATCCGACGATTTCGACCTGGTCGATACGCTGGCGAAAGTCTATGACGAGCCCTTTGCCGACAGCTCGGCCATTCCCACCTACCGCGTATGCCAGCTGGCGCGCCGTCACGTCACGGTGGCGCTGTCCGGCGATGGCGGCGACGAAGCCTTTGCGGGTTATCGACGTCACCGTTGGCACATGAACGAGGAACGTCTGCGCTCGCTGCTGCCCCTTGGTCTTCGACGGCCGCTGTTCGGCGCGCTCGGTCGCCTGTATCCGAAACTCGACTGGGCACCCCGCGTGCTGCGCGCGAAGTCGACACTGCAGGCATTGGCGTTCGATTCCGTTGCGGCGTACATGCATTCCGTCTCGATCTTTCCCGACGACCTGCGACGCCAGCTGTTGAGTGGCGATCTGGCGCGCGAGCTGGCGGGCTACCAGGCGGTCGAAGTCCTGCGCGAGTACGCCGCCCGCGCGGGGAAACTCGATCCGCTGTCACTGATCCAGTACCTCGACTTCAAGACCTATCTATGCGGTGACATCCTGACCAAGGTGGATCGCGCGAGCATGGCGCACTCGCTGGAAGTGCGAGTCCCGATCCTCGATCACCGGTTCCTCGAGTGGGTGTCGCGGCTGCCGCCGGACATGAAGCTGCGCAAGCAGCAGGGAAAGTACCTGTTCAAGAAGAGTCTCGAGCCGTATGTGCCGGACGAGGTGCTGCACCGACCGAAGATGGGGTTCGCAGTGCCGCTCGCGGGCTGGTTCCGCGGTCCGCTGCGGGAACGGGTGCGGGCAGTGTGTACGGGAACCCGGCTGGCCGGCACCGGGCTGTTCGAACCACGGACGCTGCGGCGGCTGGTCGATGAGCATCAGAGTGGGCAGAGCGAGCACAGCGCCGTGCTGTGGGCCCTGGTCATGTTCGACGCGTTCCTGGCGAACGTGCTTAGCGCCCCGAGTGCACGGGCCGCGGATTCAGCGACCCACGAGGTGCCGGCCGGAAGACCCCGAAGTGTCGCGACCTATTGAGCCTGCTGCGCCTGGGATCCGCGTCCCCGGTGCAGGAGACCCTGCACGCGGCCGACGCTCTGGGCCTTGAGCCATTGCGGCAGCGTTACGCCGAAGCACCCGGGCCCCATGTAGTTGTAGGTGAGCGAAATTCCCGGCTGCAACGATTCCACCCAATGCGACCAGCGCGACGGCACAAAAATCGTATCGCCCGCGCGGATGGTGCACTCGAGCGGCCGGGCATTGCGAAACAGCGGATGGCGCTCGAGGTCCGGCTTTTCCACTCGCACTTTGTAACCGTAGAGGTACTCGAGCTGTTGCGGCGGATACAACAACCAGCGCTTTTCTCCGGCCAGCTGCGACAACCAGGCATGCGTACCCCAGACGTCGACGTGCAAGGGGGTGATGGCGCCGCGCGGCCCGATGAAGATCCGGGGGTAGGGCATGCGCAGCACCGGTGGCACCAGCCTGAACCAGTCGAAGAAATACGGCGGGACGCGATGCGCCGCCATCAGCTGCGTGTGCTCGTGGAAGATCTGCCAGTTGTCCCGCATGTAATACGGGAAGGTGCTGAGGTCGCCGCCCAGCAGCTTGTCGATGAAGCTGCCGAGCTCCATGTATTCCACGTCGTCGGGACGAAATTCGTAGTCGGTGTGGTAGCGAAAGGCGCGCACGCGGATCTTGCCGCACTGCTGGCGCAGATAGTCGAACGTCCAGGTCGGATCGTCCTTCCAGTCGTCGATGGCGTCCTCGATGACCACGGGACGGCCTGCATGCAGGTACTCGCGCCGGAAGTCCTTCATGGACAGCCGTCGCCGGCGGTCGACCTGGTCATACTGGGAAGTGGCGCTCATGCTTGAGTCTCGCTGGTGTTCTTCGATTTGTCGCGGAAATTCTAGCAGTGATGCCGGATGCGAAAATGCGCAGCAGTTTAAACTCCGCGCATGTCGGGGACCGCGATGCAACATATCCCAACGGGTGCGGTGGTTCCGGTGAAGCGCCCGCGGGTACTCACCTTTTCGACGCTCTTTCCAAGCTCGGCCCGACCCGGACACGGGATCTTTGTTGAGCAGCGGCTGCGCAAGCTGGTCGCCAGCGGCGGCATCGATTCCACGGTGGTTGCGCCGGTACCCTGGTTTCCATTCACCGCCCCGGGATTCGGCGAATACGCGCTCATGGCGGGGACGCCGCACGAGGAGGAACGATTCGGCGTGCGGGTGCTGCATCCGCGCTATCCCTTACTGCCGCGAGTCGGCATGACATCGGCGCCTTTGGCGCTGGCAGTGGGGGCGTACCCCACGCTGCGCCGCCTGCTGCAGGGCGAATTCCCTTTCGATCTGATCGACGCGCACTACTACTATCCGGATGGCGTCGCGGCCGCGCTGCTGGGCCACTGGCTGGGAAGGCCGGTCGTAATCACGGCACGCGGCACCGACATCAACCTGATTCCACGTCATCGCCTCCCGCGGCGAATGATCCTGTGGGCGGGGCGCTCCAGCGCCGCGAGCATCGCCGTCTGTCGCGCGCTGCGCGACGAGATGTGCGAACTGGGAATGGCGGCGGAGCGAATCACCGTGCTCCGCAACGGTGTCGATCTCGAGGCGTTCGTGCCAGTCCCGCGGGACCAGGCGCGCGCCCGGCTCGGACTCGAGGGACCGCTGCTGCTGTCCGTTGGTTACCTGATCGAGCGCAAGGGGCATGACCTTCTGATTCGCGCCCTGCGCGAATTGCCGGGCTGGCGTGCCGTGATCGTCGGCCACGGCGAATTGCGCCAGCAGCTCGGCGCGCTGGCGCAAAATGCGGGAGTGGCGGATCGCGTGCGCTTTGCCGGTGCCGTCGAGCAGCGGGAGCTGAAGGACTACTACAGTGCAGCGGATGCATTGGTGCTCGCCTCCAGTCGCGAAGGCATGGCGAACGTATTGCTCGAGTCGCTCGCCTGTGGCACCCCCGTCATCGCCACACCGCTGTGGGGAACCCCGGAGGTCGTGGCGCGACCGGAAGCGGGCCGATTGATGCGAGATCGGAGCGTCGGCGCGCTGGTCAGTGCGGTCAACGAACTGATGCGCTCACCGCCAGCGCCGCACTCGGTGCGGACGTATGCCGAGGAATTCAGCTGGGATGCGACCACGGCGGGTCAGTTGCAGCTGTTCAGCAGCGTGATCCAACGGCAAGGCGCTGCGGCCGATTCGCAGATCACGGCATCGCGCCGCCTGGACAGCCAATGAAGCCTGCCGGTCGGGCGCCGATGCGGGTGCTGTACATCCATCGAACACAGGGCCGCGGTGTCGAAGGCGTGCACATTGACGGCACCGTCAATTCACTGCGCGAGCTGGGCTACGACGTCGATGTCCTGTCGCCGCTGGCTCATGGAACTGCTGCGGCGACCAGCGCCGAGCACGCGGGTCCATCACCTCGCAAGCCGTCGCGCCTGACGAGCTGGCTAAGTCGCTTGGCTCCGGAGTTCGTTTTCGAGCTGGCGGAGATTGCATACAACTTTGTCGGGCGCCGCCGGCTGGGATCCGAGCGGCCGGCAGAGATCGCGTTTCTGTATGAGCGGTATGCCATCTTTGCGTGGTATGCGCACAGCTGGGCCCGGCGACACCGCGTTCTCCACGTGCTCGAAGTGAACTACACCGCCATGTCACCGTTGCTGCGCAAACGCAGTCGGTGGCTGCGCCCGCTGGCGATCCGTCGCGATCGCTCGCTGCTGCCGCGTGTGGACGTCGTCGTCGCGGTGTCGAGTCAACTGCGCGATCACCTGGTGCGCGACTACGCAGTGGATGCGCGGCGCATCGTGGTGATTCCGAACGCTGCCGACCCGGCCGCGTTCGATCCGGGCACTCCGCCCCTCGAGCGAGTCAACGGCGTGAGCCTGCGCGACCGCCAGGTCATCGGGTTCGTGGGTACGTTTTCGCCGTGGCACGGCCTCGACCTGCTGGTGGATTCCTTCCTGCAAACGGCGGCGCGCATCCGTGACGCGGTCGTGCTGTTGGTCGGCGACGGACCCGAGCGGAGCCGCATCGAACGCATTGCACGCGGCTCCGGGCTGGCGTCGCGCTTCGTGTTCGCCGGGGAAGTGCGGCACCGGGATTTGCCGCGAATGCTGGCCAGCTTCACCGTGGGCGTGCTGCCGCATTCCAACGACTACGGTTCGCCGATGAAGATATTCGAATACATGGCGATGGGGAAAGCGGTCGTGGCACCCGCGGTGGGTCCGGTGCTCGATGTGATCCGGGACGAAGTGAATGGCGTGCTGTTCCGACCGGGGGATGCGGCGCACCTTGGCGAGCGCCTGGTGTGGGTGCTGGAGGATGCGCAGCGCTTGCAACAGATCGGGGCCGCGGCTCGACGGTCGATCGAGAACGAGCACAATTGGCGCCGCAATACGCAACGCGTCGTCGAGGCAGCCAGGTCCGCCGCAGCGCGCGCGGTCGCCTGATTCAGCGGCGCGCGAACGACGGGACAAGCATGCTGGGTCTGCGCAAACGTCTGCTGATCATCAACTACCATCGTGTTCTGAGCGAACCCGATCCATTGCGCGAGAATGAAGTCACGGCCGTGGACTTCGCCATGCAGCTCGGCGGGCTCGCCCGGTTCTTCAATGTCATGCCCCTGGCGCGCGCAGTTGCAGCGCTCCGTGATGGAGCGCTGCCGCGCCGGGCTGTCGCGGTCACCTTCGACGATGGTTACGCGGACAACGTGACAGTGGCACTGCCGATCCTGCTGCGTCTCGGCGTCCCCGCTACATTCTTCATCACGGTCGGGTTCCTCGACGGCGGCCGCATGTGGAATGACGCGATCACCGACGTGATCTCCGTGGCGCGCGGCACCAGTCTCGACTTGCGTTCCCTTGACATGGGCGTTCTCGATATCGCCACCGTGGGTGCGCGTAAACACGCAGTTGCGTCGCTGCTGGCGGAGTGGAAGTACTTGCCGGTGGCAGAGCGAAACGCCCGTGTCAGTGAGCTGACGCAGACGGCCGGCAGCTCGTTGCCCCCGTCCACCATGATGACGACGGTCCAGGTGCAGCAGCTGGCCGCCGCCGGTATGGAAGTCGGCGCGCACACGCTCATGCATCCGATTCTCGCGCGCCTCCCCGACGCCGAAGCACGCCACGAAATCGTCGCCAGCAAACACGAGCTCGAGCGCATCACGGGGCGCGAAGTGGCGGGATTCGCGTATCCGAACGGCAGGCCGGAGCGGGATTTCAAGGAGCATCACCGGCGAATGGTCGCGGATGCGGGCTATCGTTTTGCCGTCACTACGGAATACGCTGCCGCGACGCGGCAGGTCGATCCGCTGCTCCTGCCGCGCATCGGCACCTGGGACCGGCAGGTGGGCCGGTTCCTGCTGAGGATGCTGAGGTTCTTCTGATGCGCGACGTCATCATTGCATTGGTCGTTTTCGGCTCCCTGCCGATCATCCTGCTGCGGCCGTGGATCGGAGTCCTGGTCTGGTCGTGGCTCGGCCTGATGAATCCGCACCTGTTGACGTGGGGATTCGCGCGCGCCTTGCCATTCGTGGTCATCGTCGCCGTGACGACGCTGGTGGCGTTCGTGTTCTCGTCGGACTCCAAGCGGTTTCCGTGGCAACCGCTGACAATCCTGTGGATCGCGTTCGTGGCCTGGACTTACGTGACGCTCAACTTTGCGTTGAATCCGGAAGAAGCGTGGGTGGAGTGGGAGCGATTCTGGCGCATCCAGGTCCAGGTGGCGGCGACGCTCTTCATCATGCGTGACCGCACGCGGCTCAATTGGCTGGTGTGGGTGGTCGCATTGTCGATCGGTTTCTACGGCATCAAGGGTGGCATCTTCACGATTCTGACCGGCGGCCAGAACATGCTCTTTGGTCCGGGGGGCTTCATCGGCGGCAACAACGAGCTGGCGCTGGCCATGATCATGGTGCTGCCGCTCTTCTACTACCTCTACGGCACCGTGCAGCAGAAATGGGGGCGGCGCGCGATGCTGGCTTTCATGGGTCTCATCGGCCTGTCGGTCCTCGCGAGCTATTCACGCGGCGCGTTTCTCGGGCTCGCCGCGATGGGCGCCGTACTGTGGATGCGGATGAACCGGCGCTTCATGATGGCGGCGCTGATCGTGATGGCGTCGCTCGTGTTCCTGGCGGTCATGCCGGCGAAATGGTACGAGCGCATGGGCTCGATCAAGGACTACCAGCAGGACACCTCGGCGCTCGGCCGCCTCAACGCCTGGCAGTTTGCGATCAATCTCGCCAACGACCGGCCGGTGGTGGGTGGCGGATTTCGCACTTTCACGCCGGAGCTGTTCCAGAAATACGCTCCGAATCCGCTCGATGTGCACGACGCGCACAGCGCCTATTTCGAAGTGCTGGCGGAGCAGGGCTATGTCGGTCTGACGTTGTATCTGCTGATGGGCGTGACCTTGCTGGTGACGGCGCAGTCGGTGATCCGTCGTTGCCGCGGCGATCCGGTCAACGGCTGGGCGGCGGAATTGTGCTCCATGGCACAGGTCAGCTTTGTCGGCTACGCGGTGTGTGCCGCGTTCCTGGGCCTCGCCTACTTCGATCTGCCGTACATCATGATGTCGATCGTCGCGATCAGTAACGTGCTGACGCAGCCGCATCCCGAGCGGGGCGCGGCCGGCAACCTGGTGTCCACGGCGAGCGACAAACGACCGCTTCGCGCCGGCGCGCCCATGGTGCAACTGGGACGCCCAGGCGTGCCGCGGCGGCCGCCGAAATGAGGTGCGTCGCCGGCACCCTGGATCGCAGATGAAGCCGCTCCGTTCACTCATTGCGAATGGCGCTGTATGGATGCTGCTGTTCAAGTTCGTTGAGCGCAGTCTCGGCTTCGCGAGCACCTTGATACTGGTGCGCTTGCTGGTGCCGGCCGATTTCGGACTGGTGGCGATGGGCACGTCGCTGCTGGTCATGCTCGAGTATTTCGCCGGCTTCGGCATGGACCTGGCGCTGATCCGTCATCCGGCCCCCGAGCGCCGCCATTACGATACGGCCTGGACTCTCAATGTGGCATTGGCCGTGCTGATCGCGGTGCTCATGATGCTCGCCGCGTACCCGCTGGCAATCTTCTATCGGCAGCCGCAGCTCACGCCCATCGTGCTGGCGCTCTCAGCGGCCGCGCTGGCGCAGGGACTCGAGAATATCGGCACCGTGCAGTTCCGCAAGGAACTGAATTTCCCGCGCGAGTTCCGCTTCCAGATCACCAAGAAAATCGTCGCGTTCTCGATCACGGTGCCAGTGGCGCTGCTGTTTCACACCTACTGGGCGCTGGTCTCAGGCCTGATCGCGGGGCGTTTTGCGGCGCTCTTGCTGAGTTACCTGTGGCATCCGTACCGTCCGCGCTTCTCCATGGAGGCACGCTCGGAGCTGCTCGGCTTCTCCAAGTGGCTCGCGCTCAGCAACGCATTACACGTGATGCGCGAGCGCGTGTCCGATCTCGTCATCGGGCGTCTCGCCGGCCCGGGACCCCTGGGCCTGTATTCGCTCGGCTACGAAGTCGCGAACCTGCCGACCAGCGAGCTGGTGCTGCCGATCAATCGCGCCACCATTCCCGGCTACTCCCTGCTCACCGGCGACGTGGCGCGGTTGCGCGCGGGTTTTCTCAATGTCATCGGCATGATCGCGTTGCTGGTGATTCCCGCGGGCCTGGGTATCGCCGCGACGGCGCTGCCCGCGACGCAAGTCCTGCTGGGCAAGGCGTGGCTCGGTGCCGTGCCGCTGATCGAAATCCTGGCGTTCTACGGCATCGTGACCGCCCTGCAGGCCAATTGCTTTCCGATCTACATCGCGACCGGACGCCCCGATCTGCAAACGCGTTTGAACGCTCTCTATCTGGTCGTGCTGATCCCGTCGATGATCCTGCTCACCCAGGCTTACGGATTGCCGGGTGCCGCGATTTCGTCGGTCGCGACGGCATTGCTGATGTTACCGATCAATTTCACGCTGGTGCTGAGGTCGGTGCAGGGTTCCTGGAAGCAGGTCGCGGCGATCGTGTGGCGTCCGCTGACTGCAGCAACGATCATGGCCGTGTGCGTGCGCAGCTGGCTGGGTGTCACCGACGGGGAGGCGCCGACATGGGTGCAGCTCAGGACGCTGATCGCGGCGATTCTCCTGGGCGCAATCATTTATGCCGCCATGTTGCTGTTGCTCTGGTGGCTGTCGGGGCGGCCGGGAGGTGCCGAACGGTTCGTCGCCGAACGCCTGCGGGGCATGCTGCGCAGCATCCGCGGCGGGCTCGCGCGCGGAATGCGCCCGTAATCCTTCAGCTGATACGCGCGCCGAAGTTCTTGGCGTGCACCAGCGCGGCCTTGGCAAAGTCCAGCGGTCCGTGTGAGCGGCGCCCAAGCGGTTCCGTGTAAATCGACGCCAGGTCGTCGCGGGTCAGTGAAGTTCCCAGCAGCTGGTTGAGCGGACGGATGGCCGACTCCGGATCGGCGATCAGCTCGTCGAAGACGACATGCGCGAACGGCGCCTTACGGCTGGTGAGAAACTCCCGCATGCTGCGCTCGATCTGGCCGTGATAGCGACGAATGTAGCCCATGGTGTAGATCCGCCGCCGCAGGTTGCACGAGGCCCAGAGCTGCGATGTCGAGCGCGTCAGCAGGATGAAGGTGGTGTCGCGCACCGGCAGGAGATGTTCCCAGAAGCGGATGCTGAGCCACAAACGCGGATCCTTCCATACCCACGGCCGGTGCTGTTCGCAGTCCGCCAGAAAGCGTTCGAACGGCGCGCGATCGATGCTGCTCCACAAGGCCGCGATGCGCGCGATGGCGTCCGCCGAGAATTCGTGTTCATGGTCGCCCTGATAGCGAGCCGCGGCGATCAGATTGCGGTTCGCCTCGATCAGGCGGACGTTTTCGAACGTGTCATAGTCCGGCTTCTTGTACGTGGCGTCGCCGGGCCAATAGCCGGCGCGAGTCAGGAGTCCGGCCAGCACCGAGCTCCCGGAAAGGCCGTAGGTCAGGATGACGACGCGTTCTTTCATCTGGATCCCCCTTCAGTCCGATGTTGGTGTGGCAGGCGCGATTCTACAGATCATGCGACTCGAGCCACTGCTCCAGCATGACCAGCACCCAGATGAACTCGCCGTAGTAAGCAGCGTGCTCGCTGCCATGCCGACCGACCAGTTCGTCCAGATACTCGTTGCGAATCACGTTTCGCTGCCGGAGCGCGGCGAGACTGGCGGCGCCGATTGCGCGTAAGCGGTCGTGCTCCGCCATCCAGATCCCGAACGGCAGGGCGAATCCATGCTTGCGCTTGCGCAATACTGCATCGGGCAGGAAGCCGTCGCAGGCGCGGCGGTAGAAATCGCGCAGGCGCAGGCCGCGAATCTTGAGAGTGGCGGGCACGCGCATCGAAAACGCTGCCAGCTCATCGTCGAGCAGTGGAAAACGGACGTTGACGCCCGCGAGCTCGCAGGTGCGCATCACCTTGCGCAGATCGTTGTCGGCGAGCGTCTGCTGCCAGTCGAGCTCGAGCATGCGGTCAACCGTGGCGGTGGCGCTCGACCGGGCATACACGCGCCGCAGGAGCGCAAGCGGCGCAGTCGCGTCGATCGTCGCGGCGAACTCCGGGTGCAAAATACTTTGCGGGCCGGTGCGCACCAGATGATTCCAGCTTTCGAGGCGATCGGGCAGCGGTACCCGCGCCTGCTTGACGTAGCTGGCGGCTTTGCGAACCAGCGGCAGGTGCCCGGGCCATGCCGAGTCCCCCAGCAGCGGCTCGA
>Ga0184627_10001251_pt1 | contig 10280 bp, 10 predicted proteins | sample PLM3_127_b1_FD_133150 | JGI IMG/M metagenome (GOLD analysis project Ga0184627, IMG submission 133150) | Groundwater sediment microbial communities from an aquifer in East River, Colorado, USA - PLM3_127_b1 | ecosystem: Environmental > Terrestrial > Soil > Riparian zone | place: USA: East River...
ACTTTCCGCAGCAGGGTGTCGGGATACCCCTGCACGGTCTTGACCAGCGTCGCCAGCTTGTGCCGCGCATTGGTGCTCTGCGTCACCTGGCGGGTGATGGCGGCCTCTTGCGCCCGCAGCAGCGCGTCGAGCGCGTGCTGCAGCTGGGCGCGGTCTTTCCGCAGCGGCGCGTGGTGCGCTTTTGGGACGTCCTTCGGACGCGGGAGAGCGCTAAGCTGCGCCCGGAGGGCGCTCAGCGGCGCGGCGTACTCCTGCGCGCCGGCCGGCGCGACCTGCGCCCGCTCCACCACCGGTGCCTGCGCCACGGCGGCGCGGGCGAGCTGGACCATCGGCTCGCGGCACGCCTCCCAGACCCGCACGTAGTCCGTGACGAGCCGCATGACCTCCGGGGGCGAGGGCTCGCGCCAGCCCCGCGTGCTCCAGCGCTCATGGTGCCGGTCGGTCCAGGCGGGGAGGCAGGCCAGCCCCGCATCCAGCGTCTCCGCCGTGCCCGCGGCCTGGAACTGGGCCAGCGCGGTGCGGAGCGCCTCCTCCCACCAGGTGGTGATCGTGGTGCGTTCCTTAAGGGGTAGAGACGCACTGGCGCGCTGATCAGCATGGGACACTTCTCCCTCTTTCTCCGACCCACCACGCAACCTCCGGCGCGGTGGCGGTAGCATGCCTCGCCCAGAGCGCCTCGTCAACCGCCGGGCCGTCATGCCGTCCCTCGCAAGCGCTTATCCCAGGGGCTCCGCGGCGCTGTCGCGCGCGTGGGAGACGGGGAGTCCGGCCCGCTGCCAGGCCTCCATCCCCTCGGCGAGGACGCCCACGGAGGGAAAGCCGTGGGCCCGCAGCCACTCCGCCGCTCTGCCCGAGCGGCTCTCGCCCTTTCAGACCGTCACGATGGTCCGCTGGCGGTAGGGAGTGAGCTCGGCGAGCCTGGTGTCGAGTTCGGGCAAGGGGAGCAGCAGGGCGCCGCCGATGTGTCCCAGCTCGCCTATAAACTCCTCGGGGCTGCGCACGTCGAGGACGAGGGGCGGGGCGTCCTGGGACAGCAGCGTGTGTAATTGGCGCTGTGTCAGCCGCCCCGGGCGGCGCCAGTGGCGGATGAGCACGGGCAGGATGGCCACCGCCGCCAGCAGGGTCAGGGCCAGGAGCCCTTTAGGCACCAGGGCTGGCCCGCCACTGACGACCTCCCGCCCCGCAGAGCCGAGATACGCATACGCCAGGGCTCCCGGCGCCATGGTCATCCAGGACGTGACCGCAAACGTGCGGACCGAGAGGCGGGTGAGGCCCAGGGCATAGTTGAGGAGATTGAAGGGGAACACGGGGACGAGCCGCACAAAGGCCACAAAGCGCCAGCCTTCGCGCTCGACCCCCGCCTTGATCTCTTGCACGCGCCGCCCCAGCCGGTGCTCGACCCAGTCCGCCGCCAGGTAGCGGGCCATGAGAAACGCCACCGTGGCCCCCACCGTGGCCCCCGCCAGGCTCAAGAGCGCCCCGGCAAGCGGTCCAAAGAGCGCCCCACCGGCCAGCGTGAGTACCGCCCCCGGGACAAACAGCGCTGGGGCCAGGCAATAGACGCCGACAAACACGAGCGGTCCCCAGACGCCGAGACCCTCCACCCAGGCGGCAATGGCCTCAGCCGTCCACTGGTCGCGGGACCACCAGGCCAGCCCAATACCGACCGCCAGTAGCACCACCAGGCCAATCCGTAGCCCATGTGGCTTCATACCGCCTCTCCCCCCTGCGCACTCGCCGGCCGCGAGCCCGCATACGTGGAGCGGCCAGCGCTGCCCCAAAAGAGCAACAGCAAGAGCTGACCGAGATGGAGCGGTGCCCGGTAGTCGCTCAGGCCGATGTCCATGCCCACCTGTCCGAGCGCCGGCTGGGCCCGGTAGGTCCCACAGAGCCGGTCCCACCAGGAGACCGCAAAGCCAAAGTTCGCGTTGGTCTCGACGACGCGCGTCGAGTGGTGGACGCGGTGCATGTCCGGGGTGACCACGATCCAGCGCAGCCAGCGGTCGAGGCGCTCTGGCAGCGCCACATTGCCGTGGTTGAAGACCGACGCGGCGTTCAGGAGCACCTCGAAGGCCACCACCGCCCAGGGCACGGCGCCGAGCAGCACCACCACGGCCGCCTTGAAGCCGAGCGAGAGCAGGATCTCGAGCGGATGGAAGCGCAGGCCGGTCGTGGCGTCAAAGTCGAGGTCGGCATGGTGCACGCGGTGGAGCCGCCATAGCACTGGTACCGCATGGAACAGCACGTGCTGCAGATAAATAGCAAAATCGAGCCCCAGGAGGGTCACCGCGGCAGCGGCCCAGGCGGGCAGTGGGCGCCAGTGGAGCAGACCGACACCCTGATCCGCCGCGAACACCGCTGCCGTGTACGCCGCCCCTCCGACCGTGACCCACACCAGCACCGTGTTCAGGAGCGTCAGGCCCAGGTTGGTCACCCAGCGCTCCTGGCGTGGGCGCGTCAGGAGCCGGCGCGGGCGGCGACACTCCCACAGCAGCATGGCAATGCAGACACCGAGAAACGCCCCAAAGCGGATCACGACGTCCATCTGGCTCCTCCTTGGGAACAACTGGCCAACGCCCGTGGGGACCACCGTGCCGGTGGGTAGAGCGAGCCGTGGCCTGCCGTTGCGGTGTTGAGATGCCCACACACGCAGCATTATACGCAGCACGTGTTATACTGAAAAGTATTCATTCTTTATATAAAAGATAACTTTTGATTATAGAAGCCCCCGATGTACTCGTACCGTCTGCAGGTGTTCCACGCCGTCGCCACGTATCGCAGCTACTCCCAGGCGGCCCGGGAGGCGCTGCATATCAGCCAACCCGCCGTGAGCAAGCACGTGCACGCGCTGGAGGAGGAATTGGGTGTCCAGCTGGTGCAGCGCGTCGGGAAGCGCGTCGAACTGACCGAGGCGGGTCGTATGGTGCAGGACTATGCGGACCAGGTGCTGGCTCTCGCCGAGGAGACCCGGCGTGCCCTCCTCGACCTCCAGGGGTTGCAGCGGGGAACGCTCCGCCTGGGCGCCAGTAGCACCCCAGGCATCTATTTGCTCCCCCCGGTCCTGAGGGGCTATACACAGGCCTATCCTGGCATCACCCTGGTGGTGGAGATTGCCAATAGTGCACGGGTCATCGCCGGCGTGCTGCACCGGGAATGGGACCTCGGCTTGATAGGCATTACCCCCGACCAGGCACCGCTCCACGTGCAGCCCTATTGTCGCGATACCCTGGTGCTCATTGTGCCACCGTCGCATCGGCTGGCAGCCCGGCCGGCGGTCACCCTGGCCGACCTCGTTGGCGAGACCTGGATCCTCCGGGAGGCGGGGTCGGCCTCAGGGCAGGTGGTCGAACGGGCGCTCCGCGCCCAGCACGCCTTGCAGGGGCACACCTTGATTCTGCAAGGGAGTGAAGGCGTCAAGCAGGCGGTGATGGCGGGCCTTGGGATTGCCATGGTCTCCCGCTATGCCATCACGTTGGAGGTGCACCACGGCGTCCTGCGGGCACTCCCAGTATCGGACTTGCAGGTGGAGCGGGACCTCACCCTGATCTGGCGGCACGATGTCCGGTTACCCGCCGCCGCCGTGGCCTTCGTGAACCTGCTGGACCAGACGAGCCGACACGGGCGCTCGATCTCCTGCAACGGTGAGCTGGAGCCTGCGCCCACCAGGCCACCCGCGTCCCCCATGTCTCCGTGACCTGCCGGTCCAGAGCACGTGTGCCTGCCGGGGGAACCCGGCGCCGGCCGGCGCCCCACTCCCCGATGCCACCTCCAGTGCGTTGCCCAGCGCGCTGGATGCCCTGTTGGGGTCGCTTGTGCTCTCCTCTGCCTCGCACCGCGCCCTGCAACCGTGCAGGCGGCGCCATCGCCGCCTGCCAGGAGGCCCACACCCAACATGCGTGTGACCAGGGGCACGAAGGCTTCAGGAGTCCTGCGCAGCGTGGGAGGGGGCACCCTCAGTGCCGTGGGACCTCTTTGACAGGGCCGCGCCCCGGTATGAAGGCTGGTATGCGACGCCCCGGGGCCACCGCGCGGAGCAGGCGGAGCGCGCCTTGCTGGCGTGGCTCCTTCAACCCTTCCCGCAGGCCCAGAGTGTGCTCGAGGTGGGCTGCGGCACCGGCCACTTCACCGCCTGGCTGGCCAGCACAGGGTTGCGGGTGGTGCGGCAAGGCGCAGCGACCGTTTGAGCGCGTCGCCGAGCCCACGGGGGGCCAGCACGTGGCGCCGCCCGCAGCCCGTGGAAGCCGACGCAGGCGGCTGTAACGCGAGGACGGCGCGTACCGTGAACCTCCGCCGGGGGTTTGGGGGCGCTCCCCTCGCCCCCGAGGGCGAGGGGCCAGGGGGTGTGGGGGCAGGAAGCAACGCAACGAGGGCGCCGCGCGCAGCCGCGCGCAAGCCGCTCCTACGGCTAGAGTACGAGCACGGCGACCAGCGACCTACCGCGCTGCCTTGGGGTGGAGCTCAGGGGTGTACCGCCGCTCCTACCGGTGCCCGCCGCGTAGTTCGTGGTGACCACCGCCGTGGTGTCATGACCACGTGTCCCTGCGGAGGGCCCCAGTGGCCTCACGGAAAAATTCTCATGCGTACCCCTTGACCTTCCAGCGCATGGAACCTGTACCTTTGCTGGTGGAGACCACGAAAGGAGGGACGGCTATGGAGCGACCACTGACCATCGGCCAGCTCGCCCACGCCACCGGCGTACCAGCAAAAACGATTCGCTACTATGAGCAGGTCGGCGTGCTGCCGGCGCCACGCCGGAGTGCCGCAGGGTACCGGCACTACTCCCGACACGCTGTCCATCGGCTCCTGTTCATTCGCCGCGCGCGCGCCCTAGGGCTCTCCCTCGCCACGCTCACAACGCTGACGGCGGAGCTTGACAACGGGGCGTGTCTGACCATGCGGCCCCGACTGCACGCCCTCGTGACCGAGCAGTTGCAGACCGTGCGACAGCAGATCGCCGAATTTCACCTGCTCGAGCGGCAACTGGCGCAGGTGCTCCACCGGCTCCAGACGGCCGCGCCCGTGTCGCACGCTGACGGGTGTCGCTGCCTGGACAGCGCCACCCCGGAGGCACAGGAGCCACTTCAACATCCCCCACCCTTCCCATGGAAAGGACAAGCGATGCATACCTCGACGTTGGAACCCTTGACGATACTGGCCCCCTCGCCGTTGTCCGAGACCAACAGTGCCGGCGACGAGCATTGTGGTTGCGGCTGTGGCTGTGGGGTGTCCCTCACCCAGTTAGCACTGCCACAGGACGCCATGCGGCGCAGAGGAGACGCAGCCAGCGCACCGCCCACGCAGCCGTAAGGCACGTGGGCAGGTGCAGTGGCGATGTCGTGCCGCCACAGGGCAGGCAGTGGGCCTGCCCTGTCACTGGTCCTGGTCATGATTCTATCGGCGTCCGTAGGCGCCGGAGGCACGCCATGCGCTTGCATGCGGCACCCCCTGCTAGGGGGCTCGTCCCGACGCTCACCCTGGCGACGTTCGTCAACCACCTGAACGTGATCGCCTGGAATCCGTTCCTGCCGTTCATCGCCGCCGAGTTCGGAGTCACCGTGGCGCTGCTCGGGCAGGTGCCGGCGCTCATGATGCTGCTGGCCACCTCCCTCGGGCTGGTGATCGGCCCGCTCGCCGACCACTCTGGGTATCGTCGTACCTTGCTCGTCGGCCTGCTGGCCGTCGCCACGAGCAGCCTGGCGACCGGGCTCGCGGCCACACTGCCCCTCCTGGTCCTGGCAGCCCTCGTCGGCGCGGTCGGCCGGGCGGCCATTATGCCGGTCGCGCAGGCCATTGTGGCGGCCTCCTGCGTCGACGACACGGCCCGCCGCCACGCCATGAGCCGAACGCAGAGCGGTGGGCCGTTGGCCGCGACCGTGGGGATCCCGTTGCTGACGGCCAGCGCGGCGGTGCTGCAGTGGCGCGGCGCTTTCCTCGTACTGTCCGGGCTGGCCCTGACGACCGCGCTCATCCTCTGGAGGATGCTCTGCCGGGACGAGGCCCCGGGCCGTGGGCCGGTTCGCCTGCAGAGCCTCCTGGCTGCCTACCGGCCACTCGTCCGGCATCGCACGAGCCTGACTTTGATCGTCGCGGCGTGTCTCGAGCAGGCGGGCGTCTGGACGATGTGGACCTACTACGGGGCGTTCTACGTGCAGCAGCATGGGTTTACCACCCAGCAGGTCGGTTGGGTCTCGCTGGCTGCCGGGCTCGGTGTCCTTCTGGGCCAGACAGCGGCCGGGGGGTGGCTCGGCGGCCATCCAGGACGCCTCTTTCTTGGGGGCTGCGTCGGCTCAGGGCCGCTCATCGGCCTGTCGCTGCTGCTCCCGCTGCCCGCACCCGTCGCCGTCGCCCTCATGGCGGCCGGGTGGCTGATGCACGGCCTGATTATGGTCAGCACCGTCGTCCTACTGGTCAGTCAGTCGCCCGCAGGGCGGGCCACAACGCTGACGCTCTACGCCTCGGCGATGAACCTCGGCGTCGCGCTCGGCGCCGCGCTCGGCGGGCTGGCGCTGGCACGGGGCGGCTATGTCGCCCTCGGCCTGTGCACCCTGGCCTTGCCGCTCGTGTCGGCCGTCCTCGTCTGGGGCTGCCGCCCTGGGCTGGAGCAGGCACCAGCGTAGCCTTGTGTCCGACCGCCAGCCGTATGAGATCGACGACCAGCGCGCTGCAGTGTGGGGTGTGAGCAGACAACCCTGGAGTCACCTATGGGACCATTGCTGATCACAGCCGGCCGGGTCTACGACGGTGTCGCGGAAAGAGCCCTGGAACGGGCCTATGTGGTCATAGATGGGGACACCATCACGGCGGTCGGCCCGCAGACAGAGCTGGAGGGCCATGCGGGACGTTTTGCGCAGGTGATCGATCTGGGGGCCGAGGCGACGGTGTTGCCCGGGCTGATCAACATGCACACCCATATGTCCTTTAGCGCTGGGGCCTCGATCTTTGACGACCACCAACGGGAATCCTACGAAACCAAGCTGATCCGTGCCGTAGAGAATGTGCAGGCCGCGCTGCGTACCGGGGTGACGACCGTGCGTGACTGCGGCACGCTCAACGGCATTGCCTTTGCCGTGCGGGCGGCCGTAGAGAGTGGGCTGCTGCTCGGCCCGCGCGTCATCGCCTCAGGGGCGGGCATTACCACCACGGGCGGGCACTTGTGGTTTTGTGGCGTGGAGGCCGACAGTGCCGCAGAGATCCGTCGTGCCGTGCGCGCCCAGGTGAAAGCCGGCGCGGATTTTATCAAGGTCTTTGCGACCGGTGGCCACTCCACCCCCGGCACCAATGCCTACGCGGCGCAGTATTCAGAGGCCGACATGTGTGCCCTCACCGAGGAGGCGCGACGCCTCGACAAACGTGTGGCCGCGCATGTCCACGGCACCCCTGGCGTACTCACGTCGATCGCGGCACGCGTGACGACGATCGAGCACTGCTCGTTCTGGCAACCCAGTGGCATGCAGTATGAGCCAGAGCAGGGCCGCCGTATTGCCGATGCCGGGATTTATGTGTGCCCCACCCTCTTTCAGGGTATGGGCAAGTTGTTGGTGCAGGACCCAGAGCAGCCATGGGCCGCGTCACACCTCACGCGGCAAGCCGCGCGCTTTGACCGGGTACGGCGCCTGGTGGAGCAGGGAGTGCAACTGGTCTCCGGGAGCGATGCGGGGGTGTCCTTCAACACCTTTACCGATTATCCAGGCGACCTCATCTTCACGGTCGAGGGCACGAACCTGTCGCCTGTCTACGTGCTCAAATTGGTTGACATTTTGGACCTTGAACGCCCCGCAGGTGGAGCGGGCGGTGGGGCGAGGGAGGAGGACGAGGGATGGACGAGCCGATCTTCTCTGAGGCGCGCGGCCGACAGGGCGTGACGCTACTCGTGGTCCGCCCGCACCCGGACGATGAAAGCATCGCCACTGGCGGCATGCTCGCCTCCTACAGTGCACGCGGCGTGCGGACGGGGGTGGTGATCTGCACCGGCGGTGAGGCGGGGCAGATCCTCGATCCCAACCTCGACCCGGTGGCAGATGTGCCGCGCCTGCGCGCGATCCGGGCCCAAGAGGTACGGGAGGCCTGCACGATACTCGGAGTGGCTGTGCTCCGGATGCTCGGCTACCGGGATTCGGGGATGCCGGGCACACCGGCCAATCAGCACCCAGAAGCCTTTGCCAATGCCAACCCGGTCGCAGCGACCGGCCGGCTGGTGCGGATCATCCGCGCGCTCCGACCGCTCGTGATGGTCACCGAGCCGCCGGGCGGCCTCTATGCGCACCCGGACCACGTCACGTGTCACCGGGTGAGCGTCGACGCCTTCCACGCCGCTGGGGAGGCCCAGGCCTATCCTGAGGCCGGCCCCCCGTGGCAGGTGGCGAAGCTCTACGCCATTGCGCAGATCGACGACGGCTGCTGGGATGCCTTGCGGCCTGCGTGCACTGCAGCGGGGATCAACATGGCCTGGCTGGAACGACGTCGGCACCGTAGCCCTGGCCCCGAGACGGCGACGGTGGCGCTCGATGTCCGTCCGTACAGCGAGATCCAGCGCCGGGCTCTGCTCGCGCATCGCACGCAGATCCCACGGGACAGCTTCTTGGTCAGCCTGCCCGCCGACCTGCGCCGCCGCGCCTTCGCGACCGCCTACTTCCTCCGCCTCTATCCGCCCGTCGCGCCAGGTGAACACGAGCAGGATCTGCTCGACGGGCTGGACGTGCCGGCCGGGATGGGGTGAAGCGGCCAGGGAGCCAGGGCATGGGCGGACGGAGCGCACGCCCCATGCAGATGCGAGCCGCAGCGAGGGGCGCAGCAGGCGTGACGGCGCGCTACCGCGCGGCGTGGCTGGGTCCGCTCGATCAACTCTAGAGGACAGACGAACATGGCGAATCAGACGCAGGTCCTGGTCCAGAGTCCGTTCCAGATCGTGTCGGCGGTGGTCCCAACGGTGCTGCTGTGCGGGGCGGCGGCGATGTGGGCGGCAGGTCCGCTCGTGGGACTCGCACCGCAGGTCGCCCAGGCGGGTGGCATTACGTTCCTGTGCATGAGCTTGTGGGCGACAGGTCTCCTGCCGGAATTCGTGACCGCGCTGCTGTTCTTCGCGCTGGCCACGTTGAGCGGGGTTGGCTCGACGAGCGGGGTCTTCTCGGGGTTTGGATCCTCCGCCTTCTGGCTCGTACTCAACGGCCTGATCATGGGGGCAGCCATAAGCAAGACTGGCCTCGGCGCGCGGGTGGCCCGGGCCGTGGCGCGGCCGCTCTCCGGCTCGTACGTGCGGCTGATTGCCGGGGTTGTCGGCATCAGTTACGGACTCGCGTTTGTCATGCCCTCGAATATGGGACGGATCACGCTGCTGCTGCCCGTGATGCTTGCGCTCGCCGATGAGGTGCGTTTGGTTCCTGGCAGTCGTGGCCGCACGGGCGTGGTGCTCGCCGCTGGCTTCGGAACCTTCCTGCTCTCCACGTCCATCCTGACGGCGAACGTGCCGAACCTGGTCCTGGCGGGCACGGTGGAAGCGCTGTATACGATGCCGCTCGGCTATGTGCCCTACCTGGTGCTGCACGCGCCTGTCCTGGGTGTCCTGAAGGGCCTCTTATTGATCGGCCTGATCGGCCTCATGTTCCCCGACCACGTCCAGCCTATGGCGCGCTTGGCCACCACCGCCGCCCCGCTGACCATGGCGGAATGGCGGCTGACTGTCATCCTCGCGGCCACGCTGGGGCTATGGGTCACCGACGCGTGGCACGGGATATCGCCGGCGTGGATTGGATTGGCCGCGGCGGTGCTGTGTCTCCTGCCGGGGGTCGGCTTCTTACCGCCCGAGGCGTTTGGCCAACTGAACTTCCGCACGATATTTTACGTCGCCGCGATCCTCGGGCTGGCGTCGATGATCCGCGAGACGGGGCTCGGCACGCTGCTCGGACACGGTTTGCTGAGGGTGACCCCGCTCGATCCACGGGCGCCGTTCTGGAACTTCACCGCGCTTGCCGGGCTGACGACCGTGCTATCGTTAGCCGTCCCGAACGGCGCGCCGGTGCTCTTCACCCCGATGGCGGCCGAGGCCGCGGCGGCGACGGGCTTTGGTCTGTTCACGGTCGTGATGATGTCGGTACTGGGGTTTTCGACCGTGCTGTTGCCGTTCCAGGCTCCCCCGATCCTCCTCGCGCTCGAGCTCGGCGCCGTGCGGCTGCGCGATGCGACGCGACTCAGTCTCGTCTCGGCGGCGCTGACCCTGCTGCTCCTCGTCCCCGTGGACTATCTCTGGTGGCACTGGCTCGGTCGCCTCTAACCTCTGGGACGCG
>Ga0184627_10001254_pt1 | contig 10264 bp, 10 predicted proteins | sample PLM3_127_b1_FD_133150 | JGI IMG/M metagenome (GOLD analysis project Ga0184627, IMG submission 133150) | Groundwater sediment microbial communities from an aquifer in East River, Colorado, USA - PLM3_127_b1 | ecosystem: Environmental > Terrestrial > Soil > Riparian zone | place: USA: East River...
ATGGTTTGTCTGAGCCCTCTCGCCATGATCAGCTTCTCAGCCTCGTCTCAGAGCGTCGGTTATTCGGAGCCGCATGGCGGCCATCGCCGGCATGACGCCCGCCAGTACACCCATCAGAGCCATTAGGGCGACGCCTATCGCCATGTTGCCCGCCGTGAGCACGTAGATCGCCAGCATGCCGCCAGTCGGATCGCCCCGCTGCACGATCAGCCAGGCGGCCGCAAGCCCGAGACCTCCGCCGACGAAGGCGATGAACAGCGACTCGGCGAGAACGAGCATCAGGATCGCGGCTCCGGAGAACCCGAGCGTCTTGAGGACCGCGAGCTCGTTCGTGCGCTCGCGGACCGACTGCGCCATCGTGCTGGCGGCCACGAGGCCGAACATGAACAGCACCGTGGAGGAAATCGCGATCATGATCGCTCCGATATCGCCGATCTGCTTCGCGAAGCTCTCGACGAAGCCCTTCTCCGTCGTCGTTTTCGTCTCGGCCGACGAATTGGCGAACATCTCGTCGAAGGTCCGGCTCAACTCCACCGACCGCGAGGCATCGCCAATCTTGACGACGTACCACCCGACCAGGCCCGACCCGTCGGCGCGGTTCTCGTCAAGATAGTCGTACCTGAAAAAGAGCTGCGTCTTGTCGATGCCGGCCGCGCCGTCGTAGATGCCCGACACGTTGAACTCCCACGGCTTCCCTTGCTTCGGTTGCCAAATCGTGCCAGTCAGCGGAATGCGATCGCCGACCTTCCAGCCGAACCTGTCGGCGAGGTCCCTGCCGACGATGGCGCCCTGCCGGTCGGCCAGCCAGGCCTGAACCTGATCCGGGGGCAGCGTGAACTCCGGATAGATGCGCAGGAACGGCTCCGGCACCACCGCGATGTTGGCGAAGAAGTTCGATGGATCCTGGTAGACGCCGCCGAACCACGTTTGATGCGTGGCCATGTCGACGCCAGCCACCTGTTGCAGGCGCGTTTGATAGGACACGGGCAGCGGGATGATCAGGCTGACCTTGTTGATGAGGACCAGCCGATCGAGTCCCGCCAGATCGACGCCGAGGCTGAACGCCGTGCGGATCGTCATCAGGATCCCGAAGAGCAGGAACGCGACGAAGATCGAGAGCAGCGTGAACGTCGTCCGGAACTTCCGGCGCCACACGTTCTTCCAGACGAGCGGCAGGAACTTCACTGACCCTCCCCTCCCGCCAGCACGCCCTTGTCGAGGTGGAGCGTGCGCCGGGCGCGCTCGGCCGCGCGCGGATCGTGCGTGACCATCACGACGGTTTTTCCAAGATCGCGGTTGAGCGTCTGCAGCAGGTCGAGAATCTCATCCCCGGCCTTGCGATCGAGGTCGCCGGTCGGCTCGTCGCACAACAGCAAGGTCGGGTCGGTCACGATCGCGCGGGCAATTCCCGCTCGCTGCTCCTGGCCACCGGAGAGCTGACGCGGATAGTGCTTGGCGCGCTCGGTCAGACCCACGACCTTCAGCGCAATCGCGACGCGCTGGCGCCGCTCGGCTTTCGACAGCTTCGTCAGCAGCAGCGGCAGCTCCACGTTCTTCTCGGCCGTGAGCACCGGTAGCAGATTGTAGAGCTGAAAGACGAACCCGATGTTCCGGGATCGCCACCGCGAGAGTTGACTGCCGTTGAGCGAGCTGATCTGCACGCCGGCTACGTCGACGCCGCCGGCGGTCGGCGCATCGAGTCCTCCAATCAGGTTGAGGAGGGTCGTCTTTCCGGATCCCGACGGCCCCATCAACGCCAGAAAATCGCCGGACGGGATCTCCAGGTTGACACCCTTCAGCACCTCGATGCGTTCGCTGCCGCGGGTGAAATGCTTGTGGACGTCCCGGACCGAAACGAGGGCGGTCATGTCATTTCACCGTGACTCTCGTGCCGCTCGTCAGCCCGGGCGGCGGCGAAACGACGACACGCTCACCCGGATTGAGACCGGCCAGGACTTCGAGCCGATCCCCGTCCGCGCCGCCGGTTTTCACGGCGCGGCGATCGACGAGGTCATTGCCGACGACAAACGCATACGCCTGATTGTTTTCGGTCCTGATCGCCGCCTTCGGCACGAGCGTGACCGGTCGCGCCGCCGGCACGTCCGCCTCCTCCGCGTTTCTCAGAAAGGTGACCTTCACGCCCATGTCCGGCAGGATCCGCGGATCGAGCTGCTTGAAGCCGATGCGCACGAGCACGGTGGCCTTCTGTCGATCGGCCGTCGGGACCATCGTGATGACGCGCGCCGGAATCTGCCAGTCGGGATACGCATCGAGCGCGGCCGTGACGTCCTGGTCGCGCTTCACGCGGTTGATGTAGCTCTCGTTGACGTCGACTTCGATCTCGAGCGATCGCATGTCGACAATCGTGCAGATCCCGGTCCGGGTGAACCCGCCGCCGGCCGACACCGGCGAGACCATTTCGCCCGGCTGCGCATCCTTGGAGATCGCGATGCCGCTGAACGGCGCGCGAATGACGGTGTCGTCGAGATTGGTCCGTTCGAGCTCGATCTGCCGCTCGGCCACCCGGACTTGTTCGCGCGACGCTGAGATGCGCGCGTCGATCGAGTCGACCTCCGCCCGCGCGGCGTCGACGTCGGCCTGCGTCACGAGCTTGTCCACGAGGAGCTGGTTCCGCCGGGCGAGCGTCACCTTCGCTTCCGCGAGGCGCACTTCGTTCTCGCGAACGCCGCTGCGGGCAGCCGTCGCCTGAGCGTCCGCCAGCGCCAGCCCCGCCCTCAGCGTCGCATCGTCGAGCCGCGCGAGGACCTGTCCTTCGGTGACCGCCATGCCTTCCTCGACGTTCACTTCCACGACCTTGCCGGTGATCTTGGACGACACCGTCGCGCGCCGGCGTGCCGTGACGTACCCCGAGGCATTGAGGACGGCCGCCTGCGTGCCCGCGGCACGTTCGGACACGGTGGCGGTCTCGACGGCCACCGGCCGCTGACGCGTAGCCCATCGCCAGCCGAAAGACGCGCCGGCGCCGAGCACGGCGATGACACCGATCCATGCCACCCAGCGGGAACCACCGCGGCGGTCGGGTTCCCGCTCGATGCGCAGCGCCGCCAGTTCGTCTTTGAGATCGGGCATCGGATCCGTACAAAAGAAAACGGGGCACTCAGGCCCCGCGGTCGAAGATCAGATCGGAGATCCCCACATCGTCGATCGAAGCTGCCTAACCTTCCTCTTCGTACTCTTCTTTCTCTGGCGGGCCGAGCCTCGTCGAGGCTCGAAGCGCCTCGCGGTAGTCGAACAAGGGAAGATCGCGCACGTGGAGCGCCTGCGTGCAGGCCGGCGACTTCTCGTCGACGACGACGGTAACCGGACTGCCCTCGACGCCGTCGCGAAATGTGATGCGGCACCCACAAGCGAGCCGCGCGTGCGTGAATCCTTTCAACATCTGCTTGTCATCATATCACTAGTAACGAAGCAAACGCTTCCTTACAACAACGCCTTAATCTCGCTCTCGAACGTCTCCTTCTTCCCCATCCCGATGTGTTTCGAACAGATCTTGCCGTCGCGGGAGATCATCACCGTGACGGGCAGGCCGACCATCGGCCCGTATGCGTCCTGCACGTTGTCCTTGCCGAGCCCCTGCAGGACCGGGTATGTCATCTTCATCTGTTTGACGAACGGCACGAGCGTGTCGAGCGGGTCGTCGGCCGAAATACCAATCACCTGGAGGCCGGCCTTCCCGTATTTCTGCTGGAATTCGATGAACCATGGGATCTCGACCTTACAAGGGCCGCACCAGGTTGCCCAGAAATCGAGCAGGATGACCTTGCCCTTGTAGTCCGACAGCGTCACGTCCTTGTTCGTGATGTCTTTGAGCACGAAGTCGAGCGGGGCGGGCTTCGCGTTGGCCGGGCACGCGGCGCCGCCCTTCTGAGCGAACTCGGGGACATTCAACGCCAGCCACGGCATCTCGGCGCTCAACACGGTCCACGCGAGCGCACACGCAGCCACCGCCGCCACCATCCATCGAACTCGCATCGGAGAGCTCCTTTTTCGACTGATATTCTAGATCGGCTATCAGCTGTCAGCTGTCGGCTGCTCTCAGCTGAGAGCTGACAGCCGAGAGCTAGTGTGTCACCTAATGTAACCCCGTTCGAACGAACCGGGCCATTCGCTCGAAGTCCATTTTCGGCTCGCGCGCAATCAGCACGAAGGTGCGACTGCCGACCGACCAGACCGCCGCCCCATGCCCGAGGGTGTCGAGCACTTCGTCCTTCCGCGTGTCATTCGGCAGCATGAACAGCGAGACGGGACGCCCCTCATGGCGGTACATGATGTGCGCGACGCGGCCCTGTCCGTAGAGGCACGTCCGCTCACCGACCAGCTCGAGCGCTGCCCGGTCGGGCCGCTCCGGCAGATGCACAGGCCACCCGAACTTCGACGCGAGAGCATATTCGACGGCCCCGGCGGGCTGCTCGGTGCCGATCAGGTCTTGCAGCAGAAAACATTTGACGTGGTCGGCCGCCAGCTCCGCCGCCATGACGGGCGTGGACCGTGCTGTGAGCTGATAGAGCGACGCGCCCGCGACGACAAGGACCAGCGTCGCCGCCAGGGCGAGTGGAGCGGCTCGGGTATGCCAATCGCCAGCAGTGGTTCTAGAGGTGCTAAAGGTTCTAAAGGTTCGAAAGGTTCCAGAGGTTCTCTCTGAACCCTTCGAACCTCTAGAACCTCTAGAGGCCCCCAGCGCCGCGCATTTCGCGTGGAGCAGGTCTGAGGCCTGGTCACGCTGCAGGGCCGGCTGCCGGGCGCGCACCAGATCGCGCACCGCCTGCTCGACGACCACACGCGCGCGGCACGGCGGACAGGCGCGCAGGTGCTGGGCGACGGCCTCACGATCGGCGCCCGGGAGCTCCCCGTCGACATACGGGGTGACGAGCGGATCGATGGACGAGCAATCAGACATTGACAGGTTTCAGATGGTGCAGCTGGTTGAACAGCATCCGCCGGCCGCGCGAAATGCGCGACATCACGGTGCCCGCCGGAATATCGAGCATGCCGGCGATTTCGGCGTACGAAAACTCTTCCACGTCCCGTAACCAGACCGCCTGGCGGAATCGGTCGGGCAGCGCATCGAGCGCCGCCTGCAGGTCGGGGGCAAGCGTGTCGCGCAGCAGGAGCGTTTCGGGCGTCTCGCCGCCGCCCGCGCTCGGCGCGTCGGCGGCGCGCTCGACGGTGTCGCTGTCGAAGGTGACCCTCTCGCGAGCGCGGTCCCGCGCGCGGTTGCGCGCGCTGTTATGGAGGATGGTGAACAACCAGGCCCTCAAATTCGTTCCCGGCTCGAAGCTGTCCGCCGCGCGGAACGCTTTGAGATATGTGTCCTGCACGAGGTCTTCGGCATCCGCGGGCACCCGCGTCAGCCGCAACGCGGTCCGGTAAAGGCTGTCGAGCGACGCCAACGCCTCGGCCTCGAACGCCGCGTCCCGGGCGGATCCGCCGCCTGCCTTCGCCGCCGGTGTGGCCCCTGGCATGCCCATGTCGCTCCGGCGCGCGTGAACGTAAACCCTGGCGCGCCTTCTATTATTCCAGGATCTAGTCTAAAGGTACCAAAGGTTCTAAAGGTTCTAAAGGTTCTAAAGGTTCTAAGGGTTCCAGAGGTGCTAAGGATTCCAAGGGTTCCGCGCCCTAGAACCCTTAGAACCCCTCGAACCCCTCGAACCCCTAGAACCCCTCGAACCCCTGCCGTGTCGCCCGGAGCGGTCACCGACGACATGCTCGGGAGGACAGGGCGCGCACCGATCACCACAATAAGGGGCCAAACAGCTCAGCACACGGTTTGCAGGGCTCTCGGCGGCACGGTAAGATCAATTCCGTTCAAGGCGCGTTCCTGTTCGAGGTGCTGCTTATGCGCATGCGCGACGTTTCGCGTGGTCCGTCGACCACCCGTTCGCTCACCGGCCGGGCCCTGGGCATCGCTGCCGTGAGTGTGCTGCTCGTCGGTCACGCCGGGCCAGCCGCCGCGCAAACAGGGTTCATCCCGTACTTCGGCAAGAACAACATTCATTACGACACCTTCAATTGGCAGGTGTACCAGACCGACCATTTCGAGATCTACTACTACCCTGAGCTCGAAAAGCACCTGGAGCGCATCGCCGGCTACGCCGAAAGCGCGTATCAGAAGGTCAGTGCGGACCTGCACCACGACCTGTCGTCCAAGGTGCAGATGATTCTCTTTAAGACGCACAGCGAGTTCGAGCAGCAGAACGTCATTCCCGGTCAGTCGCTGGAAGGAGTGGGGGCGTTCGTCGAATCGAGCCGCGGTCGGATGCTCTTGCCAATCGACGATCCGACCGATCGCTTGTATGGCCTGATCGTCCACGAGCTCACCCACTCCTTCGAGAACGACATCATCCCGCCGGGGCTCATCCGGCGCGGCGTGCCGCTCTGGGTGATGGAGGGGTTGTCGGACTACGAGCGCGGCGACTGGGTCCCCGCGGACTTGATGATGGTGCGGGACGCGGCCGTCTCCGACATCGTCCCGGCGATGAGCGAGCTCCAAGGGTACGGTCAGGGTGGAAGCCCGAGGCTCGTGTACAACCTCGGGCACGCGGTCTTCGAATTCATCGAGGCACGGTTCGGCAAAGAGGGGCTTCGCCAGTTTCTGTTCGCGCTCAGGAAGAGCGTCATCGGCGGTGGTGAGGACGCGTACGAAGAAGCGTTCAAGATGCAGCCGGACGAGTTCGATCAGGCCTTCGAGCGCTACCTCAAGGAGCGGTTCAAGCCGTTCCGGGATCGGGAACGGCCGATCGACTACGGCCGCAATTTGGCGCCGAACCCCGAGAAGACGCCGTACATCGAAGCGATGGCCATTGCCCCATCGCCCTCCGGCGATCTGATTGCCGCCATCACGGGCAACCGCAAAGATCGCGAGTACGACATCGTCCTCTTGTCGACGAAGGACCGGTCGGTCGTGCGCAACCTGACGGAAGGGTTCGACAAGGACATGGGGTTCACGAACCTTGTCGTGATGAACGTCGATCGGATGGCCATGCACTGGATGTCGTGGTCGCCCAAAGGGGATCGCCTGGCGTACTTCGTGCGCACCGAGAAGGAGCGCACGCTGATCGTGCAGAACGTGCTGACGCGGAAAATCGAAGTGCGGGTGCCGATGAAGTCGGTGGACGAGCCCGAATCGCCCAGCTTCTCGCCCGACGGACGGTTGATCGCGTTTTCGGCGCTCCGCGGAAGCATCGGCGATATCTACACGGTGGATCTGCAGACGCTCGAGGTCGTCAACCTCACGACCGACGACTTCTTCGATTACGGGCCGACGTACTCGCCCGACGGCAAGTTCATCATCTACAACGCCCGCGTCAGCGGCAATCAGAAGCTGTTCCGGCTGGATCTGGCCTCGAAGCAGAAGACGCAGATCACCTTCGGCACGCACGATGAGGCCTCCGCGCAGTTCATCGACGATCACACGATCGTCTTCTCCTCGACGGCCACCGATCCCGCGACGCCGATCGATCCCGAGATCGCGAAGAACAGCAGCATCCACAACATCTGGACGCTCGACCTGAACACCGGTGAGCTGAAACAGTTCACCGACGCGCTGGGAGGGAACATTTCCCCGATCGTGCTGCGTAACGGCAAGACGAACCGAATTGCCTTCGTCAGCTATTACAAGGGGGAATACAGCGTCCACATCCTCGAGCGGACCGAGCCCCTGCACACGGTGGCGACCGCCGACTTCGGGGCCCCCGGACCGATCATCGATTTCCAGGCGCCGCTCGCTCATACCCTGGTCAGCGCCAATGCGCGCAGGAAGGGCGCGTGGGAGAAGATGTTCCTCGAGGGCCGCCCCCCGGTGAACGTCGGCGTCAGTAACAATGGCGACGTGTTCGGCGGCACGCAGATCAGCTTCGGCGACGTGCTCGGCGACAAACAGATCAACCTGTACGCCGCGTCGATCGCGCAGTACCGCACGCTGTCGCTCGCATACGTCAACCTCGCCCGCCGCTTCCAGTTCGCGTTGCAGGGTTTTTCGCAGACGGTGTTCTTTTACGGCGACGTCGGCGGGATTTTTTACGATCCCTCACTGGCGCCCTTCATCACCCGCGACCTCGCGGTGGCGACACGCACCGTGCGCGGCGGCAGCGCCTTCGGCATCTACCCCTTCGATCGCTACCGCCGCGTGGAGGTGTCGGGAGGGATCACGCAGCTCCGGGAGCAGTACAACGATCCCGGCCTGCAGGCGTACGCGGACGCGTACCAGACCGCGATTACCGGCGGCCAGGCCATCCTTCGCAGCGGCACGCTCGTGCCCTTCAGCGTCGCGTTCATCCAGGAAACGACGGTCTTCCGGGAGTTCGGGCCGCTGGCCGGCAATACGATGCGCTTCAACTACGATGTGGCGCCGAAGATCGGCAGCACGCTTTCGCGTCAGACCTTCGACGCCGACGCGCGCTATTACCAGCGGATCGCGAGCAGCGGCGTGCTCGCCCTGCGGGCGCGCGGCTTCAAGAGCATCGGCGAGTTCCCCGACTACATGTACTTCGGCGGCAACTCGGAGATGCGCGGCTACCAGTATCTCGAGTTCATCGGCCAGAACGTCGCGTTCGCCAACGCGGAGCTCCGGTTCCCGATCATCGAAGCGGCGCTCACGCCCCTCGGCGTCATTGGCGGGGTCCGCGGCGTGTTCTTCGCGAACGTCGGCGGCGGCTGGTTCCGCGGCCAGGGGTTCAAGTTCGCGACGAGCGACTCCGAACTCTTCCCGACCATCGTCGGCTACGAGGAGGATGCGGCCGGTCGGACCATTTTCGATCCGGTCACGCAGTTGCCGACTCCGATCTACGGCCCCGATAAGACCGTGAACGGCTTCCGGCTGCGGGATGGCCGAGCCTCATACGGGATCGGCCTCGAGACGTTTGCGCTCGGGTTCCCGATTCACTTCGACTGGGCCTGGCGGACCCTCTTCAACAAGGAATGGGAAGACGTCCTCTTCGCGTCGGAGGGGGGCAGTGGCGCGTTCCGCAAGCCGCGGTTCGCCGTCTGGATCGGGTACGACTTCTGATGCACGAAGCTATCAGCTCTCAGCGGTCAGCTTTCAGCACGATCATGGCGGGCTGAGAGTGGACAGCTGAGAACCGACGGCTGAGAGCCGATAGCTGAGAGCCGATAGTGTCCCAGCCGATCACCCTCGTGCCCAAGCGCGCGTCCGAATCGCAGACCGAGATGGTGCAGGTCGTGCTGCCGAACGACACGAACCCGCTCGGGTTCATCCTCGGCGGCACCGTGATGCACCTCATCGACATAGCCGGCGCCATCGCCTGCCATCGACACACGCGCAGCCTGCTGGTCACGGCCGCCGTCGACGACCTGCAGTTCCTGCATCCGATCAAGGTCGGCGATCTCATCATCCTGAAGTCGCACGTGACGTGCACCTTCACGACGTCGCTCGAAGTTCAGGTGGACGTGTATTCGGAGGAGACGCTGACGGGCCGGCGCTTGCTCACCAGCCGCGCGTTCCTCACGTTCGTGGCCATCGCACGAGATGGCAGTCGCATCCCGGTCACGCCGCTGCTTGTCGAGACCGAGCAGGAGCAGCGCGTGTGCGCACAGGCGCACGCGCGGCGCGCGGAACGATTGCGGAAAAAACACGCGCCCGAGAGTTGACCCCTCGCCGGAGGGCCGCCGCTTCAGGAGTTGGATTTCAGCCGCAGCACGCTGCGCTCGAGATCGATGCCGACCCGGTACTTGCTCAGGAACCTGTGCCCGACGATCCCGCCAAGCTGGAACCCGAGCAGCGCGCTCGGCGCATGAAGGTTCAGCACGACGACCGGAAAATTCTTGTAGTGAATGTCGTTGAACGAGAGATCGACGCCCGGCATCAGGAACGCGTCCTTGTCCCAGCCCGAGGAGCCGAAGACCTTCAGCCCAATCCGCCGCGCGGGCGCTGGCCTGCCGAGCGAGGTGGCTGTCGCCGCGCTGATCGAGATCACTTCCCCGCCGGTATCGACGACGAAGTTCGCCGAATGCGTGCCGTCCACGGTGCCGCGCACGGTCGCCAGCCGGTAAAGCCGCAGCGCCAGCTCGAAATCCGACGGCTCGGGCGGCAGCCGCTTGCCGAACGTCAGCTTCCGGGCCTTGTAGTCGATGATCATCGAGAAACCGAGCGCGAGCGGTGACAGGCTCTCGCTTTCTTTCGTCGGGAGGTTGCGAAGCAACGGCGCCTTGATGAGACACGGCACGTTGCGCAGCTTGAGCTATCCGAGCTCGAGCGAGTTGATCCGGGCCAACTGCAGCACGCGCA
>Ga0184627_10001255_pt1 | contig 10262 bp, 7 predicted proteins | sample PLM3_127_b1_FD_133150 | JGI IMG/M metagenome (GOLD analysis project Ga0184627, IMG submission 133150) | Groundwater sediment microbial communities from an aquifer in East River, Colorado, USA - PLM3_127_b1 | ecosystem: Environmental > Terrestrial > Soil > Riparian zone | place: USA: East River...
GCTTACAGTCAATTCACCCTGACTTCGCTCTTCATAGAGGGATTTCTCGAATTCATATCTAACTGGAATATCCATGAGGTATATCGCTCCGTGGTTTATCTCTGTATCCAACATCAGAGCCTTTTGCTCATTGCTAATTAAGGGATCATCGAGCATGGCGTTGGTAAGGACCAATTCGCCAAAGGTCGAAGCAGATTCAGCCAATGTCATAGGATACATTCTTGTAAAGGGACGAAGATCTCTCATGACATGACTGTGAAACGCGTGACCTAGTTCATGTGCGAGTGTCAATACATCTCCCAGGCTACCGTTAAATGTCATAAATATCCTTGATTCATTTGAAAGCATGGACCCTGTACAGAACCCTCCGGGCCTCTTTCCTGAACGCGGTTCCCATTCTATCCAGTTTTTATTAGAAACCATATGGACAAATTCCCCTAATGCAGAGAAGGTATTATTAAACGAGGAATAAACCAGTTTTTTACATTTATCCCAAGAAATGGTTTCCTGGTCAGGAATAGAAAGGGGAGCCCCGAGGTCGAACCAGGATAGAGCATCATTGCCCATGGTTTTTGCCTTTAGTCGTAGAATCTTTCTGGGTACCTCCTTTTCTGAAAATATAGCCTCCATCATTACATCGAGAGTTTTCCTCGATATCGCAGACTGGAATAATGCCACATCCAAGAAATGGTTTACACCCCGATATCGGTTAAGGGTAAGACGGGTACCTGAAATCGCATTGAGTGCCGAAGCCGCAACATCCTCAATGCCTTTCCAAGCAGCGTTTCCACCATCAAATGCAGCCCTGCGTATTCTACGATCTGGGTTTTCCATGAGAGATCTCCTTTGAGAGATGGGGAGCCTCTTCCTAGTCCCATCTGGAAATTCCATTTCGAACTCAAGCTTTCCAGAGATCGTATCATATAATCGTCCCCATGCACTTATACCATCAACACCAAGGTCTGTAGCCAATGTCTCCTTTTCTGGATTCATTCTCAGCTGTGATTCCTCGCGTAACCTGTTAATGTAATAAACTGCTTCTTTAAAACGATCTCTCTTAGCTAATGAAGAAAATTCTTCTTCCGAAGCACTCTTAATAGCCCTGAGTAACTCGATCTTAACCTTAGAATATTCCGCCCCTATAACTGCCAATTCTGCTTCTTCCCTCAGGTATGATTCATTATTTGAATCACATGAAGATAAGCAACCTACATAGGAGCTGAGATGCGAAAAACGTTTTTGTATATCCTCATACTTTAAGAAAACATCTTCCCAATCACTCTGGTTTGAATCATCCAATGATGATAAAGGTGCGGCACTTTCCCTGAGCGATTTAATATCCTCCTTTAATCTATTTTTAAACTCTCTCATCTCCGCACCATCAAACTCGGGGAAGTAGCTAGAGAGATCCCAGTTCATAGCACTATTTAAAGCCTCTGACATCTTAGCCTCCTTGCTAAAAATTTATTAATTAAATAGGAACAATTATAAAATCCATTATCATACACAAATGTTCACTATTAAAAACATCCCCGGATAAACTTTAGCCTGTATCCATATTTAACGGGAGATCAACAAAAGGTTAGTCACCAGACTTGCTGGTGAAGTTTATTAAATAGATTGAGACCTAAAGGTCTCCGCAACATTTGAGAATATATTTGTAGCGGAAGACTTTAGCCTTCCACATTCCATTCTGGCTAGTACACCCGTCTTGTTTTTAAATAGCCATAACTTAATCGACTAAGGATGGAAATAACCGCTCATGGAGCAAGCCGAAGGATGAGATGATAATTTAGCAAGATCGACGAGAGACGTCCTTCGACAGGCTCTGGACGAACGGTTTGTTTGAGTGAGGCTGAAGGATAATGGGCAACCTTCTTTTCCTATTGGACTCATCGTCTTTAAAGCATTTAAGAAAAATATTACCTTGACAATAATTCAAAAATTAATGTACAATTGAATAGTAGCGAAATTTAATGCTTCTAAGCGAAAAGGGAAACTATTCGAAAGGATGGGACGCAAAACCTTCAACCTAAAGGATTCTGAAATTTTCGATTTCGAATTTAGAAATTCGGATCTTCCTCAATCCCATGGTGGTTGGGTTGCCGAAGTAGAAGAAATCTCTCAATTAATCCATCCCTACTTTGCAAAATACCCATAGGTTTTCTCCCCTCCTAATTTCCTTTTGGCTTAAGCATAGAGAGCAGATTTGAAAAAAACTAGCCACAAAAGAGTCATGGCACATAACAGGAATTCGATTTTCCTAGAGTAAAGCGAAATCTAACATAGGAGGAAGCTTAAATGAGAGCCTCACGTCATATTATCTTTACTATTCTTTTTTTAATAATTCCATCCCTATCTTATTCCCTACCTCCCGACCTAGAGGTTGAGGTGGTAAGCGGCAATTTGAATTCTCCAGTCAACGATTGCATTTCCACCAGACGGAAGCGATAGGATCTTTTATAACGAACTCGACACTGGTAATGTCCGGGTTATTGAGAACGGTCAGTTGCTCACCACACCCTTTGCTACAGTTCCTATAAGCACCGATGGGGAAAGGGGTCTAATCGGCTTGGCTTTTGACCCAGATTATGCAACAAACGATTTTGTCTATATCTGGCACACAAACCCTAGCCCACTTGTGAATCGTGTTGTCCGCTTCACAGATGTAAATAATACCGGTACAAACCAGACAATTATAATAAATAACCTTCCAGTCGGAAGCGTTCACAACGGTGGGAACATCGCATTCGGTGCGGATGGAAAGCTCTATATTAGCCAAGGCGAGGTGGGGAATCCCGCTAACTCTCAGGACACTACCGCAACGAATCGTGCTGGAAAGATTCTCCGTTATAACAAAGATGGCACAATTCCCAGCGATAACCCCTTGGGCTCAACCAATCCCATCTTTGCCTATGGACTGAGAAACAGCTTCGACCTTACCATTCATCCACTGACGGGTATAGTTTACGCATCTGAAAATGGTCCAAATTGCGATGACGAGATAAACAAGATAATGCCGGGTGGGAATTATGGTTGGAGGAGTAACTATCCCTGCGGTGATACAAATCCTTTATTTATCCAGCCAATAGTAAGGTTTACTCCAACGATTGCGCCTACAGGAATCGCTTTCTACACCGGTAATCAGTATCCCGAATTCCAAAACCATCTCTTTTTCGTGGATTTCAACGAGGGAAGAATAAGACGGATTGAACTCGCCGGACCTAACCTAGACCAGGTGGGTGTAATGGAAATCTTCCTGGACGGGGGATTCGGTGCGCTGCTCGATATAGTAGATGCCCCAGACGGGAATCTCTATTTCACAAACTTTAATTCTATCATGCGTATTGTAAACGTCGCAGCTATCTGTGGCGATGGCATAACCGACCCAACCGAGGAATGCGATGATGGTAACACCTCAAACGGTGATTGTTGCTCGTCAACTTGTACCTTTGACCCAACTGGTACCCGATGTGAAATTGATGGCAATCTATGCACATTGGATGAATGCAATGGTCAGGGACTTTGTCAGATTGGGACACCGGATGACTGTGATGACGGAAACAACTGCACTACCGACTCATGTAATTCTGTTTCAGGGTGTCTAAATATACCATTTACCTGTAATGGACTTGCAGCTACAATCTGTGGGGATGATTTAAGCAATAACATCAACGGCTCTAATGGGAACGATGTCATTGTAGGTTTCGGAGGGAATGACACTATCAATGGACAAAAAGGAAACGATACAATCTGCGGGGGTGATGGAAATGATAATCTCTTCGGTGAAAGGGGAGGTGATTTTCTCAACGGTGGAATTGGACTCGATACGTGTAACGGAGGTCGCGGTAGAGATACGGCCATAGCTTGCGAATCAACTATAGCCATTCCGTAAAACATAGGATAAGGGATTTAAAAACGGGAGTCCTAGCGTTTCTTGGGTTTATTAGGACTACCCTTTCCTACCTTAGCCTCGAGTCTCTGGAGTTGGCTTAAAATTTGTTTGAGAAGCCTTCCGTTTTGTTCTATTTGCTTTTTATTAGCTTTAATCAGCTCTCCATTTTCCTTTATAAGCTTCTCATTTAGGGCGGGTTTCTTATAGTTCCGTTCTAGAAGTTCCCTATTATGCTTTATAGACTCAGAATTCCTGCGCGCAGTAGAAGCTATGTCCTTCTGATTTCCCTTAATCGTTTCTAACTCTAATAAAATCTTATCCAATAATCCTTCCATATTGACCTCCTAATTTTTTTGTTAGGTTACCCTTTTGTTGTTTCATCTGTCAAATACTGAGGGTGAAAATAAGCAGAGATTTGCATAACTTTACATAGGTTTTCATGTTCGATAGTATAAAGCAAAGATTTTATCGCCAGGTTATAAGATTTAATAAAACAAATGCCTACAGATAAGATTAATTTCCTGTTAGAGAGTTATAAGGACACCGAAAATTTGATTCGACTTTGCGACGCAAAGGCGGCAGGAATTATTACTATTCTAGCCTTTATGTTTCTTCCATTAGTACCCTCATTGAAAGTAACTATAATTAGAATAGTCGAGAAAGGAATGAGTGGCTTGGAGTTAATACTTGGGGCAATTGTTTTAATTCTTATACTCGGATTTCTTGGTTCTGTTTTTTTAACATTCTCGTTTATGGTCAGGTCAGTCAAGCCCAGAAAAAAGGTTTTAGAGCAAAGTTTTGAAACGAAAAACGTATTTTGGTGTCTCGATATTTGCAATATAGTAGAAAAACATGGTGCCAACCATTTCAGGGATTTAGTCAATCAAATGGATATTGATAACTTCGATGATGAGTTAATTAAGGCGGTAATAGTTATTTCCGAGATTGGAAAGGAGAAATTATTGGCTATCGATAAATCAACACATTATATGAAGTATACCGCGATATTTTGGTTGTGCCTTATTGCTATCACAATTTTTATCTAAAATCACTTTCACATATAACCAAATGGATTATTCTCATTCATTTGTGATGCCCGTTTGTAGAAATCTGGCATACATAAGTCTTTTCAAGAAATTCCCTCCAAAGTAAATTGGGACTGACAGATTAACTTAAAATTTTGCTAAGAAGAAATATGATAGTTTAGTCTGGTTCAAGCAGATAACGTTTGAGGATTACCAGAAAAATCGACTAAAAATTCCATTTTTATAGCCAACTACCCAGGTATCTACTATTCAAGGGACACCTTCCAAATCTTATATGTTCCTCGAATTCGTCTCTAAACTTCCTTACAATTGAATCAATAGGCATGGCGCAACCATCGGCGAGTGCGCATATAGTTGTTCCCCTCATCTGTGAGCAGGCATCGAGTATAGTATCTATATACTCTGCCCTACCCTTTCCTTCTTCGATTTTCGATAGCATCTTCTCGAGCCACCATGTGCCCTCCCTGCATTGTACGCACTGGCCGCAGGACTCATCCCTATAAAAATGAGCGAGATTATGTGCAACCTTCACCATACAAACCGTCTCATCCATTACCGTTACACCCGCTGTACCAAGCATAGACCCGACCTTTGCCAATGAGTCAAAGTCCATTGGTATATCAATCTCATTGGCTGTGAGTAAAGCAGAAGATGACCCTCCTGGTGAAATTGCTTTTAATCCTCTACCCTTACTAATGCCTTGACCGTATTCGTAAATGAGCTCCCGAAGAGGAATCCCTAGAGGAAGTTCAAAAAGCCCGGGCTTATTTATGTTCCCTGAAAGCCCATAGATCTTAGTTCCGGTATTCCTGGGGGTGCCAATCCCTGAAAACCACTCAGCACCCTTGTTTATAATATGGGGGACACATGCAAGCGTTTCTACATTGTTCACAATTGTTGGACACCCAAAAAGCCCCACTTGAGCCGGAAAAGGGGGTTTTGGCCTGGGCTCTCCGTTTCTTCCCTCAATAGATTCGATGAGGCCAGTTTCCTCCCCACATATATATGCTCCAGCACCTCTAAATAAAACCATGTCGAGATTGAATCCGGATCCCAGTATACCCTCTCCCAAGAGCCGCCTCTGATATGCCTCGCTTATTGCCTCTTCAAGGTTCTTCGCCCCCTTGGGCATCTCGCCTCTGATGTATATGTAACACTTATGGGAACCTATAGCATAGCAGCTTATTATGATCCCCTCTAACATCTGGTGCGGATCCATCTCAACTATCTCCCTATCCTTGAAGCTTCCGGGTTCGCTTTCATCCGCATTGCAACAAAGATAGACCGGACTACCGCTGTCTCTTGAGATAAAACTCCATTTAACCCCGGTTGGAAATCCTGCCCCCCCCCTCCCCCTCAGTCCAGATTTTTTCACCTCGTTAATTATTTCACCCGGTTCCATCTTTAGAGCCCTTGGTAATGCTGTATAACCTCCAGATGAGATGTACGAATCTATTGTATGAGAATTCGACCTTTCTAAATAAGAGCGAATTATTCTCATCTCTGACATTACTTTTTACCTGATCAAAATTTTTCTTGTAATTTTATATTGCCCATGGGTATAAGCAAGAGCAAGGTATCGACGTTCCTTAATGTTTTAAATTGCAATACTATCTTAGCCATTAGAAATAACAATTTGACCAATCTCAATCTTTATGCTATCTTATTGCATCCAAGCGCCGAGGAAGTAATATATTGTTTAAGAAGGGTGCAAAGGTAGTATATCCAGCTCATGGCGTCGTCAGGATCAAAGGGATAGAAGTTAAAGAGATTTGCGGTACCAAAAAGGCATTCTATATCCTCAACATAATTGACAGTGATGCAATAGTAATGGTACCCACTGACAACGCAGAATCTGTTGGACTTAGGGCCGTCATAGATAAAAGCCAAATACCCAAAATATATAGTATCCTTGCAGGGAAAAATAAACCGTTCAATTCTCCGAATGGACATCAGAGCTGGAATAAGAGATATAGAGAGTACGCAGAGAAGATTAAGAGCGGAGATATTGTTGAAGTCGCTAAGGTCCTCAAGGATATCAACATTCTACAAAACATTAAAGAACTCTCATTTGGGGAACGACGGATCATGGACTCCGCAAGGTCTCTGCTAGTTAAAGAGATATCAATATCAAAGAGTCTGGATGAGGAGTTTATTGCTGGAGAGATTGAAAAGCTCCTTTCCACCTAGACAAAACCACCTTAAAGTCATATCCTTTACCTGATCGATGTCCGAAGGTCTCATAGACATAGGGGCTGTATTTAGGCTCAGGAATTTCACATTTCGCGTACCCTCTCGATTCAAAGGAGTGAGGGTAGGGATCCACAAAAGCTTACACAGAGGAGTAAGCCCTGATTTTCTAGAATATAAAGAGTATTCCCAGGGTGACGATATTAGGCATATTGACTGGCGCCTTTATGCCAGACTAGATCGCCTTTACGTCAAAAAATATGAAGATGAAGTAAGTATAAACTGGTGCTTACTAATTGATAGAAGTGGTTCGATGGGATACGGATCTAGCGATGAATGCAAGTTAGAGTTTGCAAGAAGGCTAGCAGCTACCCTCGCTTACTTACTGATCAAGCAAGGAGATTCCGTTGGAGTAGCGGATTTCGCTGATAATGAAATGGATTTCTTAACACCTCGTTTCGGAACCCCTGCTCTTACGCCAATTATAGAGAAATTAAAATCCCTGAGTCCATCAGGAGCTACTAGCTTCAGAGATCCAATACAAAAGACAATAGACAGAACCAATGCAAACACGGTCTTTGTTCTGATCTCAGATTTTCTTACAGATTTACCTTCAATAGAAGAGACTTTAAGACTGATACGTTCTTCTAGAAAAGGGGTGATAACCTTGCATGTATTAGATAAAGAAGAGATCGATTTTAATTTCGATGGTTCGATTGAGTTTGAAGGAATGGAGGAAAAGAGGAAAATCCTTGTTGACGCTAAGAGCATCAGAAAGAGTTATAGGAAGAAAATAGAAGAATTTATAAAAACTTTAGAGCTTATATGCCATCAGAATAATTCAAAATATCTTCTCTCTCCGACGCATTATCCAATCGAAGATGTGCTTATACAGATTGCGACAAAATAGGAGGATCAATTGAACATCACGCTTTTAAATCCCTACTTCCTAATCGGGATTATTGCGATTGGTCTTCCCATAATTGCACACCTGATCTCCAAAAAGAGCGGGATCAAAAAGAGATTCTCCTCAATAGAATTTCTTCTAGCATCAAAAGGTGAATACACGAACCTATCTAAAATAAGAGATCTCATCATGCTTATTCTGAGATCGATGATAATAGTTCTGTTAGTCACAGTTTTCTCAAAACCAGCCCTATTCTCCTTCTCTTCCGCTGAGGAAATCGGAATTAGGACTCTTGGAATTATCATAGACAACTCTTTTAGCGTTGGCTACGGAACCAATTTTGACGCTGTCAAGAAAAAGGCTGGTGAGATAATTGAATCACTGGCTGATGGAAGCTATGCAATGGTTTTACCATTGGTACAGCCTGAAATTATCAAGCCATCTATTACAGAAAACAAGAACGAGATGAGAAATTCCCTAAACAATATAGAGCTCTCAAGCTCATATACCGATAATATCAAAATAATAGAAGATACATACTCTTATCTTCAAAATGCACCGAACGAAAGAAAAGAGGTAGTTTTCATATCCGATATGCAAAGGAATGGTTGGGACAAAATCGATTTTCAAAGAGAATGGTTTATACCGATTGATATTACTACGAGAAAGAATCTTGGAAATTATGCAGTGAGAGACTTTAACATAAGAGACAATGGAGAATCATATAAGATTAATGTTAGTGTTTCAAACTTCTCAGACACAAATGCCAAGAATATCCTTGCTAAAATAAAGGTTTCGGATCAAGAATTAAATGGTTTTTTCGATGTAAAAGCAGGAGAAACATCGTTGAAGGAGTTCTTCCTTCCAAAGGATCCTGAAGATAAGGGTCAGATAATTGGTAGGGTAGTTATATCTCCGGATATGCTTGAGATTGACAATTACAGGTATTTTATTTTACCTGTATCAGGGTTCCAGATGGTTCTCGTCGTCGATGGCGATCCGAGGGAGGTCTCCAGATTGAGTGAGTCCTACTATGTCACGACTGCCCTTGAAACACTCTCCGAGCTTTTGGGTTTAAATATAGTCCTTCGCGATAACGACTCCTTTTTAAAGGAGGATTTACACAATTATGGTTCTATATTCCTTGCAAATGTCGGAGACCTGAATCCAGAAAAATCCAATGAGATTTCCGAATTTTTAGGCAATGGTGGGACACTCGTAATTTTCCTTGGAAACAGAATACCAAGCAACGTTTACAACACCCTTCTTAAGAATCTACTTCCAGCAGATATAGGAGATATACTTGACGGTGAATATAATCTAAAACCCTCTGAAATAAATCCTGAAAGTGAAGACTACGAGAAAAAACTATTTGGTGTTAGGGTAGCTAAGCTCTACGAATTAATACCTCGAGAGGGTTCACAAACACTGATAAAAACAACGAGTAACGAACCATACCTTATAAAATCCGCAGCGGGTGGAGGCACAGTCTATTTATTCGCTTCAACGGCGGATTTAGGTTGGAACACCCTGTCCCTTTCTCCTCTCTTCATCCCCACCATCAAATCAGTATTCGACCAGTCAATTGCAAATAAATCGGGAAATAGGAATATCATAGTAGGCGATCGGTTCAATGTGGAAATCATAAAGGGATTAAGAGAAGCCACTGTAATTAACCCATCGGGAGAAAGGCTTAAAGTGAATGAGGCTAATCCAATATTCGCCAATACTCACATTCCAGGATTATATGAGATTGAGCAATCAGACAATCTAAAATATTACTTTTCAGTAAATATCGATCCAGAGGAATCAAACCTAGAAAAGTTAAAATTAGAAAACATCGGTTTCAAAAAAGACACCAATTCTTTAAGGTTGAAAAGCCTTAAAGAGATATGGCGCTATTTTGCTTGGGCCTTATTGGTGCTATTTATAACGGAATCGATTTTAAGACTCAAAACTATCTGACGAGCGTAACCCCATCTATTCCAGCAGGTAGGGAGTACCCCATCAAATTGAGTATCGTGGGGTATAAATCGACTGTTCTAGCATAGGGCTTATTAACCTTTGCGCTTATTGTAACAGGAACCAACATATGCTCTTTAAATAGCCCACCATGGGATGAACAATGTTCAGGTTTTTCATGCCTTGCCCTTAGATCGAATCCCGGGTTCGCACTTACGACGAGATCACCCGAACGGGGTGATCTCGTCGTAAGTGCGAACCC
>Ga0184627_10001256_pt1 | contig 10252 bp, 8 predicted proteins | sample PLM3_127_b1_FD_133150 | JGI IMG/M metagenome (GOLD analysis project Ga0184627, IMG submission 133150) | Groundwater sediment microbial communities from an aquifer in East River, Colorado, USA - PLM3_127_b1 | ecosystem: Environmental > Terrestrial > Soil > Riparian zone | place: USA: East River...
CGGATGAAACGGGATCGGGGATCCCACCACCCCGCTCTTGAGCGTGATCTCTTTAGCGGCTTGGTGAACTGCCACCAAGTCCGGCGTGCGTTCATACAATAGCTTGGTGATCTGATAGGCCAGCGGTTCGTCCATGCGCTCGTGCACCGTGAGCAGATTGGTTATCGCTGCGACGGGAATATCGGCTTCCACGCCGCCATAGGTGCCTTTGGGAATTGTGCCGACGAAATAAAGCGGGCCGTACTTGGCGACCATTTTAGCCACTGCGTCGCCATGCGGGATCAAATGAATTTTGATCCCCGGCGTCGCGCCAAGATCGAGGACCGCCGCGGTCGGCAAGCCGCCGTCCCAGACAAAGGCGTCGAGCTTGCGGTCCTTGAGCGCGCCGGCGGACTCGGCGGCGCCCAGGCGGTCCTGACTTTTTAGATCCTTGGGGCTGATCCCATAAGCCTCGAGAACGCGAAGGCCTTTTATTTCGGTTCCGGAACCGGGTGCGCCCGTCGAGACCCGTTTTCCTTTGAGGTCGTTGATGCTTTTGATTCCAACACCGTCCAGGGCAACAATGTGCATGTAGTTAGTGTAGAGAGCCGCAAGGGTGCGAACTCCGATCTTCTCGCTGAAACCCTTCAACTGACCTTGGTATGCGTCCCAAGCTATGTCCGGTTGCGTGAGTGCGACAGCGACTTTGTCGGCATGCAGAAGCTTCATGTTATCGACGGAAGCGGTGGTGACTTCCGCTGTCGCTTCAACACCGGGCAGGTGCTTCGATATCAGAGCGGCAAATCCGCCGCCTAACGGATAGTAAACTCCCCCCGTGCCGCCGGTGGCGATGGAGAGACGCGTTTTTACCTGGGCCGCTGCCGGCACCGTCGCAAACGCGATTGCGATCACACCGAGCACGGCCGCCAATCGGAAACGCTTTCGCACCGTCATTGTCATCATAATTGGACCTCCTGAAGTTCAGTTGCCGTAACATACGTTCGCCGCCATGAACCTGTCAACCGCGAATTGCGGCTTTTATCCGTACGTCAAGGATTTTCGCTCATGTCGTCAGTGCGTGGAACATCAGGCGTTGACACCGCGCCGCCTCGATCAACTAGCTTGACGAGGTAGCGGTACCTTCAGTAGAGTGGGCTCGTGAATGAGTTGCCAGTCGATCCGAGATTCTAGTTGACGGTCACGTAAACTCGAAAGGAGGCACGATCATGTTTATTTGTCTATCGCCCGGGGGGCAGTCGCTGACCACCGGAGAAACTGCGACGGAAAAGCTGCTCGTCGGTACGGTCAATGGTATTTTTTCCTTCGTGAAGCAGGGCGGCAAATGGAACCCGCAGGAAACCATGCTGCCCGACCAGCATATCAGCGCAATCATTTTCGAGCCCTCGAGCCGGACCCTGTTCGCCGGCAGCTATAATGGCGCCATATTCGCCAGCGGCGACTCCGGTGCGAATTGGGAGCAAAGAGATCGCGGCATCGGCGGCAAGGAAATCTATTCTCTCGCCAGCCAATCGGTCGGCGGACGGCCGCGGGTTTACGCGGGGACGCAGCCGGCCCATCTCTTTTACAGCGACGATCTCGGCACGAGCTGGACGGAGCTGCCCGGCTTGCGCCAGGTGCCGGGTGTGGAGAAGTGGACTTTCCCCGGCCCGCCGCATCACGCGCACGCGAAGAGCATCACCTTTCACCCGAAGGACCCGAACATCATCCACGTCGCCGTGGAAGTCGGCGGTTTTCTTAAAAGCACGGACGGCGGCAAGACGTGGACGACAAACGAAAGCATCAACCCCGACGCGCACCGCGTGCTCATTCCGACCAACGATCCGAGCAAGCTTTACGGCACGGCGCCGACGACCAACTGCGGGCCGGAAACGCCTGCCGGCTTTTGCGTGAGCGCGGACGGCGGCGCGAGCTGGAAGAGCATGACGCCGCGGGATTTCCGCATCGGCTACGTCGACCCGTTCTTCGTCCATCCGAAGGATCCCAATCTATTATTCGTCGCCGGCGCCAAGACCGGACCCGGCACCTGGCGCAATCTGCACACGGCGGACGCGCGCGTCGCGCGCAGCCGCGACGGCGGCAAGTCTTGGGATATTTTAAGCGGCGGTCTGCCGGAGCATATCCGCGCGAATATCGAGGGCATGGCGATGGATGTCTGGAACGGCGGCTACGCGATCTTCGCCGGCACCACGGACGGCGATATCTTCTACAGCGACGACGAAGGCGAGCACTGGCAGACGATCATTCGCGGCATCGGCCCGGTCTCCAAGTCGCACCATCACCATAACCTGGCGCTGGAGGGGCAGGAAGCGCAGCATTAGTCGGCGACGACCAGCATTTTCGCTGGAGTGTTCAGGGTTGTAAATTCAAGTGAGGAGTGAGGGGTCAGGAGTTAGGAGTTTCGCCGCTCACCCCTTACCCTCCTTCGCAGAAAGCCGCGGGTGTAAACCCGTGGATGAATGCGAGGTGGGTACCCTCCGTAGCCTTGGCGAAGGAGGGTGCGCTACGGAGGGTTCCGCCCTACGAAGCGCGTGGAGAGGTACCACGGCCGTAAGGCTGTGGGGCTCCACACTTCACTCCTTACCGATCTCGTGTGTCACGCCAAGTCTGTCCTGAGCCCTTCGGCGGAGTCTATCCTGAGCAGAGTCGAAGGACTCCGGATAAACTCCGTCGAAGGAACGCCAAGCAATCACTATTCACAACTGCGGCGGTTAGCTCATTTCGCGGCGAGGCTCTCCGTGAGCGTCGTGATGTTTCGCCAAGGAACGACCAGGCTCTTTGACCGGCTTTGTTGTTGGTCGCCCCCATAAACGAGAAACGACGCCTTGAGGTAACCCGATGCCAAACTGCGATAGTATTCCAGCTCGCGAAAAAAATCCGGGTTAATCGTTGCCCCGGCTTTGACCTCGACGGCCACAACCTTGCTTCCCGTATCAATCATCAGGTCAATTTCCCGCCCTTTGTGCTCGCGCCAGAAAAAGATCGGCAGGGGTTGCCGATTGTGGAAACGCCACTTGCATACCTCGCCGATTACCCAGCATTCAAAAAGACTCCCGCGCAAAGAATGGTGCCGCAACTCATCCGCGGAGCGTATGCCAAGCAGCCGCGCGACCAGACCCGTGTCATAAAAGTACAGCTTCGATCGTTTGATCAAACGCTTGGAAAGATTTCGGTGATGGGGATTAAGACGGTGGATAATGTAGCTCGCTTCCAGGACCGATATCCACGCGCGCGCCGTGTTGTGTGCGACCCCGGCATCGTTTGCCAGGCCGGCGACGTCCAGCACTTGCCCCACCCGAGCGGCGCACAAGCGCACGAAAGTCTGAAAGAGGTTCAGGTCTTGCACGGCGGTAATCTGGCGAACGTCGCGTTCGACATAGGTCCGGATGTAATCGGCATACCAGTCTACCGCGTCGAGATTGCGGTCGTATAACGGCGGGTATTGGCCTTGAAAAAGCAACTGATCGAGGGAAGCGATGCTAAGTCCTGCGGCGTTCAGCTCGTTCAATGAAAATGGCAATAACTCAAGTGTCGCGACTCTGCCGGCGAGAGTCTGGGACACCTGCGCCAGCAAACCAAATTGCTGGGACCCCGTGACGATAAACAAGCCCGGCTTGCGCCGCTCGTCCACGATCCCCTGAATGTAAGAGAATAGTTTTGGCGCGCGCTGGATTTCGTCCAACACGGCCCCACTGGGAAACTGTCGGAGAAAACCTCTTGCGTCTGAGAGCGCGAACTGAAGTTGATCGGGGTCTTCCAAACTGACGTAGGGTTTTTGCGCAAACACCATGCGTGACAAGGTCGTCTTCCCGGACTGCCGTGGTCCCGTAATCGCGACCACGGGGTATCCTTTGGCCGCCTTGATTAAGGTTGGAGCTGCTTCCCTGGGAATCATGGTACAATATTGCAATCAGATTGAAATATTGTACCAACCCCAAGTAGAACGTCAAGGTCGGAGGAGGGCATGCTTTGCGCCTTCCCTTCGACTTGGGTCAGGGCGGTGAGCTTGTCGAACCGTGCGCGAGACCCTGCCGAATCAGCTTATCGGAACTCTTCGTTCCACAGAGCCTCAAGGAATTCGCGTATAGGAAGAATGGAAACTCCGTCGAAGGAACGCTAAGCACGTAAAGCAAACTGCACGACGCGGGAGAGTTTGTCTTTCAGAAAGGCAGAATGTTTCTGGTATCGCTAGCTTTGAGAATCCTAAGATCGAACCTCAGAATTCTCAAACTCACGATGTCGTCAAATAGCATGACAAATGACGACGAAGGCGTCAACGCTCGCTTATTCGACGCATCGCGCTTCTTGGCCTCCATTGCGCGAGATTAATTCTGCTCTCTCATAACCCCTCACTCCTTACTCTTTACCCCTTACTGAATTTGCTACTGTCGCTTGGACTGCGTTGCCCCTTCGGCCGCGCTTTTGTAATGTTTTCTCTCTTGTGGAGACTCTCATTCGTTGGCGCACTTGACGGTGTCGAATCGAAGAACTATCGTAAAAATGATCTTTGAAGAGCAAGCTGAACAGAGTCCGCACGGAGGAACGATGAAGGCTGTGGCGTTTCGCACCAAAGTAAAACCAGATGGGACGATATTACTTCCCAAGACCGTGCGGCGGTCAGTTAAAGGCGATGAGGTGCGGGTGATATTGCTCTGGCCCGAATCGGTGGACGACACTTCCCTTTGGGAACAAGAAGGTATCAAGACTTTCCTCGAAGGGGACGGCCACCACGATGCCCTCTACGATACGCTATAGTTGGGGTGATATTGTCCTGGTGGTCTTTCCGTTGTCCGATATATCTGGAGCTGTACGCCGGCCAGGTGTAGTGCTCTATGACTCCGGTGATGAGGACGTGATGCTTGCGCGCATTACAACGCAGTCGAGACACGACCGGACGGATGTGCGGTTAGCGGATTGGAAAGCCGCGGGATTGATCGCCGAGTCAGTGGTTCGACTGTCTAAACTAGCAACAATAAAAAAATCACTTGTTCACCGTCACCTTGGGACCTTGTCCCTTAAAGACAAGAAAACAGTGCGGATGGTTTGGGCCAGAATGTTCCCTGTCCCACGATAAGTTCCACAACCGACGTCGAGATGATAACGCATTCCGGTGGGTAGTAGATTACCGTCTACGTGTACTATTTTGGAGGCAACCGTGAAGATTAAGTATGACCCTAAGGTCGATGCGGCTTATATCTCTTTCAAAAAAGGATCGACACAGGTTACCACCGTCCGAGTAACCGAAGATGTGGCCATAGATCTTGGGCCGCACGAGGAAATTGTCGGGATCGAGGTGCTCGACGCCTCGAAGCACCTTGGCATCGACAAAGCTCCGCCGAGCGTCGAGCTTGAAAATCTAAAGCCCGCTTGACACATCTCCATGTCCCAAGACCAGCTTGACACTGGAGGTGCGTGCCCCTAAACTTCCTCCTGTGTTCTTATCAGTAGATATGCAGATAAAAGGAATTACTTCTGATGTCCACACGGTCTAATAATCCTCGCCGGTCTGTGAAAAAACCCCGCAGGTTTGATAAGGCTATCCGGGAATGGGAGGAACAGTATCCGGGCACCTGGATACTCTTGGAGGTAACGGAAGAAGACGATGGAGAGCCCGTGCGCGGAAAACTCATCACCACAGCGCATGATCCCGAAGATTTTCAGGAGGTATGGAAGTCACATCGTAAAAGGGGAGTTCTTACGATGGTGACCTACGGTCCTGCCCTCGAGCCGGGACCCGCGGTGGTGGTGTGAGTGCCACGTAGCCGGGCGTCCTTCCGTCCTTTTTCCCTTCCAGTGATTGCCCTTCGCATAGGAGGCACCATCGTCAGGGCTTTGGTGGACACTGGTGCCTCTGAGAGCCTGGTTGATCCTCGCTTGGTAAAGCAACTTGGTCTTCGCGAGGAAGACCGTCGGTGGATTGTTGGCATCGGCACTAAGCCTCGTCAGGTTTCTTCGGTTTCGATCACGGGCGCAGCGGTCGGCCGTTGTTCTTTGACGCGTTTCAGCGCAGGAATAATGGATCTAACAAACCTTCGAATTGGTATCCATCTGATACTTGGCATCAACGCCTTTCGAGGCTATCGCCTCCAGTTCGATTTTGACAAGGGCACGTTCCATCTCCTGTCTGATCAGTAACTGAGCGAAGGCCTTTTTTGCACCATGTTCAGGCGGCCACACCTAATTGATGCACGGCAAAAAATGTTTATTTGCCAGGTTGACCCCTAACATCCACTTAGAATAACATCTCACCTACAATTCATTCTAGAATTCACGGCGTCAGTTGACCCGGTCACGTCTTTGATGGGCAACAGTTCAGCCCGGACTGGGTTTTCCCAAGCCGCGTTTTTTTATGAAGACCACTTCCCCAAAAGGCTCTCGGAAATCGAAGTCAAAGCCGCGCGCGCCCTCGCCGAAAAAATCTCCGGCCAAGCAAACGCAAACAGTCGAGGCGTTGCGGCGCGAGCTCGCAGAGGCCCGCGAACAGCAAACGGCCACGAGCGAGATTCTGCCGATGATCGCACCGAGTTGCCTGACCTTTACTGTAGTGAATACGATTTGCTGACGGCGAGTGCGTCAGCGGTGAATTAAGGCGATGGGCGATGCTCGTTCGACGCGTCCTAGCCTCCCGCGCATTGAAATGGAAATTGCGGTATTATAGCAAACGAAGCTCATTCGGAGGATACGGATGCCGCGTATTTGCGAGTTCTTCGGTATTGTTATCTACATGTACTATAATGACCATAATCCAGCCCATTTTCATGCGGAGTATGCCGAGAGCGAAGCATCCTTCACGATAAATACTTTGGAGGTGTTAGAAGGGGAAATGCCGCGCCGCCCGCGCGCCCTCGTCATCGAATGGGCTTCACTCCACCGGGAGGAGCTTCGAGCGAATTGGGAGCGTGCAAGACAAGGTCTTCCGCTCAACATCATTGACCCTTTGGAATGATTGAAAGGAGTTACGCTATGCTCCGTCCAGTACGTATCCGTGCCGTCGAACCTTTGAAAGATTTCCGGGTCCGCTTAGAGTTTACAGATGGCACGACGAAAGAAATTGATCTTCAGCGTTATTTGCACGGGCCGATCTTTGAGCCGATACGGACCGATCCGCAAATGTTTCGTTCGGTTAAAGTTGATCCCCGCATGGGCACGCTTGCATGGGACAATGGCGCCGACATCGATCCAGATGTGTTGTACAAAGATCTGACACCAGCGTGGATGGAACCGGAGCCGGACGTGAGGGGAGACAAATTCCCGCGCGCAAGTTAACGCGGCCCGCTAGCTGCCCCTGACATCGAAAGTGAATAGGTGAGGAGTCGAGGGATTTCGGGTTAAGGACTATCCTCGCATTTCATGGCTCGCCCTCATTTTTCCATCCGAAATCGCACAGCCGCAAAGGTGACAGGCCGAGGCCCGTCATCCCGGGCGAACGCGGGGGATCTAAGAAAGATTTCTCCATTTGGTCGAAATGACAACGCACGTCCTCTGCGGCTTTGCGCGAGACTAATTCTTCTCCCCCATAACCCCTCACTCCTTACTCTTTACCCCTAACTGAATTTACTATCGTGCAGGCGTTCCTTGACGCCAGCAACCGCCTGGCATAAAAGTCAGTTCAGTTGTATTTCGGCCTCTCATATGGCGACCACCACTAAAAAGAGCGCCAAGAAATTAAAGGCCAAGCCGCGCCCACCCGTGGCGAAAAAGTCGCAGCCGAAGCAGGCGCAGGACCTTCAGACTTTGCGCCGTGAGCTCGCCGACGCGCTGGAGCAGCAAAAGGCGACCAGCGAAGTGCTGCGGGTGATTGCATCCTCGCCCACGGAGCTTCAGCCGGTGCTGGATGCCGTTGCCGAGAACGCTGCGCGGTTGTGCGATTCAATTGATGCTCAAATCTTCCGTGTCGAAGGCGATGTGCTTCGGCAAGTGGCGATGTATGGGCCAATGCCAGCAGTGATTGCATTCCCCAAGACTCGCGGCACACCCACCGGCCGAGCCATCATCGACCGCCAAACCATTCACGTGCATGACGTTGCGGCAGAGGTTAAAGCCGAGTTTCCAGAATCTAAGGCCATCCAGCCCCTTACTGGTACTCGGACCATGCTGGCCACGCCGTTACTACGCGAGGGCATTCCCATTGGTGTTATTAACATTCGCCGAACCGAGGTCCGGCCGTTCTCGGAGAAGCAAATTGCTCTCCTCAAGACCTTCGCCGACCAGGCCGTGATCGCCATCGAGAACGTGCGGTTGTTCAAGGAATTGCAGGAACGCAACCGCGACCTCACCGAAGCATTAGAACAGCAAACCGCCACCGGCGAAGTGCTGCGGGTTATCGCCTCCTCGCCGACTCAGCTTCAACCGGTACTCGATACACTACTCGCGAATGCCGTGAAGCTCTCGGGCGCCACGAAAGGTCACATCCGCCAATACGATGGCGAGTTCCTCAGATACGTCTCACATTATAACGAGAGTGCCGACGTTATAGCTGCTCTTAATCAATTGCCCCAGCGGCCGCGTCCGGAGAGCATGAGCAGCCGCGCTCTGCTTGAAAAAAAGGCTATCCACGTTCTTGACGCCCAAGCGGAGCCAAATTATCGCTCACCTGCGCGGCAGGCCCGGGCACGATCGATGTTGATTGTGCCGCTATTGCGCGAGGGGTCCGGTATCGGAACGATCACCATCTGGCGCGACTTTGTCGAACCGTTTACGGAACGTCAGATCGAGCTCGTTAAGACCTTTGCCGATCAAGGCGTGATCGCCATCGAGAATGTTCGCTTATTCCAAGAGCTCACTGAATCGCTAGAACAACAGACTGCGACGAGTGAAATCTTGGGCGTCATTGCCAGTTCGCCGACGGACCTCCAGCCGGTGTTGGACGTCGTCGCGGAGAATGCCGCGCGGCTGTGTGATGCAACCGACGCGGCAATTTGGCGCGCTGACGGCGAAAACTTGAAATCAGTAGCGCATTACGGACCGGTGCTACTGTTGCAGCACCAGCGGCCGCTGAATCGTAGCTGGCCCGGTGGCCGAGCCGTTATTGACCGGCAAACGATCCACGTCCATGACCTTTTAGCAGAGGTCGAAACCGAGTTCCCGGATGCCAAGCCGAGACAACGACTCTCAGGTACCCGAACCGTACTTGCCACGCCGTTGCTTCGCGAGGGCGTTCCGATTGGGGTGATTCACATTCGCCGTATGGAGGTCCGCCCGTTCACCGAGAAGCAGATCGCTCTATTGAAAACCTTCGCCGCCCAAGCCGTCATCGCCATTGAGAACGTGCGGCTGTTTCAAGAGCTCAAAGAGGCGTTGGAGCAGCAAACCGCGACGAGTGAAATCTTGGGCGTCATCGCTAGCTCGCCGACAGATATACAGCCTGTGTTGGATGTGGTCGCCGGGAACGCCGCGCGGTTGTGCGACGCAACCGACGCTCATATTGTTCGCCTAGAGGAGAATATCTTGAGGTCGGTCGCCCACTATGGACCACTGCCACGAGGGTACGCTCAGGAGGGAACACCTATTAGCCGTGAATGGGTGACTGGCCGCGCCGTAGTCGACCGGCAAACTATTCACCTCCATGACCTCGCGGCCGTGATTGAAACCGAGTTTCCCGAAGCTAAATTTGCACAGCAACTTACAGGCACTCGAACCCTTCTTGTTACCCCGTTGTTTCGAGAGGGCGTTCCGATTGGGGCTATCGTGATTCGCCGTACCGAGGTCCGACCATTCTCGGAAAAACAGATCGCTCTTCTCAAGACCTTTGCTGACCAGGCTGTCATCGCGATCGAGAACGTGCGGCTGTTTCAGGAGCTACAGGTCCGCAACCGTGACCTCACCGAGGCGCTGGAGCAGCAGACCGCCACGAGCGAAATCCTGCGGGTGATCGCCAGCTCACCGACCGAAATTCAGCCTGTGCTGGATGTGGTGGCAGAGAATGCCGCGCGACTGTGCGACGCAAATGATTCTCACATTCGGCTCATTGATGGCACTGTCCTTCGTTTGGTAGCGTCTTGCGGGCCAATATTGCTACCAGAGGAATATGTGGCTATTAATCGAGACCGGCCGGCCGGCCGGGCCGTCATTGACCGGCAAACGATCCACGTTCACGACATGGCCAAGGTAGAAACCGAGTTCCCGGACTCCAAGGCCCTTCTCGAGCGTACTGGTGCTCGCACCATCCTTGCCACGCCATTGTTGCGCGAGGGGATTCCCATCGGGGCTATTTTGATTCGCCGATTGGAAGTCCGTCCATTCACAGACAAACAGA
>Ga0184627_10001257_pt1 | contig 10250 bp, 12 predicted proteins | sample PLM3_127_b1_FD_133150 | JGI IMG/M metagenome (GOLD analysis project Ga0184627, IMG submission 133150) | Groundwater sediment microbial communities from an aquifer in East River, Colorado, USA - PLM3_127_b1 | ecosystem: Environmental > Terrestrial > Soil > Riparian zone | place: USA: East River...
CTGCTCCAGGAACACGAGGACCATTACGAGCTGACAGGGCCTCTCCCCGCACTGGCGATTCCCGCCACCCTCCAGGACTCGCTGATGGCGCGGTTGGACCGGCTCTCCACGGTGAAAGCCGTGGCGCAACTAGGGGCCACGCTTGGTCGGCAGTTTGTCTACGACCTGCTCCAGGCCATCTCGCCCCTGGACGAGGGCACGTTGCAGCAGGGCTTACGCCAGTTAGTCGAGGCCGAATTGCTCTACCAACGGGGTATGCCACCCCAGGCAACCTATATCTTCAAGCATGCCCTCATCCAGGACGCGGCCTATCAGTCGTTGCTCAAGAGCACGCGGCAGCAGTACCACCAGCGCATTGCCCAGGTGTTGGAGGCACAGTTTTCCGAGCTAGTCGAGACGCAGCCCGAACTGCTGGCGCAGCACTACACGGAGTCTGGGCTCGTAGAGCAGGCTATTCCCTACTGGCAGCGGGCTGGCGAGAGGGCTATTGGGCAATCGGCCTATGTCGAAGCGATTGGTCATCTGACGAAGGGGTTAGCATTGCTCAAGACCCTCCCAGACGATCCAGAGCATTTCGAACAAGAACTGACGTTGCAAACTGCTCTGGGCGTGCCCTTGATGAATACCAGAGGCTGGACTGCTCCAGAGGTGGAAAAAGCCTACACACGGGCACGGGAGTTGACCTTGCAGATGGCGGAGACTCCGCAGCTCTGTCCAGTGTTGTGGGGGCTGTTTGAGTTTTATTTAGTTGGGAGGCAGAGCTGTATCGAGTGAAAGGAGATTTGCTATTACAGAAGGCAGAAGGCAAGGCTGAAGCTTGTTTTCATCAAGCCCTCGCCATCTCCCGCCACCAGCAGGCCAAATCCCTGCAGCTACGCGCCGCCATGAGCCTCGCTCGCCTGTGGCAGCGTCAGGGCAAGCGCGACGCTGCACGGCAGGTGCTCGCTGAGGTCTACGGCTGGTTCACCGAGGGCTTTGATACCGCCGACCTCCAGGAGGCCAAGACGTTGCTGGAGGTGCTGGGATGACCGTCCAGAGTGCCGATGGCATCTTCCAGCAAGCCCAAGCCTACTGACGGGACGATGGCGTAGTTTGCCCCGGAGAAGTGAAAATCTCACGCAAGGGGCAGCGGAAGCCAGGGAATAAATCCTCGCTCACCAGCTCACGGTCGCCTGGAAAAGCCGTAATGTTCGTGGCGGAACGATAGATCGTGACCGTATGATGTTCCGGCGAGACGAGCCACACCTGCTTTACCCCTGCGGCCAAATACTCCGTCGTCTTCGCATGCACTTTTTCATACAGATCGTTGGGCGAGATGACCTCCACTGCCAGATCCGGAGGCATCGGCCATTTGGTTTCCGGCTCACCCTCTGGCGGTATGCGCGCTGCGGAGACGAAGGCCAGATCAGGGATGCGTTCATTCTCGCCAATTTGAAAACTGCCCTCGACATAGAGTTCGCCTAACTGGTTGGCTGTAAGGTACATGCCCAATTTAATGGTAAGGCGTGCGCATATACCGCTGTGTCTGGCTCCAGGCATCTCCTTTTCCTCTGGCCGACCATCGACAATTTCATACAGCTTGTCAGGGTCGAGGGCGACTTCAGTCATAGTTGACATAATAGGAAGTCCCTCAGATGTCAGGTCGTAGTGCTGCCCGTCGCCGGCTCTGGAGCGCCCGCTTCTGCAGTGAGAGGCTTCCCAGTAGCGGGGTCGACTTCAAAGGGGCTGAACAGCTCCAGCTCTTTCCCCATTTCCCGTATGGCAGGGATAACCTCCTCGCCCATGAGCCGCAGGCTGCGCATCTGATCCTCGTGGCTCATGGCGCCATCGCCGTCCCAGAAGAAGACGCTACCAGGCCGCAGGTATTCCAGGACGTGCCGGATCTTGGGCAACACGGTCTTGGGGGTGCCAGAGATAATCGAGTAGTCCTGCACCAGGTCTTCGTAGGGACGGCGGTTGGTGCCGAAACGGCCCGCCGGTCCGAAGGCTGTAGCGGCGAGCTTGCGGGAGGTGCGAGACGTGTGGCCTGGCAGGTTCATGATCGCCGGGTTGATCGCTCCCTCATTGCCAGCCAGGAAGGGATTACTGACGCCAGAGAGGTATTTTCTGCCCGCTGCCTCAGCCAACTCTTCCGTTTCATCAACGTGGACCTTCCAGAGATACGCCACGTTCTGGGTGCCGGACTCGTACCCCGCCTCGGCAGCCGTGTCGTGGTAGAGCTGGAATGCCTCCTTGGTCGGCCCCAACTTGGTGGCCAGGAGCACCAGCGGATAGCGGTGCTGAGCAGTCCATTTCACCGTCTCGACGCTCACCGTAGAGGGAATCCAGATCGGTGGATGCGGCTGCTGCAGCGGTCGCGCCCACGGGTTCACGTAGCGGTAGTGATAGTGCTTGCCCTCCCAGCGGAACGGCCCTGGGGTGGTCCAGGCTTTGATGATGAAGTCGTGGGCTTCCTCGAAGCGCTCCCGGTTAAAGTGCGGCGGCGCATTGTGGGCCACGCTCTCTCGGCCACCACCCCGTACGAACCCGGAGACCAGGCGACCGTAGGAGATCATGTCAATCATGGCCAACTGTTCGGCCAACCACAGAGGATCATCCCAGATCGGCAAAATATTGCCCAGGATGATGATTTTCGCTTTCTTCGTCTCGCGCGCCAGGATGGACGCGCCGACATTAGTGACGCCCTGCATACAGAAGGGTGTACTGTGGTGCTCGTTGAGCATCACAGCATCAAAGCCCATTGCTTCAGCGTACACTTTCTCATCGAGATAGCGGTTATAGAGCCGCGCGCCAACGTGGGGATCGTACACCCCATTACTGATGCTCAGATCGAGGCTCTGCGTGCCCATCAGACCGGTCTTGTCGTCCTGCCAGGGCTGCTCGGTGAAGTGCCCAATTAACATGATGCTCGTCTCCTTTAAACAACGGGGATCCGTCCCGCCAAACTGGCGTGGGTACTGCGTACCGCAATTGACCCCGCCAGTTTGGCGGGGCAACTAGCCGTGCGCAGCACCGGTGCGCAGCACTAGTCCTGCAAAAATTCCCTGACTACGCGTACAAACTCATCAGCCTGCTCGATCTCCGGATGGTGCCCGCAGCGGTCCAGGACGACCAGGCGTGAGCCTGGAATAGCCTGGTGGTAGACCTCCCCCGCGCTCAGAGGCACAATAGCATCCTGCCGGCCCCACACAATGAGGGTGGGGAGTTTACGCAGGCGGCGCAGCAGATGCGACAAGCCAGGGTTGTGCATATAAGGCCGCCAGCCTACCAGACTCGCCAGCTCTCTGGCGAACTCCCAGGTTTCTGCCTGTTCAGGCGTGGGGTCAGCGCCGTACAGCTGTTGATACTCCGGCGTATTGGCCGGATCGGCAAAGCTCGCCCGAAGATACTCCCGGCTCACCATCAGGAACATGTCAGAGATCTCGCCTACTGACGGTCGAATCCCCATGGCGTCCACCAGGACCAGGCGCGTAAATTGGTGCGGGCACATCGTTGCCATCTCGGCGGCAAGCCAGCCGCCGAGCGACCCACCTATCACAGGCACCTGGACCAGGCCCAGCTCATCCAGCGCATCAAGGTACCATCCCGCTAAATCACGCATGTTCATTGCCCAATCGAGGTGCTCTGATTGGCCACAGCCTGGGTGTGATGGCATATACAGCGTATAGTGCTGGGCGAGGGCGGCATGATAGCGCAACCAGCCGGGGTGCCCCAGTTCATCATGCAAAATGAGCAGCGGCTGCCCAGTGCCGCCTTGCACTATGTGAAGCTTAATGCCGGCGGCTTCCACCATCTCTTCGGTCCAGGGTGTGGAAGTTGTGGCCATGATACTGCACCTGCCTTTCGTCAAGCGGGGTGACTTCAATTTATGCCCAGGGCGTCAACACGGTCGAGACGAATGATGCGCCGTTGGTGCGCTTGGTTGCGCACTTCGACAGCTTCCTCACCGTGGATCTGCATGACGATACCACCGATACTCTGGCCGCGTACAATGAAGGTGAATCCACGCTTTTCTTTCTGGCTCAGCTCGAGCAACTCTCGAAAGCTTCCCGGCAGGGCCGTATAATGGCCTGGAGTTCCCTGAGTGGCGGTGGCACTCTTGGCGGCCGGTTGTTCCTGCGTCTCGGCAGGCATATGGAGGAGAGTAAGACTAAGTGCGCCGATGAGCACCACTATACTCACCAGCTTGCCGATGTATGGAGACACCATCGCAAAGGGCCTTTCGAGGGGAAGAGTCTGCGCCATGATGAGCATCCTACCATGGACCTTCCCAGGATGTCAAAAGCACACAGCGCAAAGCGTGGCGGGCTCTTGCTATGGTTGTCTGGAGTCGTCTCTAGTTCCCTCTCACTCCGGGAGAGGGAGAGAGGAAGCGTTGTGGACACCCATCACACGTCAGCTCGCCTGGTGGCGGCGGCAGACCCACGGCTCTATGCCCACCTGCAACGGCTGGCCAGGGCACAGCGGCTGGTGTTCTTCGCTGGTCTGCCAGGCACGGGGAAAAGTTTCCTGAGCCACCAACTCGCCCATCTGGCACACACCATGGGCCGCACCGTGCATATGTTGCAATGGGATGTGGCCCGCCCGGGGTTCGAAGCCAGCCCTGCGGGGCAGCGCTATCCCGTGGTGCATGGTGTCACCCATAGTGTCATTCGCCAGGCTGCTGGCCTGTGGGCGCGCCATGCGTCGGTGCAATGGCAGCAACACTACCCTGAGCCCCACCACCTGCTGATCGGCGAGACACCGTTTGTCGGCCAGCGCTTTCTTGAGCTCGCGCGCCCCCGTGCGGACGCCGCCGAGCCGTTGCTGTGTGCAGCCTCGTGCTGTTTCGTCGTCCCGGTGCCTTCCCGGGCGGTACGCGACTGCCTTGAAGCAGAGCGCCAGCGTCGCAGTGTCAGGCCGCTCCACCAGCAGGAGCGCGAAGACGCGCCGCCGCAGGTCTTGCGTGACTTATGGAGGCACGTCGCCAGCATTGCGCCGTTGCTCGGCCTGTCCCCGGCTGCGGGCACACCAGAGCCCCATGTCCCCTATGACCCGACACTGTATCAGCAGGTATACCAACTCCTGCTCAGGCATCGCCAGAGTCTGGTCATACCTCTAGAAATCATGCTACCTACGGCGACCTTATCGGTCTACGATTTTGCCGTACCGCGTTATGATGTGGTGCCCACAGCGGCGGAGGTCATACGTTTTATACAGGAGGTGGAACAGCAGTATCCTGACCTGGACGTGTTACAGCGTGAAATAGACCGCTGGTATCTGCTGCCCTGAGTGAGGGCCTGGGGAGCAATGAGCTGTAGCGTGCGCTAGGCGCACGAAAAAGCAGCAGCCCTCGAGCCAACGTGCGCACAGCGCACGCTACGCTCGTTAAAAGGCGTACTGTAAGCCCAAAGTGACTTGCGGTATCTCGCCGACGAAACGCGCTTCGACATTCACCACGAATTGGCCACCGGGGAAATCTGTGAGCGGATAAATGTTCACACCCACAAAGAGGCGTGCCGGGATCTTACTGTCGAGGTTCGTCCGCGTCCCGACACTTTGATCGCGTATGGTAATGTCAGTACGATGGTAGGCTCCCCCGCCATAAAACTGAAAGGCGCCAAAGCGGCGTGACCCCAGGCCAAGTGCTACGTCCACTTCTTCCCACGTGCCGTCTCGGCTGGCATTGTTGTTATCATCAGTGGTAAAGCGCATATACTGGCCCATGAGGCCAACGCTGCCCCAGGCGAGGCGAAACAGGCGGAAGCGTGCCCCACCGCCATAGGCAAAGCCAAAATCGCCGTTGTATGCCGCTTTGCGCACATTAAACTCCGCCAGGCCAAAACGGGCGTAGATCTCGCTCCAATCGGTGAGGCCCAAGGCAGTGGTCACCAGACCACGCCCGCTCGTCGCCTTGGCATCGTTGAGACCGTCGAGCCGCTCCTGAAAGCTATCGCCAGCCAGCTCAAAACGGACATGCAGAGGCTGCTGGCGTGGCACGGGATAGCCCAGCATGCCAGCCGCAGCAGGAGTCGCCAGACCGTGGAGCAGACCCCAGAGTGCCAAGCTCAAGAGCAGAAGCCGTGTTCTTCGCTGCATCGGGTTGCCAGTCCTTGTTGAGTGTGGTAGGGTGCTGCGCACGGCTAGTTAAGTGCCCCGCCAAACTGGCGGGGCCAATTGCGGTACGCAGTACGCGCAGCACTTAGCGCAGCCGGCGGCGTCTGGTCGTCGACTGTGCCTCGCGCATGGCCCAGATCTTATCCCACAGCGTCGCTGCCTCCGCATCGCGATTGAGCTTTTCGAGCAGGAAGGCGAGGCGCTGGGCGGCTTCGAGGTTTTCCGCATCGACCTCCAGCGCACGTTGGTAGGCGTGGATGGCCGGCTCGTACTGCCCTTGCTGTTCGTAGAACATACCGCGCTGCACATGGTCTTCAATACTTTTGGGATCGTGTACGGGGCCCTCTGGCGGCGCCATGGGAGGCGGGAAAGCCCGTGGACGTTCCTCACCCTGCTGCAGCGTGTCGAGCTGCTGCAACAGGTGGTCCAGGTCCGGCCCATAGCGCTCCTCAACCCCTTGCGAGTGCTGGAGTTGCTCTTCAAGCTCGGCGAGGCGCGCATGCAGTTGCTCGTTCTCCTGCTCCAGTTGCCGCTTCTCCTCGCGGAGCCGCGACACGAGCATAGCTGTTTCACGGATCTTGGCCTCAAGCAACTCGAACTTCTCAGCGTACATGCTCCCCCCCTCTACGCCTCGGAACAGGGCGAGGCTGCTCGTGCTGGTGCGCGTCAGGTTCTTTGGTCAGATGCTCCAACATCGCCATGAGAACATCGAGACGTTCGCCAACCTGGGCGTGTTCCTCCTGGAGTATGTGCCACTTGCGTTCCGTCTCGACCGCGCGCTGACGCCACTCTTCCAAGATCTCCCGGTAGTCCACGTCGTCCTTTTGGCGCTGCAACGGTCGGCGCAGCATCTGACGCTGATTTTCTAGCACCACGTTGGCGAACCAGCGTCCCTGACTCTCAACTACCGAGACGATCACATAGATCCGGTCGTTATGCTGAAAACACTGACCAACTGCGAGAAGGTCACGCTCGAGAGAACATTCGATGCCCAACGAGGCGTTGGCGAGTCCGTAGACCTTGCAGCATACCTGCATGCATATCCCCTTGCTGAGATGAGGGTCTGCTCCACAATCACCGGGGAAAGTCGCGTGTGGGACACGAAGTCCGTCTGTGGTTTTGGGTAGGGCTTACTGTAATCAGAATGGCTAGCCTTGTCAACGCCAAAGTCGCCCAGGCCAGGATGTCTGCATACCGTGCACCCAGATCAAAACGGCCGCGTCACCATCAAGATGAGAATCAGGACGACAAGCGCCGCCGAGACATAGGACCACTGCTGCCACTGACGTTCATGCTCCCCAAGCTCCGTCACCCGTTCCGTTGGTATTTGTGGGCTCGCGGCCACTTCCTCAGCCTGGGCAATCATGGTTTTGCGGGCGCGCAAGACCAGGACATGCCATAACACGAGCCAGCCCAGGAAGAGCAACAGGCTGAGATGCAGCCAGCCACCGTGCATGCCGCGATAGATGATAAGCATGATCCCAGTAGCCAGCAGCACCACCCAGCCGGGGAGTGTGAAGATCAGATCGGCGACACGCACACTGCGATTGGCCGCCGCACGGGCTTGCACTCCCCCCAATTCCGCCATACGCTTGCGCCAAAACGGCGCCATGAGCAGATTGCCGAGCAGCACGACGGCGGCCAGTATGTGCAAGATTCGCATCAGCCAGTGCATAGGGTTTCCCTCGTGTTTAGAGCGTCTGACGCTGCCGACCACCGGCAATTTTGAGGGCCTCTTCACGTTGACGCAATTCGACACGGCGGATTTTGCCGCTGATGGTCTTGGGCAGCTCGGTGACGAACTCGATCTCACGTGGATATTTGTACGGTGCCGTGACGCGCTTGACGTGTTCTTGGAGTGCCTCTGCCAGGGTGGGTGCAGGCTGATAGCCCGGCGCCAGGACGACGAAGGCCTTGACGATGGCGCCACGCATTTCGTCAGGGCTGGCCACGACAGCCGATTCGGCCACCGCCTCGTGCTCAAGCAGAGCGCTCTCCACTTCAAAGGGACCGATACGATAACCGGCACTGATGATCACGTCGTCAGCACGCCCCACAAACCAGAAATAGCCCTCGTCATCTTGCAGCCCACGGTCCCCGGTGATATACCACTCCCCCTGGAAGGATTGCGTCGTTTCTTGCGGATTTTTCCAGTACTCCTGGAACAGACCAACCGGACGCTGGGGGTGCACGCGTACGGCAATATCCCCCTCCTGGCCTGACGGCAGGACTGTGCCGCTGTGTGCATCGATGATGGCCACGTCGAAACCGGGCACTGGCTTGCCCATGGAGCCTGGTTTGACTTCCAGGCACGGGTAATTGGCCACCAGAAGCGTCGTTTCGGTCTGGCCATAGCCGTCGTAGATGGTCAGACCCGTGCCAGCCTTCCAGGCGGCAATCACCTCCGGGTTGAGCGGCTCGCCAGCCCCGACACAGTGGCGCAGCTGCGACAGGTTGTAGCGCTGCAGGTCTTCCAGCACCATCATGCGATACGCCGTCGGTGGAGCACAGAACGTCGTAATACCGTATTGTTCCAGCAGGTGCAAGGTCTCCTGAGCGTTAAAACGTCCGGTGCTGTGCTGAATGAACACCGCGGCGCCCATGCGCCATGGCCCGAAGAGATTGCTGTACGCCGCCTTGGCCCAGCCGGTATCAGCGAGGTTCCAGTGCAGGTCATCAGGACGCAGATCGAGCCAGTATTTCCCAGTGACAATATGCGCCAGGGGATACGAAGCATGCGTATGCAAGACCATCTTGGGGCCACCGGTGGTGCCAGAGGTGAAGTAGATGATAGCCGGATCAGTGCTGCGGGTCGTCGCTGGCGCAAACGTCTCGCTAGCCGTCGCCATCGCCGCCTCATACGCCACCCACCCCGGCCGTGCGCCACCCACGATGATACAATGCTGCAAAGTCGGACAGTTGGCGCGCACCGCCTCCACTTTGGCGGCATTCGCCTCATCCACAATGACCACCCGCGCCTCGGCCATGTTGATGCGATACTCAAAATCTTTTGGTGTCAACAGTACTGTGCCTGGCATGGGGATGGCGCCCACCTTCATCAACGCCACCACCATGCTGTGCCACTGCGGCAGGCGTGGCAGCACGAGCAGCACGCCGTCGCCCTGGCGCACCCCTAAGCCCTGCAATACGCTGGCAAAGCGATTGGACTCGCGGCAGATATCGGCGAAGGTGTAACGCGCGCTGTGCCCGGCGGCGTCCACCCAGAGCATGGCGAGTTTTAACGGATCTCGCGCCCATTGGTCTACCACATCGAACCCAAAGTTAAACGTCTCCGGGACGTCGAGCTGAAAGGCGGCGTGCTCCTGCTCGTAATGCGTCATATTGGCCACTGCTGTTCTCCTCATACGGCAGACCAGGACAGCCGTTGCAATTGCACGGATCATACTCTATAACGTCGACAATGGCGAGTACTGATGCCCAGCCCAAGCGAGGAGTACCCAAGGAGAGTGGCTCTCATTGCTTGAGCTACGCAGATATGTAGAACAGTGCATGGAGGCTTTCACCCTGAAAGTAGGGAGGTAACGGCCATAAGAGAGCAGAGAGGCAAAGTGCACACCAAGCGCAGGAAGGGGTCTGTGGCGCCTTCGCAGTACGTCGGCTGACGCTTGAGTCGCACTGGGTCATTTAGTAAGTTAATGGCGACCGTCTCGTCTGTGTGCGTTATCGCTACGATGTGTAGAGGAAGAATGGGGATACGCGTAGGTTTTGCCGAGGTGGAGATACGGCAACGGGTGAAACAGGCGGGTGGGAAGTGGAATTGGAGCCGCAAGGTATGGGAGATGCGCTACGATCAGGTCGTCGCGCTCACGTTGGAAGGACGCATCGTAGCAGAGGAGGCATCTACTACTATATACCCAGGTGTGCAGTATAATATATAGTTGAACTAAACCGCTGCGCGGCAGTCTTTTCCCTGCTCTGCCTGCCGCCTTCCATGCATCTCTTCTGTGCCCCTCGCCTTGCCATCATCCCCGGCTGGCTTGCTGATACCTGGCCCTCCCAAGCGTGCTGGGCAGTTCTCAACTCTGCCGTAGAGTGGCTCCGTCAGGGCACCCCTCGTGCGTGTCCACATCTGCCTCCCCCTCCCATGCACAGGAGCCACCATGACCCCACTACGAGCGAAGATGATCCGAGCC
>Ga0184627_10001259_pt1 | contig 10246 bp, 8 predicted proteins | sample PLM3_127_b1_FD_133150 | JGI IMG/M metagenome (GOLD analysis project Ga0184627, IMG submission 133150) | Groundwater sediment microbial communities from an aquifer in East River, Colorado, USA - PLM3_127_b1 | ecosystem: Environmental > Terrestrial > Soil > Riparian zone | place: USA: East River...
ACGTGGTGATCGCCTTCGAGCTGACGATTCTGTTCGGGGGCATCGCCACCCTGATCGGGATGATCGTGCTGGGCCGGCTGCCGCGCTTCAGACCGTCGCCGACCTACGATCCGCGCTTCACCAACGATCGCTTCGGCGTGGCCGTCCACTGCGCCCCCGAACGCGGCGGATCGGTGCGGGACATCCTGCGAACCGCCGGGGCCGAGGAGGTCCGGCCCTGAGATGAAGTACGTCTTCATCCTCGTCCTCCTGCTGATAGCGGGTGCCGGCGCGCTCATGGGGGCTGCCGTGGTCGTGCGCTGGACACACAATATGACGGAGTCGCCCCGGATCATGCCCGGCCAGCGCATCTTCACCATGCCGGCCGGCATTCTTCCCCGCGGTGGCACGTTCCTCTTTCCCAAGGAGCAGCGCGACCTCGCGGCCAAGGTGCCGAATCCGGTCAAGCCCACGGAGGCGTCCCTCGCGATGGGACGGGCGCGCTACGACACGTTCTGCGTGCCCTGCCACGGAGCGCAGGCGAAGGGCGGCGTGACGGGACCGGTGGCGGCGAAGTTCATCCCGCCGCCCGACCTCACCAACGCCGACCTCCAGAAGGCACGGACCGACGGGTACTGGCACAGCTACATCATGGTGGGCGGCGCCGTCATGCCCTCGTACGGGGAAGCGATGTCCTCGCAGGAGGCCTGGGACATCGTCAACTACCTCCGGACGCTTGCCTCCCGATGACCATCCTGTGGGGCGTGCTCGCCGCGCTCGGTGCCATCGCCTTCCTGCTCGGCGTCTTCTCCGCGGACGCGGCGGGGACGTGGTCGATCTACCTGGTGAACCTCGTCTTCTGGTCCGGTCTGGCGGCCACCGGCCCGGCTATCGCGGGCATGATGCAGCTCACGGAGGCCCGCTGGTCGCCGAGCGTGCGACGCATCGCCCTCACCACCGCGGGGTTCCTGCCGGTGTCATTCGTTCTGATCCTCGTCCTCTTCGCCGGACGAGCCACGCTCTATGGCTGGGTGCGCACCCCCATTCCGGTCAAGGAATTCTGGCTGAACACGCCTTTCTTCTGGGGGCGCACCGTGGTGCTCGCCGCCGCGCTCTTCCTCACGTGCTTCGCCTTCGTCCGGGCCCTCCTGCGCGATCCGGCGCCGGGCGACGAGGCACGCGAGCGGGGAAGGCGCAACGCGCTGGCCGTGGTCATGCTGTTCCTGTGGATGCTGACCTTGACCCTGTGGGGCTTCGACCTCGTGATGTCCATCGATCCCAAGTGGTACAGCGGGCTCTTCGGCGGGTACTTCGTGGTGAGCACCCTCTACACGGGCTTCGCGCTCCTGGCCATCCTCTCCGTCCGCGCCAACGCCCGCGGCGATGCCACCATTCCTCCCGCGGCCATTCAGGATGTGGCGAAGCTCCAGTTCGCCATGTCCATCATGTGGATGTACTTCTTCTGGTCGCAGTATCTCGTCATCTGGTACGGCAACGTCCCCATCGAGACGCGCTTCTTCCTCAAGCGGGTCTTCGTGCAACCCTGGCAGACGCTGGCGTGGGTCGTCCTGGTGGTGGGGTGGCTCATTCCCTTCGGGTACTTGCTCACACGCTTGACCGGGAGGCCCCCGCAGCGCCACACCCCGCTGGTGGTCGTGGCCGTGATGGGGCTGGTGGCCATCTTCCTGGAGCGCGTGTTCGTCGTCTTCCCGTCGGTATCCGCCGAGCTGGGGCTCCCCGTTAGCGTGCGCGACATCGCCATCACCGTCGGCTTCCTCGGCCTCTTCCTCCTGAGCCGGCGCTGGTTCCTCAGCCGCTTCAAGCCAATCCTGAACCTGCCCCACCCAGGTCACTAATCAGATGGGGGGCCTCGACCGGGCCCCCCAAGCCCCCCGCGCTCGTCGCGCCCCGGCAAAGCGGGGCACTCCTCGATAGCCCCCCGCGCTCGTCGCACCCGGGGAAACCCGTGGCGCTCCTCGATTCTCCGACGTGTGTCACACCCCGCGCGAATGGGGAGGTTTGGAGGGGGTCCAGGCCCCCTCCAACTGCCAGTCGGGTTAGAGTAGGGGTGTGCTGACCGTCGAGCAGGCCCTGGAACAGATCCTGTCGCGCGTGCACGTGTTGCCCGCGGAGCGGGTGGCCCTGCTCGAGAGCCTCGATCGCGTGCTCGCCGAGCCGATCGTGTCGACACGCGAGATCCCGCCGTGGCCGAATTCCTCGATGGACGGCTATGCCGTCCGCTCTGCGGATACCCACCTTGGCGGCCCGCTGCGCCTCGTCGTGATCGGACGCGTCCCCGCCGGCTCGATGCCCGAACAACCGGTGGGCCCGGGCCAGGCTGCTCGCATCTTCACCGGGGCGCCGATGCCGGACGGCGCGGACGCCGTCATCCCGCAGGAGGACGTCGAGATCGACGGCACGGGCATCGTGGTCTCGCACGCCGTCGACGCCGGGGCGTTCGTCCGGCCTCGCGGCGAGGACGTCCGTCCAGGCGACTCCGTACTCTCGCCGGGCCAGGTGATCGGCCCCGCCGAGGTGGGGCTTCTGGCCACCCTGGGCTGGCCTCAGGTGGGCGTCCGCCGCCGGCCCAGGGTGGCCATCCTCTCGACCGGCAACGAGCTGGCTGACCTCGGCCACGAGCCCGGCCCGGGACAGATTCCGAACACCAACACCTACTCGCTGATGACGCAGACCCGCGAGGCTGGTGGCGAACCGATCAATCTCGGCGTGGCCGCCGACCGCCTCGACGACATCGAGGACCGCCTGCGGGCCATCGAGCACGCGGACGTGCTCGTGTCGTCGGCCGGCGTCTCCGTGGGTGACCTCGACCTCGTGCGAGCGGCGCTCGAGAAGTTAGGGGCGGAGCTGCACCTGTGGCGGGTCTCGATGCGACCCGGAAAGCCGATTACCTTCGGCTCGCTCCACGGCCGCCCGCTCTTTGGCCTGCCCGGCAATCCGGTGTCCGCGATGGTGACGTTCGAGCTGTTCGTCCGGCCGGCTCTGCGCAAGATGCTGGGGCACGCCGTGCTGGATCGGCCCCGCATCATGGCTCGGGCCGCCCAGCCCATTCCGAATCCAGGCCAGAGGCGGGGCTATCTGCGCGTCACCCTCGCTCCGGAGGGCGATCAGTACGCGGCGCGGCTGACCGGCGAGCAGGGCTCCGCGATTCTGAGGTCGATGGTGCTGGCCGACGGATTCGCCGTCGTCCCTGGCGACACGGTCATCGAAAAGGGAGAAGGCGTCGAAGTTATCGTTTTGAAGCCCCTGACCCCGCTCCATATCTGATTTCTCTCGAAGGCTCGAGGCGAGCGGGGAAGATCGCGCGAGCGATCGCCGCGGCGGTCGTGCCTCGTCCAATCGATCAAGCTACTCGACGCACGTTCTGAAGAGCTCAAGGCCAGCGTGCGCGAACTGTCGGAGATGGTGCGGTCGCTGAATCAACGACTCGAGGCGGCGGAGGCGGCGCGGCGACGCACCCAGGAGGAGATCGGCGGGCTCTCGCGCCCGGCTGCCCCGGCGCCCGTGGTCGCGCCCGCGGTGGCCGATCCGATCACGGGCAGAATCCTACGCGGTGGCCCTCACCCTCTTCCAGTCCGGCGAGTACGGCCAGGCCGTGCTCGACTTCATGGATCTGGTGGCCACGTATCCGGGACACATGCTGGCGCCGCACGCGCAGTTCTGGATCGCGGAGGCCTACGATATCGATCGCGACTGCGGCAGCCCGCGCCACGTGGCAACGTCTCGTGCGCGCGCATCCCCGCAGCGCGGCCGCGGTGTAGGCTCGTGGGCTTCTCGGCGCCGCCGCCCGATAGGCACCGTATCGATTCCGATTCTTCCGCGGGCCCCGCCCCGCCGATATACTTCCCCGACATATGGAGCGCTCTCTTCGGCCTGGCGATGATGAGTATCCGGCCTTGCTCGCCCCCATCGCGGCGCCGCCGTCGCTCGAGGTGCGCGGCGAGCTCACGACCGACGACGCCCTGGCCATCGCCGTCGTGGGCTCGCGGAGCGCCACACCGTACGGCCTCGCGGTGGCCGAGACCTTGGCCGCTGACCTCGCGGCGCGCGGGGTCACGATCGTGAGCGGTCTCGCGCGCGGCATCGACACCGCCGCGCATCGTGGCGCGCTCGAGGCCGGTGGGCGGACCATCGCCGTCCTGGGCAGCGGGATCGACGTGATTTACCCCGCCGACAATCGCGGGCTCGCTCGCGAGATCGAAGGGCGCGGCGCTCTCGTCTCCCAGTTCGCGCGCGGGACGGCGCCGCGGCCCTGGAATTTTCCCGCGCGGAACCGGATTCTCGCCGCGCTCGCGCTCGGCGTGGTCGTCGTCGAGGCCGGGGAGCGGAGCGGGGCCCTGATCACGGCCGGATTCGCGGCCGATCTCGGCCGCGAAGTCTTTGCCGTTCCAGGGAAAATTACCGATGCGATGAGTCAGGGGGCCCTTCGTCTCCTCCAGGACGGTGCTAAACTGGTTCGCGATTGGACCGACGTCGTGCAAGAATTACCGGAGCACTGGCGTCGCGCCCTGCGGGCCCCTTCGACGAGCTTCCGAGCACTGTCCCAGCCGTCAGACCGAACCCCGGAAGGTCGCGTGTTGGCACTGCTGGCGACGGACGAGCCCCGCCAGATCGACGAACTGATCGGGCGTGGAATTGCCGATGCATCTCAAATATCGGCGGCGCTGGTCGCCCTGGAGATTGCCGGATGGGCTCGCCAGCTGCCCGGGCAGCGGTGGGTGGCGGCTCGGGGGCCGGTGGCGCCGCCGGCGGAAGCGCCGGAGGCGACGATGGCACATCGCGCAAGGAGAGAGCACGGGTGAAGCGGTCGCTGGTGGTGGTGGAATCGCCGACGAAGGTGAAGACGATCCAGAAGTATCTGGACGCCACATACGTGGTCAAGGCGTCGATGGGGCACGTCCGAGACCTTCCCAAGTCGCAGCTGGGCGTGGATCCCAAGAAGGGCTTCAAGCCCCGGTACGTGATCTCGCCCGGCAAGAAGAAGGTCCTCGACGAGCTGAAGAAGGCCGCGGAGAAGGCCGACGCTCTGTACGTGGCCACCGACCCCGATCGGGAAGGGGAAGCCATCGGCTGGCATCTCGCCCAGGAGCTGCCCGTCAACAAGAGGAAGGTGTACCGGATCACCTTCAACGAGATCACCGAGCGGGCGGTGAAGGCGGCCTTCCTGCACCCGGGCAAGATCGATCTCAAGAAGGTCGACGCCCAGCAAGCGCGCCGCGTGCTCGACCGGCTCGTCGGCTACAACCTTTCCCCGCTCCTGTGGGACAAGATCCAGCGCGGTCTCTCCGCCGGCCGCGTCCAGTCGGTGGCCGTGCGGCTCATCGTCGACCGCGAGCGCGAGATCGAGGCCTTCCGCCCGGAGGAGTACTGGTCGCTTCACGCACGCCTGCGGGGCGAGCGTCCACCGGAGTTCACCGCGACGCTGAAGGAGGTGGAGGGCGAGAAGGTGTCCCTCCCCGACGAGGCCACCACGCGCGGGGTCATGGAGCGGCTGGAGGGAGCGCGTTACGTCGTCCGCACGGTGACGCGCGGGGAGCGGCGGCGCTCTCCCGCTCCACCGTTCATCACCTCGACCTTGCAACAGGAGGCGGGCCGCAAGCTGGGCTTCACGGCCAAGAAGACGATGACGGTGGCCCAGCAGCTCTACGAGGGAATCGATCTGGGCGGCGAAGGGCCCGTGGGGCTCATCACCTACATGCGGACCGACTCCGTGCAGGTCGCGCGCGAGGCCCAGGAGGAGACGCGAGCGCTCATCGGCAAACGCTTCGGACGTGAGTACCTGCCCGAAACGCCGCCGGTGTACCGTTCCCGTGGACGCGCCCAGGAGGCGCACGAGGCCATCCGGCCTTCTGACGTCGCCCGAGATCCACGCGGGCTGGCGCGGCACCTCACCAAGGATCAGCTCGCCCTCTACCGCTTGATCTGGGAGCGCTTCCTGGCGAGCCAGATGCAGCCGGCCGTCTATGACACTGTCGCCGCGGACATCACGGCGGGGCCTGTCCCCGACGCGGCCGTGGCGAAGGCGAGCGAGACGGCGCCCGTCGCCCTGTTCCGGGCCCAGGGGCAGACCCTCAAGTTCAAGGGCTTCACCGCGGTCTACGTGGAGACCCGTGAGGAGAGCGAGGCGGGCCCCGAGGAGGAGGCGGAGAGCGCCATTCCTCCCCTCGAGGTGGGCGAGGTGCTCGCGCTGCTGGCCCTCGACCCCAAGCAGCACTTCACCCAGCCGCCGGCGCGCTTCACGGAGGCCTCGCTGGTGAAAGTGCTGGAGGAGCTGGGGATCGGCCGCCCGTCCACCTATGCGTCGATTCTCGGCACCATCATCAACGAGCGGGGCTACGTGCGCCGCGAGCGCCGCACCCTCTTTCCCACGCAGCTCGGCATCGAGGTGACCGATCTCCTGAAGCCCTTCTTCCCGGAGATCATGGACGTCGAGTTCACCGCGCAGATGGAGGACTCGCTCGACAAGATCGAGGACGGCGACCGCGCGTGGGTTGACACGGTGAGGGAGTTCTACGCGCGCTTCGAGCCGGAGCTGCGACGGGCCGAGAAGGAGATGCGCAACGTCAAGGCGGGGACGGAAACCGGGGAAGCCTGCCCGGAGTGCGGCCAACCGCTCCTCGAGCGCTGGGGCCGTTTCGGCAAGTTCCTGGCGTGCTCGGCGTACCCCGATTGCCGCTACACCCGCGATCTGAGCGGGAACGAGCGCGCCGCCGATGAGCCCACGGACGAGACATGCCCGACCTGCGGCAAGCCCATGGTCATCAAGCATGGACGCTACGGCAAGTTCATCGCGTGCTCGGGCTATCCAGAGTGCAAGACGACCAAGCCGGTCACCCTGGGCATCGCGTGTCCCCAGCCGGGGTGCGCGGGCCAGCTCGTGGCCCGGCGCAGCAAGCGCGGGCGCGTCTTCTACGGCTGTTCCGCCTACCCCAACTGCACGTTCGTGGTCTGGCAGCGTCCCGTGGCCGATCCCTGCCCGAAGTGCGGTGCGGCGTTCTTGACCGAGCGGGCGGCGCGCGGGCGCGTCGTGCGGCGGTGCGTGCGCGAGGGATGCGACTTCGAGCGCGAGGTCGAGACCGCGGGCGCATGACCGAGTTGCTGCCGCGATTCCTGCGCTACCTCTCGGTGGAGCGGCAGGCCTCGCCGCACACCCTGCGCGCGTACCGCATCGACCTCGACGACTTCTGTCGCTTCTGCACCGAGGCGCGTTGCGCTCGTGTGGGCGAGGTCGACAGCCGGCTGATTCGCGCCTACCTCGCCCATCTGCATCGGCGCGGCCTCGATCCCGTCACCGTGACCCGTCATCTGTCCGCCCTGCGCAGCTGGTTCCGCTTCCTCGTGCGCCAAGGCGTGGTGGAGCGCAACGTGGCCCGTGACGTCAGGAGTCCACGCGTGCCCCGCAAGCTCGTCTCGTTTCTGCCCGTGGACGAGGCGAAGCCGATGGTGGATGCCCGCGGCCTCGTCGGCCGCGCGCGGACGCGCGACGTGGCCATCCTCGAGCTGCTCTATGCCAGCGGGCTACGGGTCTCCGAGCTGACCGGCCTCGACGTGGAGGACGTGGACGACAAGGCGATGACGATTCGCGCGCTCGGCAAGGGCGGCAAGGAGCGGATCGTTCCCTTCGGTCGAGCGGCCCGGCGCGCGCTCGAGGCCTACCTCGGCACTCGCCCCGAGCCGCGCGGGCCGCTCTTCGTCAACCTCCGGGGGGGCCGCCTCACCTCCCGCAGCGTCCTCACGCTCGTGAAGCGGGCGGCGAAGGCGTCGGGGATCGAGCGCCGGGTGAGCCCGCACACCCTGCGGCACACCTTCGCCACCCATCTCCTCGATGGCGGTGCTGACCTCCGCGTCGTCCAGGAGTTGCTGGGGCACAGCCGGCTCACCACCACCCAGCGCTACACCCACGTCAGCTCGGCGCACATCGTGCGCGCCTACGACGCCGCGCACCCACGGGCGCGTGCAGGGGGCGCGGGACCGTCCAGGCCCTGATGCTGGAGCGCGTGCGCGCGACGACGGTCCTCTGCGTGCGCCATCGCGGAGCGGTCGCGCTGGGGGGAGATGGGCAGGTGACCATCGGCCACACGGTGGTGAAGAGCGGGGCCCGGAAGGTGCGCAAGCTCTACCACGACCGCGTGGTGGCCGGCTTCGCGGGCACGGCCGCCGATGCCTTCACCCTCTTCTCCCGCTTCGAGGGCAAGCTGGAGGAGCATCGCGGCAACCTGCCCCGGGCGGCCGTGGAGCTGGCCAAGGACTGGCGGGCCGACCGCGTGCTCCGACGGCTGGAGGCCATGCTGGCCGTCGCGGACCGTGACCATTCGTTCATCCTGTCGGGGAACGGAGACGTGATCGAGCCGGATGACGGCCTCATTGGCATTGGCTCCGGCGGCCCCTTTGCGCTCGCGGCGGCCCGTGCCCTCATCGCGCACGCCGACCTCGAGGCCAAGAACGTGGTGCTGGAAGCGATGCGCATCGCCGCCGGCATCTGCATCTACACGAACGACCAGATTGCCGTGGAGGTCCTGTGATGATCGCGTGGTCGCCTGGGGATCGACGGTGAGCGCTCTCACCCCCGCGCAGATCGTGGCGGAGCTGGACCGCTACATCGTCGGGCAGGACCGCGCCAAGCGCGCGGTGGCCGTGGCCCTCCGCAACCGCTGGCGCCGCCAGAATCTCCCCCCGGAGCTACGGGACGAGGTCGCGCCGAAGAACATCATCATGATCGGCCCGACCGGGGTGGGGAAGACGGAGGTCGCGCGCCGGCTCGCCAAGCTGTCCCAGGCGCCCTTCATCAAGGTGGAAGCCTCGAAGTACACCGAGGTCGGCTACGTCGGCCGCGACGTCGAGTCGATCGTTCGCGATCTCACCGAGATCGGCGTCTCGATGGTGAAGGCCGAGCGGATGGCCGCGGTGCAGGAGAAGGCCGAGCAGCTCGCCGAGGAACGCCTGCTCGACATCCTCTTGCCGCGCGGAGGCCGGGAGTCCCTGGCCAGCCCGTCGGTGGACGTCGTGTCCACCGACCCCTCGGCCACGCGGGAGAAGTTCCGGAGCATGCTCCACGCGGGACGACTCGACGACAAGACGGTGGAGATCGACACCCAGCAACAGGCCATGCCGGTCCTCGAGGTGTTCTCGGGCCAGGGCATGGAGGAGATGGGCGTCAACCTCAAGGACATGCTGTCGAACCTTCTGCCCACGCGGACCAAGCGGCGCCGCGTGCCCGTGCGCGAGGCCCGGCGCCTGCTCGCCCAGGAGGAAGCGCAGAAGCTGATCGACATGGAGGACGTGACGACCCAGGCCATCCGCCGCGTGGAGGACGCGGGCATCGTCTTCCTCGACGAGCTGGACAAGGTCGCGGGCCGCGAGGGCGGGCACGGCCCCGACGTGTCACGGGAGGGCGTGCAGCGCGATCTCCTCCCCATCGTGGAGGGCTCGGCGGTCACCACGAAGTACGGCGTGGTGCGCACCGACCACGTCCTGTTCATCGCCGCCGGGGCCTTTCACGTCGCCAAGCCCGCCGACCTCATCCCGGAGCTGCAGGGGCGCTTCCCCATCCGGGTGGAGCTGGACCCCTTGACGCGCGAGGATTTCGTCCGCATCCTGACCGAACCCCGCAACGCCCTGATCCGGCAGTACGTGGAGCTGCTGCGGACGGAGCAGGTGACCTTGACCTTCACCCCGGACGCGGTGGAGGCCATCGCGGAACTGGCGATGCGGGTCAACGCGAGCACCGAGAACATCGGGGCGCGGCGACTCTACACCATCATGGAGAAGCTCTTGGAGGACATCTCGTTCACCGCCCCCGACCTGCCGGGGAAGGATCTGACGGTGGACGCCGCCTACGTCGAGGAGCGCCTGCGGGACGTGGCGCGCGACCAGGATCTGTCGAGATACATCCTGTGAGCGACCAGGATCTGTCGAGATACATCCTGTGACCACGGGCGACGTGCGGCGGGCCGAGGTGCTCCTGGAGGCGCTCCCGTACATCCGGGAGTTCCGGGGCAAGACCGTCGTCATCAAGTACGGCGGGGCGGCCATGGAGCAGGCCGACCTCAAGGAGTCCTTCGCCCTGGATGTCATTCTCCTGCGCCTGGTGGGCCTCAACCCCGTCATCGTCCACGGGGGCGGCCCCCAGATCGGGGCCCTCATGAAGCGCCTGGGCAAGGAGCCGCGCTTCGTGGGCGGCATGCGGGTGACTGACGAGGAGACGGTGGAGATCGTCGAGATGGTCCTGGTCGGCAAGGTCAACAAGGAG
>Ga0184627_10001261_pt1 | contig 10243 bp, 9 predicted proteins | sample PLM3_127_b1_FD_133150 | JGI IMG/M metagenome (GOLD analysis project Ga0184627, IMG submission 133150) | Groundwater sediment microbial communities from an aquifer in East River, Colorado, USA - PLM3_127_b1 | ecosystem: Environmental > Terrestrial > Soil > Riparian zone | place: USA: East River...
CGCCCACGCCACGGTTCACCATCTGCGCATGACGCCCCAGGACCGCGGCCTCTGCGCCTTGCCGATGTTTCACTGCTTCGGCCAGAACTTCATCCTGAACGCGCTCGTCACCGCCGGCGGCGCGCTCGTGCTCCAGGAGCGCTTCGTGGTCAAGGAGTTCGTGGAGACCCTGGGACGTCAGCGCATCACGCTACTCTATGCCGTCCCGACGATGTACATCCTCTTTCTGTCCATGGAAGAACCGCTCGACCTCTCGTCGATCCGGCTCTGTTTCTCTGCGGCGGCGACGCTGCCGGGGGACGTCGAGCGCCGCTGGTACCAGCGCTACGGGCACCGGGTCACCCAGGGCTACGGGCTGACGGAATGCTCGCCCTTCGCGTCGTGGAACCACGACGTGGACATCCGGCCGGGCTCGGTTGGCACGCCGATCGAGAACGTCGAGATGAAGATCGTGGACGAGCAGGGGCGGCAGGTGCCGGACGGAGCGCTCGGCGAGATCCTGATCAAAGGTCCCAACGTCATGAGGGGCTATTTCGGCAACCGGCACGCGACGGCCGAGGCGATCCGGGACGGCTGGCTCCACTCCGGCGACATCGGTTATCGCGACACCGACGGCTACTACTTTCTGGTCGATCGCGTGAAAGATATGATCAACGTGTCGGGATTCAAGGTGTTCCCGCGCGAGGTCGAGGAGATCCTCTTCCGCCACGAGGCCGTCAAGGAAGCGGCGGTCATCGGGGTGCCCGACCCCTTGCGGGGCGAGTCGGTGAAAGCGTTCGTCGTGCTCCAGGAGTCAAAACGTGTCACGGCCGAGGCGCTCCAGACGCTCTGTCGGGAGGCGATCGCGTCGTACAAGGTGCCGGAAACGATCGAGTTCCTCAGCGCGCTACCGAAGAACCCGACCGGCAAGATCCTGAAAAAAGAACTCCGGCAACGGGCCGCGTTAGAATAAGGCCCGGAGGTTACCATGCGACCAAGAGCTCTTCTGCTCATAGTAGGACTTTCGCTCGCTTCGCTCCTGCTGCTCGACAACGCAACCGTGTGGGCGCGCGCCGGGAGCGGCGGAAGCCGCGGCACCCGCTCATACTCGTCGCCGACCACGCCGTCCAGCCAGTCGAGCCCTTCGCGGGTGACGACTCCACCGGCCTCCTCGCCCCAGCAGCCCATGCAGCGGCCGGGCATGTTCGGCGGCCTGATGGGAGGCCTCGCCGGCTTCGCCCTGGGCGGGCTTTTGGGTTCCATGCTGTTCGGAGGCATGGGCGGCGGCGGCTTCGGCGGTGGTCTCGGACTCCTCGAGCTCCTGCTGATCGGTGGTGCGGTCTTCTTCCTGTTCCGAATGCTCCGTGGCCGCCAGGCGGCTCGGGCCGAGCCTGCGTACGCTGGTGCTGCTGCTGGTGCCGGTGGCGCCAGCTCGTACAGCTCAGGAGGACAGAGCTGGTCGGCGGGAGGCGGCGGTGCGATGCTGGAGGCGCCGCCGAGCGTGTCCGACCTCGATCGCGGGATCGAGCACATCCGTAGTATGGACGCGAGCTTCGATCCCGACGGCTTCGCCGAATTCGCAAAGGCGGCGTTCAGCGACGTCCAGATCGGCATCGTCAAGCGGGATCTGAGCGGAGTGCAGGATCGGCTCACGCCGCAGGAGTTCGCCCGTCTGCAGGCGCAGTGCGATCAGCTCCGGAGTGCGCGGCGAACGAACCGGATCGAGCGGCTTCGGATCAACCGGGCCCAGATGACCGAGGCCTGGCAGGAGAGCGGCCAGGACTGGGTGACGGTGTACTTCGCCGTCTCGATGGTCGACTACACAGTCGACGACGCAACCGGCGCGGTGGTGGAGGGATCGGCGACGCCCGCGGACATCGAGGAGTATTGGACCTTCACGCGTCCGGTCGGCCCGAAGCCCTGGCGGCTGTCGGCGATCCAGACCGCGTAATCGCTCCGGAGGTGCGCGTTGAAGCGCGCCTTGAAGTGGCTCGTCGGAATCGGCGCGGTCGTCGTCCTGCTGCTGGGCGTGGCGGCGATCGCGCTCCCCCGGCTCGTTGACACTCCGCGCGTCCAGGCGATGATCGCCAGCAGCGCCGCGCAGGCGATCGGGCGGCCGGTGAAGTTCGAGTCATTGTCCGTTGGCCTGTTCCCGCTGCCTTCGATCGAGCTACACAAGCTCGAGGTCGCCGAGGACCCACAGTTCGGCACCGCACCGTTCCTCGCGCTCGAGACCGGTCGGATCTATCTCAAGCTTCGCCCGCTTCTCAGCGGCCGCGTCGAGTTCGGCGACATCACGCTCGAGCGGCCGCGCATCGCGCTCATCCGGAGCGCGGACGGTCGTCTGAACGTCGCGAGTCTCGCGCCTCCGTCCGAGTCCCGGAACGCGTCGCGGCCGGGACGAAGCAGCGGCGGCAGCACGGGCGGCGTGGCGGCCGCGGTCGTATCTCGAGTGAAGATCGTCAGGGGTGTCATCATGTACGTCGTACGCGGGAAAGGGGAGGCGCCGACTCCGTACCGCGTCGAAGACCTCGACCTCACGCTGACCGGTCAAGGGACCCAGCTCAACTTCACAGGCGCGCTCCGCGTGAAGCCGGGTGATCTGGCCGTCAAGCTCGCGGACGGGATGGTGGCGCTCAACGGCGCCAAGGCGGTGCTCGATGCGCCTGTCCGGGCCCGGGTGAGCATCGAGGGAAAGGACATCGAGCAGCTCATCGCTGCCGCCGCCGGGCCGACCCCGGCGATCGCCGGCCCGATCAAGGGGGACTTCGCCCTCGGCGGGACACTGGGGACGCCCAGGGTCTCGGGGAACGTGGAGCTGGCGAGCCCGAGAGTGACCCAGACGAACGCCGCGTGTCCGGAACCCAAGCGACGCACTCTCTCGCTCGGCCCGCTGAAGCTGGCGGGCGCGTCGTGGGACGGTCGGTTTCAGAGCCGTCCCACCACGACGTCCATTGGCAGCGGAACGATCAGCACCAATGTGACCGCGACGCTCGACCGCGGCGTGCACGTGCAGCTCGGCGACCTGGCCATCAAAGCGCTGCCGGTCGAGAAGATCCTGGTCGATTTTATCTGCCAGGGCTACGCGGTGGCCGGACCGCTCGACCTCACCGGCGCGCTGTCCGCGAGCGCGACGGACCTGTGGAACACGCTCGGGGGCTCGGGTCAGCTCCGGCTCGGACCCGGCAAGGTGGTCGGGCCTCAGGCGCTCGCACTCATCGGCACGCTCACGCAGATCGCCGGCGCGGTATCGTCGGCGCTCGCGGCCGATGTGCCGACGGCGCTCACGTCATCGCCCACCGACTTCGACTCCATCACCGGCACCTACCAGATCACGAACGGGGTCGTCACCACGCGTGATCTCTTGTACTCGAGCCGGGCCATGAAGGTCGGCGTGGCCGGCGACTATGGTCTCGCCACCGGGCGCACGAACCTCGACCTGCGCGTGAACTACGGGCGCGGTGAGTTGCGGGCAAGGGTCAGCGGGAACGCCGCGTCGCCGTCGATCAGGGTGGACCCGACCTCGGTCAGCGGCGACGTCAGCCGGGAGAAGATCGAAGGCGGGATCCAGGATCTCCTCAAGCGATTCCGTCGCTAGAGCACCCCTTCAGCGAGTCGCGGTGAAACGCCCACCGCCGAGCTTTCCGTCCTCCACCAGCCGTACGAAGAAGGCGTGAAGCTGATCGTATTCCAGGTATCGCTGTTCGCCCAACCGGGCGACCCCGTCCGCGCGGAGGGCGCGGTGCAGCTCGAGCCGCTTTCTCACGATCGGTCGCCACTGCGCTGACAGGTCCTCCGCCTCGACCGCCGCGAAGCCGGCTCGACCGAGCAGGGCGCAATAGCGGTCACGCGTCTGGAGCGTCGTGGCGGCCATCCACTCCCAGAGCCGCTCCCGCTCCCGCTCGCCGAGGCTCGGGTAGGCGATCCAGTCGCTGAAGGCGATCCGTCCGCCTCGAGCCAGCACGCGGTGGCACTCCGCCAGAACCACCCGCTTGTCGGCAACGTGCAACAGCGCCTCCTGGCTCAGGCAGGCGTCGAAGGTGCCTTGGTCGAAGGGGAGGGCGGTCGCGTCCCCGCGCACGACCGTCACCCCGGTCGCGTGGACAAGACGGTTGAGCCGGGCAGCCCCGGCCGCACGGCCTGCGTGGAGCTCGAGCGCGACGACGGTCGAGCCACGGCGGCTCGCGAGGAACCGGGCGGGCCCGCCGAGGCCCGCGCAGACGTCCAGGACCCGGCTCGTGGCACCGACCCCGGCCCGACGCGCCAGGATGTCCACGGCGGCGAGGCCCCCGTAGTGGTCCTGGTCGAACTCGAAGAGGTCGTCGGCGGTCAGAGGCCCCGACCGACCGAGCCCGGGCCGGGCGAGGGCCGCCAGCACCCGTGCCTCGCTGATCGGATGGTGGTCGTAGAATTCGCTCACGCGCGCGGAGGTGCCTTGAAGCATCAGCGGACGTATGGTAAAAGCAAACCGGTTTCACCACACCTTCGACGAGGGAAGCCCATGGGGAGCGGAAGCCGAGGCGGTCTCGAGGACATCGTCGTATCGACGTCGGACATCTGTTTCATCGACGGGCGTGAAGGCCGGCTCGTCTACCGTGGCTACGACGTCAACGACCTCGTCGAGCATTCGTCCTTCGAGGAAGTGATCTTCCTGCTGTGGCACGGCGGGCTCCCGAGCAAGAAGGAGCTCGTCGCGCACACGAAGGCCCTGAGCGCCACCGCGAACCGGCGCCTGCCGCCGGGACTTGTCTCGCTCTTGAAGGCGCTGCCGAAGAAGACGACCCCGATGGAGGTCCTGCGCACCGGGATGTCGGCGCTTTCGGCCTACGATCCGGACGCCGCCGACAACTCCAAGGACGCCACCGCTCGCAAGGCCCTTCGGCTGACGGCTCAGATGCCGACGCTCGTGGCCGCGTGGGAGCGGATCCGCCGTGGCAAGGGGCCGGTGGCGCCAAACCCGAAGCTCAGTCTCGCCGCGAACTTTCTCTACATGATGAGCGGCACCAAGCCGACGCCGCTCGGGGTGAAGACGTTCGATGTGGCGCTGATCCTGCATGCCGACCACGAGTTCAACGCCTCGACCTTCGCCGCTCGCGTGACGGCGGCGACCATGTCCGATCTGCACTCGTCGATCGTCTCGGCGATCGGCGCGCTCAAGGGGCCGCTCCACGGCGGGGCCAACGAGCAGGTGATGCTGATGGTCCAGAAGATCAAGTCGCCGGCGAACGCCGAGGCGTGGATCCGGAAAACGCTCGCCGATCACGGGCGCGTCATGGGCTTCGGCCACCGGGTCTACCGCGTGGAAGATCCGCGCGCGAAGCACCTGCGCCGGCTGGCGGAGGAGCTCGGCAAGCAAGCCGGGAATACGAGCTACGTCGAGATCCTGGACACGGTCGTGCGGGTCGTCGGCGAGCAGAAACGCATTTTCCCGAACGTCGACCTCTACTCCGGGGCCGCGTACGCCTCGATGGGGATCCCGACCGACCAGTTCACGCCGATTTTCGCGATGAGCCGGGTCGTCGGGTGGGCGGCCCACGTCATGGAGCAGCACGCGAACAACCGGCTGATCCGACCTCGTGCGGAGTACACGGGCCCGACGCACGCCACGTACGTCCCTATCGACCGGCGCTAGGGAGGCTGTGCGCGCCGCGTCGCGCGTGAGCCTCGTGATGTGCGTCTACAACGGGCTCGAGGATACTCGAGCCTGCCTCCAGAGTCTCGGGACCACGACCGAGCCGTTCCGGCTGATCGTCATGGACAATGGCTCGACCGACGGCACGCCGGAGTTCTTCCAGCGCTTTCCGCACGAGTATCCGCTGACCTTCGCCCGGAGCCCGGGCAACGACGGCGTGATCGCGGCGCTCAACCGCGCCTGGCGGCTCGCCGACACCGAGTTCGTGTGCTTCCTGCACAACGACACGGAGATGCTGGAGCCGGCGTGGCTCTCGCGGCTCCTCGGGGCGCTCGCCGAGCCCGGCGCCGGGCTCGCTGGCCTCTACGGCGCCAAGCGGCTGCGGGCCGACGGACGGGCCGTGGGCCGCACGATCGTCCACAGCCTGCTCCCGCGGCCGACCGTCAGGGCCCCTTGGGAGGATGTGGCCTTCGTCGACTCGGTCTGCATGTGTCTCTCGCGCCGCCTCCTCGACTCGATCGGCGGCTTCGACGAAGGCTACGGCTTCTACCACGGCCACGACCGTGACCTTTCGCTCGCCGTGCTGGGGGGCGAGCGGCGGTGCCTCGTCGTCCACGCGCCGTTCCGCCACCACGGCGGCCGGACGCGGACGCGCGACTTCGCGCGTGACCCGTCGCGGGAGCGGGCCGACCTCGTCCTTCGCGATTCGGCGCTCGCGCGCTTCGCCGAGAAGTACCGCCGGCGGCTCCCGTGTGACGTCCGCGGACCGCGCGAGCGGATGCGTGACTGGCTCAAGGTGCGTTTCGCATGAGCCCGCTTCGGATCGGTATCGTCGGGGCCCGGTTCGCCGCCGACCTGCACGCGACGAATTATCGACCGCTCCGCCCCGCACGGGCGGAGCTGACCGCGGTGTGCTCCCGGACACGGGAGGAGGCCGAGCGCTTCGCTCGACGTCACGCGATCCCGCGTGTCTTTACCGACTATCACGCGTTGGTGGCCTCGCCCGACGTGGACGTCGTCGATATCTGCGCGACGACGGATATGCATCACGAGATCGCGGTGGTGGCGGCCCGGGCCGGCAAGCACGTCATCGTCGAGAAGCCGCTGACCGGCGCCTTCTGCGACGCGACGGAGCCTCGGGACGCGATGCTCGCGACGGCACTGGGGAACGCCGACGCGGTGCTCGACGCCGTCGCGAAAGCGGGGGTGACGCTCTGCTATGGGGAGGACTTCGTCTACGCCCCGCCGGTGGCGAAACTCCGGCGCCTCCTCGACGCGAGCGGCGGCGCGATCCTCGAGCTGCGCGCCGAGGAAAGCCATTCGGGCTCTCACGCCGCGTATGCGCGCCGCTGGAAGAGCGCGGGCGGAGGGGCGTTCTTGAGAATGGGCTCGCACCCGGTCGGCGCGGTGCTCCACCTCAAGCACTGGGAAGGCCTGCGCCGCCGGGGCCGCCCCGTGCGGGTCCGCGCCGTCTCCGCCGAGGTCGCCAGCCTCACGAGGCTTCCGGCGGTCTCCGGGCTCAGGCGGCACATGTCGACCGTCGCGGAGGACGTCGAGGACTGGTCGGTCGCCGTGCTCACCTTCGAGGACGGGACCATGGCCACGATCCATTCGAACGACATCACGCTGGGCGGAGTCCGCAACGTGGTGACCGCGTACCTGACGAACGCGGTGATCCAGGCGAACATCAATCCCAACACCGCGGTGACTGCGTATGCGCCCGAGGCCGCCATCTGGGGCGACGAATACATCACCGAGAAGGTGGAGACCAAGGCCGGCTGGCAGTATCCGAGCCCCGACGAGGACTGGATGCGCGGCTATCCCCAAGAATTGGAAGACTTCGTCAGCGCGATCAGCGAACGCCGCGAGCCGCTGTCGGGCGCGCTCCTGGCCCGAGAGGTGGTCGAGGTGATCTACGCGGGCTATCTCTCGGCGGCCACCGGACGCCGCGTCGAGCTGCCACGGCCATGATTCCCTTCGCGAAGGGGCACGGGCTCGGCAACGACTACATCGTCATCGACGAGGCCGATCTCCCGCGGCCGCTCTCGACTGCCGCGATCGGCCGCATCTGCGACCGGAACTGGGGCGTCGGCTCCGACGGCATCCTCCTGCTGGTGCCGAGTCGCCGCGCGGATTTCGGCCTGCGCATCTTCAACCCCGACGGCAGCGAGGCGGAGAAGTCGGGCAACGGGCTCCGGATCTTCGCGAAGTACCTCTGGGACCACGGCCGCGCGAAGAAGGCGACATTCACGGTCGACACCAAGGGAGGCGTCGTCGAGTGCCAGTGCCGGGTCGAGGGCGGCCGGGTCGGCTTCGTCACGGTCGAGATGGGCCGGGCGACCTTCCGGGCGCCCGAGATCCCGATGAACGGGCCGGACCGCGAGGTGGTCGGCGTGCCGCTGCAGCTCGGGGACGGCACGGCGCTGGCCGTCACGGCAGTCTCGGTCGGGAACCCGCACTGCGTGACCTTCGTCGAGCGGCTCGACGAAGGTGAGTGCCGGCGCCTGGGCCCGCTCATCGAGCGCCACCCGGCGTTCCCCAACCGGACGAACGTCCAGTTCGCGCGCGTCTCGGCGCGCGATACGCTCGACATCCTCATCTGGGAGCGCGGCGCCGGCTACACGCTCGCTTCTGGGACCTCCTCGTGCGGAGCGGCCTCCGCGGCCGTGCGAAACGGGTTGTGCGACCACGGCCGCGTGAGGGTCAGTATGCCCGGCGGTGAGCTCACGATCGACGTACGCACGGATTGGTCGCTCCGCCTCGAGGGGCCGGTCGCGGAAGTCTATCGGGGAACGCTCTCCGCGGAGTTCGCCGCCTCGCTATGAAGCGTGTGTGCGTCTTTTGCGGTTCGTCCGAGGGCGGGCGCCCCGCCTACGCGGAGGCTGCGCGACGCCTCGGCGCCGAGTTGGCCGCGCGCGGGCTCGGCCTGGTCTATGGCGGCTGTGCGGTCGGGCTCATGGGAGTGCTCGCCGACGCGGTACTGGGCCACGGCGGCGAGGTGATCGGCGTCATCCCGGAGCCGCTCGTGACGCGTGAGCTTGCCCACACGGGCCTCACCGAGCTGCGGATCGTCGGCTCCATGCACGAGCGCAAGGCCACGATGGCGTCGCTCGCCGACGGGTTCATCGCGCTTCCCGGAGGTCTCGGTACCCTCGATGAGACGTTCGAGGTCCTGACGTGGGCGCAGCTGCGCATTCACACCAAGCCCGTGGGTGTGCTGAACGTCGACGGCTACTGGGACGGGCTCCGGCGGCTGCTCGGCCACGCCGTCGAAGAGCGCTTCGTGCGCCCCGAGCACGCGGCGCTGCTGCTGTTCGCCGATTCCCCGGCCGATCTGCTCGACCGTTTGAGTCAGAGGAGCCTCGACGGCCGCTCCGACGCCTCCCACGGATAAGAGTGCACGGGCCACCCCGCGCTCGTGCGTCCTCCTGGCGGACTCAAGCCGGCTCGGCGGCGCCCGGGGTGCTGGGGACCGCGCGCGTCAGTGAATCGGCGAGCTTCGCGGCGGACCACCCACCGGTGATGGAGGCCGCCAGCGTCAGCACGAGTGCGAGCGCCGTGTCGGCCGGTGACGGGAGCGCATGGCTCAGCGCGGGCCATCGCGACAGCACGCTGGCCGAAACGGCGGCGAAGGTGAGGCCGAAGACACCGGCGGCCAGTCGCCAGCGCCGCAGCGGATCGGCGAGCGTCATCAGCGCCGCCGGAACGAGCGGGATCAGGCGCATCGTCAGCGAGCGCCCCAGGGTCATCCCATTCCGCCGCGCCATCTCGTGGGCAACCGCGATCGGCGACGCCGGGTCAGCCGCGATCACCTCATCGATCGCCGGCGTCGGGTCGAGCCACGCGAAGCCGATGTCTCCGACCAGGATGATCGAGAGTTGCACGACGAGCGCCCCCACGGCCAACGCGAGCGGCATACTCCGGCTCCGGGCGAGCCGGGCCAGGAGCACGAGCGCGAATGTGAACGCGAGCGCGCCGAGGACCGCATGGGTGAAGAAGAAGACGGAGCCCCGGCGGAAGGCGGTCTGGGTCGACGGATCGACCATGATGTAGAAGGTACCCAGGAGCAGGATCCCGCCGGCCGCGAGCGCGGCCCAGCGCGCCCTGCCGGCCTCGTACACCTCGAGCGCGATGAGGAGGCCGCCGAGGTTCGAGACCTGGGACCCAACGAGCGCCAGGAGGTGCGGAGGGCTCCACAGCGTCACGTCGATGCCGAACAGACGGTGCCACAGGTCGTCGATCGGCGCCGCCAGGATGACGATCGCCATGCCCCACCACGCCAGATGAAAGCCGCGTGTGCCACTGAGCCGGGCGACGGTGACGACACCCGGCAGCGCCGCTCGACCTCGCGCTCGCCACGTCTCCACGACAAGGACGCCGAGCGCGATGACGGCCGCGGCGGTCACGGCAATGTAGGTCATGAGATGCGGGGCGATCCAGAAGGAGTCGCGGCCGATCACGAGGTGCCAGCGGATGTCCCACCCGACACCCCAGCCACCGACGAGCTTGGCGGCGAGCAACGCCCAGAGCGCGCGGCGCCGGAGGGTCATCCGCACGACGGCATGATACACTGCGCGTCGCAGTGATTGCGTCGTGGTGCTGGGATCTCATCGAGCCGTATCTCAAGCGCAA
>Ga0184627_10001263_pt1 | contig 10240 bp, 9 predicted proteins | sample PLM3_127_b1_FD_133150 | JGI IMG/M metagenome (GOLD analysis project Ga0184627, IMG submission 133150) | Groundwater sediment microbial communities from an aquifer in East River, Colorado, USA - PLM3_127_b1 | ecosystem: Environmental > Terrestrial > Soil > Riparian zone | place: USA: East River...
CGCGAGGAACTCACGAAGTTTCCCTCTCCCGCACGCGGGAGAGGGACTATGGGTGAGGGGGAGTGGTAAAATTTTCCCATGTCGTACCAGGTCCTCGCCCGTAAGTGGCGCCCCCGCACGTTCGAGTCGCTGGTCGGGCAGGAACATGTGGTCAAGGCGCTTCGCCACGCGTTGGATGAGAAGCGCCTGCATCACGCCTACCTGTTCTCCGGGACGCGTGGAGTAGGCAAGACCACGCTCGCCCGTATCCTCGCAAAATCCCTGAACTGCGAAACCGGGGTCAGCTCGCGTCCGTGCGGGAAGTGCTCGGCCTGCGCGGAAATCGACGCCGGCCGCTTCATCGACCTGATCGAAGTCGATGCGGCAACCAACACCAAAGTGGACGAGATGCGCCAGCTCCTGGAGAACTCGGTGTACGCGCCGACCCGCGGGCGGTTCAAGGTGTACGTGATCGACGAAGTCCACATGCTCTCCACCTCGGCGTTCAACGCGATGCTGAAGACGCTGGAGGAGCCGCCCGAGCACATCAAGTTCATCCTCGCGACGACCGATCCCCAGAAGATCCCGGTGACGGTGCTCTCGCGTTGCTTGCAATTCAATCTCAAACAGATGCCATCGCCCGCGATTGCAGCCCATCTTGGCAAGATCCTCGCGGAGGAGAAGACTTCCGCCGAACCAGGGGCGCTTGGGCTGCTCGCCGATTGCGCGCGCGGAAGCATGCGCGACGCCTTGTCGCTGCTCGATCAGGCGATCGCCTACGGCGGGGGAAGCGTGACTGAGCAGGCCGTGCGCTCGATGCTGGGGGCGATCGACGACAGTTTTCTTTACTCGATCCTCGAAGGACTCGCGCGAGGCGATGCAGCCGCTGTGCTCGCGATCGCGGAAGACATGCGATCGCGTAGCCTGGCGTTTGACGCTGCCCTCCAGGACCTCGGCGCGCTTTTGCACCGGGTCACCCTCATGCAAACGGCGCCGGATGCCGTTGACGCGGCGGGAAGTCTGCGCGAACGGCTCGCAGCCCTCTCCCGGACGCTGGGTCCCGAGGAGATCCAGCTCTTCTATCAAATCGCGATTCACGGCCGGCAGGATCTTCCGTTTGCCCCGGACGAGTTCGCCGGTTTCACCATGACGCTGCTGCGCATGCTCGCTTTCACCCCGGCAGGGGACAAGCGCCCGGAGGCGGCAAAGCAGGGGGGCGATCGCAGCCCGGGAGTGCGAGGAGCGTTTGACGGCGATTGGCCCAAGCTCGCCAATTCCTTGGATCTGGGCGGCGTCGCGAAACAGCTCGCCCAGGCGAGCGAGCTGAAGCGCTTCGACGGCGAAACCATCGAGCTTTGCGTGCCGCCTGCAGCAAAGCAAATGGCGGAAAAAAGTTTTCAGGACAAACTTCGCGGGGCCTTGCAGAACCATTTCGGCAAAGCCTTGCGGCTCACCGTGACAATAAGCGAAACGACGGGCAACACGGCACGCGATCGGGCGGCAGCCGCAATCGGCCAGGATGCGTTTGTGCGCGACCTGGTCGAGAACTTCGACGCCACCATCGTCGAATCCTCGATCAAACCCGTCCAGTAACGGAGACATCGGATGAGAGCACAACTCGCGGGACTGATGAAACAGGCCCAGCAAGTGCAGGAAAATATGCGCAAGCTCCAGGAGCAGTTCGGCTCGATGGAGGTGGAGGGCCAGTCGGGCGGCGGCATGGTCAAGGTGAAGATGACCTGCAGACACGATGTCAAAAGAGTCAACATCGATCCGTCCCTGCTTGCCGACGACAAGGAGATGCTGGAAGACCTGGTGGCGGCGGCAGTCAACGACGCCGCTCGAAAAGTCGAGGCGACGGTGCAGGAGAAAATGGCCGCCTTGACGGGCGAGCTGGGTCTGCCACCGGGGATGACGCTGCCGTTCTGAGGTTTCTGAAATGAAGTCGCCCACCGCGCTCGAAGAACTGATCGAGGCGTTGCGCTGCCTGCCTGGCGTCGGACCGAAATCGGCGCAGCGCATCGCCTATCACCTGCTGCAGTACGACAAGGCGGGCGCGGCGAGGCTGGCGGAGTCGCTGGGCGGGGCGCTCCAAAGCATTCGCCGCTGTGCCAAGTGCAACAGCTTCACCGAGCGCGATCTATGCGCGCTATGCGGTTCTTCCAAACGCGACTCCTCCCAGCTCTGCGTGGTCGAAACGCCCGGGGATCTGCTCATGATGGAGCAGACCCTCGCGTACCAGGGGCTTTATTTCGTGCTCATGGGGCGCCTTTCGCCGCTCGACGGCATCGGGCCGAGGGAGATAGGACTGGACGTGATGCAGCGGCGTCTTGGCGACGGGGAGATCAAGGAGGTGATCGTCGCCACCAACTTCACGAACGAAGGCGAGGCCACGGCGCACTACATCAGTGAGATGCTCAAGGGGCGCGACCTGCGCGTCACGCGGATCGCGCGGGGAGTTCCGGTCGGCGGCGAACTGGAGTATGTCGATACGGGAACCCTCGCCCAGGCGTTCGCCGAGCGCAGACTGCTATGACTAAGCAGCTGTCGCACGCGGCGACGCAGGGCAAGCCGCTGCACGACCTCAAGGTCATCGAGCTGGGGCAGCTGATTGCCGGGCCCTTCGCCGGGAAATTCTTCTCGGAGTTCGGCGCCGAAGTGATCAAGGTCGAGCCGCCCGAGGGCGATCCCTTGCGCAAATGGCGAAAGCTGCACGAGGGCACTTCCCTGTGGTGGTACGTGCAGAACCGCAACAAGAAATCGGTCACCGTCAATCTGCGGCTGGCCGAGGGGCAGGAAGTGGTGCGCAGGCTCGCGCGGGATGCAGACGTCGTGATCGAGAACTTCCGCCCCGGGACACTGGAAAAATGGGGCCTCGGCTACGAACGACTCGCAGCGGAGAATCCCGGCCTGGTCATGCTGAGGCTCTCCGGCTTTGGCCAGACCGGGCCGTACCGCGACCAGGCAGGGTTCGGTGCGATCGGCGAATCGATGGGCGGGTTGCGTTATGTCACGGGATTCCCGGACCGGCCACCGGTGCGCCCCAACCTGTCCATTGGCGACGCGCTCGCGTCTCTGCACGGAGTGATCGGCGCGCTGATGGCCCTGCATCATCGCGACACAAATGGCGGCAAGGGCCAGGTGGTCGATGTGGCGCTGTACGAGGCGGTATTCAACATGATGGAAGGGGCCTTTCCGGAGTACGACCTTTTCAAGGAAACGCGCGAGCGTACCGGGAGCAACCTCACCGGAATCGTTCCCTCGAACACCTACCTCACCCGCGACGGCCAGCACGTCGTGATCGGGGCCAACGCCGACAGCATCTTCAAGCGACTGATGAAAGTCATCGGGCGGGCGGACCTGGCCGACGATCCTTCGCTTGCCGACAACGCCGGGCGGGCCGGGCGGGCCGATGAGCTCGATGCGGCGATCGGCGAGTGGACTGCAAAATCCGACGCCGGTGACGTCGTGAAAATCCTGAACGACGTCCAGGTGCCGAACGGCAAGATCTACAGCATGGCCGACATCGCCCGCGACGCGCAGTATCTGGCTCGCGACATGATCCGCGAGGTGCGGCTGAAGGACGGCACACCGCTCAAGGTCCCCGGTATTGTTCCGAAGCTCTCGGCGACGCCCGGGGATATCGAATGGATCGGCCCGGAGCTTGGCGAGCATACCGCAGCGGTGCTCGCCGCCCACGGCTACAGCGGGACGGAGATTGCCGGCCTGAGAGAGCGCCGGGCCATCTAAGGTAGCCGCGCACCGCTCATTGCAGAGAAGACCTATGCAGCATGCCTACATACACGAGGTTGTCGCCCGGGACGGTTTCCAGATCGAGCCCCAGTTCGTTCCTACCGAAAGGAAGATCGAATTGATCGACGCATTGTCCGGAACCGGCCTAGCCAAGATCGAGGTGACCTCCTTTGTTTCGCCGAAAGCTGTACCGAACCTGCGCGACGCCGAGACTGTGATGGCGGGAATCAAGCGCAATCCCTCGGTCAAATACGTCGCCCTGATCGCCAACCTCAAGGGAGCCGAACGCGCCCTGGCTGCGCGAGCGGACGAAGTCAATCTCGTCGTTTCCGTATCCGAGACCCACAATCTTGCCAACGTCCGCCGCTCAACGGACGCCTCGTTCGATGGTTTCGAGGAGATCATCGGGGAGCTGGACGGGACCGGAATCGCGGTAGCAGGGGCGCTATCCACCGCCTTCGGTTGCCCGTTCGAAGGCGAGCAGGCGGCGGATCGAGTGCTGAGGTTCGTGAGCCGCTATGTCGAGCTCGGCGTGGACAGCGTCACGCTCGCCGACACGACCGGGATAGCTCATCCCAAGCAGGTGCTGGCCCTGTGTTCAGAAGTCAGAGAACGCTGGCCGGAACTGGAGCTCGCATTGCACTTCCACAACACGCGCGGAATGGGGCTCGCCAATGTCCTCTCGGGACTGGCGACGGGCGTCCAGCATTTCGAGGCTTGTCTGGGCGGGTTGGGCGGCTGCCCGTTCGCGCCGGGGGCCACGGGAAACATTTGCACCGAGGATCTGGTGCACATGCTCGAATGCATGGGCTATTCGACGGGTGTAGATCTCGACCGGTTGCTTGCGACATCGAGGCGCCTCGCTACGATCGTCGGCCACGATCTCCCCGGTCAGGTTGTCAAGGCCGGAAAGGCGACCGACTTGCATCCGATACCGGGCAATCTTAACCAGGCTGCCTGACATGGACCGGCCGCCGGTGACGATCAAGGGACGCGGGGCCGCTGACAACCCGCAAGGTCGGTTCGACAAATTTGCGCGCAGCCGCGAGGTCGAAACGGAGATCCAGTCCCGGCCCGAAACCGTGGTCACGCTCCATCGGGCACGCTCGATCATCGCCCGCAACGACTCCCCGGACCTTCCGTTCAGCCAATCGATCAATCCCTACCAGGGTTGCGAGCACGGCTGCATCTACTGCTATGCCAGGCCGAGCCACGCCTACCTCGGTCTTTCCCCGGGGCTGGAGTTCGAGACGCGCCTTTTCGCCAAGGAGAACGCCGCCGAGCTGCTGCGCAAGGAGCTCTCCCGGCCGGGTTACCAGTGCGAGCTGATTTCGCTGGGAGCGAATACCGATCCGTACCAGCCGGTCGAGCGCGAGCACCGGATCACCCGCGGCATTCTGGAAGTCCTTTGGGAGTTTCGGCATCCGGTCGGCATCGTCACGAAAGGCGCCTTGATCGAACGCGATCTCGACCTGCTCGAGCCCATGGCGCGGGAAGGGCTGGTGCAGGTGTTTGTCTCCATCGGCTCGCTGGATGGCGCGATCGCGCGCACGCTCGAACCGCGCGCGGCGGCGCCGTACCGGCGCGTCGAGACGATACGCCGCTTGAGCGGGCGCGGAGTTCCGTGCGGTACGCTGGTCGCGCCTATCATCCCGTTCCTCAACGACAAGGACATGGAAGCGGTGCTAGAGGCGGTGAGCGAGGCGGGGGCGCGCATGGCGGGATACACGCTGCTGCGGCTCCCATGGGAAGTGAGGGAGCTTTTCAAGAACTGGCTGGAGAGGCACTATCCTCTCAAGGCAAAACACGTGATGGCGCGCATCCGCGACATGCGCGGCGGGCGCGAGAACGACCCGGAGTTCGGCAGCCGCATGAAAGGGGAAGGGCAATTCGCCGAGCTCCTGCGCAAACGTTTCGACATCGCTTGCCGCAGGCTGGGACTGAACGCTGGGGAGCGCAACCGGCTGGACACCACAAAATTCCGCCGACCTGGACCCGAACAGGGGATCTTGTTCTAGGGCGTTGACAGGTTTGTGTCCGCGTGTGAGCATCTGAATCCTTCCTCGGCGCAATGACGTAGCTATGATAGACGCGTAAAACCATATTGTTAAAGGATAACTCTCATGTGTTACATTAGGAACCTTGCCTTCGCCATTCTGATCGGCATTTGGCCCGCGCTTGTGGGCGCCCAGGGCGCGCTCGAAAAGAAGGACGTTCATATTGCAGTGGGCGGCAAAGCCTCTCTGTATTACCTGCCACTCACCATCGCCGAGCAGCTCGGCTACTTCAAGGATGAAGGGCTGACGCTGAAGATCAGCGACTTTGCCGGAGGCTCGCAGGCGCTGCGCGCGGTGATAGGCGGAAGCGCCGATGTCGTATCGGGGGCCTACGAGCACACGCTGAACATGCAGGCCAAGGGCCAATTCCTCCAGTGCTTCGTGCAGCAAGGGCGGGCGCCGCAGATCGCGATCGGTATTTCGGCCGCCAAGGCGAAGACGTACAAGTCGCCCAAGGATTTCAAGGGCCTCAAAGTCGGCGTCTCGGCGCCGGGCTCGAGCACCCACATGATCGTCAACCACTTCATCTCCACCGGCGGCCTCAAGCCTTCCGATATCTCGGTCATAGGCGTCGGCCTCGGCGCGACGGCGATCGCTGCACTGAAGAGCGGTCAAATCGACGCCGTGTCCAACACCGACCCGGTCATGACCAAGCTCGAGCAGGACGGCGACATCAAGATCGTTGCCGACACGCGCACTCTTAGAGGAACGGAGCAAGTGCTCGGCGGCCCGATGCCCGCAGGCTGCCTGTATGCGCCCGTCGAGTTCATCCGAAAGAATCCGAATACGGTCCAGGCGCTCACCAACGCTATCGTACGCGCCGACAAGTGGATCCATTCGGCTTCTCCCCAAGACGTGCTGCGCACGGTACCCGAAACGTATCTGCTAGGCGACAAGGCCCTTTATTTATTCTCGTTCAACAAGGTCCGGGAAGCCATCTCGCCGGACGGGGTCATCTCGGACGCGGGCGCCAAAACCGCGCTTAAGGTCATACCGACGTTCAATCCTGAAGTGAAGGCGAAGGAGATCAAACTCGAACTCACGTATACCAACGAGTTCGTGAAGAAGGCGAATGCGAAGTACAAGTGACCGCGCGGACGCGCGGTCATCCCCGCGCAGGCGGGGATCCAGCGGCTTTCTCGAGATTACAGAAATTCTCCCGGATCCCCGCTTGGCCGTTCCGCGAAACTCGCCTTCGCTTTTTTTTTCCCGGGAATGACAAGACGAACATGACTCCCGCCCTCGCGCTCGAGAACATCGACTGCACCTTTCTTTCGCGCGACGACCCGTCTCAGCGCTACACCGCCGTTCGCGATACGACGCTCGTCGTGGGCGAAGGCGAGTTCGTCTCGGTGGTCGGCCCTACAGGTTGCGGTAAGACGACCCTGCTCAACGTTGCCGCGGGCCTGCTTGCGCCCTCGGCGGGCGACGTGAAGATATTCGGCAACTCGCTTTTAGGGATCAATTCGCACGCGGGCTACATGTTTCAGACCGAAGCGCTCATGCCTTGGAGAAACGCCATCGAGAACGTCGTGGCTGGGCTCGAGTTCCGGGCCGTACCACGCAGCGAGGCGCTCGAGCAGGGCGGCGAATGGCTCAAGCGCGTGGGCTTGAGCGGCTTCGGCGGACGCTACCCCCATCAGCTCTCCGGTGGCATGCGCAAGCGTGTTGCGCTCGCGCAGATGTTCATTCTGAATCCGCAGATTTTGCTCATGGACGAGCCTTTCTCGGCGCTGGATGTTCAGACCCGCCAGTTGATGGAAAACGAACTGCTCGATCTGTGGTCCGCCGACCGGAAGTCCGTAGTGTTCATCACGCACGACCTCGAGGAAGCGATCTCGCTCGCGGACCGTGTCGTCGTGCTCTCGGCCGGTCCAGCCTCGCACCCGATCGGCGACTACGCGATCGACTTGCCGCGCCCGCGCGATGTCGCGGAAATACGCCTTGCGCCGCGCTTCATTGAAATTCACGCGAGAATTTGGCGCGCGATGAAAGAGGAGGTATTGAAAGGCTATGCCCAGCAGCAAAGACAATAGAGAAGGAAAGGGCCCTTTGCGCGTCGTTGCGAAAGGCGGAAACGGCAAGCTGCGGCTACGGATTTACCAGGTGCTGGTGCTGGCGTTGTTCTTCGTGCTCTGGCACGTGCTGACGAGCCCGACTTTGCTGCCGCCGATCTACTTTTCCGAGGCCAGCCATGCGGCGTTCTTTTTCGGCGAGCCGCTGCAAGTGCTCGGACGCCTCTGGCGATGGTTCGCAACAGGTGAGATCTACGAGCACCTCTGGGTCACGCTGGTCGAGACCGTGCTGTCCTTTTTCATCGGCACGGTGTTCGGTGTCGCATTCGGACTATGGCTCGCTCTTTCGCCGACTGCCTCGGCAATACTCGATCCCTACATCAAGGCTATCAACGCCATGCCGCGGGTGATCCTCGCGCCGATTTTCTTCGTGTGGTTCGGGCTCGGCATAGCCTCGAAGGTCGCGCTCGGCGTCAGCCTCGTGTTTTTCATCGTATTCTTCAACGTCTATCAGGGCGTGCGCGAAGTGAGCCCGGTGGTCTTGGCGAACGCGCGCATGCTCGGAGCGAGTCCACGCCAGCTCCTTCGATATGTATACGTGCCAAGCGCGATGAGCTGGGTGTTCGCCAGCCTGCATAACTCGGTGGGCCTTGCTTTTGTCGGCGCCGTGGTCGGCGAATATCTCGGTTCGGCTAGGGGCGTCGGCTATCTCATCCACCAGGCAGAGGGGTTTTTCGATATGAACACCGTGGTCGCCGGCATTTTGCTGTTGACCGCGTTTGCACTGCTTCTCGATTGGCTGGTCGGCGTGGCGGAAAAGCGCCTCATGGTGTGGCAACCGCGTTCTGTCGAGACCGAACGGACGTGATGAAGAGTTGTTGCAGCGCAAAACTGTTTGACACTGGCCCGCGCCGGCCGCTATAATTCCGCTCTTCACCGGGCGCGGGGTGGAGCAGTCTGGCAGCTCGTCGGGCTCATAACCCGAAGGTCATAGGTTCAAATCCTATCCCCGCAACCAACCCCTTTGGGGGACCCCTCGGAGGATTAACGATCCCCTCCGGGGATGTGCTCTTTAACAATTGAACAGCCGATAGGTGTGGGCGCTGGGTGAAGCCAGTGGCACTGGTATTTTGGGCGCGCGCAAGCGCGTTGGTGTCACACAAAGCTTAACCAAGCTCACACCAGGTCTAGCAAGGTTTTTTTATACCTTTGCAATGACTTTGAGTGAGTAGTGGGCCTTGCCGTAAAAAGCAGGGCTCGCGCAATCGCAATCGCGATTGATCGGGATTGAATTGAAGAGTTTGATCCTGGCTCAGATTGAACGCTGGCGGCATGCCTTACACATGCAAGTCGAACGCGAAAGGGGGCAACCCTGAGTAGAGTGGCGAACGGGTGAGCAATACATCGGAACACGTCCTGTAGCGGGGGACAACCCCGAGAAATCGGGGCTAATACCGCATACGATCTACGGATGAAAGTGGGGGACCGCAAGGCCCCACACTATAGGAGTGGCCGATGCCGGATTAGCTAGTTGGCGGGGTAAAAGCCCACCAAGGCGACGATCCGTAGCTGGTTTGAGAGAACGACCAGCCACACTGGGACTGAGACACGGCCCAGACTCCTACGGGAGGCAGCAGTGGGGAATTTTGGACAATGGGCGCAAGCCTGATCCAGCCATGCCGCGTGAGTGAAGAAGGCCTTCGGGTTGTAAAGCTCTTTCGGCGGGGACGAAATGGCGCGGGGTAACATCCCGCGTCGATGACGGTACCCGAAGAAGAAGGACCGGCTAACTACGTGCCAGCAGCCGCGGTAATACGTAGGGTCCAAGCGTTAATAGGAATTACTGGGCGTAAAGCGTGCGTAGGCGGTCTCGCAAGTCCGATGTGAAATCCCCGGGCTTAACCTGGGAACTGCGTTGGAAACTATGAGACTAGAGTGCGGCAGAGGGGGGTGGAATTCCAGGTGTAGCAGTGAAATGCGTAGAGATCTGGAGGAACACCGATGGCGAAGGCAGCCCCCTGGGTCAGCACTGACGCTCATACACGAAAGCGTGGGGAGCAAACAGGATTAGATACCCTGGTAGTCCACGCCCTAAACTATGGCAACTAGTTGTTGGAGGATGAACTCCTTTAGTAACGCAGCTAACGCGTGAAGTTGCCCGCCTGGGGAGTACGGTCGCAAGATTAAAACTCAAAGGAATTGACGGGGGCCCGCACAAGCGGTGGATGATGTGGTTCAATTCGATGCAACGCGAAAAACCTTACCTACCCTTGACATGCCAGGAAGCCCGATGAAAGTCGGGTGTGCCCGAAAGGGAACCTGGACACAGGTGCTGCATGGCTGTCGTCAGCTCGTGTCGTGAGATGTTGGGTTAAGTCCCGCAACGAGCGCAACCCTTGTCATTAGTTGCTACATTCAGTTGAGCACTCTAATGAG
>Ga0184627_10001264_pt1 | contig 10229 bp, 10 predicted proteins | sample PLM3_127_b1_FD_133150 | JGI IMG/M metagenome (GOLD analysis project Ga0184627, IMG submission 133150) | Groundwater sediment microbial communities from an aquifer in East River, Colorado, USA - PLM3_127_b1 | ecosystem: Environmental > Terrestrial > Soil > Riparian zone | place: USA: East River...
GGTCCCTGCATTCACCACTTCGCCATCGAGGTCGACGATTTCGACAAGTCCGTGGCGGAGATCAACAAACTGGGCTGCGAAATCATCAGCGATCCGGGCGTGGTGCCGGTGAAGTTCCGCGCTCCCGGCGGCACCGTTGCCGAGATCGTGCCCACGGCGAGATACAAAAAGCCGGATTGAGGCCGGCCGTTCAGTCACCGGGATCTCGTCAGACGCGAGATGGCAGAGACGGCCCGTTTGCAGCTTCCCGCGTAGCGTCAGTCCGTCTCTTCTAAGATTGACAACCCAACCTGTTTTCGCATAGGTTTCCTCCTCTAGCCGCAAGCGATAGGAGGCCGCCGTGAAAAAGCATATCCCGCTTTCAATTCTCTGCGCAGTCCGCGCCGCGCTCCTCGCCTATCTCTTCGCGTTCACGGCTTCGGCGTCGGCCCAGAGCGAGCCGTTCTATAAAGGCAAGACCGTAAGGTTCATCGTCGGCTCCGGTGCCGGCGCCTTCTATGACCTGTGGGGTCGTCTGATCGCGCGCCATTGGGGTAAATACATTCCGGGCAATCCCGAGGTTATCGTCCAGAACATGCCCGGCGCTTCGTCATTAACCGCCACCAACTATGTTTACGGCGTGGCCAAGCCGGATGGATTGACCGTGGTCCTGCCGAACAACAGCATTTACATCGAACAGTTGGTGGGCCGGAAGGAAGTGCAGTTCGATCTCCGAAAATTCCATTGGATCGGCTCCGCCTCCCAGGACTCGATTCTATTGTACATGCGCGCGGACACGCCGTTTAAGACCATCGCGGATATCGTGAAATCCAAGCAGCCGCCGAGCTGCGGCGGCTCGGGCACCACCAGCTCCGATTACATCGTCGCCAAAATTCTCGATCTGACTTTAGGCGCAAAGATCAACAGCGTCTCGGGTTACCCCGGTGGAACCGAGGCGGACCTGGCCGTGGAAAAGGGCGAGATCGTTTGCCGGGCGCACACTTTGGCGGGCCATTTCGGACGCGAGCCGTTCAACAGCTGGCACAAGAAGGGATTCGATCGCCATCTGCTCCAGAGCGGCAGAAAGCGCGACCCGCGCGCGCCGGAGGCGCCGACGATGAACGAAGTGCTGGAAGAGTTCAAAGTTCCCAACAACAGCCGCCGCGTGGCCCAAGCGTTGCTGTCGGGGGGCGAATTCGGACGACCCCTCATGGTCACGCCGGGAACGCCGCCCGAAAGAGTCAAGATTCTCCGCGAGTCCTTCGCGAAGGTATTAAAGGACGAGGAGCTTCTGGCCGAAGCCAGGAAAGGAAAGATGGACGTGGATTACTCCTCGGGCGAGGAACTGGAAGCGCTGGTCAAAGAAGTGCTGGACCAGCCGCGGGAAGTCATCGAACAGGCGCGCAAGATACTCGGCAATTGATACGAACTCATAATTGCCGTAACAGTGGTATTCCTCTTTTCCGAAAATTCCCTTACCCTTCCCTCTCCCTGAGGGAGAGGGTTAGAGTGAGGGCTGTAAGAATTGGCAGTGTAACAAACGTTACACCGAATAAAATCCAAGCAAGGTAGGTGAAGTCATGGACGTAACCGCAAAACTTTCCCGCTTCGTGGTCGAAACGAAATACGAAAAGATCCCGGCGAAAGCGTTGGAGACGGCGAAAACCGCCGTCATGGACTGTCTCGGAGTCGCGCTCGCCGGCAGCAAGGAGGAATGCGCGAAGATCTGCGCCGAGATCGCGCGCCAGGAAGGCGCCAAGGAAGAAGCGACGGTCATCGGCCAGGGATTCAAGTCCTCGGCGCTGCACGCGGCCTTGGCCAACGGCACGGCGGCCCACGCCATGGACTTCGATCATAGCTTCACGATGATGGGACAGCCCACCGCGCCGATCATTCCCGCGCTGATCTCGCTGGGAGATGCGCTCGGCGCCAGCGGCCGCCGGCTCCTCGAAGCCTACGTCGCGGGTTATGAAGTCACCGCCAAACTCGTTTACTCGCTGCGCGAAACCAGTCACGACGGCTGGCACGCCCCCAGCACCTTGGGCTCTTTCGGCGCCGCCGCCGGTTGCGCCAAGCTGCTCGGGCTTGACGCCGCGCAAATCGAAATGGCGCTCGGCATCACGGCGTCGATGGCCGGCGGCATCGTGGCAAACTTCGGCACCATGACCAAGCCACTGCACGTTGCCCTCGGCGCGCGCAACGGCGTGCTCGCGGCGAAGCTGGCGCAGTCGGGCTACACGGCCAACGCCAAGGCGATTGAAGGAGGATTCGGCTTTTATAAAAATTTTCACCCGTCGGCGCCGATCCACGACGAGCCGTTGGAAGAACTGGGAAAGTCGTACGCGTTGCTCACCGACGGCATCCGCATCAAGCCCTACCCCTGCGGCGGTCTCACGCATCAGGCCATCGACGCGGTGCTTGAGTTCCGAGCGAAGCAAGGCATCAGCGCCGACATGGTGGAAGCCATCAACGTCAACGTCACAAAGCACACTTTCGAACGCATCATCTTCAAAGTACCCCTGACCGGAATCCAGGGAAAATTTTGCATGCCCTACCTCTTGTCGCGGGCGATCATCGACGGCAGAGTTTCGCTCGATCATTTCACCGATACGGCGGTGCGCGACCCGAACGTGCTCAAGCTGGCCGAGAGAATCCAGATGAATTTTGACGCGAACTTGAAGGCGAGCGACGCGGGCGGCCGCCCTTGCCGGGTCACGCTGCGCCTGAAGGATGGACAAACTCTAACGCGCGAGGTCCAGCACGCCAAGGGCGGCCCCGAATTTCCCATGACTCCCGGCGAGCTCAAGGGAAAATTCATCGAGTGCGCACGCCAGGCGGTCAACGACGGCGCCGCCCTGCGCGCTTTGGAGTTCATTGAGAAGCTGGATACCTTGGATAATATCCGGCCGTTGTGCCAACTGCTGGCGGGATGAAAGACGACCGGCTCGCCATGCTCATCCCCATTAAAATCGACAATCGCATCAACGGTTTTCTCGGCAAGCTCGCCGGCGGCGGCAGGCGGCCCGTGGTTATCCACCAGACTGACCACTACGACTTAGTTACGTACTCGGTGCATCAAGAACGATCATTCTAGCGCTTCGACGCGGACAGCTCGGTCAACTATGATTTTACCCGGATGAAGCGCTGGGCGTAGTCTGCGCTTCACGCAGAATTTCAGATTGCAAATTTCATATCTCAGACTTCCCCTTTTACAATTTGAGATCTGAGATTTGAGATTGCGCAGCGCGTTGCGCGCTCGCGCTTGACAGCCGACGCCCAGGGCGCATAGATTCTAGCTCCGATCAGGGAGGCGCGACTCACGTCAAAGCAGGAGCAAGATACGCCGCTGGGACTTATCTCGGTCGATGCAGATAAGCCGCTGGCGCTCAACTCCAGGTGGCGGCGTTTTCGCGAAGCCGTTTCCGACTGGCTCGGCGTCATCGGTGTTATCGCCTTTTTCCTCGCCTGGGAATTGTCCACACGCTTCGAGATACTCAATCCATTCTACTTTCCGCCCTTCAGCAAGATTCTCGCCAAAGGCTATGAGCTTTTCGCCAACGGCTCGATCTGGGAACACATTTGGTTCAGCTTGACGAATTTTTCCATCGGCTTCGCCATCTCGGTGATCCTCGGCGTGATCATCGGCGTTCCCATGGGCTGGTACAAGGGCGTCAGCAAAACCTTCGATCCGCTTCTGTCGGGCATCTACGCCACGCCGCTCATCGCCCTGCTGCCTCTGATTATTATGCTCTTCGGCCTCGGGCCGCTGTCGAAGATCATAATGACCATACTCGCAGCCGTTTTCCCGATCCTCATCAACACCATGGTCGGCGTCGCCAACACCGACCACCGGCTGATTACGATGGCGCGCGCTTTCGGCGCGAAAGACCATCAGATATTTCTCAAGGTCTCGCTCCCCGGCTCCCTTCCTTACCTCGTCGCCGGCATGCGCGTCGCCCTGGGCCGCGCGCTGGTCTACATCGTGGTAGCAGAACAATACGGGGCAGCGATGGGATTGGGCTATTTGAGTTCCCTCGCCGCCCAGCGCTTCCAGATGGCGGCGATGTTCGTCCCGATCGTCATCATCGCCGGGCTCGGCGCCGGACTGAATGAGCTGCTGAAAATGCTCGAAAACCGTCTGGAAATATGGAAGCCGCAAAAGTAGATTTTAAAATTCTTTCGCTCCGGAGGAATCCATGAATCTGATCGTGAGACTCATCGCGTTGTTATTGCCAGTCTTGTCGTTGAGCGGCGTCGGCCAAGCCGCCGATGCCCTGCGAAAGATGACGGTCGGGCAGGCTGGCGTGAACCCCGGCGCCGGGCTGTTCTCCATCGCCGTGAACCAGGGGTTCTACAAGAAGCATGGGCTGGACGTAGAGATCATCAAGACCAACACCACCGCAGCGGTTCAGGCGATGCTGGCGAACAAGATGCAGATGGCCACCGGCGCCGGCGCCGCCGCGTTCGTCACGGCGACCCTCGAAGGGGCGCCGCCTTTTGTCCTGGTCGGCTCCTGGGTCAATGTTTTCCCGTACAAGGTCATGGCGCACAAAGGCATCAAGAAAGTCGAAGACCTCAAAGGCAAGACCGGCCATGTCGGCGCGCCCTTCGGGACGATTCCCGACACGGCTTTGCGGTTCGCGTTGAACCGGCTGAAGATCGATCCGGAAAAGGACGTGAAACTGGTGCAGCATTCGAACGCCGATCCCGCGAGCATCCTCGCGGCGATGGAAAAGGGTGAAGTCCAGTTCGGTATTTTCGCGCCGCCGTTCGACCTGATCGCGGAACGAAGAGGCTACGAGATGCTGCTCGCCCTGCCCGGCTTGGGAATACCGTGGCAGCAAAACGGCGAGCTGTTGCCGGCTTCCTATTTGAAAAGCAACCGCGATAACGTGGTTCGCTTCATGAGAGCGACGGCCGAAGCTTCCAAGTTCTACTTCGACCAGAAAGAAAAGACCATCGACATCATGACCGACTACCTGGGTCGCAGCCGAGACGAGACTGAATACGCCTACAACCAGTACAAGAGGTGGACCGACCGGATTCCGCGGCCGCAAGTCGACACCATCAAAACAACGCTGGAAGCGATCAAAAAGACCACGCCGAAGGCGGCGACCGCGAACGCGGCATCATTTATCGATACCAGCATCGTCGACCAGCTCATCAAGGAAGGGTACTACAAGTAAACAAGGCTGAGGGATGAGGAATGAAGGATGAAAAAGAGAATTGAAACGGCACGTTCATCCTTTCGCCTTCATCTTTCATCTTTTTTTTTATGACGGCTTGAACGATTTGAACGTTTTGAACGGATTGAACCCCTGCAAGCGGTCAGCGTGGTTTGACCACATCGCGGTCGAGTGTTAGCATCCGGCGAAGTTTGAACTAAGGAGTGTTGGATAAGTGAAACTGTATAATTTCGATCTCCTCGCCTATCCCCATGTTCCCAAAGAAGCGCCGCGCACACCCGTGCCGAGCAATTATTTCGATCCGGCGAAAGGAGCGGCGAATTACGCCGAACACCTGGAAGAAATGGTCTATTGCGAGGAGCTGGGCTTCGACGGCGTGGTCTTCAACGAGCATCATTACAGCGCCTACGGCACCATGCCGTCGCCCAATCTGATCGCTGCCGCGCTCAGCCAAAAAACCAAACGCATCAAGATCGGCGTGCTCGGAAACATCCTGCCTCTGCGCAACCATCCCGTGCGTGTCGCCGAAGAGTACGCGATGATCGATTGTCTTTCGAACGGCCGGCTCATCGCCGGCTTCGTGCGCGGCATCCCGCCGGAATATATCTGGTACGGGGTGAACCCGGAAGAATCCCGCGGGCGCTTCGAGGAAGCCTACGACCTGATCATGACGGCATGGACCGAGCCGGTGTGGAGCCATGAGGGCAGGTTTTTCCAGCTACGAGATTGCGCAATCTGGCCGAGACCTATGCAACAGCCCCACCCGCCGATCTGGATCGCGGCGCGCAGCGCCGAGTCCATCGAGTGGTGCGTGAAGCGGCGACTCCCCTGCGCGCAGGTTTACCAAACCACCGGACAGATCGAAGACACCTTCGGTTATTACCGCACCAAAGCGAAAGAAGATGGCTGGGAAGCCAAGCCGGATAAATTCATTCTCTGCCGCCACATCTACATCGACGACACCGATCTAAAAGCGCGCGAGTTCGCCGAGCCGGCGATGCGCTATTTCTTCACCGTCTTCAATCGCGGCTTCAACGAAGCGATCAATAAAAGCGCCGTGGATCAGCGGCTGACCGCGGCTCTGACGACGGAACGATCCTTCAGCTATTTCCGCGAAGGCAACCGGGAGCGGCGCGATTTTTCCAAGCTCGACTATGATGGCCTTCTCGGCACCGGATATCTGATCGCGGGCAACCCCGACAGCGTGGCCAAGCAGATTCAGGACCAGACGAAACAGATCGGCGCCGATCACTTCATGGGCATGTTCCACATCGGCAACCTGCATCACGACAAGGTGATCAACTCGCTCAATCTCTTCAAAAAAGAGATCATGCCGAGATTGCAATCATAAAGAATACGCACGCCCTTCTGTTCCTCGTCAGTAAAATTGCCGTCGCCTCCGTCAACAAACTCTCCTGACTCCTGCCTGTTTCGTGCTGGCAACTGGAGTGGTATCCTTCCTAGAGACCATATGAACGAAAGGGCAGTCAATTTAAATTCGTCGCTTCACGATTTAACTCGGCGTGAGCTGCTCCGATACGTGGGCGCCGCTGCCGGCGCGCTCGTCGTTTACGGATGCGGGCGAACGCCATCGGGGGAATCGAATGGGAAGCTGACTTCTTTTAGCACGGCTGCGGCCGCGGCCATCCCCTCCTGCATCGTGCGGCCGGAACAAACCGAAGGGCCCTACTTCGTAGACGCCAAGCTCAACCGCTCCGACATCCGCTCGGAGCCCTCGGACGGTTCGGTGAAGCCGGGCGTGTCGCTGCGTTTAACGTTCCAGGTGTCTCGCGTCGACGCCGGCTCTTGCAGCCCAGTCAATGGTGCCATCGTCGATATTTGGCAGTGCGACGCCCTCGGCGTGTATTCAGACGTGCGCGACGTAAACGTCGGATTCAATACCCAAGGGAAAAAGTTTCTCCGTGGCTATCAAGCGACAAGCGCGAGCGGAACGGCCGAATTTCTCACCATCTACCCCGGCTGGTACGAAGGCCGGGGCGTGCACATCCACTTCAAGATTCGCACCGACCTCTCATCGCGGCGCGCGTCCGAGTTCACGTCGCAGCTCTATTTTGACGAATCGATCACCGATCAGGTTCACAACGAAGCCCCGTACAATACCAGAGGGCGACGCAGGACCACCAACGACGCCGACTTTGCCTTTCGCCGCGGCGGCAAGCAATTGATGCCGGTTTTAATCAAAGAGGCAAATGGTTATCGAGCAAGATTCGACATCGGACTTCAGCTGGCCTGATATCGATGGGCTCCCCGACGTCCCCCGAACAAATTCGCCGGCTCGTCAACGAGCTTTACGCCGCCTGGTCGCTGCATCAGCCGGAGCGGATCGACGCGATTTTCACTAACGACGCGGTCTATGAAGACATCGCGGGGGGCAGGTTCACCGCGGCAAAGTAGAGATCAAACAGCTCCTACGCACCGCCTTCACTTGGGCGCCGGACTTTCGCGTGGCGATGAGATCCCTCGTCATCGCGGAGAATTCCACGGCAACCGAATGGGTCAGCGAGGGCATTCAAACGGGATCCATCGGCGAACTGCCGGCGAGCGGGAACAGCTTCCGACTGCGCGGCGCTTCTATTCTAGGATTTCGGGATGGCAAGATAGCCAAGGTCACCGACTACTACGACATGGCGAGCTTCCTAAAACAGTTGGGCGCCACTCCTTGAAAATTTTCTCTCCCCCGCATTCTGTATCTGCATGCTCGCGGCAATGATTAGATGCGACAGTTCTTTTATCCTGACCCGAGGCAGCCTTGACATCGATTCTTCACTCTCATATTTCTGCCTGAAGACCATCTCTCGGAAGGAATTTCATGGCCGCAAAGAAGCAGTACATCATCGGCGCCGACACCGGCGGGACCTTTACCGACGTGGTCGTGCTGGGCGACGCGGGCGAAGTGTGGACGGCGAAAGCGTCGACCACGCCCGACGATTTTTCCCGCGGTGTGATGGACGCCGTCAAGGAGGCTGCCGGCGCCGTCGGCATTGAGTCTTCCGAGTTACTCGGACGAACGATGCTCTTTAAACACGGCAGCACCGTGGCGACCAACGCGCTGATCACACGCAACGGCTGCAAGGTCGGGTTCATCACCACCAAGGGATTCGAAGATACCACCGAGATCATGCGCGCCATCGGCCGGGTCGACGGTCTTTCCGGCGATGAGATCAAACATGTGACCTGGATCACCAAGCCGGAGCCCTTCGTGCCGCGCGAGCGCGTGATCGGCGTGCGCGAGCGCATGGACTATCAAGGCAACGAGATCGTGCCGCTTAACCGCGCTGACGTAATGGACGCGATTCGCAGACTCATCGAAGACGACAAAGTCGAGGCGATCGCCGTAAGCCTCCTGCACGCCTGGGCCAATCCGCGGCACGAAGAGGAGATTCGCGCCCTCAGCGCGGAAGCCGGCCCGCGGCGAAAAGTTTACTGGTCCTTCGGGAGCTCGCTGTCGCAGGTCGCCGGCGAATACGCCCGCGCCAACACGGCGATCCTCAACAGCTACCTCGGCCCCACCGTCGAGCGTTATTTAAAGGGACTGGAAACGAAGCTCAAAAGCGGCGGGCTCAAGGGGCCGCTTTTGATCATGCAGGGGAACGGCGGCGTCGCCCACCGCGAGCATGTGAGCGCCATCGCCAATCTGCAATCCGGCCCAGCGGGCGGCATGATCGCATCCGCTTACGTCGCCGGCGTGCTCAAGCACGAGAACGTCATCACCACCGACATGGGCGGCACGAGCTTCGACGTGGGGCTGATCACCGACGGTTACTGGCGCTACGCGCAAGAGCCCATCGTCGAGCGCTTCCGCATGCTCCAGCCGATCATCGACATCGAGTCCATCGGCGCGGGCGGCGGCACCATCGCGCAGGTCGAAGCGGAGACCGGCAGATTGCTCGTCGGACCGCTTAGCGCCGGCGCCAGCCCCGGCCCGGTTTGCTACGACGCCGGCGGCGAACAGGTCACGGTCACCGACGCCGACGTCGCCCTCGGCATCATCGATCCCGATTATTTTCTCGGCGGCAAAAAATCCCTAAATAAAGAGAAGGCTCTGCGCGTCATCGAGGAAAAGATCGCGCGGCCATTGAAGCTCAAGGTCCACGAAGCCGCGGCAGGCATCTATGACATTGTCAACGCCAAGATGTCCGACCTCATCCGCCGCCAGGTCGTGCGCACCGGCTACCTGCCGGAAGAGTTTGTCATCTACGCTTTTGGCGGCGCCGGCCCCGTTCATGCCTCGGGGTTCGCGGCGGAGTTGAGGATGAAGAAAATTTATATCTTCGCCACCTCCCCGGTTTTCTCAGCCTTCGGCGCGGCGGCGGCCGACGTCATGCGCACCCGCGTGCTGAGCTGCCAGTACGTTTTGCCCGCCGACCCGGCGACGATCAATCAGCGTCTCGATACCGTGGAGAAGGAGCTGAGCGCGGCTATGACCGGCGAAGGCTTCAAGCCCAATCAAGTCGAGTTCCGCCGCTACTACACCATGCGCTATCGCCGCCAGAGTGCCGGGGTTGAATTGCCCGCAAGCTGGCAGCGCTTCAACCCTAAGCGCATGGCCGAAATCCAGACCGCTTTCGAAAAGAAGTACGTAGAACTCTACGGCGCCGGTGCCGGTTACACCAAGGCGGGCATCGAGATGAGTGAGATTCGCGTCGACGCCGTGGGCGAGGTCGCCAAGCCCCGGCTGAGCGCCAAACGGAAAACCGGCGGCAACCCGCGCGCCGCGCTTAAAGGCAAGCGCCGGGTGTTCTTCGCGCGACCGCAGCACAAATTCATCGACACGCCGGTTTACGATTACGAAAGGCTAGGCGTCGCCGCGGCGGTGAAAGGACCGGCGATCATCGAGTTGCCCTTCACCACGGCGCTCGTGCCGCCGGATCATAAGATTACCGTCGATCCGTATATGAATTTGGTGATGGAAGTGCCGTAAGGCGTTGTAAATAAATAAAGGTATCAATCAAAAGGGGATTGCCGTATGCTTTCCGAGCATGAACAGCCTGTCCGAATTGAAGCGGAAGTTTCGTACCGCATGGCCGCATTTGGACGAACGCA
>Ga0184627_10001265_pt1 | contig 10219 bp, 9 predicted proteins | sample PLM3_127_b1_FD_133150 | JGI IMG/M metagenome (GOLD analysis project Ga0184627, IMG submission 133150) | Groundwater sediment microbial communities from an aquifer in East River, Colorado, USA - PLM3_127_b1 | ecosystem: Environmental > Terrestrial > Soil > Riparian zone | place: USA: East River...
GGAACTTCATTTCCCAGGGGCCGAGGCGTTTGGCGACATTGCGCCCGATCCGCCCAACGCCGATGATGCCGACGGTCTTGCCGACCATCAACGTGCCGCGATTTTGCGGGTCCCGCCACCCGTTGGCGCGCATAAAAGCTTCGTTGAGCTTGAGGCGCTTGAACAGCCCCACCATGAGACCGACGGTCGCCTCCGCCACGCCCAGGTAATTTTCCGGCGTCGGGCTATTGCAGCAAAGGATGCCTAGTTCGGTGGCGGCCTCGACATCGACCGTTTCGATGCCGATGCTCGACTTCACCACCGCCTGAAGCTCCGCGCAGGAATCGAGAATATCCGCGCCGATGACGTCCCGCCCCGAGGGATAGACCACCGGCGCGTCGCCGATGAGGCTGATCAGCTCGCGCCGCTCATAGCGAAAAGTACGAAACTCATCGGCGTTTTTTCCCATCACCAGCTCGCAACCCGCCTTGCGCAAGGCATCCTCGGCGAGGGTCAATCGCGTCGGACCGGTGATACAAACTTTACGCTTGATAACCATAACATTTCCTTTTACGCGGCGAGGTTTAGCGAGTCCGTGCCCAATGAGGCTATCCCTTCATTTGTTTGTCACCACGAAGCCCCCAGCGCGGCAGAGCCGCAACCAAAGTAGGAACAGACATATCACCACGAAGGTCACGAAGAGCACGAAGTTAAGAAGTTTAGAAATATTAATGTCCGAAACCTTCGTGTCCTTCGTGTGCTTCGTGGTGAGATAGTTTTTTTGATTCGCGAAGTTAGAAATGATGCGTCATGCCCTCACTGCAGATTGTAAAGTTTTTTCGCCGTCTCGGCGAACAGCCACTTTTTCGCTTCGTCGTTCAGATCCTCGCGACGGCTCAGATGCTCGATGTTTTCCGGAAACTCCGTGTCCCAGTGCGGATAGTCGGAAGCGTAATAAATGACCTTGTGAGTTACGACGGCGGTGGTGGGACCGATCAGCGGCTCATAGTCTTCGGCATGGAGATAAATGCGCCCTTCTTTTAAGTACTCGGTCGGTTTTTTCTTGCATTTCGGCGCCTCGGCTGCGCCCCGCTTTTCCCACTCCTCATTCATGCGTCCGAACCAGTACGGCGCCCAACTGCAACCGGCTTCCATAAACGCGACGCGTAACTTCGGAAAGCGGTCGAAGACGCCGCGAAACATGAAACTACAGCACTGCATCATCTGCGCGAAGGAGTGCGACAGCGTGTGGACCTCGATGAATTGGTCGAACATATCGGCGGCGAAATAATGCGGTCCGCGCACCGTGGCGTGGACCCCGACCATGCAATCGAGCTTCTCCGCTTCCTCATAAATCGGCCAGAAGCTTTCGTGCCCCAAAGGCAGTCGTAAACCTACCGCCGGTAGCATAAGGCCGACGAGCTTCAGCTCATTGACCGCGCGGCGAAGCTCCTTGACGGCTTCGGGCACATCCTGGAACGGCACCAGCGCCACCGCCTTGAGCCGCGGGCTGACTTTCTGAAACTCCTCCGAGCAGAAGTCATTCCAAGCCTTCGAATACGCCACGGCGACGTCCGGCTCGCGAATCCAACCGACGCTGAGACCGTTGGTCGGATAGAGCACCGCGGTGGAGACGCCGCCCTTGTCCATGGCGTCAAGCCAACTTTTCGCGTCCCTCGCGCGCGTGCCCAGCGTCCCACTTAGGGAGCGGTCCCAGCTATCTCTCGGAGTGAGAGTCGCCGCTCGCTTGACGTATTTTTCCTCCATGTATTTTTTTAGCTGACTGTCTTCTTCCGTAATATGACCGTCCGCGTCGATCACCTCGAATCGATTCGCCATGGCTAGCATCCTCCTTTCTTGCTCCTTTCAATTCGTCTACGCCCCAAAGGAGCTTGGTGTCAAGAGACGTTTGTATTAGAGGATCGGAAGAGTGTAATGTGACCCCTATGGAACAAGCGGCAATCGAAACGGCTTGCCGGCCACTTACAATGAAGAAACCTATTGAGGGAACGCCATGGGCAAATACCGTTGCTTGCTTTTGCTCTTGATGTGGGTCTTGTGGACCCGCAGCAGCGGGCCGGCGCCGGACAGTTGGACCGCGGCGAGCGGGTTCCCAAACGAGGAAAAGTGCCTGGCGAACCTGAAGGAAAAACTCGATGTGTGGCGGCAGTTCAAGGACGCGAAATTTACCAAGAACGCGGTCACGTTTACCGGCAATAACAGCACCCTGACCTATCAATGTCTGCAGGATAATGAGGATCCGCGAAAGCGCAAAGCAAAATGAAGCTCCACGGCCTTACGCCCGTGGTATCTTTAATTTCTTCGGCGGAATCCGCCGAAGCACTTACCCTCCTTCGCTCTTCGCCCTGCGGCCCAAAGCCTTCGGGCGAGGGGTCGAGCTACGGAGGGTCCGTCCAACGCATTCATCCCCGGGCTCACACCCCGGGGTCGTCTGCGTAGGCGGATAAAAACGGCAAAGCGCCGTCGGGCGAATTGCGGCAGTCGACCATCAGCGACGAAGCCGCGCGCCGGCAAGGAGGGAAAATGGCCACCGAAGTGACTCAGATCGTCGTCGACGCCGACGCCCACGTGGTCGAGTGCGCGCGCACGTGGGATTTCATGGATCCCGCGGAGCAGAAATACCGCCCGATACCCCTCGAAACCCGCGAAGAAGCGGGAGTGAGACTTCAGTTCTGGGTCATCGACGGCAAGGTGCGCGGATTCCGCTTCCCCGCTTTTTCCAGCGCCGAGCTGGAAAAACGCCAGCAGCAGGTCGGGCGCAAGTTCGCGGACGTTCAGGAATCCCGCGAGATGGGCAACGTCGATTTACGCGTCGAGTATATGGACAAGACCGGCGTCGACATTCAGGTGCTGCACAACACGATGTTCATCGAATCGGCCACGGATCGAGCGGCGGTCGAAGTGGCGCTGTGCAAGAGCTGGAACCGCTGGCTGGCCGACATCTGGAAACAGGGCCAGGGCCGGCTGCGGTGGTCGTGCATGGCGCCGACGTTGAGCATGCCGGATGCCTTGGACCAAATCCGTTGGTCCAAAGAAAACGGCGCTTGCGCGGTGCTGCTGCGGCCCATCGAGGGAAACCGCTTGCTCGCGGACCCTTACTTTTACCCGATTTACGACGAAGCGCAGAAGCTCGATATGCCGATCGCGATTCACATCGCCAACGGCAATCCGTGGTTGACCGACTTATACAATCACCCGGTGCGGATCGCCTCGACCTTGCACCGCTTCAGAATCCCCACGGTGGCGGCCTTCAACGATATTCTCCTCAGCGAAATTCATCAGCAGTTTCCGAAATTGCGCTTCGGCTTCATCGAAGCCAGCGCGCAATGGCTCCCCTGGGTGCTGCACGAAGCGAAGAATCGGTTCAAGACGCTCGACCGCGAATGGCCGGACAATCTGGCGCGCGAGTACGGCATGTTCGTGACCTGCGAGAATTCCGATGACATACCCTATATCATCCAGGAAGCGGGAGAAGACTGTCTGGTGATCGGCACCGACTACGGCCACACCGATATTTCCAGCGACGTCGATGCGATCAAGTTATTTAGGGAACGACGGGACGTAACTCCGGAATTGAAGCGAAAAATCCTGAGCGACAACGCGCGGGCGCTTTACGGATTGTAAGGGGAGTCGTTTCAGAGTCGGCATTGCGTGGGCACCAGCGTCGACGCGCCGATCGCGCGACGAGACTGGGTCGCAATTCCGTTCATGGTTCGAGAGCCTCACCACGAACGGAATTGTTTCATTCTAAATCAAGCAGTTTCCCGTTCGTCCTGAGGCTCTCGAAGGGCGAACGTCGGATCGCGACACAGTCTCGCCGCGCCGGAGGACATATGGACCTTCAAGAATTGAATCGATGGTTGGCGGAAAGAAATTTAAAAGGTCACTGGGATCACCAGCCCTGGTCGCAGGTCGTCCGCTCCCATCTGTGGAAGTGGACCGATATTTACGAAGGTTTGAATTGGTCCGGCAAACTGATCACCACGGACGAGGCAGGCAGGCGCACCATTCAGCTGAGAAATCCGGGCCTGCCCGCGGGCATGACTAACACGATTCATTTCTCCGTGCAGCTGGTCAATCCCGGCGAGATCGCCGCCGCGCACCGCCACACGGCGGGGGCGATCCGTTTTATTCTCAAAGGAAATTCGAAAGCCTACACCGTGGTCGAGGGCGAGCGCTTGCCGATGTCCGAGGGCGATCTCCTGACGACGCCGAACTGGACCTGGCATGATCACTTCAACGGCGGCGATGAACCGGTGGTTTGGCTCGACGGTCTGGATATCCGCCTCGTGGGCACCTTCGGTGCGATGATCCAGGAGAACTTCAAAAAATCGCAGCAGCCGATCGAGAAACCGGAGAACTACTCATCGAAAGTTTTCGGCCAGGCGCGCCCGACCTGGATCAAAAGCGAATTCGTCGCGCCGCCCTACCGCTATCCGTGGACCGAAACCTACGCGAATCTCATGGCACTTAAGGAAAACGCCGGCGATCCATTTGACGGCGTGCTTTTGGAATACGCCAACCCATTGACCGGCGGTCCGACGCTTCAGACATTTTCCTGCCAGATCCAGTTGCTCAGGCCGCATGAGAAGACCAAGTCGCACCGCCACACGAGCACGACGGTCTACCACGCCTTTCGCGGCCAAGGCATGACCAGGGTTTCGGCGAATGAATTGAATTGGGACAAAGGCGATATTTTCGTCGTGCCGCCGTGGCAGTTTCATTCCCACGAAAATACCACGGGCGAAGACGCGATCCTGTTTTCGATCACCGACAAGCCGTCCACCGAAGCGTTGGGGTTGTATCGGGAAGAAGCTGAGTAGAGTCTTAGCGCCTGAGATCGTCTGCGGCATTGGGAGGGGGCTAATCGTGAGGGGCGAGGGGCTTCTTTACTCCTCACTCCTTACTCCTCACCCCTCACTGCTCTTAGTTTTCCAATCCTGGATTCGCCATGAACACGCTCGGCGCCAGCCTCTGCTTGGTCTCCGGATGGCGCATGGTGCGCTTGAGCACGAAATCGAACAGCAACGGATTGTAATCGTAGATCTCGTTGAGCTGCGCGCGCTCTTCGTCCGTAATAAAACCCGCCCGCGCCATGCTTCTCGTGTGGATCAGCGAATTGATTGCCGGCAACGGATAATCGCTGCCGTTGACCACGCGCGGGTGCAAGTCCTGCCGCTTCAGCAAAGCCGCCAAGGGCCCCGGCATCCGATTGAATTGCAGCAGCGCGGAAATCTCCGCGAATAGAAGCCGTTCATATTTCGCCTCGCCCATGAGGCGCACCGCCAAGTCGAAGCATGCAAGCTTCTTTCCGCCGGCGTCATCGAGGTCTTCGCAGCTTCCCAAGCTGGCGGTATGCGCCATGATCACGCGCACGCCGTGCTCCAGTGCCCGCCGCAGAAGCAACGGATTGCCAAGCCGCTGATCTTCGGCCGCCTCCACCGCCTGTTCTTCGCCCGTGTGCGAAAGCAGGATCATGCCATGCTCTTTCATCTTGCGGTAAAACGGGTCGGCGAGCGGGTTCGAAGGATCGATCCCCGTCGCGTTGGGCAGCCACTTTACGAACTTGGCGCCGAGACGCGCCCACTTCTCCAACTCGGCGAGCGCGTCGCGGCGATAGGGATGGACGGAAATCACCGGCAGGAAGATATCGGGATGCTGCTCGGTCAATCGGAAAACATATTCGTTCGGAATGTAAAAGTTGGTCTTGCCCAGGTCGACGGTTCCGTCCGGCTGGTAATGCTTGTCGAACGCCAGGATGCGATACTTGCCGCGCCGCGGGCTGCCGCGCGCGAGCCTGGCCAGGCGCGCGACATATTCGTGGTCGAACTGCTCGATATTCTTAACACCCGACGCGCTGGCGTAGATGAGAAATTTCCAGCGCTCCAGGCTTAGCCAACTTCTCGTATTGGCACTGACAAACGCGCCGCTGTTATCGGTTCCCAGGCCGACGATATGAGTATGATAGTCAACCAACCGCGCGGTATCGATGCCTTCGTAGGCGAGATCGATCAAATTCTTGGCGCCGAGCGAAGCACTTTTATCAAGCTCTTCCGGCTCCCGCGAAAAAGCGCCGCCGATCCGATCGATCAAACAGCCCGACGAACCGAGTAGCACAAAGCCGAGGGTCAAGGCCGAAAAGCATCGGCGTGCCCGGGTTGAAGTGCTCTGGTCTCTGTCAGCGCCAGGAATCACATTAAGCTCCGGGAAACTTATAGAACTCCGTCAAGCTGTAAATCGTGACGCATTTTCTCCCGCCAGGATGCCGGTGACGACCGCCTGAATCAACCCGCCCGTGTAGCCGCCCTCGCCCGCAATTGTCTGCCCACGCCCTGACAAGATCCGGATAAGCGATGCCTTCGGTCATGACGAATTCATACAACTCTGCGGGATCGGCCTTCGGGCTTTTCCCGCCGGCGCGCAGGCTACCCGAAGCCATCAGCACATTGCCGTCGCCCAGTTCGCCGTTGCTCTTGTCGATGAGCACGACGTTAGCGCCTTCTTCCGAAGCCCGCACCGCGGCGGTGAATCCCGCCAGACCCGCGCCGACGACGAGGACATCAGAATTGATTGTGTCCATGGCATAGCTTACTTGCGCATATGATTTTGCACCACGAAGGACACGAAGCTGGTCGAAGATGGAGGATCGAGGATAGAAGATCGCTAGAAGAATTTGCCATCCTCAATCTTCCATCCTCAATCCTCGACCCAACCGACTTCATGTCCGGAGCCTGTGGTGAGCCCCGTCGAACCATGCCTTCGTGGCGAACAGGTTAACGTCATTCTAATCAATCGGTCGTCACGGAAGTTTGTAACCCAACTCCTTCGCCACTTCGGTCGCCAGCCGATCGTCGGCGACATCGGTGAAAGCGATCTTGCGGTCGGGGAATCGGCCTTGCGCCTGTAACGATCTGACTAAGTTGTCGATCCCCGCGCGGTTGGGAATACCGCTCGGGTTCAAGGTCGTTTGAAAGGTATCGTAGGTCTCCGACGCAGCTTCCTTATCCATCTTGAGAAGACGGATAATCAGATCGACCGTTTTGCTCTTCGACTTTCGCACCTCATCCTTGGCGGACTGTAAAGCGTGGATGACTCTTTTCACTTCCGCGGCTCTGGACTGAATCGTCTTGATCAGCGCGGTCAATCCGCCTCCCGGCATCTCGACCATGGAACCGACGTCGAGCAACTTGCTGTAGCCTTTCTTGTAAGCATTGAACGTGACCGGCGGCGAGATCAAGGCGCCCTCGACAAAATTGGATTCCAGGGAGTGGAAAACCTGGATCTGTTGGCCCGGGATTCCGACCATCACAAAATCTTTCGGATTGACGCCGGATCTTTCCAAGGCAACCATCAGCGCGACGTGATTGGTGCCGCCCGCGCCACCCGAGATCGCAATCTTCTTGCCCTTGAGATCTTCCAGGTTTTTGAATTGCGGGCGGGCCATGAGCCAATACGAAATTCGATCCGACGAAAACCAGATCGCCCGCGAAGGGAGACCGCTCAGCGTCGCCGCCACCGAGGCCGGCCCGACGCCGGCGACGTAGTCGATATCGCCTTGAGCCAGAGCGGCCGCGGCGAGGGACGGGCTCATGACGATCAGCTCGACATCCAAGCCATTGGCGCTGAACACGCCCCAATCCTTGGCCGCCAAAAGCGGCAATGCCGTGATCGTGAAGCCGGCGTTGGAGATGCGGATCTTGGTGCGCTTGTCCTGGCTGTTTGCCTGGGGAGCATTGAGAATAATTAGCATCAGTGCGAGCAAAATTTCCCAGACTAATAGTCGCGGTGATAGTGATCGATTGAATTGGTTCATTGAGCGTCCTTCTCGCTTTTGCCCTCACCGAGGCCCCGCACCGAAGTGCTGGGTGCTGAGCAATGAGTACTGAGGCAGCGGATGGGGTCAGGAGCCTTTCGGGAAGGGCTCTTGACCCCTTATCTCAGTCCTCAGCACTCGTTACTCAACACTGTTACTTGATCAACTTGGTCGCCCGCGCCAGCAGATTCGGATCAATGTTCACGCCGATCTGTTTCGCCGTTTTGAGATTCACCACCAGCTCGAACCTCATCGGCCGTTCCACCGGCAGTTCGGCAGGCTTGGTTCCCTTCAGGATTCTGTCCACGTAATATGCGACGCGCCGATAGCTCTCCGCGAGGTCCGCCCCGTAGGACATGAGCCCACCAGCTTCTACAAATTCTCCTCTGTTGAACATCGACGGTAACCGGCTCTTTAACGCAAAGGCCACGATCCGTTTTTGGTTAGGACGCATTAGCGCACCGCTCGCGGGAACATAGAGTCCATCAGGGCGCTGCTTGACCATCGCAGCAAAAACCCTATCGAAATCGCCCGCAGCTCGTACCTCCCAAGGTTGAATAGTCAACCGCAGCGCACGTGCAGCGACTGGGAGAACCTCTTTTACATCGCGTACACTGGCCACATTGGCCGAATTGTAGAGAACCGCGACGCGGGCAACCTTAGGAACGGCTTCTTTGAGCAGCTCCAGCCGCTTCCCGCCTAGTTCTGTGGCAAGAAGTGTAACGCCGGTGACGTTACCGCCTGGACGGGCAAGGCTTTCAATTAAGCCTGCCTCCACAGGATCGACCCCTTGGCCCACCATAACGATGGGAATTGTCTTGGTCGCATTCTTGGCCGCCTGGATCATCGGGGCCCCGCCTGCTACCAAGATGATATCGACCTTGAGACGCACCAGCTCGGCGGCAAGCTCAGGGAGCCGATCGCGCTTCCCCTCCGCATATCGGTACTCGGTGGCGATGTTCTGTCCTTCTATGTGGCCGCGCTCGCGCAGAGCCGCCCGAATTGCCTCGGCACGGGTGGACTCAGTAGCTGGCTCGAAGTCCGATAGGTACCCTATCCGCGGGACTTTCTTCGGCTGCTGCGCCCGAGCTGGAAAGGGAAGAGCCAAGAGCATCGAGCAAAACGCTCGCCGAGTGATTTTTTTGTGCATGGGGTTTACCTCATTTTTGGGGGAACGAAGTACTTGAGAGTTGTCCAGAAAAGGGGACAGGCTACTTTTTTCTATGATTGCCATTACTCTTCCACGAGATCACATGTCAAAGAAAAAAGTAGCCTGTCCCCTTTTCCCCTCCCCCTTTTCCCCTCTTGCTTTTGCCCTCACCCTAACTCCTTCGACCACGCTCAGGACAGGCTCTCTCCCACTTCGTAGGCGAGGGAAAAGATTTCGATCGCTTGAACTATGGAATCTTGTAGCCCATTTCTTTGGCGACTTCGATGGCGAGCCGGTCATCGGCAACGTCGGTGAACGCCACCTTTTTATCGAGATGCCGGCCTTGCGATTGAACCGATTTGACGAGAATGTCCATGCCGATTCGACTGGGAATTCCCGTCGGGTTCAACGTGGTGAGAAACTGATCGTAGGTCTCGCCGGCCGCTTCCCGGTCCATCTTGAGCAGCTTGACGATGAGATCGAGGGTCTTCGGCTTCCACTTGCGGATTTCATCTTTGGCGGTTTGCAGCGCGCGAATGACCCGCTTGGTGTCCCCGGGACGCTCTTGAATCGTTTTCACCAGGGCGGTCAGGCCGCCGCCCGGCATGTCCACCATCGCACCGACGTCCAAAACTTTGTAGAAGCCTTTTTTCTGCGCGCCGAAGGTTACCGGAGGCGAAAGCAGCGCCGCGTCGACGTATCCTGATTCCAATGAGATGAGCTGCTGGATCTGTTGTCCTCCTATCGACACCAACACAAAGTCTTTCGGGTTAATGCCGATTTTTTCCAGCGCCATATTGAAAGCGACATGGACGGTGCCACCTAGTCCTGTGATCGCAACTTTTTTTCCTTTCAAACTTTCAAGGGTTTTAAATTGGGGTTTCGCCATCAGCCAGTACGATATCTTGTCGGAAGAAAACCAGATGGCCCTGGTGGCAAAACCGGTCAAGGTGGCGTTGACCGAGGCCGGCCCGACGCCCGCTTGATAATCGATGTCGCCCTGGGTCAGCGCCGCCGGCACCAGGGCCGATTGCATCAGAATCACCTCCATGTCCAAACCGTTCGCGGCGAAGAGACCCCACTCCTTGGCGGCCAGCAGCGGCAACGCCGTGATGGTAAAGCCGGCGTTGGAGATTCTCGCTTTGGTGCGCTGCTCCTGGGCGTGGGTTGATGCCGCGCCGATTGCCATGAGCGTGATCAGCGCCGTCGCTAACGCCGCCGAGTTGAGTCGAAGGAACAAGAGGTTCATCGTTTAC
>Ga0184627_10001266_pt1 | contig 10215 bp, 11 predicted proteins | sample PLM3_127_b1_FD_133150 | JGI IMG/M metagenome (GOLD analysis project Ga0184627, IMG submission 133150) | Groundwater sediment microbial communities from an aquifer in East River, Colorado, USA - PLM3_127_b1 | ecosystem: Environmental > Terrestrial > Soil > Riparian zone | place: USA: East River...
CACCATCACCTTCGATCTCTCCAACCCGGCCGTGATCATCGGCCTCTTCCTCGGCGGCCTCATCCCCTATCTATTCGGCGCGATGGCGATGGAAGCCGTGGGCCGCGCCGCGGGCTCGGTGGTCGTCGAGGTGCGCCGCCAGTTTCGGGAGATCAAGGGCATCATGGAAGGCACGGCAAAGCCCGATTATTCGCGCGCGGTGGACATGCTGACGCGCGCCGCGATCAAGGAAATGATCGTGCCGTCGCTGCTGCCGGTGCTGGCGCCGATCGCGGTGGCGCTCGTCGTCGGCGTGTCGATGGGGAGGGACGCGGGCGTGCAGGCGCTGGGCGGCATGCTGATGGGCACCATCGTGACCGGCTTGTTCGTGGCGATCTCGATGTGCACGGGCGGCGGCGCGTGGGACAACGCCAAGAAGTACATCGAGGACGGCAACCACGGCGGCAAGGGCTCCGACGCGCACAAGGCGGCGGTGACCGGCGACACCGTGGGCGACCCCTACAAGGACACCGCCGGCCCCGCGATCAACCCGTTGATCAAGATCATCAACATCGTGGCGCTGTTGATCGTCCCACTGTTGTGAAATATTCCATTGAGGACTGCAAAGTCGTCTGCAAGGGCGACTACTGGATCGCGCCGGACGCCATCGTGATCGGCTCCGTGATCCTGGAGCCCAACGCCAGCGTCTGGTTCGGCTGCATCGTGCGCGGCGATGACGACACCATCACCATCGGCGAGAACTCACAGCTTCAGGACGGCTGCGTGCTGCACGTGGACCCCGGCTTCCCGATCTCGATCGGACGGAACGTGAGCGTCGGCCACATGGCGATGCTGCACGGTTGCACCATCGGCGACGGCAGCCTGATCGGCATCAAGAGCGTGATACTCAACGGCGCGCAGGTCGGCAGAAACTGCCTGGTCGGCGCCAACGCGCTGATCGCCGAGAACAAGGTGATCCCGGACGGCTCGCTGGTGGTAGGCTCGCCCGGCAAGGTAGTGCGGCAGCTCTCCGCCGATGAAATCCGGAACATCAATTTGTTCGCCGATCACTACGTGCAGAAATTCAGGCGCTACCGGAAGGAATTCCGTCGCGATGAAACGTAGCGGCGGAATTCCTTAACGAAAACCACCGACTGTCGGGACCATGGACAGAATCCCTCCGAACATCATCGTTGCGGCGACTCCTGGTCGCCCCGCCGCATAGGGCTGTATCATTAAAGAATCAGGGCAGTCAGGCTGACCTGATTCTTCGCATGAACAAATACGGATTCAAGATCAGGACGCGTGGCGGCTCCGTGGTGGAAAACCTCCAGGTGCAGGCCCGCGACCGCGCTGAAGCCGAGGGCAAGATCACCCAGATCTACCGCCATTGCGAGATCCTGGAGTGCCAGGAAGTCACGCCGACGCTGAAGAAGGAAGGCCTCGACCTCGACGACGTGATCGCGCTGATCAACAAGCAAGAGGGGAAGAAGTAGCTGTTGGAAGTTGGCAGAAACGGCTGCCTTGGCCTTGCTGTAAACTGAAAACTGCGAGCTGCCAACTACTGAAGGAAGCCGCAGCCTTCCAGCTCGGCAAGCAGCGCCGAGTAGTCCTGGGCGCCGCGGCTGCCGGGCGCATGGGAGAACACGTCGCGGTTGAAGGACGGACTCTCCGCGATGCTCACGCTCTCGGCGATGCGCGTCTCGCACACCTCCGCGCCATAGCGTTCCCGCAGTTGCCTGTCTATTTCCCACGACATCTTCCGGCGCCCGTCGAAGCGCGTCAGGACGTAGCGCCGCTCGAGGCGCTTCTTCAGCACCTGCTCCAGCGCCTTCAGCGTCCGCTCCATCTGCGTCGAGCCCCAGACCGCCAGGTACTCGGTGGAGATCGGGATCAGCACGTGGTCCGCGGCGAAAATCCCGTTCAGCGACAGCACCCCCAGCATCGGGCAGACGTCCATCAGGATCGGCCGGTCGGTGTTCAGATTTTCCTTGACGATGCCCGCGTTGAGGCGGTTGAGCACGTTCGGCCCCTTGCCGAATTGCGTGTCCACCCGGGACAGGTCGAGGTGCGAGGGGATAATCTTCCAGCCCGTGTTGTCGACGAACTTGATCAGCCCGGCCAGCGTCGCGCCATAGCCGTAAAAACCGTAGAGACTGCGCTCGGGAGCGGTGACCGCCGCGCCGCAGATCGCGGTCAAGTGCGCCTGGGGATCGAGGTCGATCACCAGCGGATCGGCGCCGCGCTGGGCAAGCAGCGCAGCCAGATTGAGAGTCGTGGTGGTCTTGCCCACGCCTCCCTTCTGATTGAACACCGCGATTTTTGCCACGGAATATTTAGCTGATCAAGGGGTTACCAGCGTAATATACAAGCCAGCGCATTGGCAAGATCATCCGTCACACAAGATGAGTAATACTGCTCAACGTGCAGCAGATAATGCCATGATCCGGGGGGATTCGCGCCATTGCGGTGCGGTCCGCGCCGGCTTGAGGCACCATTGCCGACCCAACCCTGCCTGATATCTGTTTGTCATGGAATTGATCCGACCCGAAACGGCCGCAGACGCCCCCGCCGTGCGGCGCGTGCACGAAGCCGCCTTTCCCACTTCCGCCGAAGCGGACCTGGTGGAGCGCTTGCGCGCCAGCAACAAGGCGGTGATTGCGCTGGTCGCGGAAGATGAAGGCCAGATTGTCGGCCATATCGTGTTCAGCCCGGTGGCGCTCGACCCACTCGCCGGCACGGTGGGTCTGGGCCTCGCGCCGGTGGCCGTGCTGCCGGACCACGAAAAACACGGCGTGGGGCGGCGACTGGTCCAGAACGGCCTCGCGGAATGCCGGGCCTGGGGCGCCGGCTTCGTCGTCGTGCTCGGCGATCCGCACTATTACGGCCGCTTCGGTTTCGAGCCGGCCAGCAAGCACGGCTTGCTCAACGAGTACCGGGCCGGCCAGGAGTTCCTGGTGTTCGAACTGAAGAAAGGCGCGTTGCCACCGCACGGAACGCTCGTCAGATATGCGCCCGAATTCGCGGGGATGGCCTGAGCCGTCAGATGATCTTCTTGCGAATGAAGGTGACGGCCACTTCGGCGGCGATCACCACCGTGAAGATCGCGACCAACATGAGCGCCACGCGCTCCCACTGGAAGAGATCCATCGCCGCGTTGATCGCCATGCCGATACCGCCGGCGCCGACCAGTCCCAGCACCGCCGACTCGCGCACGCTGATGTCCCAGCGGAAGAGCGCGATTGCCCAGAACGCCGGCTCCACCTGCGGCCAGTAGCCCTTGATGAAGATCGAGGGCCAAGGCGCGCCCGCCGCCTTCAGCGCTTCGATCGGGCCGGGGCGCGTCTCCTCCAGCGCCTCGCCGAACAGCTTGCCGACGAAGCCGATCGAGCGGAACGCGATCGCCATGGTGCCGGCCAGCGCGCCGGGGCCGAAGATGGCGACGAACAGCAGCGCCCACACCAGCGAGTTCACCGAGCGCGAGGACACCAGCATCAGCTTGGCAAAGTAGTTGAGCCAGGCGTTGGGCGTGATGTTATTGGCGGCGAGCAGGCCCAGCGGCAGCGCCATGAAGATGGCGAGGATGGTGCCCAGCGTCGCGATGTGCAGCGTCTCGATGAGGGCGTCGTGTACGCCCCCGGGATAGTACGACCACGCGATCGGCCACATGCGCTTGAACAGGTCGGCCATCTGCTCATGCGCGTCGTAGAGAAACTCCGGGATGATCTGGACCGTGCGCAAGCTCACTACCACCGCGAACACCAGGCCGAAGTAGAGCGCGAAGCGCGCGCGGCGCTGCCCCGGGGTGTAGCGCCGCCATTCGCGGTCGATCGCGGCCGTCGTCATTGGTAGAGCTTCTTGATCCAGTTCTGCAGCGCCTCGCTCACCATGATCATGGCGATGATCGCGAGGAGGATGGTGAGCAGGTAGTCGTAATCGAACTTCTGGAACGCGGCGAACATGGTGCCGCCGATGCCGCCGGCGCCGACGATGCCGACCATGGTGGAATTGCGCAGGTTGGAGTCGAACTGGTAGGTGGCGAAGCCGACGAAACGGTTGAGCACCTGCGGCATCACGCCGTAGCTGATGACGTTCATGAAGGACGCGCCGGTGGCGCGGATCGCTTCGACTTGCTTCAGCGAGATCTCCTCGATCGCCTCGGCGAACAGCTTGGCGATGAAGCCGATCGAGGCGACGGTCAGCGCAAGGATGCCAGCGAGCGCGCCGAAACCCACCGCCTTCACGAACAGGATGGCGATGATCACCTGGTGGAACGAGCGGCACAACGCGATAAAGAGCCGCATCGGCCAGGTGATCCACGGCGGCATGAGGTTGCGCGCCGCGAACAGCCCGATGGGCAGCGAGAGCAGGATGCCGAGCGCGGAGGCGATGACCGCGATCTCGACGGTTTCGTAGAGCCCGCGCGCCATCAGCGCCATCTTGTCGGCCGCGGTGTCGGGCGGCAGCATGCGCCCGATGAACCTGACGCCGTTCCCGAGCCCGAGCACAAAACGATCCCAGGTGACGTTGAGGATGGACGTCGCGTAGACCGTGTACGCCGCCAGCGCGAGCCACGCGAATCGAGCCGGCCAGTTCGGCAGGAACGCCGGCGGCCGCGCTTGCGCTATCTGATTAGGACTCATCTCGGAAACAGAAACAAGTAAGAAAATCCTGAACCACGAAGGACACAAAGGACACGAAGGTTTCTCTCAGTATTCATGCCCGGATCTTTTGTGTCCTTGGTGTCCTTTGTGGTTTAAGATCCTGGTTACTAACCGCCTCACTCCAGCCAGTCTTCCCCACCGTAGATCTGCTTGAGGTGGCTGTCGGTGAGCCCGCCGGGCGGACCGTCGTAGACCACCACGCCGCCCGCCATGCCGATGACGTGGGTGGCGAAGCGCTTGGCGAGCGGCACGTTGTGGATGTTGAGGATCACCGGTATGCGACGGCTTTCGGCAAGCTTCACCATCAACTCCATGATCTCCACCGAGGTCTTGGGGTCAAGCGAGGACGTGGGCTCGTCGGCCAGCAGCAGTTGCGGTCCCTGCATGACGGCGCGGGCGATGCCCACGCGCTGGCGCTGCCCGCCCGAGAGCGCGTCAGCGCGTTGGTTGGCGAATGGCGTGAGCCCGACCGTGTCGAGCAGCTCCCACGCCGCGTTGATGTCCTCCTGCAGATATTTCCTCAGCCAGGCCTTGAAGGGGGAGACGTAGCCGAGCCGGCCGGAGAGCACGTTCTCCATCACCGTCAGGCGCTCGACCAGGTTGTACTCCTGAAACACCATGCCGATGCGCCGCCGCGCCGCCCTCAGCGCCTTGCCGCGGAGCTGCGCGAGGTCAATGCCGTGGAACAGGATCATCCCGGCGGTGGGCTCCACCAGCCGGTTGATACAGCGGATCAGCGTGGACTTGCCGGTGCCCGACGGCCCGATCACGGCGGTGATGCCGCGATCGGGGAACGTGATGCTGATGTCGCGTAGCACCGGGACGCCGCGCCGGTACTCCTTGCTCAGCCCCCGGATTTCGAGCGCCGCGAGGCTCGCGCTCGCCGCCGGGGATGGAGTTTGACTCACCGCGATGTCTTCGCTAGCCGCGAACAGGGGTGCCGGGGTTCGGGAAGGATCCGCTCGCCAGGAAGGGGCTCGAACCCCCGCTCATATTCTTGCCCGGACCCCTGCTTTTACTTCTTCTTCGCTTCGAGCGCCTTCTGGCGCGCCGCCGCCTCGCGGGCGGCTTCCTTCTCGTACGCAGCGCGGTTGAACGGCGTGCCGGTCTCCTCTGCGATCTTGCGCACCACCGCCCAGTCTTTCTGATAGGTGATCGGGAAGAAGCGGTCAGCGCCGCCGAAGGTCTTCTGCATTTCCGGCGGGAAGCGGTAATCGTAGAAACACTGGGTGAGCCGCTTGGCGAAATCCGGCGCGAGGTCGTGCGCGTAGGCGAACGACGAGGTCGGGAACAGCTCGCTCCTGTAGATAATGCGGAAATCGTCCAGCTTGATCTCGCCGCGCGACGCCATGCGGTTGAAGACGTCGGAAGCGACCGGTCCCGCGTCATAGTCACCGGACTCGACGCCCTTCACTGTCTGGCCATGCCCGCCGGAGAACAACACCTTGTAATCCTTATCGGGCACGAGGCCTTCCGGCGGGAACAGCACCTGCGGCGCGAGGTGGCCGGAGTTCGACGACGGCGAGGTGTGCGCCACTTTCTTGCCCTTTAGGTCGGCGAGCTTCTGGTACGGGCTGCCCTTCTTCACGATCATGACCAGGTTGTAGCCCTGCAGCTCTTTCTCGGTGCCCTTGATGGCGAATGGTATGGCGCCTGCCAGGTTCACCGCGAAACCGGTGGGTCCGGTGGAGAAGCCGCCGACGTGCAGGCGGCCGGCGCGCATCGCCTCGATCTCGGCGGCGTTCGACTGCACCGGGAAATAGACGATTCTCTTGCCGGCGCACCTGCCGAGGTAGTCGAGGAACGGCTTGAACGCGGTTTCGTAGACGGCGGCGTCCTCCACCGGCGTATACGTGAACACCAGCGTCGACGGGTTCTTCCAGCGCTTGGCGTCCTTCGGCGTATCGGCGACCAGGTCCTTGTTCTCGTCGCAGTAGAGCGTGTCGAGCTGGCCGCGATTCTTGCAGTCGTCGGCTTGGGCAAACACGATGGAACTCGCCAGGCCAAGGACCAGCGCTAGTAGCGCACGTGCCGGTGCGGAAAGGGTCGTTGTTGTCATGCGGTCCTCCTGGAGATGCGGGTGGAATTGTCGTGAAACGTGCAGCGGGGTGACTTTCCGCATTATACCTAGTCCGAAGGTGCCCAGTTCTTGGCACGTTCGACGGCCTTGCGCCAGCCGGCCATCAGCGTTTCCACCCGATCACGGCTCATGCCGGGCTCGAAGCTGTGCTCGGCCTGCCATTGCGCGCCGATCTCCTCTCCATCCTTCCAGAAACCGACCGCGAGGCCTGCAAGGTAGGCCGCGCCCAGCGCCGTGGTTTCGGTGATCTTCGGGCGCACCACCGGCACGCCGAGGAGATCTGCCTGGAACTGCATCAGCATGTCGTTGCGCGCCGCCCCGCCGTCGACGCGCATCTCAGCGCGCCTGATGCGGGAATCCGCCTCCATCGCGTGCAGCACGTCAGCCGTCTGATAGGCGATGCTCTCCAGCGCGGCGCGCGCGATGTGGGCCGCCGCCGAGCCCCTGGTCAGCCCGAGGATGGCCCCGCGCGCGTACGGGTCCCAGTGCGGGCTGCCGAGACCGGCGAACGCGGGCACGAAATAGATGCCGCCGTTGTCGGAAACGCTATTGGCCAGCGCTTCGACATCCTCGGATTTCCGGATGATGCCGAGCCCATCGCGCAGCCACTGCACCACGGCCCCGCCGATAAACACGCTGCCTTCGAGCGCGTACTCCGGCGCCGCGCCGGTACGGCACGCCGCGGTCGTCAGAAGCTTGTTGCGCGAGCGCACCGGCGTCTCGCCCGTGTGCATCAGCATGAAGCAACCCGTGCCGTAGGTATTCTTGATCATGCCCGGCACGACGCAGCGCTGGCCGAACAGCGCCGCCTGCTGATCGCCCGCGATTCCCGCGATAGGTATGCGTGCCGCGAACACGGCGGTCGTCGTGGTGGCAACGAGCCCGCTCGACGGGCGCACCTCCGGCAGCACGCAGCGAGGGATCCGGAGCATTTCGAGCAACTCTTCATCCCACGACCCGGTGTGGATGTTGTAGAGCAGCGTGCGCGAAGCGTTGGTCACGTCGGTAACGTGCGCCGCGCCGCCCGACAGCTTCCAGATGAGCCAGGAATCGATCGTGCCGAACGCAAGCCGCCCCGCTTCCGCGGCGATGCGCGCGCCCGGCACGCTGTCCAGGATCCACGCGAGCTTGGTGCCGGAAAAATAGGAGTCCAGCACGAGCCCCGTCTTCGCGGTCACCCGCGCTTCGAGCCCGCGCGCCTTCAGCGCGTCGCAGGCCGCGGCGGTGCGGCGATCCTGCCAGACGATTGCGTTGTAAGCGGGCCGCCCGCTGGCGCGGTCCCACACCACGGTAGTCTCGCGCTGGTTAGTAATGCCGATCGCGGCGACGTCCCCGGCATGGATGCCGGCGCGCGCGATGGCCTCGCCGGCGACCGCCACCTGCGTCGCCCAGATTTCCTCGGGATCGTGCTCCACCCAGCCCGGCCGCGGGAAATGCTGGGCGAACTCCTTCTGCGCCACCGCCCGGATGGCGCCCGCCGCGTCGAAAACGATAGCGCGCGAGCTGGTCGTGCCCTGGTCGAGAGCCAGTATGAAGTTCATCGGGTGCCATCCCACCGTTCGAAACAGGCGGCCAGCGGGAGCAGCAGCCAGCAGCCGGTTCGATCGTATTCGCCGATGGAGGGAAGAAAGTTCATCCCGGTGTTGTTATCATGAGACATCTTGGTTTATTCTTAACGCTGGTGAAAGGCGGCTTTGGAGACTACGCATGTTGTTTTACATTGGTAACGCGCTTGCAGTTATCGTCCTGATCCTTCATTTCACCGGCTGGCTCAGGCGCAACAATCTGGAATGGCTGGTGCTGGTGGCGGCCATCTCCATATTCCCCGCTGTCATCTGGGGCCGGTAGTTGTCGTCGCGCAGCATAACTCAGCTGGGCCCATAGAGATTTTCACTGCCCCTTCCTCCCGTATTCGCGCGGGCGGCGCTGCATTAGAGCAGGGGCAGTCCATACGCCTTATTTCCCCAGCAGGCTGGCGCCGGCGACCAGCAGCAGCGCTGCCATCACCCTGGAGAAAGTCTCCTGGCTGATGCGGTTGCCCAGGCGCTCGCCCAGCCAGGTGCCCGCGAACATCAGCGGCAACAGAAGCGCGCACAACAGCAGCGAGTCCATCGTATAGTAGCCCGCCGCGCCGTAGCCCACGATGCGCGCGATCATCTCGAACAGCCAGAGCATCGCGACCGTGGCGCGGAACGGCGCCCGCCCGACGCGGTGCAGGTGCAGGTAGATAACCACCAGGGTGCCTCCGCCCCCGCCGAACAGCGTGTCGATCCGCGGTATGCACCGGTATCAGGAACGCCAGCAGCGGGATGCCGATCATGCCCGCGCCGAAGCCCGACATGCCGCATATGACGAACGCGCCGAACACGATGCACGCCGCTACGGCAATCCGGAGCGGGTCCAGACTTTCAATCATGAATTCGCTGCCGGCCGCGGCCCTTGCCGGTGCGCGAGCAGCAGGAGGCCGAGCGCCGCCACCCCGCTGAAGACCATCAGCCAGAACGTCCCGCCGTACGAGCCGATCATCCCGTACGCCACCGCGAACACGGGTGGACCGAACATCACACCGCCGAAGACGAAGAACGACATGCCGCCGGCGGCGAGGCTGATCATTCCCGGGGGGCTCAGCCGCGCGCACTCAGCATGAACGATGCCGTTCCAGCCCACGCAGCTCGCCCCCAGCATAAAAAAGAGTAGATACACCAGCGGTTTCGGCCAGGTCGCCTCGAGCAGGATAAGCGCGACCGAGGATACGATCATGATCGCGCAGATGAGCGTGAGCACGGCAAGACCGCTTCGCAGGCGGTCCGCCAGCCATCCCCAGGGAATCCGTGATGTCGCGCCACCGACCTGGGCCACGGACAGCATGATCCCGGCCTCCACCAGTCCGTAGCCACCCTCGGCCACGAGGTAGACGACGGTGAAGCTCAACAGAATGCGCTGGATGCTGGAGAACAGCACTGCAGCGAGGGCGACCCAGCGCAGCGCCTGCTGCCGCCACACCAGCGGCACTCCGCCGAACGGCGTGCTGCGCAGACTTCCCGTGGGCCGGCGATCGCTGTCCCAGCCGGGGCGGGCGCGCTCTGCCAGGAGCAATGTCACCACGCCCACCGCGGCGATCATGGCCAGCGACCAGCGCCAGCCGACCGTCACAGCGAGTACCGGCGCCGTCAACGCGATAATCACGCCGCCCAGCGGCACACCGGTCTGCTTGATCGAGAACAACAGGTTGCGGCGGTCGGGAGACGTGTGGTTGACCAGCAAATAAGACGCCGCGGGACTGGCAAATCCCATGCCGGTGCCGATGAACAACGATCCCAGCGCAACAATACCGACGTGCGGCAGCGCGAGCAACGCCAAACCGATCACGCTCGACACCATGCTTAACTGCGTCGTCCGCCCGGCGCCGAGGCGCAGCACGACGATGCCGCCGTAGACGGAGGCCACCGCCGCCGCGCCAAAGGTCAGGCCCACATGGTAGCCGACCAGTAC
>Ga0184627_10001267_pt1 | contig 10214 bp, 7 predicted proteins | sample PLM3_127_b1_FD_133150 | JGI IMG/M metagenome (GOLD analysis project Ga0184627, IMG submission 133150) | Groundwater sediment microbial communities from an aquifer in East River, Colorado, USA - PLM3_127_b1 | ecosystem: Environmental > Terrestrial > Soil > Riparian zone | place: USA: East River...
CCCATGACGCAGGGGCGAGTCAGGTCGAGGGTCTTGTCACCGCAGAGGAGTTGCATGACGGAATACGGGATGGCTCACGTCAAGGCTCGAAAGGGGAAAGGGTTTTCGAGAACGCCGTGAATACATCCCTGTAGGCTCCGACGGCGACTTTCACGTTGCGCTATCCTGCTCCACGTGAAAGCCCGGGGTTGCCCTCCATGGCAACCCGCTCGGCGCATGCGCCGAGCCCTGTCGCCGACGGTCTCGAAATCCCATCGCCCTTCCGAGCCTCTCCTCGAGCACTGACCGCTAATGCTGCCCGGCAGGCGTGCCGATTGCCGGGCCAGGTGTTTCCAGCGGCTTGGCCGCGGGGGGCGTCGAAGCCGAATCGTCCCAGTCCTTCGGCGGCTTCGGCGTGCGCCCTGCCATGATGTCCTTGAGCTGCTCCTCGTCGACGGTCTCGTACTTCATCAGCGCCTCGGCCAGCGCGTGCAGCTTGTCGAGATTACTGGTGACAATTTGGCGCGCGCGCTGGAAGTTGCCGTCGATGACGCGACGGACTTCCTCGTCGATCGCGTGCGCGGTGACATCCGAAACCTGCTTGTGCTGCGTGACGCTGCGACCGAGGAACACCTCACCGCTTTCCTCGCTGTAGGTCAGCGGGCCCAGCCGATCCGAAAGACCCCACTTGGTCACCATGTTGCGGGCGAGCTCCGTGGCGCGCTCGATGTCGTTCGAGGCACCCGTGGTGACGGACTCCGCGCCAAATATGAGTTCCTCTGCGACACGGCCGCCGAAGAGCGCCGTGATGCGACTCTCGAGCCTGCGCTTGCTGGTGCTGTAGCGATCGCCCTCGGGCAGGAACATGGTCACGCCCAACGCACGGCCGCGCGGCATGATCGTGACTTTATAGACCGGATCGTGCTCGGGAACGCTCAAACCGACGATGGCGTGACCCGCCTCGTGGTAAGCCGTCATCCGTTTCTCGTCCTCGCTCATGACCAGTGAGCGCCGCTCGGCGCCCATCATGATCTTGTCCTTGGCACGCTCGAATTCTTCCATCGTCACCTGGCGACGATTGGCGCGTGCTGCAAAGAGTGCCGCCTCGTTGACGAGATTGGCGAGATCCGCACCCGAGAATCCCGGCGTGCCCCGCGCGATCAAGGACGGCTTGACATCATCCGAGATCGGCACCCGCCGCATGTGCACCTTCAGGATCTGCTCGCGTCCACGCACATCTGGCAACGGCACCACGACCTGCCGGTCGAAACGCCCCGGGCGCAGCAATGCGGGATCGAGCACATCGGGACGATTGGTGGCCGCGATGACGATGATGCCTTCATTGCCTTCGAAGCCATCCATCTCGACCAGCAACTGATTGAGGGTCTGTTCGCGCTCATCGTGACCGCCACCCAGGCCTGCGCCGCGGTGACGACCCACGGCGTCGATCTCATCGATGAAGATGATGCACGGCGCGTGCTTCTTCGCCTGCTCGAACATGTCGCGTACGCGCGAAGCGCCGACGCCCACGAACATCTCGACGAAATCAGAACCGGAAATCGTGAAGAAAGGCACCTTCGCTTCGCCCGCGATGGCGCGCGCGAGCAGGGTCTTGCCCGTGCCCGGCAGGCCGACCATCAGCACGCCCTTGGGGATCTTCCCGCCGAGTTTCTGAAACTTGGCCGGGTCCTTGAGGAAATCGACGATCTCGCCCACTTCGTCTTTGGCCTCGTCGATGCCCGCGACGTCGGCAAACGTCACGGTCACCTGATCCTCGCCCAGCAGACGCGCGCGGCTCTTGCCGAAGGACATCGCTCCCCGGCCGCCCGCAGCACCCTGCATCTGGCGCATGAAGTAAATGAATATCGCAACCAGCAGCAGCACCGGGAACGCGGATACGAACAACTGCAGCAGGAAGTTGGGCTTGTCTTCGGGCGCGCCCCAGGTCGTCACGCCCTCCTTGTCTAATAGTCCGATGAGGGGCGTGTTCTCGGTTTCCGGGCTGTAGATGCGGTACTTGGTGCCATCGCGCTTGGTGGCTTCGATGATCGGGCCCTTGATCACCGCCGTATCGATGTTGTCGGCCTTCACCTCCCGCAGAAAGGTCGAGTAGGCCATGTCCTGGACCTCACCCGAACGCGGGCTGAAATTGCTGAAGACCGTGAGCAGCACGACGGCGATCACGACCCATAGCAGGATGTTCTTGGTCAAGTCGTTCAATTCACGGACCTCGGAAACAGCGGACTCAAGTGAACAGTTCGCACGCGTTTGACTGCAGGATTCGGCGGGTGTTCCAGACCCTACACCATCTTCCGGCCCCTCGCCAGCAAGTACACCTCGGCGCTGCGGGGCCGCGAAGCTTCAGGTTTGCGCAGTTTCACAGTCGCAAAGCGGCGACGGATGTCCTGCACCAATTCCTTAAAACCGCTGCCCTGAAACAGCTTCAGAAGCAGATCGCCACCCGGCTTGAGAACCTCGGTTGCAAATTCATCCGCTAGCTCGGCGAGATGCATGGCACGCGGCTGATCGACGGCATCGATGCCGCTGAGGTTGGGGGCCATATCCGACATTACAAGATCCACCTTGCGATCGCCCAAGGCCGCGCGCAGCTGATCGAGGACGGCTTGTTCGCGGAAATCGCCGGTGATCAATGTGACACCCGGAACCGCATCCATCGGGAGAATATCGAGCGCGAATACTTCGCCGCGGCCGCCGAGCGTGCGGGCCGCAAACTGGCTCCAGCCACCCGGCGCCGCCCCCAGATCGACGACCAGCATGGCGGGCCGGATGAGACGCTCTGCGCGCTGAATCTGCTCCAGCTTGAACACCGCCCGCGAGCGCCAGTCCTCCTGCCGGGCCCTCCTGACGTACGGATCTCTTGCATGCTCCTGCAACCAGCGGCTGCTGCTTTTGCTGCGCTTGGGCATGGATCAAGGATCCTTATCTGCCGGCCGCGGGCATTCGAACTCAGGCGTCGGGCAAGAGAATCCGCGGCAGTGTCGCGTCGGGGCGATACAGCACGGCGACGTGCCCGATCCGTTGCACGAGCGTGCTGCCGGTGCGCCGCGTGAGTTCTTCGATGACGTTGTCGCGCTGCTCGTGGTCGTCGCAGCGAATGCGGACTTTCAGCAGTTCGTGATCCGTCAATGCCCGGTCGAGTTCGCTGATGACGGCGTCATTGGGCCCGGCCGTGCCGACGGTCACTATGGGTCGGCGCGGGTGTGCGAGACGCCGCAGGTGCTTCTTTTGTTTCTCATTCATAACGCACGCCGGTGATCTCATAACTGCGTTGACCGGCCGGCACGTCTACCTTGACGACCTCGCCCTTGCTCTTGCCAACCAGCGCGCGCGCAATCGGTGAGCTGATCGAGATCAGCCCGCGACGGATATCGGCTTCGTCCTCGCCCACGATCTTGTACGTGATTCGCGAGTCATCATCCTGATCCTCGAGCTCCACCGTGGCGCCAAACACCACCCGATCGCTGGGCGGCAGGCGCGCCACGTCGATGACCTCGGCATTGGCAAGGCGCGTCTCGATCTCGTTGATGCGACCCTCGATGAAACTCTGTTGCTCGCGTGCCGCGTGATATTCGGCGTTCTCGCTCAGATCACCGTGCGAGCGCGCTTCCGCGATCGCCTTGATGATGCTCGGGCGGTCCTCGCTCTTCAGCCGCTTGAGCTCGGCGCGCAGGCGCTCGGCGCCGCCAAGGGTCACGGGGCTGCGCCTCATGCCATCAGCTCCTTGTGCAGGTCCTGGAGCCGATTGACCTCGACTTCATTCAGATGATCGAGCGCATCGCAGGTGGCGCGCGCCGCCGCAATGGTCGTGTAGTAGGTCACGTGCCTGTGCACGGCCTCACGGCGGATCGAGCGCGACTCGCGGATGGCCTGCTTGCCCTCGGTCGTATTGACGATGAATTGGATCTCGTCGTTCTTGATCATGTCGACGATGTGCGGCCGGCCCTCGCGAACCTTGTTGGCGCGCCGGCAGGCAATGCCGGCCTCGGTCAGTGCCTTGGCCGTACCATCTGTCGCGACGATCTCGAAGCCACGAGTGATCAGCATGCGGGCGAGCTCGATCGCGCCAGGCTTATCCCTGTCGCGCACGCTCAAGAGGCACACGCCCCGCGTCGGCAGCGTAACTCCCGATGCCGCCTGCGCCTTCGCGTACGCTTCACCGAACGTGCGTCCCGTGCCCATCACCTCGCCGGTGGATTTCATTTCGGGCCCGAGTATCGGGTCGGCCTCCGGGAACTTGGTGAAGGGAAATACCGCTTCCTTGACTGAAAAATAGCGCGGTATCCGCTCGGTGACGTGGCCCAGCTCCTTGAGCTTGCGACCCGTCATGACGCGCGCCGCGACCTTCGCCAACGGCACACCCGTCGCTTTCGATACAAACGGCACAGTACGCGAAGCCCGTGGATTCACTTCCAGGATGTACACCACGCCGTTCTGAATCGCGAACTGAATGTTCATCAGGCCGACGACATTCAGCGCCTTGGCGAGCCGGCGGGTCTGGACGCGCAGTTCTTCCTGCAACTCCAGCGTGAGGCCGTTGGGTGGCAGCGAGCAGCCCGAATCGCCCGAATGCACGCCGGCCTGTTCGACGTGTTCCATGATGCCGCCGATCAGGACATCCTCGCCGTCGCAGATTGCATCGACATCGACTTCTATCGCCAGATCCAGGAAGCGATCGAGCAGCACCGGGCTGTCGTTCGACACCTTGACCGCATCGGTCATGTAGGCGCGGAGATCGTCTTCGGTGAACACCACCTCCATCGCTCGCCCACCCAGCACGTACGAGGGTCGCACGACCAGCGGAAAACCGACTTCGCGCGCGAGCACGACGGCCTGATCCTCGGTGCGCGCCGTGGCGTTGGCGGGTTGCTTGAGACCGAGGTTCTTGACCAGTTGCTGGAAGCGCTCGCGATCCTCGGCGATATCGATCGAGTCGGGCGTGGTCCCGATGATCGGCGCGCCGGCGGCCTCGAGCGCCCGTGCGAGCTTGAGCGGGGTCTGCCCACCGTACTGCACGATCACGCCCTCGGGCTTCTCAAGGGCGATGATCTCCATCACGTCCTCGAACGTAAGCGGCTCGAAATACAGCCGGTCCGAGGTGTCGTAGTCGGTCGATACAGTCTCCGGGTTGCAGTTGATCATGATGGTTTCGAAACCGTCGTCGCGCAGCGCCAGGGCCGCGTGCACGCAGCAGTAGTCGAACTCGATGCCCTGCCCGATCCGATTCGGCCCGCCGCCCAGGATGACGATCTTGCGCCGTGCCGTTGGCGCGGCCTCGCACTCCTCTTCGTAGGTCGAATAGAGATAAGCGCTCGACGTGGCGAATTCCGCCGCACAGGTATCGACGCGCTTGTACACCGGATGCACGGCGAACTTCTGTCGTCGCTTGCGGATGACCGACTCGTCGATTTGGAGTAGCGTCGCCAGGCGGCTGTCTGCGAAACCCTTGCGTTTGAGCGCGCGCAGCCGTGCGGCGTCCAGCGAATCCAGACCCCCGCCGCGCACCTTCTTCTCTTCTTCCACCAGATCCTGAACCTGCGCCAGGAACCACGGATCGATGCGTGACAGTTCCGCCACACGCTCGATCGGCCACCCGGCACGGAACGCATCGGCCACGTACAGCAGTCGATTGGCGCCCGGGAATCCAAGTTCGTAGGCCAGCGCGTGCGAACTCTCCTCACTGAGCGGCAGCGAAATCTGCTCGTCGAGACCATTGCTGCCCGTCTCGAGACCACGCAGCGCCTTTTGCAGCGATTCCTGGAACGTTCGTCCGATGGCCATCACCTCGCCCACGGACTTCATCTGCGTCGTCAGCCGTGTATTGGCCCCCGGGAACTTCTCGAAGGTGAAGCGGGGGATCTTGGTCACCACGTAATCGATTGTCGGCTCGAACGACGTCGGCGTTGCGCCACCGGTGATCTCGTTCCGAAGCTCGTCGAGCGTGTAGCCGACAGCGAGCTTCGCGGCCACCTTCGCGATCGGAAAGCCGGTCGCCTTCGAGGCCAGCGCCGAGGAACGCGACACGCGCGGATTCATCTCGATCACGAGCAACCGCCCGTCCTGCGGATTGACCGCAAACTGGACGTTCGACCCACCGGTATCGACGCCGATCTTGCGCAGCACCGCGATCGAGGCGTCGCGCATGCGCTGGTATTCCTTGTCGGTGAGCGTCTGCGCGGGCGCCACCGTGATCGAGTCGCCGGTGTGCACGCCCATCGGATCGAGGTTCTCGATGGAGCACACGATGATGCAGTTATCGTTGTGGTCGCGTACCACTTCCATCTCGAACTCTTTCCAGCCCAGCACCGATTCCTCGAGCAGCACCTCGTTGGTGGGCGACGCGTCGAGGCCGCGCGCCACGATCTCCTCGAACTCCTCGCGGTTGTAGGCGATGCCACCGCCGCTCCCACCGAGCGTGAACGATGGGCGGATGACCGTCGGGTAGCCGATCTCGGCCTGCACCGCCAGTGCCTCCTCCATGCTGTGGGCGATGCGTGCGCGCGGCACCTCGAGACCGATCTCTCGCATGGCATTGCGGAACAGCTCGCGGTCTTCCGCCATGTCTATCGCCTCGCGCGAGGCGGCGATCAATTCGACGTTGTACTTCTCCAGCACGCCCTCGCGCACCAGATCGAGCGCGCAATTGAGAGCCGTCTGACCGCCCATCGTCGGCAGCAGCGCACTCGGAGTTTCCTTCTCGATGATTCGCGCGACCGTTCTCCAATCGAGGGGCTCGATGTAGATCGCATCCGCCATCTCCGGGTCGGTCATGATCGTGGCGGGATTGGAGTTCACCAGGATGACGCGGTAGCCCTCCTCCTTGAGCGCTTTGCAGGCCTGGGCACCGGAATAGTCGAATTCGCACGCCTGCCCGATGATGATCGGACCGGCGCCGATGATCAGGATGCTTTCGAGATCGTCACGTCGAGGCATGAATTCGGTTCGCGCTCTGAGACTTCTGCGCGCGCGACACCTGCTGCAGGCGCTTCACCATCAGATACAGGAAATGTTCGAACAGAGGCCTTAGATCGTGCGGTCCGGGACTGGCCTCGGGATGTCCCTGGAAACTGAACGCCGGCCGGTCGGTCAGCGCGATACCTTGCAAGGAGCCATCGAACAGCGAGCGAAACGTCGGTTTGACCGTGCCGGGCAGCGTCGCCTCGTCGACCGCGAAGCCATGGTTCTGGCTGGTAATGAACACACGGCCGTTGGAGAGTTCCTGCACCGGGTGATTCGCGCCGTGATGACCAAACTTCATCTTGACCGTGCGCGCGCCGCTCGCGAGCCCGAGCAGCTGGTGGCCCAGGCAGATGCCGAACACCGGGATGTCCGTCTCCAGGAACTGCTGAATCGCGCGGATCGCGTAGTCGCAGGGCTCGGGATCGCCGGGGCCGTTGGAGAGGAAGATGCCGTCAGGATTCAGCGCGAGGACCTTGTCCGCGGGTGTCGTCGCCGGCACGACGGTCATGCGACAGCCGTAGTCGGCGAGCAACCTGAGGATGTTGCGCTTGATGCCGTAATCGTAGGCGGCCACGTGCAGGCGCGCGGTCGGGTGTGGCAGGTGATGCTGACTGGTGCGCCACAGGCTGCCTTCGTTCCACTGGTACTGGCGCTTGGTCGTTACGACCTTGGCGAGGTCCATGCCCTTCAGACCTGGAAACTTGCGCGCCGCCCGAACCGCCGCCGTTTCGTCGATCGAATCGCCGGTCATGATGCAGCCGGCCTGCGCGCCCTTGTCTCGCAGGATGCGCGTGAGCTTGCGAGTGTCGATTTCTGCGATCGCGACGATCTTGCCGCGCTGGAGAAATTCCGGCAGCGATTCCGAAGCGCGCCAGCTGCTCGCCAGGAGCGGCAGGTCGCGTACGACCAGACCCGCCGCGTAGATTGCCGAGGATTCGAGGTCTTCCGAATTGGCACCGGTATTGCCGATGTGCGGATGCGTCAAGGTGACGATCTGGCGGCAGTACGACGGGTCAGTGAGAATTTCCTGGTAGCCGGTGATCGCAGTATTGAATACGACTTCGCCGGTGGTATTGCCCTTGGCGCCGATCGAGATACCCCGGAAGACGGTGCCGTCCTCCAGGGCGAGCACAGCCGGAACAATCACTCAGGTGTCCCCTTCGCCTGCGGAATCAAGAATTCGAGGTGCCCATGTGCAAAGCGGGAGGAGCTCTTCATCAGAACTCCATCCCGCTTTGACAGACTACCCTAGTGGCAACGGCCGGAATTTTACGAACTCGACTCACGAGTGTCCACGCCAGGAATGGCGGTGAATGCCGCGATGGCGGGCCGTCCACCTACACGGAAGTACTTCATCTATATCCCGTAAGATACTGATATTACGCAACAACATCCTGGATTCCGTAAAGACCGGGCGGCTGCCGGGTGAGCCATCGCGCGGCCCGAAGAGCACCGCGGGCAAAGATGCGCCTATCGGTGGCCCGATGCGTCAGGCTCAGGCTCTCTCCCGGCCCCCCAAAGAGGACGGTGTGTTCCCCGACATCGTCGCCCGCGCGCACCACCGCAAAGCCAATCGTTCCCCGCTCGCGCACGCCGACGTTTCCCTCGCGGCTTACGATCGCCGACTTGGACAACTCGACGCCACGCGCAGCGGCAATGGTCTCGCCCAGTCGCAAGGCAGTGCCCGAGGGCGCATCTGCCTTGTCGCGATGATGCAGATCGACGATCTCGACATCGAATTCCGCGCTCAAGGCGCGCGCGGCCAGCGCCGCGAGCTTGTCGAGCACTGCGACACCAAGGCTCATGTTCGGTGCCACGAGCACCGGCAAACGCGCCGCACTCGCCAGCAGCTGGGCCCGCGTGTCGTCGCTCAGGCCGGTCGTGCCGATGACAAGCGCACATCGATGCCGCTCGCATGCGCGCAGGTTTTCGGAAACCGCCGTCGCGAGAGTGAAATCGATGGCGACCTGTGCACTCTTGAGCGCCACGTCGCGATCCGAGCTGACTCGGAGTCCGAGCGCCGCCGCCCCGATCAGTTCGCCAACGTCGCGTCCCACCGCGGCATTGCCCGGCGAGGTTAACGCACCCGTGAGGTTCAGGTCGGCAATTTCTGGCAGCACGCGCAACATTGCGTGGCCCATGCGACCTGTCACTCCGAAGATGGCCAGATTCGTCACACCGAGCGCCTGATATTCTCGAAGAACTGCTTTACGCCCTTGAGCCACGTCTGTTCGCGCGGATTATGCTGCTTACGGTCGCGCCCGAGCGACTCCTCGAGCTTGCGCACAAGGTCTTTCTGTTCAGCCGAGAGGTTTACCGGAGTTTCAACGACGACGCGACAGAAAAGATCGCCGGTCGACCCGCCGCGCACCGGGCGCACGCCCTTTTCGCGCAGGCGAAACACGCGCCCCGACTGAGTTTCCGAAGGAATTTTGAGAGTGACGTGGCCATCGAGAGTCGGGACTTCGAGCTCGCCGCCCAGCACCGCCGTGGCGAAGCTGACCGGGACTTCGCACGACAGGTGACTGCCGTCGCGCTCGAAGATCGGATGCTCACGGACCTGAATCTCGACGTAGAGATCGCCCGTGGGCCCACCGTTGCGCCCCGCCTCACCCTCGCCGGCCAGGCGAATGCGATCGCCATTGTCGACGCCCGGTGGAATCTTGACCGAGATCGACTTGGACCGTCGCACGCGGCCCTGGCCGTGGCAGATGTCACAGGGCTTCTGGATGATCTTGCCGCGACCTTTGCACCTCGGGCAGGTCTGCTGAACGCTGAAGAAGCCCTGGCTCATGCGAACCTGCCCGTGGCCGCCACAGGATTCGCAGGTGGCGGGGGTCGATCCCTTCGCGGCGCCGCTGCCGCTACACGTTTCGCATTCACCGAGCGTCTGGAAGTCGATCTCAATGCTGTCGCCAAACACGGCCTGATCGAGATTCAGCGCGAGGCCGTAGCGCAGGTCGGCACCGCGGAAGACCTGCGTGCGCCCGCGGCGACTGCCACCAAAGATGTCGCCGAACACGTCGCCCAGGATGTCGCCAAAGGCATCCGCGGCGCTGAATCCGGCACCGCCGCGCATGGCATCGATACCCGCATGACCGAACTGATCGTAGGCGGCGCGACGCTGGGCATCGGTCAGGACTTCGTAGGCTTCCTTGACCTCTTTGAAGCTTTCTTCGGCTTCCTTGTCGTCGGGATTGCGGTCGGGGTGATACTTCATCGCCAGCCGCCGATACGTCTTCTTGATCTCGGCTTCG
>Ga0184627_10001268_pt1 | contig 10212 bp, 7 predicted proteins | sample PLM3_127_b1_FD_133150 | JGI IMG/M metagenome (GOLD analysis project Ga0184627, IMG submission 133150) | Groundwater sediment microbial communities from an aquifer in East River, Colorado, USA - PLM3_127_b1 | ecosystem: Environmental > Terrestrial > Soil > Riparian zone | place: USA: East River...
ATGGCCGTTGCCGGGCGCGATGCGCTCGCGGTCCAGATGCTTCTCGACGGCGGCGCGGATCCCGAGCTCCGCACGCGGATCGACGAGTGCGAAACGCCGCTCGAGATGGCCGAGGCGGCCGGACTGGCGGACATCACGGCGATGCTCGCGCGGAAAGGGCAGCCGCTTCGCCAGCGCCTGCGATCGGGTCTCACGCTGCTCGCGGACATCTCGGGCGCCGGTGAGCCGGTGCGCCGCCAGCACCGTTACCGAATCCGCCTTCGTCTGTGGCTCAACAAGGAACAAGCCGTTCGCTGGCAGGCTGCATGGGGTCCCGCGGGCGTCGCGAGGCTCGACGACAACGGCGAGACGCTGGTCACCGAAGTCCGGATCGACCGACGCTCGCTCGTCAGCGGCATGTTCTACGGCGTGGAGGGCATGCGCGTCGGCGGGACTCGCCGGCTGGAAATCGGGCCGCACCTGGCCTACGGCGATCGCGGAGTTCCGGGCGTGATTCCGGCTGGTGCCGTGCTCACCGCCGAAATCACGATCCTCGAGGCGTGCGCCTCGACTCCCACGCCTCGGTCACACTAACGCGCCTTTCACCAGGGTGTAGTAGCTAACCGTCGGTCACAGAGCTGCGGAGGAAACGAGTTCACACGGAGGCACGAAGAAACGGAGATGCCACGCCGGTGATCGCGCTTCGCGCGGCATGGATCGAGCGACGCCCGATCACAAGCCGTTTCGGATCGCGCGGCTTGTGATCGGGGCATCGCTCGATCCATGAACCGGCCGAAAGACCGGAATCACCGGCGTGGCAGCCGTTCCGTGCGTCTCCGCTACTTCGTTCCTCCGTGTAATTCCCCTTCTTCCGTCCTGCTGAACACGAAACGCCTACCGGCCTGGCGTCGGCGGCACGGCGCCGCGTCCGGCCGGTGCGACGGGTGGCGCGGCACCACCGGCGGGGCCGCCGCCTCCACCACCTCGGCCTGTGCGGGCCGCCTGACCTGGAAATGTCTCTGGATACTCAGAGTTCCTGTTGGAGTACACGGTCTGGTACCGAACCCCCATGCCCTCCCTGTCGACGTATCCCATCGACTGCTGGAACAATCCAGGCGGCGGATAGTCGGCCGGCACCGTCCCCTCGAGGATATACAGCCGGTTCTGGTGCATCGAGATGAAGACAAAAGTGCGAGAGCGATCGGCGTTGTTGGTGAGCTGGAGCTCGTGGCCTTCGACGAGATCCTGCCACGCCCACGCCAGGTGCGTCACCTTGGCATTTCTCTCAAGGAACGCGTACGTGGCCCACAGAAGGGCGCCCCCGATCTCTTCTCTCCAGTAGCCGCGCCCGGCGTTGGCCAGCCCGCACGCCCGCTCATCGTTGAACTCCGTGGGGCACGTCTTCTTCGCCTTCTCGTCGAGCAGCTTCGGCGCGTCGCGGTAGTCCACGACCATGATCGAGTACCGCTCAGGGCCGCGCACCACGCGATAGACGCGCGCTGGCAGGTCCAGGCCGTACTCGGATTTGAAGGTTGTCGCCGTGATCGTTGGCGGACCCGGAAAATCCACCCTGAAGCCGTCGTCCCTGTTGATGTACTCGGCCCAGTCCTGGCCAGATGCGGACGCAGACAGCGACAAAACCAACGCGAAGACCAATGTTGAGACGCGCATGTTCCGTCCTCCCAGCGGCACCATACTGCCAGAAACCAGGTTCGCGTGCCAGCTTGCGAGCCAGCGCGACTTCACCGGCGACTGTTGACGCAACACAACTTCTATTAACCAGAAGGTGACCACTCATTGTCTATCGGTGTCATCCACGTCGCGAAGATGCGCGATGCTCGCGCTGAGGGCCAGCGTCGAAGCCCAGCAGACGGTGGGCAGTCGTTGACTGGCATTCGCTCCTTGCGCTCCCGCCGCCGTGTTCGGTTGGATTGATTGGGACAGGGGCCTTCGCGGACCTTCATCCGCTTCAGCAGCCGCGATATCGACCACTTCCGCACTGTGTTGATGTGGAAGGCCCACGGCCGTCTGGACTTTCAGGAGCGCGGGGAACTGCTCACCACCGCTGGCTCCGCGCGAGGGAGACTGAGCTTCGCGCGCACTCCGCCTTGGGGTGACGCTTCAAGATTGATCGACCCACCATAGAGTTCGGCAAGGTCGCTCACGATAGCAAGGCCAAGGCCTGAGCCCGGCGCGGCTTCGTCGGCTCGTACGCCCCTCTGGAGAACCGCTTCACGCAAGTTCGGCAGGATGCCGTCTCCGTCATCGTCCACGATGATCGTAACGCGGTCAGGCGCCTCCGAAGGTCCGCCTCGCCGTACATCGGTGGCCACGATACTCACAACGACTGTTGTGCGCGCCCATTTGCAGGCGTTGTCCATGAGGTTGCCCAGCATCTCGTCGAGATCCTCTCGCTGAGCGCGAACGGTCACGTCCTCGGCCACCTGCACGTCGATCGCGATGCTGCGCTCGGCGTGCACGCGGAGCAACGCCCGCGCGAGGCCGTCGGCCGAGTGCCTCACGCTCGACCGCGCACCGGACGTCGCTCCAGACGCCACGGCGCGGGCGTGCGCGAGGTGGTAGTCCACCTGTCGTCGCATGCGCTCGACTTGCTGGTCGATTGCGGCCGCAATCTCGTGCTGGTCCGCGCCGCGGGCGCGCTCAGCCTCCTGGGCAAGGATGGCAAGCGGCGTCTTCAAACCGTGGGCGAGATCGCCGGACTTGGCGATAGCGCGCTTAATCGCCTTCTCGCGATGATCAAGCAGAGCGTTCAGGTCGTCCACGAGCGGCTGGACCTCGGCCGGATAGGCGCCGTCCATCCGCCGCTCGCGACCGGCTCGCAGCCCGTTCAGACGGTTGCGCAGGGCGTCCACTGATGCCAGGCCGCCTCTCGCCACAACGAGTCCTGCGACCATGCAGAACACGGCCGTGAGGATGACGACGGGACTCTGCACGAACCGGTGCACGTACATGGCGACATGGAGCCGCGACTGCTGCTCCATGAGAAGGGTAAAGGGAACCGCACTGACAAACAGCAGGCCCACCGTCCAGAGGAGGCTTGAGACGAGCAGCCGGCCGCGCAGCGATCGCAACCTCACGATCCGATCCGATAACCAAGGCCACGCGCGGTCTCGATGATGCCGGCGCCGAGCTTGCGACGCAGCCGGGCGACGAACACTTCCACCGTGTTCGAGTCGCGGTCGGCATCCTGCGCGTAGATATGTTCGGTCAGCTCGCTCTGCGGTACCACCCGATCGCGGTTGTGCATCAGGTAGGACAGGACACGGAACTCGTGGCTGGTCAGCCTGACTGGCTGGCCGTGGCGGGTGACGCGCGCCAGGCGCGGGTCGAGCATCACGGCCCCGCAGGTAAGCGCCGGTCTTGGCTGGCCGTTGGCACGGCGAATCAGGCCGCGCAACCTGGCCAGCACCTCCTCCATCTGAAACGGCTTCGTCACATAATCGTCCGCGCCGTCGTCGATGCCTTTGACCCGCTCGTGCCAGCTGCCGCGGGCTGTCAGCACTAGCACCGGGACCATCAGCGCGGCGTCACGCCAGCCGCGGAGGAGCGTCAGGCCGTCCACTTGGGGGAGGCCGAGGTCCAGGATGATGGCGTCGTAGGTTTCGGTGCGGACGAGAAAGTCGGCCTGCTCGCCGTCGGCGGCGCTGTCCACTGCGTATCCGGCCTCGCCAACGGCATGTGCTAGTCGATCAAGGTGAGCCCATGGGTTTTTCGGAGCCACATGGCCACGAGGCGATCCTCACGATCCGTCGCGGTATCATGGGTTCGCTCAATGCCAGAATCCGTGTGCATAGCCTTCCTGGGCTGCGGCTTCATCACGCGCGTACACAGCCGGACGCTCGCCGGCGAGTCGGAGAATAGCACCCGACGACGGATGTCCCTTTCGTTGAGTCAGGTGCCAAGAGTGGAAGCAGCGCTTCGCGTATTGCGCGAGAGATGGAGCAACGACTTCTTGTGGCTCAGCAGGTTGCAGCCCGTCAGCTCGCGTGGCATCGCTCTTGCGCGAACGACGTCCCAAAGCCAATGAGGCGGACATGACGCGCCGTGCGTTCTCTTGTGCGATCGCCGTCGCCGCGACGAGCCTGCTCTTTCTCTCGAACGACGCAGGGGCACAGGTCATTCACACCCCGCACGACCATGTGCCACACTTCGCCGCGAACCCGACGATCCGGAGCGCAGCCAACGGTGCGTGGTCGTCCCCATCCACGTGGAGCCCTGCCAGGCTACCCGCGCCCACCGACATCGTCAGCGTCGCCCACACCGTCGCGTACGACAGCACGACCGGCGACGCGGACGTCATCGGCATCGAGGCTGGCGGCGTCCTGCGATTTTCGATCAGCCAGACCACTCGACTTCGCGTGGCCACTCTCCTTGTCCTGCCGAACGGCACGCTCGAGGTGGGGGACGCGTCAGGCCCTGTCCTCGCCTCTGTGACGGCTGAAATCATCATCAAGGACAAGGCGCTGAACACGTCGACCGATCCGGATCAGTACGGCACGGGACTGCTGTCCATCGACGGCAGGGTGACGCTACACGGGGCCGTGAAGACCCCCACGTTCGTTCGGACCGCCAGTGAGCCTCGGGCCGGCAACACGACCATCGTGCTGGGGCAGTCCGTGACCGGCTGGCGCATCGGCGATCGCATCGTTCTGCCGGATACCCGTCAGGTGCCTGCGGAGCACTGGTTCAATCCTGATTACGCTCTGCAAGTGGAAGAGCGAACGATTCAAAGCATCAGCGCCGACGGGAGAGCGATCACGGTCTCCCCTCCGCTCAGCTTCGATCATCGAGGTGCGAGAGATGCGGACGGCACTCCCACCGTGCTGAGCGGTCCCATTGCGCTCCTGCCGCACGTGGGAAACCTGACGCGCAACGTAGTGATCCGCTCGGAGAACCCGTCAGGCACCAGGGGCCACACGTTGTACACCCATCGGTCCAACGTGTCCATCTCCTACGCCCAGTTTCAGGATCTTGGCCGCACGCGCGCCGCGCCGCTCAGTGCCAGCACCAACCACATCGGGCGGTATCCCCTTCACATCCACCAACTGTGGGGTCCGACGAATCCTGCGAACACCGGATATCAGTACGTGGTCCTGGGCAATGCCGTCAACGACAGCCTCAAATGGCCGATCGCCGTGCATGGAAGTCACTATGGACTCATCAAGCAGAACGTCGTGTTTGGCGGCTTGCAGCTGACGGGTGCCGGGATTGCCGTGGAGGACGGCACTGAGACGGATAACGCCTTCGAGGAGAACTTCGTGGTGAACATTCGCGGCAGCATCAATCCGCGAGAGAGCGGGCCCAGTACGGCCGACGGCACCACACCAGGGTCTGCCGCGGAGTGCTTCTGGGCCGCTGGCTTCAACAACCGCTTCATCAACAATGTCGCGGCAAGCTGCCGCAACCCGGTACAACAGATCGTGTCTGGTCCCGGATGGAAGTTTATCGTGCCAGCGGCACCGTATACCGCGCCTAACCCCCGGTTCCGCGGCGCGGACATGACCGACACGAGCCAGACGCTGGCCGTCACGCCTCAGCACCAGCCCATCCTCGAGTTCCGCGGGAATGAAGTCTATGGCCTGGCCGCCGACGGGCTCACGGCCTGGGAGCTCGGCACCGACGGGTACGGCATCATTCCTCCCGGGATGGGGAGAGTCTCATCAAGGACTTCCGCGTGTGGCATACGTACGAGGGAGCCATCTACAACTACCCCGCTCATCGGATGACGTTGGACGGCCTCGTCTACCGCATCGATCCCGCTGCCACGTTGTACTGGCCGGCGGCCTTTCAGTGTGGCGACTATCGGAACATCGACATCACGATCCGAGGCGGAAGCATCCACGCCGGAAGTGTGTTCGGCGGCTGCACCGACCCTCTCGGCTTCTATCGAATCGACAGCGTCGATGCCGTGACCTGGGAGCATGCCTTCTCCTTCGAGACTCCGGCGACGCCTGGTACCGGCGCCGACCGTCCGTCATCGGGGGTGACGATGTTCCTGCGAAACAACGTCGTGCGCGCGTGGCCCGGCCGATCGTTGCAGACGATCGAGATGAACCACACTATGTCGAGGGGCAACAGCCAACCGGATGACAAGTACGAGATCTTCGTCTACGACTACCAGGGACACGTGGGCAACGACTTCCGGGTCTATTTCCACCAGCAAGCGACCCAGAACCTCTATGGTGGCCTCGCGCCGTGCACCAACACGACGACGCGACCGGAGATCGACGGCATCACGTGCCCGATGCCGGGCGTCCCACCTCCAGATACACCGTCACCGCCAACATCCCTGCGGACCGTCCCCTGATGCGGCCACGAGCGTCGGCACGAAACGTCCGCCCTTGACTTCACGGTCGCTTCCCCGTGGCGCTGGCAAGTGCCTTTTCATTTTTTGATCTAGATCACGTGAGCCACGGGTTTTTCGGAGCCACATGGCCACGAGGCGATCCTGACGATCCGTCGCGGTATCATGGGTTCGCTCAATGCCAGAACCCGTGCGCATAGCCTTTCTCGGCTGCGGCTTCATCACGCGCGTACACAGCCGGACGCTGCGGTCGCTCGCCGGCGAGGTGGTCTGCAGCTATGCGAGCCGCGACAAGGGCAAGGCGGAGGCGTACTGCCGGGAGTACCGCGGCGCGGCCAGCTATGCCGGGTACACGGCCGCGATCGAGGATCCCCGCGTGGACGCCGTGGTCGTGGCCGTCCCGCCCCGCTTTCATCTGGACCTGACATTGGACGCGCTGGAGGCCGGCAAGCACGTGCTCGTCGAGAAGCCCGCGTATCCACGGATGGCGGATTACCGCACCGCCCTGGAGGCGCGGCACCGGGCCGGCCGCGTCGTGCTCGTCGGCGAGAACGATCACTACAAACCGCTGGCGCGGTGCCTTCGCCGGCTGCTCGGCGAGGATGTCATCGGCGAGATGGTCTTCGCGCATTTCACGACCATTGCGAAGAAGCTCAAGACCGCCGCCGACTGGCGCAATGACGAAGACGTGGCCGGCGGTGACGCGTTCTTCGAGGAGGGGATTCACTGGCTGCACCTCGCGGGCAGCCTGGGGCCGGCGATCACGATGGTCCACGGGTATCGGCCGTCCGTCTCGCGGGACGGTCCCGACACACGCGTCAAGAGCATGATGGTCGCCTTCCGCTACGACAACCAGGCGGTCGGCTCGCTCTATTACTCCCGCGAGGTCCCGTCGCTGTTGCGTGGCCTCAGGCTCTCGACGCTGTACGGCAGAAAGGGCATCATCACGTTCGAGTCGAATGGCCTCTTCGTGGTCGTCAGAGGACAGGGACTGCCGAAGGTGATCGTCCCGGGCTTCCGCGACATCCGCGGGTACCGGGCCATGTACCGGGATTTCCTGCGCGCCATCCTTACGAGCCGCGTGCCCGAGATGAGCCTCGAGCGCGCGATGGACGACCAGCGGCTCATGGATCAGATTTACGCCTCGTCTCCGCAGAACGGAGCGCTGGCGGTGCGTCAGTAGCCGGGCGGCCGGCCTCCTGCTGGATGCGGAACGAACGCTTCGACATCATCATCATCGGCACCGGCGCCGGCGGCGGGACGATCGCCCACGCGTTGGCCGCCTCGTCTGCCCGCGTCCTCGTCCTCGAGCGCGGTGGTTTCGTGCCTCAGGAAGAGGAGAACTGGAACCCGGAGGCGGTGTGGAAACACCTGCGCTACCGCGTCACCGAGCGATGGCTCGACCGACGCGGCCGGGAGTTTCAGCCGTACACCCACTATTGCGTCGGGGGCAACACCAAGTTCTGGGGCAGCGTCCTGTATCGCCTGCGGCGCGAAGACTTCCAGGCGGTCGAGCACGCCGACGGTGTCTCGCCGGCGTGGCCGATCGACTACGAGACACTCGAGCCGTACTACGAGCGGGCCGAGTGCCTCTACTACGTGCGCGGACAGCACGGTGTCGACCCGACGGAGCCACCGCGGCGGCCGTATTCGTACGACGCCGTCGCCCACGCGCCCGCCATGGCCGCGATCGTCGAGCAGCTCAAGGGCCTGGGGCTGCATCCGTCGCCGCTGCCGCTCGGCGTGCTGCGGCCGGGCGAGCAGGGCGGCTGCCTGCTCTGCAACACGTGCAACTCGTTTCCGTGCAAGGTCGACGCGAAGAGCGACGCGGACGTCTGCTGTATCCGCCACACGCTGCAGCGGCCAACCGTCAGCCTCTGGACCGGCGCGTTCGCGCGACGGCTGCTCACCGATCCCTCGGGCCGGAAAGTCGAGGCGGTTGAAGTCGAGCGGAACGGCGAGACGTGTCTCGTCGAGGCGCCCCTCATCATCGTGTCCTGCGGCGCCGTGAACTCGGCGGCGTTGCTGCTGCGGTCCGCCAACGAGAAGCATCCCGCTGGTCTCGCGAACTCGTCGGGGCTCGTCGGGCGCCGCTACATGGCGCACCTGGCGACCATGATGCAGGGCTTCCATCCGTTCCGGCGGAATGACACGGTGTTTCAGAAGACGGTCGGCGTCAACGACTTCTACCTCCACGGCCCGGATGGCGGGTACCCGCTGGGACAGATTCAGTCGCAGGGGCGGACCCACGGCGTCATGGCACAAACGGTCGCTCCGTGGATTCCGCTCTGGGCGTACAACGCGTGGGTGTCGCGAGGGGTCGACTGGCTGGTGATGTCGGAGGATCTCCCCAGGGACGACAATCGCGTGATGGTGGAGCCCGACGGCCGCATCCGACTGCACTATCGGCCGAACAACCTCGTCGCGCACCAGCGGCTCGTCAACGAAACCAGGCGGATCCTCCGCGTCCTCGGCTTCTGGGTCGTGGTGGCGCACTCCCACCGGGAGCGCAACACGACCCATCAGTGCGGCACGCTCTGCTTCGGCACCGATCCGCGATCGTCGGTCCTGGACGCCTACTGCCGCTCGCATGACATCGACAACCTGTTTGTCGTCGACGCGTCGTTCTTCCCGTCATCGGCGGCGGTCAATCCCGGCCTCACCATCGCGGCGCAGGCACTCAGAGTTGCCGACCATATCAAGGACACGCACCTTCGTACGTAGGCCGGGTGCCGCGGAGCGGACCCGGCAGAACATGACGGAGCCAGCCACGTGAGAGCGCGATCCTTCAGCCACTGCGGCATCACGGTGTCCAGCTTCAACAAGGCGGTGCAGTTCTACTGGGACGTCTTCGGCTGCCCGCTGGTTGGCGTGGCCGACACACCGCCCGATCGGGTCCGCACGTTCTTCGGGATCGACCCGCCCACGCCGCAAGCGGCTTCGGCGAGGCAGGCACCGTCTTCGCCGCACGCGGCTTCCGCGGGGCAGGCGCCGGCGCCGCGCTGCAAGATCGGCTGGATCCGGGTCCCGGGCGGAGCGGTCCTCGAGATCTTCGAGTTCCAGCCGCAGCTCCCGCCTGGCGTCATCCCATGGAACCGGGTCGGGCTGACGCACATCTCGTTCAACGTGAGGAATACGCAGAAGTGGTACGACTACCTGCGCAGCAAGGGCGTGGAATGCGTGAGCACCCCGGAGCGATCGCCGCGAGGGCACATGTTCTTCTTCGCGCGCGATTTCGACGGCAATCTCATCGAGATGATGGATCTGGGATACATGCACCACGTGCTGCAATGGCTGGGGCCGCTTGGAGGCTGGCTCTTCAGGCGGGGGATGTACAAGCAGTACTACGAATGACCTGGGATCGGGGATCGGGACTCGGGGCTCGGGACTTGGGACTTGGGACTTGGGACTCGGGACTCGGGGCTCGGGACTCGGGGCTCGGGACTCGGGGGGCAGGGCATTCTGCAAATATTGCACGTCATCCTATCCATCCGAGCAGCAAGAACTGCGTACCCAAGCAACATGTTTCCGAAAATCCGCCAGAAATTCGTCAGCACGGTTTTTGCGCTCCCTTGTCACCATGGCCATCAAGTCTTACCGCGATCTGGATGCGTGGCAGATCTCGATGTCGTTCGTTGAGCAGATCTACGAATTGACCAGGATGTTTCCGCGCGACGAGCTCTACGGCCTCACATCACAGCTGCGACGAGCCGCGGTCGGTATTCCATCCAACGTGAGTGAGGGCCATCAGCAAGGTACGCGAGCGTATCGACGTTACGTGATAGTCGCTCTCGGCTGCCAAGCCGAATGCGAAACTCAACTCGAACTGGCGCGCCGGCTCAAACTCGCGCCCTCGGAAAGCATTGCACCGGTGCTGGAAACAGCTGCTCGTGTCGGCCAGATTCTGC
>Ga0184627_10001269_pt1 | contig 10205 bp, 12 predicted proteins | sample PLM3_127_b1_FD_133150 | JGI IMG/M metagenome (GOLD analysis project Ga0184627, IMG submission 133150) | Groundwater sediment microbial communities from an aquifer in East River, Colorado, USA - PLM3_127_b1 | ecosystem: Environmental > Terrestrial > Soil > Riparian zone | place: USA: East River...
CAGACGGTCACCGGCACCGACGACCGGCGGATCCGGCCCGACGTCGTCGTCCGGCTCCCTGGCGGCAAGCACGTCGTCGTCGACGCAAAAGTGCCGCTCGATGCGTACCTGAAGGCGCTGGAAGCGCCCGACGAACCGACGCGCGCGGCGCTGCTCCTCGATCATGCGCGCCAGGTCCGATCGCACATCACGCAGCTCGCCGCCAAGAGCTATTTCACGCACATTCCGCAGACACCTGAGTTTGTCGTGATGTTTCTGCCGGGCGAGATGTTCTTCAGCGCCGCGCTCGAGCAGGACCCGGGGCTCATCGAGTTCGGCGTCGAGCAGCGCGTCATTCCCGCGAGCCCGACGACGCTGATCGCGCTGTTGAGGGCGGTGTCGTACGGCTGGCAGCAGGAGGCCATGGGCGAGAACGCGCGAAAGATCAGCGAGCTCGGCCGAAGCCTCTACGACGCCGTCCGGGTCCTCGGCGGCCACTTCGACACCCTCGGAACGCGGCTCAAATCCAGTCTCGAGGCCTACAACCAGGCCGTCGGATCGCTGGAGGGCAATGTGCTGGTCAAGGCCCGCCGCTTCAAAGAGCTGCACGCGGCAAATGGTGGAGAAGACATCAGGCCGCTCGAGGCGATCGATCGCGTGCCCAGGATGCTGCAGACGCGCGAATTGACCGATGGGCTGCCATTCGCGGACGGCGCGCTCGAGTCTGGTGAAGTCGAAGAGGCAGAGCCCGTCTGAGAGGCTCCCAATCAATCCGTTCCAGCCCGATCTCCTGAAAGGTAAAGCCGCCCTCGTGACGGGAGGCGGCACCGGCATTTGTCGCGGCATCGCGCTGGCGCTCGCGTCCGCGGGCTGCAATGTGGCAATCTCAAGCCGCAAGCAGGAGCATCTCGAGCCGGCCGCCGCCGAAATCGAGCGGGCCGGCGTGCGAGCGCTGGCCATCGCCGGCGACGTGCGCGACCCGGCTGCTGTGGAAGTGGTGGTCACGCAGACGGCGCAGACGTTCGGTGGCCTCGACATCGTCGTCAACGGCGCGGCTGGCAATTTCTTTTGCCTGGCCGAGAATCTTTCGCCAAACGGGTTCGGCGCCGTCGTGGACATCGACCTCAAGGGCACCTTCAACGTTTCGCGAGCTGCCTTCCCGCATCTCAAATTGCGAAACGGCGTGATTCTGAATATCAGCGCGACGCTGCAGCTTCTCGGCACTGTCGGCCAGTCGCACGCGTCGGCCGCAAAGGCGGGGGTGGACGCGTTGACGCGCGCGCTCGCCGTGGAGTGGGGACCGGCCGGCGTTCGGGTGAACGCGGTCGCGCCTGGCCCGGTCGAGGGCACGGAGGGCGTCCGCCGTCTCGTCACGCCGGAATCGATGAAGATGATCGACGACGACTGTCCGCTCGGCCGGCTGGCCACGATCGACGACATTGCGAACGCGGCCCTGTTCCTGTGTTCCGACGCGGCGTCCTTCGTCACCGGCGTCGTCCTCGTCGTCGACGGCGGCCTGTGGCTCCGCTCTGCGCGGGCACTGGCCGGCGAATGATCGAACCACACTTCGTTCGGCATTCCCGGGCGCGGCGGTACCTGATCCGCGTGCGGCTCGATGGAACGGTCCGGGTGACCATTCCGCGCTGGGGTTCCAAGCGCGAGGCGAAAGCCTTTGCCGAACGTGAGCGCCCATGGATCGACAGGCAGCTGGCGCGTGTCGTCGCCGAGGCGCCCCGATCCACCGAGGTGATGCCGGTCGAGCAAGCCCGCGAGCTGCGTGTGCGGGCGAGGCGCGAGCTCCCGGCGCGGTTGCTGGAGTTGGCGGCGGGTCACGGCGTCACGGTCTCGCGCGTCACCATCAGGAATCAGCGCTGGCGCTGGGGATCCTGTTCACCGAGCGGCCACATCTGCCTGAACTGGCGGCTCCTGCAAATGCCGGGCTGGGTCCGCGACTACGTGCTCATCCACGAGCTGATGCACCTGAAGCGGATGGACCACTCGCCGACATTCTGGAAGCTGGTGGCCGAGGCCTGTCCAGAGCATGAAGCAGCGCGGCAACACCTGCGGCAGCAGCGCTGTTAGCTGCCTGGCTTAAAGACCCGCCGGATGTCCATCCCGAACGACGGGTCGTTGCGTGTGCCGTTGATCTTGAGAGGGATCACGGTCTGCCCGTTCTTGCGGAAGAGCGGGTCGACCACCTTCAGCAGCACCGACTTCCAACCGGTCGTCGCCTCCGACACTTTGGCGTCCATGAACAGGTTGCCCATAAACGCCAGCGTCTCGCGCTGCAGGCCGTACTGACCCTTCAGCTCCACTACCGCTCCCGGGATGTCGAACGTCAGCCGCTCCATCGTAAGGACGCCGTTGCCGAGCGCGAAATGCCCGCTGAAATCCGACGCGACTTTTGGCGCCGGCTGCCTGTCGCCGGTCTTGCCCAGCGCGCGCACGCTCATCTCGTTTATTTTTCGCTGCACATCGGCGTCCGTGAACCGGCCACCTCCGATCGCGAAGTGCCCGTCGAGTCGTAGTTTGTCGACGACGTCCCGGTCGCCGGGCGGGAGGTCGAACTTCGTCCCGAGGCGTAGGGCGCCGGACATCGGCGGCTTCGGCGTCTTGACCGCGAGCATCATCACGTCCTCGATCCTCGCCTGGTCCATGGTGATGTCGAGCGCGACGCGCCGCCCCTTCACGCCTTTGACGTCGTAGACGCCGCCTCTCGCGACAAGTGCCGTGTTCAGAAACGACGCGTCTATCTGTTCGAGCGTCGTGTCGCCGTTTGTGCCGTCCACGATCGCGCGGTATTTCGTTCGAAGCGGCACTTTGTGGCCGCTGATGTTCACCATGAAGTCCGGCGTATCCGTCTCGCCCTGCACGTCGATCGTCTCGAGTCTTCCTTGGTACGTGCCCTTCGCGGACAGGATGCCCGAGATGCCCTTGAACACGCTAAGGTCTGCGTTCTTGAACGTGAACTCGCCGTTCACCGGCGTATGCCCTGGGTCGTCGCGGTGCCACGGGCCGAACGATCCCTCCGTGGCGATCTGTCCGGGTGGAACCCCGTTCGTCAGCAACGCCTCGAACGGCATGGTCGTATTCGCGCTCACCGAGTGTACGCGCAGCTTGTGGAGGTACCAGGTCTTCGGTGTCTTCTCCGGGTTTCGCGGGATGATGATCACCGCCGCTTCTGGCGCCTCGACGACATCGATGACAACTTGCCGGCCGGCGGCCACATGACCGGCGTTGCTGCCGGCGAGCGGAAGGCTCTTCGCGTCCTTTTTCGCGTCCTTCTCTGGATCATCCTCGTGATGGTTGCTGGGGGGGACCTGAATCTGGAGCCCGTCGAGTCGGACGTGCGCGACGTGTCGGCGCCATAAACCCAACAGATCGGCATCAACCGTGAATGTCGTCGCTGAGATCAAGGGCGGTACGTCGCGACGACCCTTGTGGTGAATCGCGAGGCCGGTCCCAACAGCGTGTAGGCGGGGGAAGACATGAAGCGTCAGCTCGCCGAGCTCGACCTCGGAGTCCAGCCGGTCGGCGAGTGTCGCGATGAGCCTCGCGCGCAGTTTTTCTGAGGAAAACGGGATGCGCAGGGCGAGCGATACGAGCGCTGCGACCAGCAGCCCCGCGACCCCTGCGATGGCAATCCAACGTGTGCGTCTTCGGGTCATGGTCGTGGTGGCTCCAGCATGGAGCATGCCGTCGCCCGCGCCACTCCGGTCACCACCTCATCCGGAGCCTCCTCACCACAGTCGAAGAAGTGACCAGCGTCGTCGCGATCGAGTAGGCGGTATCGCTCGTGGCGCTTCAGATCGGGTGCCGGGTCGCCGTGTCACGCCAGTCGGCAGACCGGATGCCTGCAGTCGCAGCGCAACTCGATCTGATCTTTCATCTTCTTGCAGTGCTCGCTGCAGTACTTGCCGTACTCGCCCCCTTTGGTCACCGTGCAGTTACAGGACGGATGCGCGCACTTGTTCGCGTCTGCCACCTGAGACCTCCTTCGGCGAAAGTGACGCTTCGAGGTTACAAAGCGCGAGCTCGGTCGAACGATTGGACAGACAGCGGCGGCGCGGCACTGGACACGCGCGCCGGGGCGTGGACCGCGTCCGCCGCCCGGCGCTTTCAAGAGGTCGACGTTTCCGAACGGAAGGGCGACTCGTTACGTGGTGGCTGCTTTGCGCATTTCCTGCATTTGCTCTTGCGCCTGCTGAAGGCCCCCTTCGGGCGCGTCCCAGGTGATCTCGCCGTTCTTGTTCGTATCGACGCCGTTGGTCATTGCCCCGATCGCCGTGTTGACCTGTTGCATCGCGGCTACCGCCTCGGCGGCGCTCGTCGCGGCGCGCGCTTTTTGTGCGAGCGCGATCACCTCGTCCGCCCGTTTGGCCGCGTTATTGGCCGCTCCCGCGACTTGCGTGGCCTTTGCCGCCACGACGAATCCAGAGCCCGGGCTCTTCCCCGCCAGTTGAGCGTGCTGAGCGACACCGGTCGCCGCTCTCTTGACGCCGAAGCCCTGGCCGGGCCCCGTGGTCTCCACCGTGGGGTCGAGCGCATGAAGCACATGCCCGGCGTGCAGCTTGATGGCGTCGAGATTATCGGGATTCTTGAGTGCCAGCCCGGCGTGCGTCATGGCGATTTTCGCCTCGGCCAGGGCTGTCGGGAGCAGCCCCTGCTGATTAGGCGCGGCCTGGAAACTGTCCAAGACGTGGCCGATGTGGGTGAGGACCGGGTTGTCCTGACCCTGCGCGATCCCGCTGTTCAAGAGGCTTCCCCTCAGGAGAATCGCCCCGAGCGTCACGAATGCAATCGTTCGCATATCGCTCCTTCCACAGGGATAGAGGTTCGAGCCGGATCTTAATTGCTTGCGTGGCGGGGCACAAGTCGTTGGCGGGCCGGAGCTGTTGACCGGCCGAGGATTGTCTTTCCAGCTCGATCCAAGCAGCAAGCCAAGCACGGTCACAACCGCGCGACGAATGTTCACTCCTCCGATTTCCGCGCTGACGTGTGCGTCACGACACGGGGGAGCCGTCGGCTACTGATCCGCCGCGACGTACTCGGCCATCGTGGTCATCAGCTTCGGGATGGCGTTGCCGATCACAATCGATTCGTAGAAGCCGCCGGTATTGCGCGCGAGGTTTTGGGCGATTTGGGTCGTGACGCCCCTGTTCACGCTGCCGACCACGACCGCATGGGCGCGGCCGCCTCTCGCAACGAAGTCGTCCACGAACCTGTTGTAAACGTTGATCCGCGCGGGGGTCACCGTCCCGCTGCCGCCGCTGTCGCTCGTCAGGATCACGATGACCGAGCGCCACTCGGCAGCGTTCTTCAGCAATCGCTGGTCGGCCTCGAGCAAGCTGTCGAGCAAGGAATTTCCTCCGCCATCGGAGGAGAAGCTCGACGCCGCGGCGCGCAGCTTGAGCCGATCGGTGGTCGGCTGCACCCGGACTCTCATCTGGCTGCCGGTACTGATGACCGCAATTTCCGGCTCACCTGGCAGCGTATCCAGAAACGCGGCGAGGCCGGCGCGGAAATCCGTGATCATCGGCGTGATCGTCGAGCTCGAGTCGACCACGAGGATGATCCGCATCTGGCCGCCCGGCCGCATTTGAGCGACAACGGCGGGTCCGACCAACACGAGCAGAGCGACCAGAACACGAACGGTCATGGGCCCTCCGGGGCGGTTCTATTTTGCGGGTGCCTGGGCGACATACCGGCTCAACACGAGGTTGTCCAGCAGCAGATTCCTCGTCCAGATGAACTGCGCGTTCCCGAAGAGCTTCGCATATTTGACATAACCCGGCGCGCCGGTCACCTCTTCGGCCTTATACAACGTCGCCGGAGGCCACGCGGAATCGTCGAAGCGTGGCGCCATCCAGTTGGCGGGGACCTGGAAATGCAGCGCCTTGCACGTTTTCGGATCGGCCAGACCGCAGGGGGCCTTGTTGCCGCCGGCCCGCTTCTCGACGGGACAGGCGGTCGAATCGCGGCCGCCGGCGGTCTTGACGCAACTCGGGTCGCCGAGCGGCGCAATGTAGAACGTCTCCGTCTTCCATGCGGGGCCGGTCATGGTGCCGTCGCTGAAGCGGGCGATGAAGCCGCCGTCGCCGACGTTGTACTGGTCGTACTCCATGCCCACTCCCGGATGCGTCTCCCAATCCACCGCCTTGACGGCGTACGTGATCGGATACTTCGCTCTGAAACGCACGGCGGTCGAATTGAACGGCGTCATGCCCATGGCGTCACGAGCGACGAACGTGCCGTTCACGTACAGCTCGTAATAGTTGTCCGCGAAGATGTAACCGGTGATGTCAACGCCGTCGGCATCAATCACGACCGTCCGAAGCTGCGAGAGATAGTTGGGGTTGTCGCCGGGACCCGTGCAGTCGTTGTAGATGTCGACCGCAGGGAGGCCTTCATGCACCGCCGAGGGCACGGGCCATTTGCTTCGATCAGGCGCGACAGCGGTCCCGCATATCTGCTGGTTGAAGTTGACGGTCAGTCCGGAGGTGCATCTGGTCACGATGCCGCAGTTTGTGCCAGGAACCTCGCCGGTCGTCACCGTCCCCTGCGAAGGCCGCTGGGCAGTCGAAACGGCTCCAGCCAGCAGGAGCGCGAGCACTGATGCAAAGAGTCGTATGCTCATGAGGCCCAACCTCTACTGCACTGGTTGAAATGACCCGAGGAGCTGTTCGAACTTCTGCTGATTCGCTGCGATCGTTTTCGCGGGTCCGGTGAACTTTACGAACACGTTGCCGCGCGGACCTTCCACGATGGCCCCGAGCAGCCGGTAACCGGGCACGCCTCGCGACGAGCCGGCCATCGGGCCGCTCATGCCGCTGTACTCACCAGCGGTGTCGATGGTCGTGACGTTCAAGCCATGGAGGGTCCGCTTTGCAATCTGCGCGGCCGCCGGTTTGCCACCCGGCCCCTGAAACTGCCCCTTCCAGCGTTCGAGATTGGCGTCGATGCTGCCGCCCTGGCCCGAGCCAAAGTAGAAGACCGCGCACTCCGCGCCGGCTTTATCTCCAGCCGCGGGCGCCACGGCGTAGGTGGCGGCACGCATGGGCAGCGCGCCCTCGTTCTTCCAGCCCTCAGGGGTCGTCCACTGCAGGCCGCCGGCGGATTCGGCGAGGATCATGACCGAGCACAGGCCGATCCACAACAGCACGAGTATTCTGCGCATCAGGGGAGTATAGCTCTCGTGTCTCACGGCAGCACGTCGCCACGGCGGATCTTTTCGACCTTCGCCTCCCGCTCGGATGAGAGCCGCTCGCGGTCGCGACGGTACTGCTCCTCGATCGTGGCGCGTTCGGCGGGATCGAGCGTCTTGCGGAGTCGCGCGTGGTGCAGCACCTCCTGCTCCGCAATTTTCGCCTCGTAGAAGTTTCGAGTCTCGCCGATCGCCGCTTTCTGAGCCTCGGTCACCGGCCGCCGCTCGATGCCCGCGTCCTCGTCGCCCTTTTGAAGACGCGCCATGGCAAGCTCGAACGCCGACTTCAGCGGTTTTTCGTCAGCCATAGCAGCGCCTTTACAGCCGATAGAGTCCGCGGGCGGTTGAGCGGATGGTGCCGTCGGCGTTCGCTATCGTGAAATCGAGGGTACGCCCATCAGCCAGGCGAAGCGTCAGCTCCGGCCGGCGGACGTGAAGCTCCACCACGTCGAGGGGTCCAAGCGGCGAAACGTGGCCTTCAACCTCGAGCGCGGTGGCGACGGGCTCAGCGTCAGCCTCGGAGAACTGCTGATACACCGAGAGATGGTAATGAACACGTCCGAGGGGTCTGGAGCCCTCGAAGATGTCGCCGTCATCTGACGGCTGCTCAATCAGACGCTGCATGATTTCAGATCCACGTCAGAGCCATCGCAGCTCATGTACGATACCATTTCGCCACGATGACCACTCTTCTTCTCATCGCGCTGCTGATTCTGGCTCCGACCACGGTGTTCGCGCAAACGGCGTCGCCGGCGTCCGGGCTTCAGCCTACCTCGGGCGCCAATCCCCCGACCGACCGGTTTCAGGATTTCTCGACCGGGCGGTGCTTTCGCCGGGACCGTACGTGCTGGCGCTGGGCGGCGGGATTATCGACGAGATAGCGAGTATGCCGGAAGAGTGGACGGGTTCGAGCGGATTCGCCAAACGCAACCTTGCCCGGGTGGGCTCCGGGTTTGCGTCCGACGCGATCGGCCACAGCGTCGCGGCGGTGCTCGGGCATCGTGTGGCGTACGAACCGTGCAGTTGCGCCGGCGGATGGCCAAGGACGAAGCATGCGTTCGGCCGCGGGTTCGTGACGCGCCACGACGACGGACATATGGTGGCGCACGCGTCGCTGTTCATCGGCAAGTTTGGCGCGGCCGGGCTGGCAAACGCGTGGTATCCGCAGAGCTACACCGGCAGCGACGTGGTCCGCGAGGGATTCGTGGGAATTGGGGTGAATGCTTTGCTGAATATCGCCCGCGAGTTCGCGCCAGAGCTTCTGCGGCTCGTCCCGTTTCGGTAAATCGATCCGTCGTTGAAATAGCTTCGGACTTCAGGCTTCGGGCTCCGGCCGTCCGGCGTCGCCCGAAGCCTGAAGCCTCGCCTCGATCATGCGCGACCTCCCGCGGCTGTGTTATACGATGCCGGCCATGCGTCTCCTCAATCGCACCGCCATCACCGTCGTCGCCGCACAGCCGTATATCGATTGGACGAGAACCCGCGATACCGCCTTCAGGACGTCCTCATCCGTCGAGGCGGCCGCGCGCCACACCGCCAGCCTGTCCGTCGCGCGCACGAGAAGCTACGGCTCCGCGTTTCTACTTCCCGAATTCGCCCTCGAGGAAGATCTGCAGGAGTGGCTCGAGGAGAACTACGCCTGGATCTTCGAATTTCAGCTCGCCGCGTGGACAGATGACGAATCGACTTGGCCGGCGGAGCGGGACCTGAAGATGTTTCGCGGATGGTTCCGCATCGATATCCACAGCGCTGTCGTCGATGTGGCCGACGACGACATTGAAGGGGAAGAACTGTAACGAGCGTCGTATACGCTTCGAGTTCACGTGATCAACTCGGGCTAAACCTGAAGAACAGGAACGTCGGCTCCGTGAAGAGCTCAGATTAGAATAGAGAAGCGATGCTGACGCCTTCACGGTTGTGGAAACAGATGACGCTCGAGCAGCGGCTGCGGGCGGCCCGGGCATTCTGGCAGGACGAGCAGGCGTCCGACGATCAGGTGCAGGCGGTGCTGTTGATTGCGCAGCAGAAGAAATTCAGGCCCAAGAGCGTCGTCTCGCTGAATGACGAGCGCAAGGCGCGGCACTTCGCCGGCCTTGCGTCACTGCCCGACGGTCTCGCCGCGCGCGCGCTCATCCTCTATCACCTCGCCGAACAACGGCCGATGATGAGTGCCTTTCTTGACGCGCTCGGCATCGCGCACGAGAACGGTCTGATCCAGGACGATCTCGCGGCGCCCGATCTCGTGAAACTCGGCCCGGCGGTGACGCAGATCGCGCAACAATACCCGCCCGAAAGCGTCTGGCTGTACCTCAATACGCTGCTCTCTCAGGATTCCAATACGTGGGGGGCGCTCGAACCGCTGTTGGAAGAGCGGGACGCGCCCCGAACTTCACGTCTGAAGTCTGAAGTCTGAAGTCTCAAACGCACGTGGGGCTGAAGTGAGGCTTGAGAGTTGAGACATGCGGAAGCCGGTTGTCCTGATCACAGGGGCGGGGGGCGAAATCGGGCACGCACTCGTGACGCGGCTGGCCGCGACCGAATCGGCGATCATCACGCTCGACGTGAACCCGCTCGATCGGACCCTCGCCTCTCTGGCGAAGCGCCAGTTCACAGGCTCGATCACCGACACCAGCCTGCTCGAGCGGATCCTCGCCGAGTTCGAGGTGGACTGCGTATTCCACCTCGCCGCGCTCCTGTCCACGCGCGCCGAGTTCACGCCGATTGCGGCGCACCACGTCAACGTCGAAGGCACGCTCAACCTGCTCGAGTTCGCGCAGAAGCAGGGCGAGTCCCACGGACGGACGGTATGTTTCCTCTATCCTTCGTCCATCGCGACCTATGGCCTGCCGAACCGCGAAACCAAGGCCGGCGCCGGCCGCGTTCGCGAAGATCAGTACGTCCATCCGACGACGATGTATGGGTGCACGAAACAGTACTGCGAGGAGCTCGGGCGGTATTACAAGCATTACTACAAACGGCTCTCGGTGAACGTGACGCCTCACGTCGATTTCCGGAGCGTCCG
>Ga0184627_10001270_pt1 | contig 10204 bp, 9 predicted proteins | sample PLM3_127_b1_FD_133150 | JGI IMG/M metagenome (GOLD analysis project Ga0184627, IMG submission 133150) | Groundwater sediment microbial communities from an aquifer in East River, Colorado, USA - PLM3_127_b1 | ecosystem: Environmental > Terrestrial > Soil > Riparian zone | place: USA: East River...
CCGCAGTGGGAGCAGCAAGTCCCAAACGGCGATGTGATCGGGCACGGTCGGCGCGCCGATGGCGCCGAGATAGATCGCGTCGAATGTCGCAAGCCGCTCGAACCCGTCGGCATCCATCATCCGCCCGCAGCTCGTGTAGTAGTCGCAGCCCCACGGTAACGGCGTGAACGTGAACGAGACGTTCGAACGCCGCGCCGCGGCCTCAATTGCCGCGATGCCTGCCGGAATGACTTCCTGACCGATCCCGTCACCGGGAATGACTGCGATGCTGTGCGCGTGTGTGTTGGTCATGTGATGGCATTCCGCATTGTGTGAGCCGACGGGGTCACTCCGCCGGCTGCCGCGCAGAGTAGCATGACGCCCCAGAGCCGCGGCAGAAGGGTGCCGGCTCAGTCGTCTTCATCAGCGGATGCGGCCATCAGCTCCGCTTCGAACGAGTCCAGCTCGTGTTCCAGCATCGCGTAGGTATGCCGATCCTCGGGGAATCGGCCCGCGCGCACGTCGCTGACGTACGCTTCCAGGGCGGCGAACATGGCCGCACCAATGTCGGCATACTGCTTCACGAACCTGGGCATCTGCCCATTCGAGAGTCCCATCAGGTCGTGCCAGACGAGCACTTGACCGTCGCACGCGGCGCCGGCGCCGATGCCGATCGTCGGGATACCGATCGCCTTGGTGATGAATGCGGCGACCGGTGGCGGGATCGCCTCCAGCACGATGGCGAAACAGCCGGCTCGCTCGAGCGCGCGCGCCGCGTCGACAAGGCGGCGCGCCTTGACGGCGGTACGGCCTTGCGGCTTGTACCCGCCCAGCAACTTCACCGACTGCGGAGTCAACCCGATGTGGCCGATGACCGGAATCGCGGCATCGACGATCGCTTCGGCGCGTCTGAGCATCGGCCCCGCGCCTTCCAGCTTCACCGCGTCGGCCCCTCCACTCTTCAGAAAGCGGACGGCGTTGTGAACGGCGACCTCGTCCGACGGCTGAAACGAGCCGAACGGCATGTCGGCGACGATAAGCGGCCGCTTGGCGCCGCGCGCGACGGCGCGGGTCAGCATGAGCATTTCGTCCACGGTGACCGGCAGCGTCGAGTCGTGCCCGAGCATGGTCATGGCGGCGGAATCGCCGACGAGCGCGACGTCGATGCCGGCGGCATCGGCGAGCCGGGCGCTCGGCGCGTCATACACCGTCACCATCGTGATTCGCTCGCCGCGGCGCTTCATCGCGCCGAGATCGGGGACGGAAATCTTGCCGCCCACGGCCCTGTCAGGTCCGGTGGGCGGCGGCTGGTTGCTCATTGCCAGGCTCCTTCAGTGACTGACCGCGTTCCCCGATCCCGGGGGACGCGCTTGTGATGTCGAGCACGACGTTGTCGATCAAGCGGGTCCTGCCGATTCGGGCGGCCACGGCTAATGTCGGGCGTCCGTTGAGATCGGCCACCGCCACGTAATCGGTCTCGAGGCCGGTCAGCAGAGCGCGGGCGGCGGCGACCGGATCTCGGCCTTCGCGAGACGCCGCCAGGCCGGCCGCGAGCGCGTGCGGGATCGCCAGCGCCCGTGTTCTCTCCTCCGGCGACAAGCGGACGTTCCGCGACGAGAGCGCCAGCCCGTCGCTGTCGCGAACGGTCGGAATAATCTGAATCTGCAGCTCGAGATTCAAGTCGCGAACCAGCTGCGTGACGACCGCCACCTGTTGCGCGTCCTTCTGTCCAAAGCATGCCACGTCCGGCCGAACGATCGTGAACAGCTTCAGGCAGACCGTGGCGACGCCTCGGAAGTGGCCCGGACGAAGGTCGCCTTCGAGCCCGCGTGCCGGGCCTCCGACCTCGATCCATGTGGCGTAGTCGGCAGGGTATATTTCGGCGACATCGGGGACGAAGAGCAGGTCGATGCCCTCCTCGGCGGCGATACGCACGTCGCGAGCTTCGTCGCGGGGATAGGCGGCCAGATCGGCCGGATCGCCGAACTGGGCCGGGTTCACGAACGAGCTGACCACGACGAGGTCCGACGATCGGCGCGCGGCACGAAACAGCGCGATGTGGCCGTCGTGAAACGCGCCCATGGTGGGCACCAATCCGATACGCGACGTGCGGCGAAGCCGGGCAAGCGTTCGCCTGATCTCGGACGCGGTGCGCACGGTGTTCACGGCGCGGTCACCTCCGCGAGCGCTCGATACATCCGCTCGAATTCCGGCGCGGTGTCGTGAATCGCCGCCACATGGGCGTCGATGGTCGCCCAGTCTCCACGCGCGATCGGTCCCGTCAGATCGAAGCCGTTATCGATCGTCCGGCGCATGAGCGGGACGAGCGCTTCAGGCGGTGCGCCGGCGGATTCGAGCAGCCTGCTGGCGGACCGATACAGCGTGACCAGGTAGTTGGACGCGATGGCGGCCCCCGCGTGATACAGGATCCGGGCCTCGTCGCGGATCTCGAAGGGCTGCACGCCCAGACGCTCGGCCAGCCAGAAGCCGCGCGCGCGGCCGGCGGCCGTGTCGGCCGTCACCGCGGCCCAGGCGCCATCGAGCTGATCGCCCGACCCCGAGCGGTTGAACGTCTGAAGCGGATGGAGCCCGAAACGGAGAACGTGCGGCGCGAGCACGGCGAGCGGCGTCGCGCCGCTGATGTGCGCGACCCAGGGTCCGGGCTCGATGGTGCCCGCCACCTCGCGGATCGCCGAGTCGGGGACACACAGCAACACGAGGTCCGGATCGCCGTCGCGCCATTCGAGGCCCCGTTCGCGCAGGCGCGCGCTCAAGGCCGAGCCCGCGCGCCCGTGTCCGATGATCCTGATGCTCTTGAACATCTGTTCGGACTCTTCCATAAAGATTCTAAGTCCGGCTCAAGCCGGACACTACGTAAGCCGCAGCTATCAGCGGTCAGCTGTCAGCTCTCAGCTGAGAGCAGCTGACGGCTGAGAGCCGAAAGCTGAGCGCCTCGGGGTCCAAAGTGTCCGCCTTGAGGCCCGGACCTTCATCGTAAGGCTGACGGGTCGCGCGCAAAAATGCAAGAATGCCCGAATGCGGAAGATACCTGCACTGAATTTGGCGCTGATTGTTGCCGGGGTTCTGGCCGGCGCGTGCTCGGGCCCTGAATCGCGGCCCGCCGGGGACGCCAGGCCCGGCCCGACGCCCGCCGTCCAGCGGATCCCGATGGGCGAGCTGCCGCAGGTCGACGTCGATGCGGTGCTCGCACATACGAAGGTGCTGTCGTCGGACCAGTTTGAAGGGCGCGCTCCCGGCGGCAAAGGCGAGGAGCTCACGGTCGGTTATCTCGTCAACCAGTTCAAGACGATCGGTCTGAAACCCGGCAATCCCGACGGCACGTACATTCAGAAGGTGCCGCTCGTGGGGATCACGGCTTCGCCCGCGCCGCTCGTGTTCAGGAAAGGCTCGCAGCAGGTCACGCTCAAATGGAAGGACGACCTGGTCGCGGGGACGAAGCGCGTCGTGGATACGGTCGCCCTGGCCGACTCCGAGCTCGTCTTCGTCGGCTACGGCGTCGTCGCGCCCGAGTACGACTGGGACGACTTCAAAGGACTGGACGTCAAGGGCAAGACGCTCGTGATGCTGGTCAACGATCCGCCGGTGCCCGATCGTTCGAATCCTTCGGAGCTCGATCCGAAAACGTTTGGCGGTCGCGCCATGACCTACTATGGGCGCTGGACGTACAAGTTCGAGATCGCGTCCGAGAAGGGAGCCGCAGGCGTCTTCATCATTCATGAAACGGGGCCAGCGGGCTATCCGTTCGAGGTGGTCCAGGGGAGCTGGACCGGCGAACAGTTCGACCTCGTGGCCCCGGACAAGAACATGAGCCGCGTGCCCATTCAGGGATGGGTCAGCCTCGAGCAGGGCACGAACCTGTTGAAGATGAGCGGCCAGGATTTCCAGACGCTGAAGCGGCGGGCGGCATCGCGCGATTTCAAGCCGGTCCCGCTCGGGGTCACGGCGTCGATGACACTCAAGAACACGCTGCGAACGATCAACTCGCAGAACGTGGTCGCACGGGTTGAGGGGCGCGATCCGAAACTGAAGGCCGAGTACGTCGTCTACACGGCACACTGGGATCACCTCGGGGTAGGTGAACCGGTGAACGGCGATCGGATCTACAACGGGGCGGTCGACAATGCCGTCGGCGTCGCCGGCATCCTCGAGATCGCGCGCGCGTATACGACGCTTCAGACCCCACCGAAGCGGTCCGTGCTGTTCATGGCCGTCACGGCCGAGGAGCAGGGACTACTGGGGTCGGCGTACTACACGGTGAGCCCCCTCTATCCGCTCGCGAAGACGGCGGCGATCATCAATATCGACACGCTGAACGTCCACGGCCGCACCAGGGATCTGACGCTCGTCGGGTACGGCGCCTCCGAGCTCGACGACTATGCGCGCGACGCGACGGGCGAACAAGGTCGCATCCTGCGACCCGACCCTGAGCCGGAAAAGGGCTTCTACTACCGCTCCGATCACTTCAACTTCGCGAAGCAGGGTGTGCCGGCGCTCGACCCGGATGAGGGTGTGGAATTTGTGGGCAAACCGTCTGACTACGGCCGACAGGTGCGGGCGCAGTACAACGAGCACGACTACCACAAGCCGTCGGACACCGTGAAGCCCGACTGGGATCTCGGCGGTGCGCGGGAGGATCTGATGGTGTTCTTCGCGGTAGGGTACCGTGTGGCGGAGGCCGCCAGGCTTCCGGAATGGGCCGCCGGGAACGAGTTCAAAGCGAAACGCGACGCGATGCTCACGACCGTGCCATGACCGGCGATGAGATGGTCGCGCTCTCGAAGAAGCACACGCTCTTCGAGTGGTCGGCCCAGTCGAAAGTCGATCCCATTCCGGTCGCGCGGGCCAGAGGGATCTATTTCTGGACGCCCGAAGGCAAGCGGTTCATCGACTTCAACAGCCAGTTGATGTGTGTGAACATCGGCCACGGCGACGCGCGGGTGGTTCGAGCGATTCAGGAGCAGGCGGCTACGCTGGTCTACGCCGGAGCTTCGATGGCGACCGAGCCGCGCGCCCGGCTCGGCGCGAAGCTTGCCGAAATCACCCCCGGCGACATCGACGTGTTTTTCTTTACGAACGGCGGCGCCGAGGCGAACGAGAACGCGCTCAAGATTGCTCGCCGGGCCACGGGACGCCACAAGATTCTGGCCAGGTACCGCTCGTTCCACGGCGCGACGGCCGGAAGCGCCACGCTCACGGGCGATCCGCGCCGCTGGACAGTCGAGCCGGGGCTGCCTGGCGTCGTGCACGTCCTCGACCCATATCACGGTATCGAACGCGGCTGGGATACGGCCGAGCAGGCGCTCTCCACGCTCGAGGAGATCATTCAACTCGAAGGCCCCCAGACCATTGCGGCCTTCATTCTCGAAACGGTGACCGGCACAAACGGGGTCTTGGTGCCCCCGGACGGATACCTGCAGGGCGTGCGCGAGCTGTGCACCCGATACGGCATCCTGTTGATCTGCGACGAAGTGATGTGCGGGTTCGGTCGCACCGGCGAGTGGTTTGCCGTCAATCACTGGAAAGTCGTGCCAGACATCCTGACGATGGCCAAGGGGCTGACGAGCGCGTACGTGCCCCTCGGCGCGGTCGGCATGCGCAGGAGCATCGCTGAACATTTCAGGGATAACGTGTTCCCTGGCGGGCTCACCTACAACAGCCATCCGCTCGCGTGCGCCGCGGCGCTCGCCACCATTCAGGTGTACGAGGACGACAAGTTGGTCGACAATGCCAGGCGGATGGGAATCGTGATGAAGGAGGTGACGGCGGACCTTCAGAGGCGACATCCGTCCATCGGGGCCGCCCGTTCGATCGGGTTGTTTGGCGTCCTGGAGCTCGTTCGCGATCGCGCCAAGCGTCAGCCGCTGGCGCCCTTCAACGGGACATCGGACGCAATGACGGCGCTGGCGAGGTTCTTCCGCGAGGAGGGACTGTATACGTTCGTGCGCTGGAACACGTTCTTCACGAACCCGCCTCTTTGCGTGACCGAGCCTGAGTTGCGTGAGGCGTTCAGCATCATCGATCGCGGCCTGGAGCTCACCGACCGGGCGGTCGTCTGATCTGGTCATCTAATCATCTGGTCATCTGGTCATTGATTGATTCAATGACCGATGACCAGATAACCAAAGAACCAGATCAGACGTACGTATTGCGGACTCGACGCGACACGGTCAAATACGCGAGCCAGCCGCCATAATAGGCGAGCGTAGCTCCGATGTAGAGCGGCGTGTCGCCGGGCATCCGGTTGTTGGGGAAGTACGGCGTCGTGTAGACGAAAACCGCGGTTGCTGCCGACAGCGCCAGCGAGGCTTTGGCCATCGTCACCGCACCGTGGTGCCGGCCGGCAAGCGCGAGACCGGCAGCGATCCCCAATGCCGCCACCGCGAAGCGGAGGAGCAGAATCAACGCCAGCGGCGTGCCGCGGATCGACAGCGCAGTGATTGCAGCGGGCGCGGTGACAGCGACGTTGATCGGTTCCCCGAACAGCAGCAGACGGCTGAGCAGCAGCAACCAGCCTCCCACGCCTCCCGGGCGTCCGTTGACGCGTTCCATGCCTGGGGCTAGGATGCCACTGAAAGCCGCGCGATTTCACGCGCCCCAGACTTCCACCGGGGGCCCGCTTGCCCGATGATTTCATGACCGTGTAGCCACGGAGGAGACGGAGTGAACGGGATCACACTCAGCAACGAAGAGACGGAGTATCACCCTTCTGGCCAAATATGATCTCCGTTGCTTCGTTTCTCCGCGTTAAACCGTTTCCTCCGTCAGCTCCGTTCGCGACGCCGCGGCGAAATCTGCGGTAGTCCACACGATTGCACCTGTTTCTCGTTCATCATGGCGACGCTGTCGGGCCGGATGTCGATCCGCGGCGCCCGCTCTCGTCGACGGGCCGCGAGGCCGTGGAGCGAGCGGCGGAGAACGCCGCGGGACGCGGCGCGCGGCCTACGGTCGTCTGGCACAGCGGCAAGCTCCGCGCACGTCAGACGGCGGAAGCGTTCTGGCGCGCTTGCAACGCGCTCGCTGAATTTTCGGCGACGCGCGACCTGCAGCCGGACGACCCGCCGGCATGGCTGCGCGATCGGCTGCGCGGGGAACCTCGGGACATTCTGATTGCCGGACACTTTCCCCACCTGCCCAGGCTCCTGGCCCTGCTGTTGACCGGATCTGATGAGGGTCCCGTTTCCTTCCCACTTCATGGCGTCGTCGCTCTGGAAACGACCGATGATGGGGAGACTTGGCAGGAACAGTGGCGTATTCTGACGTAGGGATCGGGGGTCAGGAGCCTTGTGGAAAGTCTGAAATCTGAAACCTGAAGTCCAGACTTGAGACTTGAGACTTTCCGCGTATCGGTGATCGTTACCGAATCACAATCCCGATTGATGCGCGCCAGAAGTCGAGCGATCCAAGATCGAAGCCGAAGTCGACGGGGCCCAGATCGTCGGGATTGGTTCCCTTGGTGAGATTTCTGAAGTACCGCAGATCGCCGCGCACGCCGAAATGGTCGCTGAAAAAGCCCATCACCCCACCGCCGAGATTGAATCCCACCGTATTGCTGGCGTTGTCTCTCCCGGTCGGCGTGTCGATCTGAGTGCGAATCAAACCGGCGCCGCCGGTCACATAAGGCCGCAGCCCCCCTCCCGTCGTGCCGCCAACTGGGATGCCGATAATCAGGTTGCCCATCACGGTCAGCGCGGAATTGTCGACAGGCTCGTCGAAAAAGTTCGGCGAAAAACCGAAGTCGACCTCGCCGCCGATGAGGCCTGCACGCATGCCGCCGGCGGTCCAGCCAAAGGCGTGGCGGCCTTCGGCCGGCTCGTTACCCCGGATGACAGCGGCCCAGGGCGAAAAAAGCGCATCGGCCGACGACGCTACCGGCGCCCAAATCCAGAACACCATGGCCAGCAGAACGCGGATTGTGATCGCCCGTTGCATAAGTTCACGGAGCTGCAAGAGATGTGCCTTGGCCCATCCGAGATCGAACAGAAGAGCTTCCGGTCCCTTGGGAGGCGTCGTGGTGCTCGCCGAACGAAAACGTGTGCCGGCTGTCGAGCCAGTCGGGCGCGCGTACAGCCGCTCGGCGCATGGCCGCGGTAATCATCGCCGGCCGCGAAGGTTGAACTACTTGTGGGCCTGAATGTATTCGAGCGCGAACTTCTTGAGAGGCGCACTCGTCAGGCCGAGCGCTTCCGCCTCGGTCATGGCCTTCGCGACGTCCCAGCGATCGATCTGGACCCGTTTGATCAGCCACATCGCCGACGCCCGATTGGCGGAACCGCAGTGGATGAACGCTGGTTCATTACCCGGCTGCCGTATCGCAGCAAGAAAGCGATCGACGACGGCCGGATCCGGCGCCGCGGCGTTGAAGGGGACATGGATGTAAGTAAGGCCGACAGCTTTCGCCGCCGCTTCCGCCGCGGGGACGTTCGCATCGGGTTCGCTGGCCTGCCGCAGGTTGATCACTGACACGAAGCCCATCTTCTTGATGTCGGGCATCGCTTCGGGGCCGGTCGCGCCAGCGCATGCGACCGTCGTTTCCAGCCGGGAGAAGTTCGTCACCCCGGCCAGGGTCGGCTTCGTAATCTGTTGTGCCTGGAGCGTGGCCACGGCGCCGAGAAGGACGAAGGATGCGAACATGACAGTCGATTTCATAGCGGAACCTCCAATGACGAACGCTCCATCATAGTGCGAAACGCCCTGAAGAAGGCAGGAAGGGGCAGGAAGGGCGGGAGAGGCTGGAGGGGCAGGAGCGGTAGGGCGCCGGCTCCTGCCCCTCCGGGTTTACTTTTCGATCGTCACCGTGACGGGCGAGAGCATTCGGGCCGTCACTTCAGTGCCTGCCGGGAATTCGGCCGCTCTGCGATCGCCCGCGACGACCGCAGCCGTGCCAGCGCCGGCACCAGTGGTGGCGCCGATGGCCGCGCCCTTGGCGCCGCCGAGAATCGCACCGAGGATCGCGCCGGCGACCGCACCGCCCCCAACTTTTGCGGTGCTGCTGTTGCCGGGTGCGTCCCCATCGCGATAGATGGTTTCGGTCGTGATCGGCAAGCGCGTGCCGTCGGCCAGCACCAGCGTGTGGAACCGGATGCCGAGCCGCGCGCGCTCTTTGAACTTGCCGCCGCGCTCGACGAGCATCACCGAACCCAGCGCTTTCGATCCGGCGGGAATCGCCGCCTGGCCGCTCACGAGCACGTCGCGCACCACGTGGGCTTCGACCCGATCTTCAACGCGCGCGCGCTCACTGCTGAGCGCCGATTCAATCTGCAGCCCCATCACGGAATCGGCCGAGACGACCAGTTCCTCGAACATCTTCTGGGGCGGCTCCGGGGCCCGCACTGGCTCGGCCGCGGCGCGCGCTTCAACGGGCGCCGGCGGCGGTGTGTCGGCCGATGATGGCGATGCCTGAGGAGCGGACGACGCTCCCTGCGTGGCACTGCTGGGCCAGGTCCGTTCCAGGGAGGGCGCCTGACGATCGCGCGCGGGCGCTGTCGGAGTGGACTGCTCGCGCGCGGTTGGACGCACCGTCGCCGCGCTTCGCGTCGATGCCGGCGCCGCGGTTCGCGTTCTCGCTACCTGCGCGACGGGAGCGGGCGCCGCGGGCGCGGGTTGCGCGCTTGGGGCCGGGTCGCCGACCGTCGCTTCGGTTTCCTGAACGGGTTGTCCGGCGGGCGACAGCCGCTGGGACGCCGTGGCCACCGGCGGGCCGATCGGCTCCGCGCTCTGGCGCGTCGCCAGATATCCACCTCCAGCGGCGGCAGCGAGGCACGCAAGGGCGAGGGCGGCGAATGCAGCTCGGTTCGAAAACATAACGGGTTTATCTCCTTGACCGGAAGCACCTTACGCAAGCCTCGTGCCTGCGATGTGCCTTGGACTTCAGGCGTAATACATTGACATGATGAAGCTTATAAGATCGGCCGAGCTGAGGGGGTGTCCCCCCGAAATGAATGTGTCCTAAAATCCGGCCCATAGGCAAGGTGATCGCCAGCACCGCCCTCCCCGGTTGGCAGGACAAAGGGTTTCACCACAACGACCGTCCCGAGGCAGGTGCGGCGCCGCGGTAAGATTCGTTTTCGTGGCTGCCCCGAGCGACGTCGTGGTCATCGGCGCGGGCATCGTCGGCTGTGCGATCGCGTTCGAGCTGGCCCGCCGCGGTGCCTCGGTCCAGGTCGTTGACCCTCGCCCTGCTGGCATGGGTGCCACGCAGGCGTCG
>Ga0184627_10001271_pt1 | contig 10198 bp, 5 predicted proteins | sample PLM3_127_b1_FD_133150 | JGI IMG/M metagenome (GOLD analysis project Ga0184627, IMG submission 133150) | Groundwater sediment microbial communities from an aquifer in East River, Colorado, USA - PLM3_127_b1 | ecosystem: Environmental > Terrestrial > Soil > Riparian zone | place: USA: East River...
AGTGCATGACCTGCTCACCGAGTTTCCCGCATGGAAAGGCGTGAAGATCGTTGTCGCGCTGTCTCAAGGAACGCCATGGCTTTTGGTTGTGCGCGCCGACCTCGAATGCAAACGGGGCGACATTCGTGCCGTGAAGGGGCTCAGGCTCACGGCTGCCGAGGGACCGGACCTGGCGCTGAAACAGATGCTCAACGGCGCCGGGATCGATTCCTCCAAGGATTTGCAAATTGTCGATCTGGCGGGCGCGAAGGCGCGCGACGTTTCCTTCGGCGTATTTGCCGCGCGCGCCCTCGAAGCGGGCGAGATCGACGGCTTTTGGGCCAACGCCATGGGCGCGGAAACCGCGCTGAGCCGCGGCGCCGGAAAGATTCTCATCGACGTGCGCCGCGGCGACGATCCGGCCGAGGTGCGCCGCTTTACCTTCGCCGGAATGCTGACGACAGACGCTTTCATCGAACGGGAGCCGGAAACGATTGCCGCCGCCGTGCGCGCCATCGTGAAGGCGCAAAAGGCGTTGCGCGCCGATCCCAAGCTCGCTGTCGAAGTAGGACGGCGGAAGTTTCCCGCGGATGCCGCGGCTCTAATTGCCCGGGTCGTCGAACGCGACGTACCCTTTTATGATCCCGTCATAACCGAGCAAGCGGTCATCAGCCTCAACCTTTTCGCTGAAACCGTCGGCCACCTTTCCGGCCCCGTGCCTTACGAGCAGGTCGTGGCGGTGCGGTTTCGTGAGCTGTGGGGGATGTGAAGTCGGATGCTCCGGGAAACGGCGGATTTTTAATCTCTACGGGTGTCATTCCCCGCAGCAAGCCGCGGGGAATCGAACCCAAAGTGATTGAAGCGAAAGGGAGATGAGGCGAGCTTACGGAGGGCGTCAGGAAGACTGGTCGAGGCCGGAATAGGTCGGCTCAACGGGCGTTGAGAGTAGCCGGTCTTTCGTACCCACCCGCCACCATATGAGTCCTCCCAGAAACAGCATGGCGCAGCCTAACTGGACCCAGGTCGTGCGGGCAATCTCCAAAAGATATTGCGGGGTCTGGTAGTTCCACACAGCGCGATGGTTACGCCATGCGCTCACGTTGTCACCGACGTCGAGACGATCGCTGAGGCGGTTGAGGTTTTCCGCCAGCAGACTCTCCATGTGACGCAAGGAGTAGGCATCGACCTTGGCAAGAGAGGCAAAATGGGGTGAGCGTTCCGCATAGGTCGAGGTGCCTTCATATTTATCATCCTGCTTCATCAATGCTACCAGGTCGCCGGTCTGGAAATCAGTTCCCTGGCTGGCATACACGTACCCGCGCGCGCCGCGGGGACTCTCGCGCGCATCGATCACGCGGTAGTTCTCGAACACTTCAGTGACGCCTTTGAGGATTTTCATGCCGACGCCCTGGAGGCGCGCGGTATCGGGCCGTCCCTGAGTCGATTCGGCAAAAATACCCTCCGGTTTGAGGCGGGTTTTCACCAGCTCGTACAGCTCGACGCTGTGCATGAGCATCGTCCCCAGGTAGTAAGGCGCCGACACGTCATCGATGATCAGGTCAAAAGTTTCCTTGCTGGTGCGCAGATAGTGCTTCGCGTCGTCGACGATGATTTCATAGTTCGTCAGCTCGTCAAGGCGCGTAAGCTCTAGCCAGGCCGCCCTGGCGGCCTCCACCACCAGGGGATCGATTTCAACCACCGTGATCTTGTCGGCGTAAGGACTCACTCGTTGCACAGTGGACAGGGATCCGCCGCCTAAGATGAGCACGCGCAATTTGCGCGCGAACTTTTGCGCCCCATACTTGGCCGGCAGCTCGGCGAGGAAGTAGGTGAATTCACCTAGACTCGAAGAGTCCTGGAGCAATGCTCCCCGATCATTGTAGTCCGCCTGAAAATAGCGAATGCCGTTGATCAGCGCGATCCGGGAGCGCTTGCGGGTCCGCGCCGCGTCGGTATGCGTGTCGATCACGTCAACCGAGTGGTACACGGAGTTGCCCGAGAACAGGACCGAGGGATATTGGTAATTGCGGGTCTGGTAATAATCTTCCAGGACGAGCTTGCTAAGCTGCGGCTGGGACGCCAGATAGATACCGAGAGCAAACAGCGCGATCACGGCGCCGGGCACCATGAAGCGTTCTCTGGGTAGAACCAGCACGATGAGCGTGAGCAACAAAACAAAGTACAGCACCCACAACCAAGCCGGCGCCGACTGCATGGTCAGAACCAGGAGCACCGTCGCGGTCATCGCGCCGCATAAGTCGAGGCTGTAGCCGGTGGCCAGAGGCACTTGAGCGGCATCGCGCAGCAGGTGCGGGAGAAACATGGCATAGAAAGAAGACGTCAGAAAAGCGCTGATGGCGAGAAGTCCCAGGACCGTCATGCCGCCGTAGCCGTTGGCGATCAAGTAGCCGGCCGCGATCTTGCTAAAACCCACCACAAGAAGATGAGCAAAAAACATGGCAAAGATAGTGCAGCGCCAGCCGGCATGCAGACGCGCGGGGGCGGCGATATAGCCGAATGAAAAACCCAACATGTAGGTCACGGCCACGACCAGAATGGTGAGCTCATTGGCCGAGAGAATATTGGAGAACTCGCGGGTGATGAAGTATTGCAGGAGAATAGCGTTTAAACCGCAGATAAAAAGCACGCAGCGTGCGGCGGTCGGAGTGACACCGGCGCCGGCCGGCGCGGGCGCGGCGAGAGCAGCGCGCGGTCGGTGGTAGCATGCAAGGAAAGTTGCAATAGCGACGAGGACCAGCAGGGCGGCCTGGGCTATGAGTGTGCCGACCAGCAAGCTTGCGAGCGCGCCGGCCGCGAGCGTCAGCAGGGCAGCGAGCGTTTTGTGGTAATACGCGAGCGTCACGGCCAGGAGGAGCCAGAGCGGCGAAAATTGCAAGGAGATACTGCCCCATTGAGTGAACAAGAGGAGTCCCAGCAACAAACCCAGGACAAAGCCGTTGTTCTCGTGAAAGAATAATTCCTTCGGGCTCGTTTTGGCGGAGAACTCCTTCAGCAGTACGCCCACGGGCCAGGCGCAGACCGTAACCATGACGGACAAGACGCACGACAGCAGCCATAGCTCGCCGTTCCACAGGACCGCAGTGGCGTAAAACAGATAATAGCTCAGGCAGGATAGCAGCAGCGCTTTTGGCAGAGACAAAGACCAGGGTAGATGTAAAGCCAAAATTACCCCGGTCATCCAGACCATCACAATCAGGAAATAGCCGAAAAACGTCGCCGTGACATGCACCTGGACAACGAAAAACAGCCCCGTCTGCAAGATGCCGAAGTACAGTCCGGCGAGCGTCAAGGCGAAGGGGGTGTTCGCGCGCGCGGCCAAGCGAGGCAGGGTCGTCCATGAGGGAATTTTTGTGCTCAGCCACAGCGCCGCGAGGAATACGGCGGGGACCGCATACAAAAGCCATTTGCCGAAAAACACGGCCAGGTAGAAGCACAGGGCGGTGCCCGCGATAAATCCGTTATTTTCCAGAAAAAAAATCTTCCGCACCGTCCGGTAATGCTGTCCCACTTGGGAAAAGAAATAGCCCGGGGAGACGCCGGAGACCGCGATGAGGAGGCCGATGGTCATCAGCGAGATAGTCTTGTAGGGATAGAAAAGATTGATCAGCACCGTCAGATAATAGGCCAGGAGACCGCCGCCGAGGATGGTGCGGGGGCGAAATCTGTCGCTGTAATTCAGGCCAACCAGAAAACCGATCAACCAGAAAAACAAACAGGCGAAATAGGTGATGGCGCGGCTGGAGACGAAAACCTCGAGGAGAAAAAAGTAGGCGAACTGCAAGACGGCAAAATACCCGCCGACCAGAAAAAAAGTCGCGCCGCGGGCGCCGTCGAGAAGCGCGGCAAACGCGGCCGGCTCGCGCCGGGTGTCAATCATAGATCAACTCCCCCACGTTGTTCACCGTGATCACTCCGACGCCCTTCACGATCGCCTCGACATCCGCCTGGGTCAACACCCGCGCCGCCTGCTTGCCGCCGTGATCGATGGCATTGAAGAGCGTCGCCTTATCGGGCGGGGCAAAGCGGTGATCGCCGCCGTAAAAGTATGCCGAGCCGCGATAGAGGATGACGAAGTAACGGTCGAACACGCTGGCCAGGGTGGCCAGCATTTTTTTGCCATAGCGCTGCTTGGGATCGAGTGAATTGAGCGACGCGATGGAAAATAGACCGCCGGGGCCGACGCGCTCTTTTACCAGCAGAAAAAATTCCCGGGTGTAGGTGAGCGCGGTCTGCCGGGTCCGGGCCGGCGGGATGTCGTGCAAAATCAAACCGAATCGTTCTTGACTGTTGCCGAGAAAATGTTTCGCGTCATCGGCTTGCAGGTCCCAGTTTTTTAGATCGCGAGAATGATTGAATTCTTGAAAATATTTTTGACTGACGGCGCACACTCGTTCGTCCAGATCGACAATCTTCACCCGTGGCACGAAAGAACCGATGCGCCCCAGGGTCGACATCGAACCGCAACCCAAAATGAGCGTCGTGGGCGCCCCTAACAGGCGCGCCGGGTATTCCGCCAGGTAGTAGCTGTAGGTGTGATGCGAGCCTTCGGTGAACTGGCGCTGGCCGTTCAACAGCAGCATGAATTTATCGTCGTTGAGCCGCAGCACTTCGATTTTGTGATAGGGCGTGTACTGGGTCTCCTCGACTTCCCGGACGCCGGAGGAGGCGTACCACTGCCGATAAAACCAGCCGGAAAAATATTTATCCAATCGATCGAACGAGAACAAAAACGCCGCGCTCATCAGGGCCAGCGCAGCCAAGCCGGTTCGTGCAAGGCCAAGGGTGGCGCAGAGAATCAAAAAGGCGGCGAAGTAGACCGTCAAAACAACCTGATAGGACAGACTGCCGAGCGCGAGAATCGCCAGCAGTCCGGCGAGGGACCCCAGAACTTCGATGCTGTAGGCTCTTTTAAGATCGAGCGTGCGGCTGTCGATGAGCTGCGGCAGGAAGACGGCGAATAAGGATGTCCCGCCGCACAGCAAAAGGACAAACACACTCGCATAGGCGACGCTTGTGCCCAGGGTCTTGCTTGCGGGCGCGGAAAGCTCCGCGACATTCTGCGCGATGACATAGGCGAGGGGCTGCATGACGATCATCAGGGCGCATTGGAGGAGCAACAGCACAGGGAGGTAGCGCTTGATGGCGTTGGGCGTGAGCCGGTCCGACAGCCCATAGCCGAGGGACAGCCCGGAGAAATACGCCAAGGTAAACATGACCAGCGCCAATTCGATGTCGCGGAACGCCACCGCAATGGGATGCACCAGGATGAAATTCAATAGCGCGAGGCTGAAGCCGCATAGGAAGAGCGTGAGTTGAGTGACTGTCTTAGCTCGCACCGTATTTGCCGCGTCGTGGTTCATAAGGGTTGCCTGGGGTCGGATGGATTGTAGAACTTCAACGGGCTTCCGGCCGCGCTCCATAAGCGCGTGCAAGGAGTCTTGAGGGGGGTGTTTCTTCGCCTGGATGGGGCCGGGTGCGCACATGTACGAATGGTCGATACGCCGGCGGAAATGACGACGCCAGCGGTGCTGGGGATGGTCGCACGCATGGGGCCTGGGGCATCATGTAAATATTTTAACCTATTACCGTAAAAGAGCGCTACCCGGTCCGCACTGGCGCCCGGCATTCCGCTGTCCAGGGGAGAGTCATTTTGCCCTTGCCGGGGGGCTATCGAGTGAGTTAGTTTAGGTCCAGCTCGATTCCATGAACGGCGCCGCGATTTTTTAATCCGCAAGGGGGACGAACAATGCTGCATGAACGTCAGATCAAAGAAAATTTAAGTTGGCCGGAGGGGCGGCGCATCGCCGTCATGTTGAGCTTCGACTTTCAGGGGGGCGAGGACTTGCGGCCGAACAATAACGGTATCATGAACCATGAAGCGTGGACTCAGGCGGAGTATGGCCCGCGCACCGGGGTGTGGCGAATTCTCAGAATTCTCGACGAGTGCGGTGTCACGGCGACCTTTCTTACCTGCGGCGGCATCGCCGAGCGCTATCCCGACCAGGTCAAGGCGATCGTGCAGCATGGCCACGAAGTCGCCGGCCATGGCTACCACCATGAAGTGGCGCGCGACCTGACCAGGGGACAAGAACGGGAAGTGATCCAAAAAACCACCGCGATGATCGAAAAGCGCGCCGGCAAGCGCCCGGTGGGTTGGCGTTCATGCACCCAGAGTCCCAACAGCATCGAGCTGCTGATGGAGAACGGTTATCTGTGGAACAGCAATTCGTTCTCCTACGACCTGCCGTTCCTGTGGGACCATGAGCGACGCACGCTGGTGGAGCTGCCGCGCCAGCCCTTCGGCGACGGCAGGGCTTACGGCCACGGCGACTCCGGTAATCCCAACGACGTGCTGGTGATTTGGAAGGGGATGTTTGACGAGTTTTACGAGGAATCGAAACTCGGCCCGGCCTTTTGTCCCTTCCAGTTCCATCCTTTTATTTCCAGCCGCCCCGGCCGAGCCCGCGCGCTGAAGGAGATCATTCAGTATATGAAAAAGCACGAAGGCGTCTGGTTCGCCAAGGGCTGCGAGGTGGCCGAACTCGCGCTCAAAGTCGGCAACGCCACGAAGAAGCCGGTGCTCAAGGAGGCGGTGGGCTCCTAGTGTGGTGTCTTAGGAGTTGATTTCAAAAAAGTCCGAACGATCGCAGCGGCTGAAGTCGCACCCAAATCCCCCTTGATCCCTTTTTCAAAGGGGGAATTTTTTCGTCGGACTCTGACCCCTCTTTAAAAAAGCATGCCCTGAGTCGAGTCGAAGGGAGGGGAAGGGGAGATTTTCGCACGGAACGAGGCGGTAATTTTGTGGCGAATTTTTGAGAGAGGACACTAGCCTGACTCAACCCATCACGCCGGCTCGCCAGTAATTCATTCAACTAATCGCCGTCGATTGCTGCCCGCGTTCTGCGACGAGCCGATTAACTTCCGCCATGATTTCCGTTTCGGATTTCGTCACGTCGATCGGCGGTCCGAACGGTTGCGCGACATCGATGCCGGTGGGCCAGTAAACTTCCACCGAGTTGCCGTCGGGGTCCTCGAAATAGATGCTGACGGTGTTGCCGTGGCTGCAGGTCCGATTGATCTTTACGTCGTTCTTGACGAAGACCCGATAGAACTCTTTGACGTCGGCGAGGCTGGCGCAGCGAAAGGAAATCTGTTGGATCACATTTACGTTGCCGTCGTCGTTGCGGCCCGGGACCAGCAAAAGCTCGTGGTGCTCCTGCAAGCGGTCCTGCGCGGTCATGAACACCGCGCCGCGCGGGCTGCGGTCGCTCACCTGCAGGCCGAGGATGTCGCGATAAAACGCCACCGAGCGCTCGATGTCGCGCACGTAAACACCCATATGTCCCAACGAAGTGACTTTAGGCATAGATCCTCCTCGATCTTGGTTGGAGTAATGGAGTAGTGGAGTGATGGAATTTTTTGGAGTCAGGAAACCCTATGCTCCAACGTTTCATTTCCACCTTTCTCCAGCGCTCGCTTGGCCATGACACTCATTGTTTTAAGCTGTGCTTACCACGAAATCAACTTGAGCTTGTTCTTGGCGTTCTTGCCGATCTTGTTGCGCGGAAACTTGGCGGCGACATGTTCCAGGAGATCCTTGCCCAGGCTGCGCTCGCCGCCATGTCTTTCGACCAGGCTGAAGCCGAGGTGGAAGAGATCTTCGGCGTCGAGACTCCGCTCTTTTCTCAGGGTTTCGAACAGCGGAAAGGCGGAGTTGCGGTGCAGATCGCCCAGCAGCTCCACCGTCGGATGTTGCCGGTTGGTGGAAAGCGTATGCGCATGGAGCTTGAGTTGCGCCAGCGCGAGGCGGAACTTGTCCTCGGGCTTGAATTCCGAAAAATCTTTGAGCGGCGTAAGAAACGCCGCGGCTTCTTTGAACTTCTTCGCCTTGGCGAGTCTGGTGGCCTCGGCCGCAAGCTGCTCGTACGAATAATTCGCGTCCGCCGTTTTAAGCACCTGCAGGAAGGCGGTCTGAATGCGGTCTTCGGCGTCGATGGCCGCGTGGAGCCTTTTCCAGAGGGTAATCAAAACGTCATGCCGCCATTTGCCTTCGAAAGAAGGCAGCAGCTCGGCGATACTCCAGGCCTTGCTCGGGTCGTTGCAGACGGTGAGTTCCTTGAGCAGCGCGGCGCGCGCTTCGGGAATCTTGCGCAGCGAATTGGCCGCCACGTCGCGCTTGCGGTAGTCGGGGTCGCCCAGTTGCTCGATCAGCGTGCGCACGGTCGCCGGGGTGCTGAAGTCGGCCATCTTGCGCAGCGCAAACTTCTGTACGTCCGGGTGCGGGCTCTCCAGCAGACGGGAAAGCAGATGGCGCGAATCGTCGGGCAGCTCGTGGGCGTCGAGCAGATCGATGGTCAGGCGCATGATCTCCGAGTACTCCGCTTCTTCGAGCAGGGGAAAGAGCTTGGCGTATTCTTCCTTGCGCAGATCGTGATCGCGCAGGCAGCGCAGCAGCGCGACCAGCGCGTGGGATCGCAGGGTGTGATGGTGCTCCGGGGGGACGAATTTAATCAGCCAGCGGCGCGCCTCGGCGCGGCCGAGCTGGCCCATGAGGCGCATGGCCGAGACCGCGGCGGGGCGCTGCTCCTTGGGGTCGAGCTTGGCGGCGAGCGTTTCGACTTCGGCGTATAGCTGCGCCTGTTCTTTAACATCGAGCCCCCGGATCGCCGGCGTCATCAGATCGCAGATGGTTTTGTTGAACTCGTCGCTGCCCGCGACGAGCATGGGCAAGAGGCCCTTGAGGGCGGCCTTGCCGCGTAACTCGCAGAGCACGCGCGCGGCGTTGACTTGACCGGCCCGCGACGCGCCGGCGGCGAATTGCCGCACAGCCGGAACCGCGGCTTGCCCCGCCTGGCTCAAGAATCGCACGGCGCGCTCATGGGTGTCATTATCCGGGTCGTCGAGCAAGCCCGCGAAGAGCGGCAAGGCGCTCTGCGGCTTAACTTGCTCGACGTAGCGCAGCGCGAAGTCCTTGAGCACCGGATTAGGTTGGGCGATTGCCGCCCCGACCGCTTTCACGATCTGGGCATTATCCAGTTTCAGGGCGCCCAAAACCAACAACGCCGCACAGCGCTGCTCCACCGTCCCCTGGTGAACCAGAGTCAGTAGCTGAGACAAAAGCGAGTCCATGATCCTTCTATCCCGTACCATAGAAGGGGCGCGATGTGAATGCACGGATGAGTGGCTTAAACCAATCCGTAGGGAAACATCGCAGAGCTTCGGTCCTGATAATGTGATGCGGGCTTTACCCTCCTTCGCACAAAACCACGGGTGTAAGCCCGTGGATGAATGCGAGGAGGGTACGCTTCGGCCTTCGCCGTCCGAAGTCGGCTACGGCCGACGAAGGTCGGAGGGTTCCGCCCGATGAAGCGCGTGGAGAGGTGCCAAGCCCTTAAGGCCGTGGGGTTCCACCAACTTGATCCTCTCGCTGTGGAGCTGACGCCATGGGGTGTCTTCCCCGCGGGATCCTTGCGGCAGCTCGTTGAGTGTCTATCTGGTCCCTCTTGGTTCAAGGTTCCAGGCCTGCCCTGAGCATAGCCGAAGGGTTCAAAGTTCAAGGTTGAACTCGGAACCTTGAACTTTGAGGGGCGGCTACGGCGTCGCGCTCTCCAACAGATCGGCGGCGCGTTCGCGCACATCTTTGTCGGCGTCCGACTTGGCTTTGCGCAGCGAGTCGAGATCGCCGCGGTCCGCCAGTACCTCCAGCACCTCGAGGCGAAACCCGGGGTCGCGGTCGTTCAGTCCGCGCCGGATCAATTGCGTGACGTTGGCTCCTTCCTTGTCGGCGAGGGCTTGAAGCGCAGCTTCCTTAACTTCCCGGCTGGGATCGGAGAACATATCCGCCAGAGCCGAGGTGCTCTTGGAGTCGTTCTTCTCTTCCAGGTCGTCGATGGCCTCGAGCTTTGCCGCAACGCGGCTTTCCTCTTTGATTTGCTCCGGTGTTTTCTTGATCGCTTGAGCTTTGGGCTGCAGGTTGCCCGCGCCGGGGAGCCGGCCGCGCGAGCCGCCCAAGCTCGGCGCTCGACCTCCGGGGCCGATCATGCCGAGCCCCTGGGGCAGGATCACCACCCGGGCGAGGCGGGTGCCGGAGTAGAAGTAGGCGAAATTCAAACCGCGCAGGATTTCTTCCAGGGCGCGCGCCGGCGCGAGGTCCTTCAAGTCAAGCGTTATCAAGTTGGCCGCCGCTTTTTCGTCTCTG
>Ga0184627_10001272_pt1 | contig 10195 bp, 12 predicted proteins | sample PLM3_127_b1_FD_133150 | JGI IMG/M metagenome (GOLD analysis project Ga0184627, IMG submission 133150) | Groundwater sediment microbial communities from an aquifer in East River, Colorado, USA - PLM3_127_b1 | ecosystem: Environmental > Terrestrial > Soil > Riparian zone | place: USA: East River...
ATAGCAACTACCGTATCTGTGCCATTAGTCCACACATTGCGCATGTCAATGGTGCCGGAAGTACCGCCGGACCATTCTAGTTCGTTTAATAGGGAACAGTACTTGATTGTCTGGAGATCAGTATCTACAGCCCATACGCGCCCATAGGCGCACAAGCCAATACCGCCTTGCGGCGCGGTGCCCGCACTCTCTACGATGTGTGCGAAGTTGCCGGTTGTCTTAACGATAGGCTTAACGCCCGCCTGAAACCCAATAACTTTGCCGTTGAAGTTTTGAAAAAACCACGTCCCATTGGCGTCCGTGACAGTGCCGCTAACATCAGAGCCAACCGGATCAATAAACGACGTACTAATGCCACCGTCCCATGCTAGAATGTTGACTACAGCCCCGGCGTTATCGACATACTCATGAAGACTCTCTGCCTGCGGTGATCCGCCGATAGGCGTAGTCGTCAGGTTCATAAACCCGAGACGTGCGGCTAGGCGCCCATTCGGATCAAGTACGGCATTTTGGGCTTCTGTGGCCCAATGTGGCGGCAGGATCGACTGCGCCTGCTCAAGATTTAGTCCCCGAAAGCCGGGAGCTACTAAATCGATTGGCAGTAGCTGCTGCTTTGGCGGGACGTGCGCTAATTCAGTCATTATACCGGCACCAACTCTAGATCGCCCTGCTCAGCCTCATCCATTGCGATTGCGGCATTCAGGGCCTGACGATAGCGTTCTTCCGTAAACAGCCCATTAGTTCCCATTTCCTCGCCCCGTTCCATTAGCGCATACCACGTAGTCCCAAGTTCAAGGAGATCAGACGGAACCTTGATCCATACATCCAGATCATTATCCGCAAGACGGGCTTGCGGTACTACCATAAAGGCCGCAATAGTGCGGTTTGTTAGGGGTGCAGGAAAGACGTTAATACGAGCGCGAGGCTCGTCGGCTCCAGTTGAAAAGCTGTCCATAGCAAAGTATGTAGGATGTGTAGTTGAATACCCCGGCGATTGCTGGCGTATCATGTACATCATCATTGACATATCTACTTCAATAAGCGGGACAGGATTGGCCGTGTCCGTAATATCCCACACAAGAGGAACAAACTGCCCGGCCTCTTGATCCGCAATTCGTATTACTCGGGCGCGCTCGTTAGTACTAGTGTTGATTGCGGTATTGGCCCCAGCAAGCACGGTAAACGGAACTTCTGTACGTAGCACGCGCCATCGCCCGGCACTCTCAACTTCGTTCTTAATTGTGTTAAGGAAGTTCCCAAGCATTTTGTTGTACTTTAACCCGAGCGCCGTATCACCTGAGAAAATTTCAGGCTCCCCAACGTTACGCAGCACCCGGTTTAGTATGTCACGAAAGCGCGCAGCCACTGGATTACTCTACTACTTTCGCGTCTTGTTCCGCTTTCTTGGCGGCTTCGAGTTTTGCTTTGTCTTCGTCGGCTTGTAGCTGTACGGCATGATCGTTCACCTTCTGTGCAAGATTGACAAGTAATTGGGCTTGCTCAAGACCGTCGGCCTTGGCAACCTGAAGTACACGTAATATGTTTACGTAGTCGAATTTGTTAAGCATTTGTGCTCTCCCTGAAGATAAAAAGAAGGGAGCGCCCCCTTGTTAGAGGACGCCCCCATTATCACTTATTAGCCGTCAGTGAATGACGATGGAACAACGATGGCTAGAATCGACGTACCGCGAAGACCCGCAGTTCCGTAGATTGTATCCGCAGTCCACAGTGACGCAAGATATTCTTGCTTGTACTGTTCCTGTGTTCGAATTCCCATTTGTTCAACAAGCAGCAAGCCGTCGCGCTGGAACATCAGTAGGAGGTCCTGATCCGCAGTAGCGCCTGCATCTTCAACCTGTTGTAGCTGGTTTGTTACGAATACGCTCACAGCGTATGTGTCCCCAACAAGACCGTTACGGATTGTGTTGCCCTTACCAGACTCGCCTGTGAAGGCTTGTTCAGTGAAGCGCGCCATACCCATCATATCGGCCTTGACGTTAGGGCTGACCACTAGGAAGCGGCCCGCCATAGGAGCATCGACCTGATCCAGACGCTTTACGAAGCGACGTAGACCAAGGTCACTTAGGTCAACCGCATTGCCTGTGCCGGTTGGGTCCCAAGCTGCGCTATCGTCTCCGATACGCGCGTTAGTGAAAGTTGATGTACTGTCAATGTTTCCAGTTGTGGCATCTTCTACAATTGTACCGCCGCCAAGGGCTGAGCGGGCTGCCTGTAGAATAAGTTCACGATCTACACGCTTGGCAACAGCGTAACCGCCGTCATCGGTGTAGAAACGACGTAGTGAGCCAAGGGCCTGTACGTCAACGATATCTTCGATCAAGCGCGAGTATTCCTTATGCTTGTCGATAGCTACCACGATACCTGTGTCGGTACCGTGCTGGATCAATGTGACTTGCGTTTCAGCAGCCTTTGTGCTTACTGCTCCGCGAGTAGGGGTTGGGATACGAATCGTGTCGCCCTTCTTACCCTTGTGGTTAAGAACGCGAACCAAGTTACGTACTACAAGGTTTGCCTTGTAAGACGCAACCACTTCATCGGACCACAACTCGGGAACGAAGTTTTGAACTTCGGTCACGATAATGTGATTTGTACCAAGTGGCATAGTAATTCCTTTAGGGGGAAACTAGGAAATTGAAATATGCCCTAGGGTAGTTTATCTAACGCGCTTCTCCGCATACGCCTTTAGGATCACGGCTTGAAAGTCGTCGCTGTAATAGGCTTCAGGATTCTCCGTGCGCAGACGTATTAGGTCTGTTCGACGGTAAATCTTACCGGCCTTGCCGCCCGCAGACTTTTCCGCAGTAGAACCAGACTCTAGCGCTGCCACGCGGGCAGCTTCAAGAGGCGAGTCCGTCTCCAGATCATCAGCAGGTTTACGAGGTTTCTGAGCCTTATACTCACTAAGTAGCTCGTCGGCAGCCATCCAGTCGTTCTGCTGCACAGCTTGCGCTGCTAGGCGTGTACGATATGAAGTGGCTTGCGCCCATGTGATAAACTCACGATCATTCGCAAGTGTACCGTAGTCCGGGTGCTTTGCAGCAAATGTCGTCGCTGCCAGCGATTGTTCCATTCGTGATAGGCGTTCGTTGGTCTCGTTTTGTACCCGAGATACGCGCGCTTCAACAAATTTATCTAGGACAGGTGTTGGATCGTCTGACTCTAATAACTCTGCGCGAGTTAACTTAGAGGGAGGCGTGTTCCGTGACAAGTCATCGTCTCGCTTTAGGTCTAGTAGTCGATCTGTCAACTTACGTTGAGTGCCAAGGTCATTAGCCATTCGTCCAAGAGCGCTTTCGGCGTTCATGTGCATTTCCGCGATATCTTTCGCGCTTTTGCCGCGATATTTATCGGGAAGTTGCTCATCATCTTGTACTTTAGACTCTACTACCTTTGCTTTGGCTTGGGGCTGGGCGAGTGTTACAGCTTCTCCAAGGTCTTTCTCAATCTGCGACAGGTTTCCAACTTCTACGGATTCGTCCGCAATCAGAGCGATACCCATTTCTATCTCCTTTGTCCGTCCCTTACGGGATTAGGGGCTTAGGTTTTATCGAGTGAAGATTGATGAACAGCGCCGCTTAGGTCGATTGGCGCATAACTGCGCCCTCCGTCCCCTCCGGGGGCTACGCCATAGTCCCCGTGCTCACGCTCGGCCCGTTCCTCAATTGCCTTCTGTTGTCGGTGTAGTTTGTCGAAGTGATCTATCGAGGTAGGTGTCGCGCCAGAGCGCAGAGACATTCCAGATCGATCAATCCGTAATACCGATAGTTGACGTTTTCCAATTAGTCCACACTGCGGACACTCATAACAGTATTCCGTGTTGTAGACAAGTTCTTCAAACTCATGCCCGCTTGGGCACAAGAAATCGAATAGCATTCGATTTTTATTCGTGTGCGATTTCATCGAGCGTTAGTTCGTGTTCAGCGGCCTGTGCTGCCATCCCAACATACTCGGCTTCTGTTGTGTCTTGTAATTGTACAACAGACATAAATGCCGCGCGTGCGCCGCGAGCAACTAAATGATGGTCCCAGCTTGACGCCGATGACATGCGTTCGCTCTGCATTAGGACCTGTGCTTGCGCCCACGCTACAATGTCTTTCCAGCCCGAAGACTGAAATACTTCTTCTTGACGCGCGTATGCGGCCTTTTGGTCCGCAGTTAAACTGTTTATTTGACTTGCTTCTAGCATCGATTAGTCCCCCTGTTAAGACTTCTTAGGTTCCGGCTTATTTACTTCTTGTTGTTTGATATCCAATTCACGATCCTTAAGTTGTAGCTGCTTTAGCTGCAATCTGTTTTGTACATCAAACTGCTCAAGTTCCTGCATCTGCACGTCGATCTTGGCAATTTCTATCTTTTGCTTTAGCGGCTCCATGTCGGCCTTCGCAAGTAGCAACTTAGTCTCGGCGAGTATCTTCTTAATCTCGGCTGACTGTTTCTGAACGCCCATTAGGCGCTCCTGCGCTTCGGCCTGCATAACCTGCTTCTGTAGGTCGGCTTGTTCTTTCTGTTCTTTCACGACCTCGGGTGGCGGATTAAGGGCGGCATCGATGCCCTTCATAATCTCGGCCTTGTTGGCAACGCTAGTGTGTTCAACAATGCCCTTCATCAACAGCGGCACTAGGCTCCCAAACTGTTCCGGAATCATACCGGCAAGTTGCGTAAGCTGCATAGCTTCGACTTCGCGCGCTACAATGCCTAGGGTGGCCTTGACGTTGAATTCGTAATCATTAGGATAACGGATCGGATCAAACTGCATGTAACGCCACATGGCCTTCTGAATCATCGGCTGTAGCAGATTACGATCTACGTTCGCAACAGAGCGCTTAGAGCGCTTCACGAACGCGCCCATCATCATGCTGTTGCTGCTAACCCCGCTAGCGCCAGACTGGGACTGATTTTTTAGCGCTGTAGCGGTATCGAATGCGCCTGTCCCCATCTGTACCATGCGCTCAAGTTCAGAGGCTTGGTTGAAGGTGTTGGCGTCAATGCGGCCAATTTCCACAGGACGCAGGATTTCATCCGGGTTTCCCTGTGTCAGCCAAATCTTGCCGGGCTTAATTTCCATCTTGAAGCCACGGTTAATGCGCCCAGAATCCACTCCCAACATAGGGGAACTAATGAATCCCAGCGCATCAATACGCATACGTAACTCAGTATCAAGAGCCTTCTGGGCGTTGTATCCTTTCTCGCTGATACCGCGTCCCCAAAAGCGACCCGGCACCTTCTCAAACTGGAACGCAATGATACTACGATCCTTCATGACGAACGGATTTGCCATCGCGCGCAATAGCACGCCTTCGTTGGCAATCGTAACAATGGCTTCTACTAGTTCGCCATCTAAGTTTTCGGCTGGTAGCTCAGAAGCATTCTGCGACAACAGCATGTCAAGTTCTGTGCGGTCTTCCTGCATGTCGTTCAGGAGTTTCAGCGGCACTTTGCCGTGATACTCAAGTACGGTAACTTGATCCGAGTCGGTATCCGATACCATTGATTGCGGGTCAATCGACTGGTCGATATCGCCGTTATCTACGCGCTGTTGCGGCGACAAGAGCGCCAAAGCGTCCTTACGATAGGTCTTAGCCTCAATCTTTTCCAAAATGCTGTGCAGCGGCTTAACAAACTTGTGAGCCGCACCGAGCATGTCAGGAATGTTTTTGCCTGCCGGGTCAGGGATAAATTCGTCCGGTCGGATACTCTCGACCGTTACAAACACCCGCTCCTTACCCTGCTGTTCAACACGAAGCGTTTTTTCATTACGCTTCGGCTTCATGTCATGGGCAACATGCGTGCTAACTTTAACAACGCCTGTGCCAAAGATGGCAGCGTTAAGTACGGCCTCTGTTACGGCGTCCTTAACGTTCACTTTATCGAAGTCTTCTAGCAACTGATCGCGCGCAATGAGCGCGTCAATCTTGTCTTTGTCCTGTAGATCATCGACAATATCAAACCACACTTCCTTCGAGAACACGGCTTCCTCAATCTCGGATACCGTCATTTCGATGGCCTGCGACAGCGCGGGCGCAATAATACGGGAACGCTCGCTTAGGCGGGTGCGGTCTTCTTCAGACCACTTACCGCGCCACATGCGCCAGTACTCACCCCACAGTCGCTGATAGCCGCGATTACGGGCGTCTTCCCAAGGAGCAACCTTGCCAACTACCCAGCTTACCAGCGCCTGACCCGGCTGCTGGGTCTTAGTCGAAGCAGCCTGACTGTCAGGACTCTCGACAATAATTTGCTGCATCTGTGCTGTAGGGATGGTTGCCATTAGTATTGCGTTAGCTCATCAAGAATTTCTGGTTCGGGTAGATCGTCTGTGTCCACAAACACGGCAGTTGCCATCTGATCAACATAGGCCAATGCGTCTAGTCCGTCGTCATGCGACAAAGGATCAGGGAAATCGTCGGCTTGATCCATAAGCCACGCAATCCATTCGGGACGCGCACCTAGCCCTTCTACTAGATGGATTAGGCCGCGCTGTGACCGACCTTGTAGGCTCCACACAATACGATCATACTTGGCTGCATTGTTGTGATGAAGCGGCTCAGGAGTCACATACCGATTAAATTCGCGCATGTATTCGTCTAGCGGTTCTGCGATTGCATTAGCCAGCGCACCTGCCTCTACGCCAAGTCGCGCCCCCGGATACTTGCGTAACGTTGTTACGATATTCAGTGCCGTCTCGCGCGTGCCCCAGTGTCCGTGTAGTATGTCTTTTACATACCACTTCTCGCGGTCTGTGAATGTGATAACAATCACACTCTCGTCTGTCTTGAGAACCTTCTTGCCGCGTTCTTCTTTCTTGAAGCCAGCTAAATCGACCGTAACGAGCACACTACCGTTAACTTCACGGGGCAATCCTTTAACAATCTTAAAATCACTCGATTTTAGGTGCTTGCTGCCACCACTGACAAAGCTCGCTTCAAGTTCCTGTCGGATGGTATCGCGCGACTTGCGCGGGTTGTTCATCTGCCGATCAAGTTCGCGCTTGGACAGATAGGGGTTATCTGTACTCTTGAAATGGAAGGATTCCCAGCCGTCCCAGTGCTTATTGTTTCCCGTCTCGGGATCAGGCGGTTTTTCGGTAGCTCCAATAAAGAGCTTCCAAAAATGATTCTTGCCACGCGGTGTGCCGATAAACAGGGCCTCCCCTTCTACGTCCATCAGCGCGGGTTCTATAATATCGTCCCACGTCGTCGGCTTCATGTCTGCGTACTCGTCAAGTACGACAAGCGCATAACCTGTACCACGGAGCCGATCTGGTTCGTCGGCTCCCTTGATATAGATACGCCGCCCACTTACCAATTCGAGCCATCCATCATTGATATTCTCGTTGACGATTAGACCGCCGTCTGGGTGGCGCTTATTGCGTTTGCCGGCATAGCCAGCCAACTGGCGTAGCTTGGGCCACATAACACGCTTGGCTTGATCGAAAGTCGGAGCGACGTAATAAACACCGTTCTCGACCGTAAGCGGGTAGCTCCGCGAACGATATGGCCCGGCAGGGAGTTCCTGCATCATCGCGGCCTGAATCAAATCTAAAGCGGCATAGTGGCTCTTGCCAAAACGTCTGCCAGCCGCTACTACCTTAAACCGGGCAGTGCTGTTATAGATCGCAGCCTGACCCGGATGGAGGGCGGCACTAATCGCTACCGTCAGTGCCGCACTCATATATTAGAACATTGGACGAAGAACGACGATTCGGTACACACGGGAAGTATAGTCCACCGCACCAGCGCTGTTGTTTAGAACAGTTAGCTGTACGTTACCTACTGCGTCCACGTCACCGAAAACCGGAGCACCGTCTGTGTATGCACCCGCCTTGTTGAACACAAGAACGAAGTCCCCGACTTCTGCACCGGGAACTACTGCGGAGCCGACGCCAAATGTACCGTTGCCTGTGGCAGCGTTACCGATATCGACGGTCACGGGACCGGCGTATACCACGTCGAAAAGGGATTGAAACTGACGGCGACCCATTAGCTGTGCCCCTTCGGACGATCTGTACTCTGATTGTCAGGCTTACCTGACTCACCCATAAAAGCCGGTGGCTGATAAAGGACTGGAGCCTTCATCGTCTTGCCGCCCGAACTGTTTCCACCACTTGCATCCCCGTCACCGGGCGTTGCGAACTGGTTATTTACTTCTGCACCTGTTGACATTTAAGTGTCCTCTTTAATTGGTGTAACATCTATCACATTGGAGTTTGAGTTTTGTTGTGGCTCTGTTATCGCACCGAACGTCGCGTTTTCGATCTTGAACACGTAAGTACGGGATGCGTCTGGCGCGTCTTCTGTGTCGCGCGCCTTTGAAACGAAAAATTCGAGAATTAGCTTTGCGGCCTTAACATCGCCGCCAATTGCCATATTCACGACTCTAGTTAGTATTCGCGTTAATTGCGCTGGCTTAACATGCTCGCGTAGCGCGATTTCCATGCTCTGCTTAAGCTCAATAATCTCGGATTTGCGGGGGCGGCCTAGCGGATTACCGCTTACGCCCTTCTGGAATTGGCCGACATCAGTTCGTGCCACATCAGTCATCATATTTAATCGGTTAGACCAATGCGCCGATAAGTTCTACGGTATCCAGCACGTCGAAGGTTACTCCCTGCCCCTGAAGATATGCTTTTACTGCGGCTTTAATCACCGCTTCCATAGTCGCGGGCGGAAGCGTAGCTTCCATATCTACTCCCATCTGCCCGGATAGACCAGTTCCGTCCGGTAACGAGGCAAAAGAAATGCCCGCTGTAAACTCCGTGCTACTTTTCGGCAGAACTTCAAAAACACTACAAACTGCTTTAATCGTCATATGATCCTTAGCTCCACTGTCCAACGCTAACTGCGGTGTTACTACCCATTCGTTCACACATGAAATACGACCCTACGCTTACGACGGCGGCAGCAGCCGTAACCAAACTTACGGAAGGGATGATTGTACCAGCCGTATTGATTTCAAATGTACCCGTTAATGTCGCAAACATGCCTACATTAGTGGCGGCAGTAACAGCACTTGCGGGAGTTTGGCCTTGTATTACCCAACCGCCTGTTTGATTACCGGCGTTTGCTGATCCATTATCCACACCAACTGTATGATAAAGAACATTGCCAAAAACCGCAGTTCCGGCCCCAAGAATATCAAATGCGGCATTGCCAGTAGTGGCCGACATGGAAGTCAAACCAAATTGACAGCGGAAGAAGTAAAGTCCGGCTTCTAGTGTCAGAGTGCCACCGGCAACGGCGTTAAACAGTTTCTGTTCGGTCGTAACCGACGATAGCGTGTATGTCGCTTGCTGATAGATAAAGTGGCGTGCTGGCACGTACCCACGATTTCCGGCGTCTGTTGTATGGTAGAAGCAGTTAGCATCTAACTCCACCGCGCCGGCTTCAGGAGTTGTAAGTAACGTGCCGGATGTAAACTTAGGCCAACTGTTTGCAGTTGCTGATCCCGCGCCGAACAGCGCCCCATTCGTACCGGAGAAGCGCAAAGACGCACTTCCGCCAAAGGCGCTCGCGTTATTAAACTGAACGTCCGTGTTGGCTCCGCCCGGAGCACCACCGCCGCCGGGCGCAGCAAACGCGCCATCGGCCCGCAAGAAATTTGTTGTGCCGCCGCCGGATGCCGGAACTAGGCCCTTAAGAGCCGACGTAAAGACATCAAGCAACGTTGTTGCCTGAGTGCCTGTAAGTTCTTCTGTGTCGCCAGCCCCCGCTGTGATACGTCCTAGAAAGCGCGAAGTAGCAGAAACATTCTGCATCTTGGCGTAGGTAACTACATCAGGATCGATTGTCCATACTGTGCCCGAGGCAGAGACAGTAATATCGCCCTTATCCCCATCGGATACGCCACCCGCATTGTCAGGCTGCCACGAATAGTCGTAGTTCGTAGCGGATATTTTCTTTAGAACTTCCCCGGCTGCTCCGCCAACAGGCGCAAGGCCGTTTGCTAGTGGGCGCTTTACAAACGTATCCGCGCCCGTCTGCTCAAGAAGTCCGGCAGTCCCGTCCAATGCCGCTAGCGCCGTTAACGTGGCGTCTAGCGGTTGCTTGGCATCAAGCGCTGCTTGTAGGTCTGTCTGAGCGGACAGCGTACCAGTAATGCTCCCCCAAGCCGCGCCACCGCCGCCCGCACCGGGCGGAAAATATAGCCCACTCATTACTGTGGCTCGTAGGTGTAG
>Ga0184627_10001273_pt1 | contig 10179 bp, 5 predicted proteins | sample PLM3_127_b1_FD_133150 | JGI IMG/M metagenome (GOLD analysis project Ga0184627, IMG submission 133150) | Groundwater sediment microbial communities from an aquifer in East River, Colorado, USA - PLM3_127_b1 | ecosystem: Environmental > Terrestrial > Soil > Riparian zone | place: USA: East River...
CGCAGCAGGCGACGGCCACAGCCAAGCCTCGCACGCCCACCGCATCGCCGACGACCGGCGGAACGGCCGCCGAAGCGCTCGGCAACTCCGTCAACGTCGGTACCTTGAACGCGGCGCCGGTCAGGGAGGTGCCGCCGATGGCCTTCGACGCGAAGGCGCTGGTGGGTGCCGGCCAGAGACAACGCGAGCGCGACGCACAGATACTGTTTGCCGACGGTAAAGTGACGGTCACGGCCGACAACAAGGACATCCTGCACTCGGTTCCGTACTCCGGCGTCGTGTCCGTGAGCTACTCGCGCGGGCGGGATCCACTCTGGAACTCGCCCGAAGGTCCGACGCCGGTCGCCAAAATGGGCGGCGGGGCGTTCGGTTTCATCCGAGGCGAGCGCCACTGGATCGCGCTGCGCACCAAGGACACCTTCGTCGTGCTGCGCTTGCAGGACGTCCAGGTCAGACAGGTGCTCGGGCGCTTGAAGAGCGGCCGGGGCGCGCCCCTGAACGCGTCGTTGAGCGCAAGTATGCCAAATAGATCGTTCAAGCCCCCTCCTCGACGCCGGGATTCCCGGTGATTGGCCGAACAACATAAATCTCAAACCTGAAGTCTGAAGTCTGGCAAGATCTTGACGTCAGGTTTCAGATTTCAGATTTCAGATTTGAGCGTGTTGCAGTTGATGGATACCCATTTTCTGGCCGAGCTCGCCCGCCTCGTCGGCGACGATGCGCTGCTTCGAGACCCCGTCGATCTGCTGACATACGAGTCCGATGCGCTCGTGCATCTGCGGGCGACGCCTGGCGCCGTCGTGCTGCCGTCGACGGCCCGTCAGATTCAGGCGGTCGTCCGGCTGTGCCACCGGGAGAGCGTGCCGTTCGTGGCGCGCGGGCACGGCACCGGCCTGTCGGGCGGCGCGCTGCCGGCGGCCGGCGGCGTGCTGATCGGGTTGTCCAGACTCAACCGCATCCTCGACATCGACATCCCCAACCTGCGGGTGACCGTGGAACCGGGCGTCACGAACCTCGAGATCACCAGGCGGGTCTCGCCGGACGGCTGCTACTACGCGCCCGATCCGTCGAGCCAGAGCGTGTGCTCGATCGGGGGGAACATCGCCGAGAACTCAGGGGGCGCTCACTGTCTGAAATACGGGTTCACCGTGCACCATGTGCTGGGCGTCGAAGCCGTGCTGCCGGACGGCGAGCTGATTCACGTCGGCGGTTCCGTGCTGGACGCGCCCGGCCTGGACCTCCTCGGCGTGCTCGTCGGATCCGAGGGGACTCTCGCGGTCGTGACCAAAGCCACGCTGCGGCTGCTGCGGCGTCCTGAGAGCGTGCAGACGCTGCTGGCCGGCTTCACCTCGATCGACGAGGCGGGCGAAGCCGTCTCGGCCATCATCGGCTGCGGAATCGTGCCCGCGGCGGTCGAGATGATGGATCGGCTCACGATCGAAGCCGCGGAAGCCGCGGTCCATCCAGGGTTCCCGCCCGCGAACGCCGTGCTGATCGTCGAGCTCGATGGACCGAAAGTGGAAGTCGACGAATTGTTCTCGATTGTCGAGTCGGTGTGCCAGCGCGCCGGCGCCTCGACGATAGAGATTGCGCGCGACCAGGCGGCGCGCGAGCGCATCTGGAAGGGCCGCAAGGCGGCCTTCGCCGCGATGGGACGCGTCTCGCCAAACTATTATGTGCAGGACGGCGTCGTGCCGCGCACGAAGTTGTCGGAGGTGCTGCGCCGGATTCGCGAGCTTGAGCACCGATCGGGCCTGAGGATCGGCAACGTGTTCCACGCGGGAGACGGGAACCTGCATCCCCTCATCTGCTACGACGAGTCGATTTCCGGCCAGGCCGAGCACGCGGAGAACGTCGCGTCCGAGATCCTCACGTACTGTATCGAGGCCGGCGGCGCGATTACGGGCGAACATGGCGTCGGCGCCGACAAGAAGGGGTACATGCCCAGGATGTTTTCGGCCGCGGATCTCGACGCCATGCAGCTCGTGCGATGCGCGTTCGATCCGTCGGGGATCTGCAATCCGGGTAAGGTCTTTCCAACCCCCCGCCTGTGCGGCGAGGTGCCGGGGCCTTACCGCCAGCATCCGCTCGAACGCGATGGGATCGCCGAGCGCTTCTGATGGCTTCTTCCGATATCGAGGCCACCGCGCGCACTGCCACGAGCCTCTGGGGAACCGACGGCGTCCACCTCGCCGGGAACGCCGACGCGGTCGACGGTCACCAGCCGAGAGTGGTGCTGGAACCTGGAGATGCCGCCACCGCCGCGAGCATGCTCCACTGGGCCGACACCGAACGCCTGACGGTCATCCCACGCGGCGCCGGCACGAAGCTGACATGGGGATCGTCGCCCTCGAGCGCCGACCTCGTGCTCTCGACCGTTCGCCTGGTCGCCGGCGTCGATCATTGCGCCGGCGATCTGACGGCGATTCTGCCGGCTGGCGCGTCGCTCGCCCAGGTGAATGAGTTACTGGGGCGCGAGCGGCAGTGGCTGCCGCTCGACCCGCCGCTGTCCGATCGCGCCACGATCGGCGGGATCGTTGCGACCAACGACAGCGGCCCGCGCCGCCACCGATACGGCACCGCCCGCGACCTCATCATCGGCATCGAGATGGCGCTCGTCGATGGCCGCACGGCCAAGGCCGGCGGCCGCGTCGTCAAGAACGTCGCGGGTTACGATTTGTCGCGGCTGCTCTGCGGATCGTTCGGGACGCTGGCCGTCATCGTCAGCGCGACCTTCAAACTGTCGCCGCTGCCGGCGGCCTCGTGCACCGTCGTCGCGACGGCCGGGAATGCGCAGCGGCTCGGTCGTCTGGCACTCGCCCTCGCGGCCGCGCCGCTGACGCCGTCGGCCGTGGAGCTCGATTCGCCACCGGCCCGCATGCTGATCCGTTTCGAGACCACGCCGGCCGCCGCCGAGCAGCAGGCCGCCGCCGCCTGCGATTTGTGCAAGCGTCACGAAGCGCCCACGACCGTCCTGCAAGGGGTATTTGAACGCCACGCGTGGCGATTATACGAGGCGCAGCTTTGGCAAACAGAGGGCACGCTGCTCAAGATCGCCGGCCTCCCCAGCCATGTGGGGGACCTCGTCGATCTCATCGAACGCGCCACGGCCAGCCATGCCGTGGACTACCGGGTGGGCGGCCGGGCAGCGCTGGGCGTCCTGTTCCTGAAATTGCGCGGCGACGTCGAGCGGCACATGGAAATCGTGCGAGACGTGCGACGGACGGCAGCCGCGCGGGGAGGGAGCGCAGTTCTCTTGTCTACTCCCGTATCGACCGAGCGACGCGTCGACCCGTGGGGCGAGGTCGGTGACAGTCTTCGGCTGATGCGCGCCGTCAAAGCGCGTTTCGATCCGCACGGCACGCTGAATCCGGGGCGGGGACCTGGAGGTTTCTAGAAAGGTGCTAAGGGTGCCGCACGCCTAGAACCCCTTGAACCCCTTGAACCCCTTGAACCCCTAGAAGATCGTCATGAACACGCCTGAAACGGCCTTCGACACGCTCACGCCTCTGCAGCCGCTGATGGACAAATGCGTGCATTGCGGCTTCTGTCTGTCGACCTGTCCCAGCTATCTGCTCCTCGGGCGGGAAATGGATTCGCCGCGTGGACGCATCTACCTGATGAGGGCGGGGACGGAGGGCCGCGTGGGCATCGGCCAAGCCTTCGTCGAGCACTTCGATACCTGTCTCGGATGCATGGCGTGCGAAACGGCATGCCCGTCGGGCGTGCGCTATGCGCCCCTCATCGAAGAAACGCGGGCGGTGGTCGAGCATCACCATCGCCGTCCGATTAGCGAACGCCTCTTTCGCCAGCTGCTGTTCCTGGTGCTGCCCTACCCCGCTCGCCTTCGCCTGCTCGCGTGGCCGCTGGGACTTGCGGACGTATGGCGCCGTCAGCCGCACCTGCTGTCATTTCTGCCCGGGAAGCTGCGCAACCTGATCGAGCTTGCGCCGGTCGCCGCCCCGGGACGCGCGACCCGCGAGGTACCCGAGCAAACGGCTGCGGTAGGCGCGCCCCGACTGCGTGTCGGTCTGCTCACGGGATGCGTGCAGCGTGTGTTCTTCAGTCAGGTGAACCAGGCCACCGCCCGGGTCCTGTCGGCCGAGGGATGTGACGTGGTGGCGCCCGCAGGCCAGGGGTGCTGCGGCGCGTTGGCGCTCCACGCCGGACGCGACCGCGAGGCGCGCGAGTTCGCGCGCGGCTTGATCCATGCGTTCGACGGCCTCGGCCTCGACTCCATTGTGGTGAGCGCAGCAGGCTGCGGCTCGGCGATGAAGGGTTACGGAGATCTGCTCAAGGACGACCCCGTATGGGCCGGACGGGCGAGCGCATTCGCGGCCAAGGTGCGCGACGTGACCGAAACGCTCGTGGAGCTGGGCACGGCGCGAGCGCCGCGGCACCGACTGGATCTGCGGATCGCCTACCACGACGCCTGTCACCTGGCGCACGCGCAAGGCGTCAGGCGCGAGCCACGTCAACTGCTGGAAGCGATCCCGGGCGTCACGGTTGCCCCGCTGGGCGAGTCCGAAATCTGCTGTGGCAGCGCCGGTATCTTCAACCTGGTCCAGCCCGAGATGGCCGCGGAGCTCGGACGCCGCAAGGTCGAACGCATCGCCGACGCGACCCCGGACGTCGTCGTCACGTCGAACCCGGGTTGCATCGTCCAGATCGGAGCGCACGCGCGCGCCGCCGGCCATGCATTCCCCGTGCTTCACATCGTCGAGGTGATCGATCGGTCGATACGCGGTACATCGCTGACAAATCTGAAATCTGAAATTATCTGAAATCTGAAATCTGCAATGCTGAGGCCCTACATCTTGAAGCGGGCCTCGAATATGACCGAGCGCGTGATGATGTCGCCGAACACGTGCTGCTGGATGTTCTCGTTGAAGATGTTGTTCACCTTCACCAGGGTCGTGATCCGGCCCTGCCGCCATTTCACGCCGCCACTTCCGTTGACCGTCGTGTACGCGTCCGTGAATCCGTGGTACGGGCTCGTCAACACGTCGCTCCAGAATGCCTCGTCCGAATAGCTTAACGAGAGGCTGCCGAGGCAGCGGTCGCGGTCGAAATTGAACCCGGCGTTGACCCGATGAGCCGGTGGAACCGAGAGCTCCACGGCCGGAAACGGATTCGGGTCGTCGAGGATGGTCGGGTCACCCTGCCACGAGTAATTGGCGAATGCCGAGAGCGTGCGGCTGACGCGATGATCGACCGAAAGCTCGATGCCTTTCTGGCGGATGGGGCCGAGATTCAAGTACGTAAATGCGGTCCGCGGCAAATAGACGCCCCGCGCGGCCAGGACGCCGATGATCGACGGCGGCAGCACCCAGCCCGACGGCGGGTTCGCCACCGTGTACGGGTCGAGGTTGGAGGGCAGCTGCGTGAAATTGATGTTCTTGTCGAGGTCGTTGACGTAGACAGCCAGGCCCACGGTGGTGCGATCGGCAAACGTTCCCGTATACGCCACCTCGTAGGACGTCAGCGCCTCCTCGGTCAGGTCGCTCTGCGGCGTTGATCCAATCGGCAGCTTGCTGCCGACACCGCGCACGACGAGCGGAAACGGCGTTGCCACAATAGGCTTCAGGGACGGCGGCAGCAGTGGGCCCAGCGCCCTCAAATCGGCTGGGATGATGATCTGGGTGTCCAGATAGTTGTTGATCACTGAGGGCGACCGAAACGCCTTGTTGAAAGCGAGGCGCACCGAGTGATTCGCGCTCGCCTTGAGGACAGCCGCAAGCCGCGGCGAGAACACCGGATCGCTCAGGTTGCCGAACTTGTCGACGCGTGCCCCGATCGTCAGCCGGACGCGATCGAAAATGATCTCGTCCTGCCCATAGGCGCCGACTTCGGTCCGGTTCTCGAGCGCCGGCGCGATCGTCATCTTGAAGTTGTTGCGCCGCACGTTGCCGCCGAAGCTGACCACCTGTCGCGTCCCCAGCGCGATAGCGTCTCCGGCCTCGAAGTCGTACGTCTGGGTTGAAAAGTTGAGCTGCAGCGGGGCTCTGGTCGCAGGATCAAGGAGCAGAAGGTTCGGCGCCTCCGCGTCGACGAAGTTGCTGAAGAAGCTCGCCCGAAACGCCCGGCGGCTGTAATTGACCTTGGCATACCCCATGTACGATCCGCTCTGGATGTCGAACGGACCGAGACCGGTATAGATGATCCCGTCGGTTCCGGCGGCGCCGCCTTGGTACGTCACCCGGCCGCCGCCGCCGAGCTCCTGATCGAATCGCAGGTCGAACTTCGGCTGGCTCGTGCCACGATTCTTGAACGCCGTTCCGATCGCGCCGTCGCGATCGTCGGGATAGCGCGCGCCGCCAACCGAGGCGCCAGGAACGCGCGGATCGGGGATCAACGGAATGTTCCCCGTCGGCCGCGCAAACGCCTCGGAATTGAAGTATCCGGCCGACACTCTGTACGACCAGATGTCGTTCAGAATGCGCGCGACCGACGCATTGGCGCCGAACAGGCCGCCAACTCCCTTTCCAGCAGTCGAACCGGTGTCGCGACTGAAGAATCCGCCGCTCAGCGACACGTCAATGCCCGGTGTTTCGCGCGGCGACTTCGTGATGATGTTGACGACGCCGGTGAGCGCATTCGCGCCCCAGACGGCGGAAGCCGGGCCGCGGATCACTTCAATCTGTTTGATGTCGTTCATGTTGTTCGGCAGAAAGTCCCAGAGGACGATGCCGAAGAAATCCAGGTAGAGGGAACGGCCGTCGAGCAGCACCAGCTGCGAATTGGAGAGCGTCGACGTGGCCTGTCGGCTGGTCACGTTCACGTCGCGGGCAGAGAGCTGCACGACGTTGACGCCGGGGACCGTGCGCAACAGATCTCCGTAGTTCTGCGCTGGGGACGTGCTCAGCACCTCGGTGCCGAGCACGCTCATCGTCGCCGGTGCGTCAACCATTGCGGTTTCGACCCGTGCCGCGCTGACGACCACCGTCTCGCCGAGCCGGGCCACGGCGAGCTCGATTGGCGGCACCTGCACGGCACTGCTTGCGACGGCGACGCCGCTTCGTGTGGCTTGCCCGAAGCCGACGAGCGAGACGATGATGTCGTACACGCCGCCGGCGAGATTGCCGAAAGAGTAATCGCCGCCCGCGCCCGAGATGGTCGTCTGGCGTCCGCCGCCGCCCACGAGGACGACCGTGGCGCCCGGAACGACGGCGCCGGATTCGTCGACAACGGTTCCGGAGACGCTGCCGGTCTGCGCGTCCACGGGAACGGCGAGCAGCAGCATGACGCCAAGCGCAGCGACGAGCTGAAGCATCCAATCCTCCTTGAGTCTTGCCGGACGCTGACTTGCAGATGCGCGGCGATTATGAGGCCGCGTGCCGACCAACGCAAGATCCTGGCCTAGTCTGAACACGACTCGCATCAATGGCCACCGGGTCGGGCGGTGTTGGGCGGCTGACAACGCCGCAGCGTAACGCTACAATCGCGAGAGATGGTTGAAATCGAGATCTACGACACCACGCTGCGGGACGGCACGCAGGGGGAGGGCATTGCGCTGTCGGTCGCCGACAAGCTGCGGATTGCCGAGCGTCTGGACGCGTTCGGTGTGCATTACATCGAAGGCGGCTGGCCGGGCAGCAACCCCAAGGACATCGAGTTCTTTCAACAGGCGAAGCACCGGCCGTTCAGGCGCGCGCGCCTCGCTGCGTTCGGCTCCACGCGCCGCAAAGACGTCCGCGTGGAGGCGGACGATCAGGTCCGGCTGCTCCTCGACGCCTCGACGCCCGTCGTCACGATCTACGGCAAGACGTGGCTCTTGCACGTCCTCGAGGTCCTGCAGACGACGCCGGCAGAAAACCTGGCGATGATCGAAGATACCGTGCGGCACCTCAAAGCGCATGGGAAGTTCGTGGTGTACGACGCCGAGCACGCGTTCGACGGCTGCAAGGACGACCGCGCATACGCGCTCGCGACGTGGCAGGCCGCCGAGCGCGGTGGCGCCGACCTTGTCGTGCTCTGCGACACGAACGGCGGCTCGCTGCCGGGCGAGATTCACGGGATGACCGAGTATGCCCGTGGCGGCGTCAGTGTCCGGCTCGGCATCCATACCCACGACGACATCGGGCTCGGCGTCGCCAACGCCCTGGCCTCGATCGACGCTGGCGCCACCCACGTCCAGGGAACACTCAACGGGTATGGCGAGCGGACCGGCAACTGCAACCTGACGAGCGTCATGCCGATCCTGCACTTCAAGTACGGCCGTCCATCCATCCCGCCCGAATCGTTGCCGCAACTGAAGGAGCTGTCGCAGTTTCTGGACGAGACGGCGAACGTCCGGCCGAATCCACGCCTGCCGTGGGTCGGCGCGGCGGCGTTCTCGCACAAGGGCGGCACGCACGTGAACGCCGTGCAGAAGGTCATCCGGAGCTACGAACACATCGATCCGGCCCTCATCGGTAACGCGCGGCACGTCCTCATCAGCGATCTGGCCGGCCGCAGCAACATCGTGATGAAGGCGCGCGAGCTGGGCTTCGACCTCACCAATACGACGCCGGAGCTGCGTGACATGCTCACGCGGATCAAGGAACTGGAGCATCAGGGGTACGAGTTCGAGGCCGCCGACGGCTCGCTGGCGCTGCTGATTCGGCGGGCGCTGATCGCCGTCCCTCCGCCGTTCCTGGTCGACGCGTATCACGTGTCGATGCGTCGCGACGTGGCGGGCTCAGTCTGCGAAGCCGTTGTCAAGGTCCGGGTCGGCGACGAATCGGAGCACCGGGTGGCCGAGGGCGATGGACCGGTGAATGCCCTCGACGCCGCCCTGCGCGCAGCGCTGATCCGGCATTACCGCCAGTTGAAGGATGTGCGTCTGACCGACTACAAAGTGCGCATCATGGATTCGACGAGCGGCACCGCCGCCAGGACGCGCGTGCTCATCAATTCGAGCGACGGCACGGCCGAATGGGGTACCGTCGGCGTCAGCGACAACATCGTTGAAGCCAGCCTTCAGGCGCTCGTCGACAGTCTCGAATACGCATTGGTGAAGGACCAGAAAATCTCAAGTCTGAAGTCTGAAGTCTGAAACACAGCTCTCAGCTCACAGCTATCCGCTGAGACGCGGGAGCTGAGCTGACGGCTGAGAGCTGAAAGCTGGAGACTTCAGGTTTCAGATTGTTTCAGATTTCAGATTTTCGTCCATCACGACACCGCTTGTTCGTGAACTTTCCTCAGTTCCTCGACGAGGCGGGTTGTCTCGGCGACGAGGCGCTGATGGAGTGTGTCCGCCGTGGCCAGCACGCCCTCGCGACCAATCGCCTCGAGCTTCCGCGCGGCCTCGAACACCAGCGTCGCACGCAAATACCCGGCGCTTCCCTTTAGCGCGTGCGCGGTCGTGCGAATCTGGACCGCGTCGCGCGCGTTGACGGCCGCCCTGATGGCCGCCATCTGCAGCGGGCAGTCGTCCAGGAAGATCTTCACCATCTCGCGCACCAGCGTCTGATCGCCGTCCATGCTGCGTTCGAGGTCCGCCAGGTCGAAGAAGGAAGTGGCGGGCATGACCGGACCTGGCGGGACGGTGACCGTGCTCGAATCGTTTTCGATCGCCGCAAAGAGCGCGTGGGATTCCGCCGGCTTGGCCAGGTAATCGTCCATGCCGGCGGCGAGACATTGCTCGCGATCGCCCTGCATGGCGTGCGCCGTCATCGCGACGATCCGTACGTGGCCGCCCTTCTCGCGTTCGCGCGCACGGATGGCCCCGGTCGCCTCGAAGCCGCCGACCTCAGGCATCTGCACGTCCATCAGCACCACGTCGAAGGTCTCGTGCTCGAGCGCGCTGATCGCCTCTCTGCCGTTCTTCGCCACCACGACGGTGTGCCCGCGCCTGCCGAGCAGGCCGACGGCCACCCGCTGATTGACCGGATTGTCCTCGGCGAGCAGCACTCGACGACTGCGCGCGCAACCAGCCAGGCCTTGTCCAGGGGCCGTAAAAACGTCGGCGCCCGGCCGCTCGAGCGCACCGTAGATCGCCTGGAGGAGGTCGGACGGCGTGATCGGCTTCGTCACGTAGGCGGCGACGCCAAGCTCGCGGCAGCGCGAGGAATCGCCGTATCGGCCCGACGAAGTGAGCATCATGATCGTCGCTCCGGCCAGCGTCTGCTGCTGTCGGATGCGCTCGGCGACGGCGAACCCGTCGAGATCCGGCATATTCGCGTCGAGCAGGACCAG
>Ga0184627_10001274_pt1 | contig 10176 bp, 8 predicted proteins | sample PLM3_127_b1_FD_133150 | JGI IMG/M metagenome (GOLD analysis project Ga0184627, IMG submission 133150) | Groundwater sediment microbial communities from an aquifer in East River, Colorado, USA - PLM3_127_b1 | ecosystem: Environmental > Terrestrial > Soil > Riparian zone | place: USA: East River...
GGAGAAACCGGAGCCTGTCCTGAGCCGGGTCGAGGCCTGCACTGAGCCCTGTCGAGGTGAACCTGCCCTGAGCCCTGAGCGCAGTCGAAGGAGCCTGCCCTGAGCCTGTCGAAGGAGCCTGCCCTGAGCCTGTCGAAGGGTCTGCCCGGCCGGGAATCGGGACATCCACACCGAGATCGTCCACGGTCATGAAGGTGATGACCTTGTCGTAGGGGCCCTCCATAAAGAGCTGCACCTGGCTATGCTGGTCGGTGGCGCCGACCGCGGCGAGGGGAGTCGGTCCCACATGGACCGGCTTGCCGTTGCGGTCCACTCGCTTGCCCAGGCTTTCGGCCCACAGTTGCCGGTACCACTCGGCGAACTCCCGGAGCCGGTCGGTATACGGCATCAGAACGTGTATCCTGGACCCCAGCCCGGTATCGCCCGCCCACTGCAGTCCGGCGTAGAGCGCAGCCGGGTTCTGAAGCAGATCGTCCGATTGGGAGCGCTCCACGGCCAGGCGAGCGCCCGCCAGCAAGGCCTCGACGTCTATTCCCACCAGGGCCGCCGGCAGCAGGCCAACCGGCGAGAGCACGCTGAACCGGCCTCCGACCTCGGGGGGAACATCCAATGTGGCGATATGCTCCCGCTGGGCGATCTCGCGCAGTGCGCCGCGGGCCGGGTCGGTGGTGAACACGAGGTGCCGGGAGGCCGCAGAGCCGAGTGCCTGCTCGAGCCAATCACGCACCACAAGATATTGCGCCATCGTCTCCGCGGTTCCGCCTGACTTGCTGATCACGTTGACCAGCACCCGCCGGGGGTCGATGCGTTCCAGTGCGGCTGCCACGGTGGTGGGATCGATGTTCTCCAGGACTGTCAGCCGGGGAAAGAAGTCGCGTCCCTCATCGTCCCACTCGTTCCACGCCGGCCGCCGAAGCGCATTGAGCAAGGCCTTCGTGCCCAGCGCCGATCCGCCGATCCCGAGCACCAGTATGTGGTCGTAGGCCTGCCCCACACCCTCGGCGAAAGCCTGGATCTGACGTACGGTGGCCGCCTGATCCACCAGCCGGTAGAACCCATACTCACCCGCCTCACGGCGGCGGCGCACATCCGCCTGGATGGCAGCAAAGCGACTCACTAGCTCCGCGAGCCGGGCGCGATCGAGACCGTGTTCGCCATCGAGGGCATCGCGGAACATTCGTCCATAGCGAAGTTTGATCACGGCACCTCCACCGTCAGGCCATCATGGGCGGGAAAAACTCCCGGCGGAAGCTTTGCCTCCAGCTCCGCATGCCCGGTTTCGTGCGTCAGGTGTGTCAGGTAGGTGCGTCGCGCGCCCAGCGCCTGGGCGGTGCTCACCGCCTCGGAGATACTCAGATGAGTCGGGTGCGGCCGCCACCAGAGTGCATTGAGCACCAGCACATCGAGTCCACGAAGCTGGTCGTAGGCCGGCTCCGGAATCGCCTTGACATCGGTGATGTAGGCCAGGCTGCCGAAGCGGTAGCCGAACACCCGCAGATGACCGTGTTGAAAGGCGAGCGGGAGGACCTCGATTCCGGCCAGAGTCATTGGCCGGCCGGGCTCGATGGGATGCAGGGTGAGCCGGGGCTTCGAAGTTCCCTCGTAGGGACGGACCGCATCATCGAAGATGTAGTTGAACGATGCCCGCACCCGCTCCAACGTTTCTGGCGGTCCGTAGATCGGCAGCGGCCCCCGCTGGCGAACCGAGAAGATCCTCAGGTCGTCAATGCCGTTGACGTGGTCGGCGTGCTCATGGGTGTAGAGCACGGCGTCGATCCGGGAGAATCCACCCGCAATCAACTGTAATCTGAGCTCGGGAGGCGTGTCGATCAGAATGGTGGATCCAGCGGCCTCGAGGATGGCACCTGAGCGGGTGCGCTTATCCCGCGGGTCGGTCGAGCGACAGACCGCGCAGTCACACCCGATCTGGGGCACGCCGAACGACGTGCCCGTGCCCAGAAACGTGAGGCGCATCCCCTAAACTGCTTCGACCTTGAGGAGGTTGGTAGTACCGGGCATGTCGAACGGCACCCCTGCGGTCACCACCAGCCGTTCCCCTGGCTGGGCCAGCCGACGCTCGAGGATCTGGTGGCGCGCCACGGCGAGCATGCTGTCGTAGTTGGTCGAGTGCTCGGTGAGTGCCGGTGTGACACCCCACACGAGGGCGAGCTGGCGGAAGGTTTCCGGTTCCGGAGTGCAGGCGAACACCGGCACGCTGGGACGACAGGTAGCCACTTTCCGGGCGGTGAAGCCGCTGCTGGTGAAGCAGACGATAAGCGGGGCCGAAAGCATCTCCGCAGCGGCGCAGACCGCGACCGCGATGGCGTCCTCGGTCCTGATGGGCCCGCTCTGGGGCGAGTGGTGGTGGGTGAGTGCGTCGTCTCCCGCAGAGCGTCGACCGAGTGCGACGTCGATGGTTGCCCCGCGGGGCTGGCGCTGGCTCTCCATCTCCCGGGCGATCCGGTCCATGGCCTGGACCGCCTCTAAGGGATAGTCGCCCACGGCCGTCTCGGCCGAGAGCATCACGGCGTCGGTTCCATCGAGGATGGCGTTGGCCACGTCCGATGTTTCCGCCCGGGTGGGGCGGGGAGCGTGGACCATCGACTCGAGCATCTGGGTGGCGGTGATCACCGGCTTGCCGTGCAGACCCGATTCGCGGATGATCTTCTTCTGGATCAAGGGAACTTCCTCGAACGGGAGCTCCACGCCGAGATCGCCCCGGGCCACCATGATGGCGTCCGAGGCATCCAGAATCCCGCACAGATTCTTGAGCGCGGTGTCCTTCTCGATCTTGGCGATCAGCTTCAACCCTCGAGGCACCAGGGCCCGCAGCTGTTCCATGTCCTCCGGCCGACGGACGAAGGAGAGCGCGATGTAGTCGACGCCCAGCGCCACGGCCTGCTTGACGTCCTCGATGTCCTTCTCGGTCAGCGCCGGCGCGCTGACTTCGATGCCGGGCAGATTCATCCCCTTGTGGGCTTTGAGGTCGCCGCCGTAGTGGACCACCGCCTCGACCCGGTCATCACGTATTCCCCGCACCTCCAGCGCGAGCAGGCCGTCGTCCAGCAGAATCCGGGCGCCGACCCGCACGTCCTTCGACAGGTCATCGTAGGTGGTGGGAATCTCTCCCGGCCGGGCGACGTTCTCGGGCGCGAACACGACTCGTTGTCCCGGCTCGAGCCGGATCGGGTCCTTGAGGCTGCCCACCCGTATCCGCGGACCCTGCAGGTCGAGCAGAACCGCTGCCGCCTCACGCCGTGAGGCCAGCACGGTTCGGAGCTGGTCGATCCACCGGGTGCGAATCTCGGGCGTTCCGTGTGATGCGTTGATGCGAACCACGTCCACCCCGGCATCCAGCAGAGCGGTCATCCGGGCCGGTTGTTCCCAGGCTGGACCGAGGGTGGCCACGATTTTGGTGCGGCGTATGGAGGTGCGCGACATGGCAGGAGTCTAATGGGAGCGGGTCACACCCGCATCACCGTCTCGCCGCCTACGACGGTGAGGACCGCGTGCCCTCGGCGAAAGGCTTCCCCGTCGCCCCGCTCTGCCGCGGGGTCCACCGCCCATGCCACCACGTCCGCGTCGAAGCCGGGCGCGAGCACTCCGCGCCGGTGCCCCACCCCGGCCGCGTGAGCGGCGCCCACCGTATACCCAGCCACCGCTTCGGAGAAGCCGATCTTCTCCTCGGGTCTCCAGCCGTTGGCGGGCGCGCCATTGGATCCCTTGCGTTCGAGCGCCGCATGAATGCCGGCACGAGGGTCCAGCGAGGCCACCGGCACGTCGCTCCCGAAAACCAGCCGCGCTCCGCGCTGCAGGAGCGAGCGGAAGGCGTAGGCACCTCTGCCGCGATCGCCCCAGTGCCGGTCCACCAGATCGATGTCGGTGAGTAGATGCGCCGGCTGCATGGAGAGGACGATCCCTGCCTGGGGGGCGCGCTCGAGGTCTAACGGGTGCACGCACTGGAAGTGCTCGATGCGGTGCGGAATCGACAGTCGCGGAACGGCGCTCAACAGATCCAGCGCCCGGCGTACCGCCGCATCGCCAATGGCGTGCACCGTGCTGGCGATTCCAGCAGCCGCCGCTGAGGTCATGGCGTCGCGCACCTGCTTCTCGCCGCTTATCGGCATCCCCCGATCGCGGGTACCGGCATAGGGGTCCAGCATCCATGCGGTGCGGCTGCCAAGGCTACCGTCGAGGAATATCTTCACGCCGCCAAGCGTCAGCCACTCGGATCCCTGCCCGCTCCGGGCCCCACCAGCGATCAGCTTGGGCAGCGCCGCCACCGGGGGATGGAAGAGCACCCGCAAGCGTAATTCGCCGGAGGCATCCAGGCGGCCGAAGGCGTCGAGTACCGCCATGCTTTCGACATCATGAATGCCGGTCACCCCCAGCCGGTGCGCCTCCGCCTGAGCATCCCGGAGAGCGTTGTCGAGGGCTTGAGCCGGAGGCTCCGGCAGGTACGGCGTGGCTAGCTCTACCGCGCGCTCCAGCAGCATCCCGGTCGGATCACCGTTGGCGTCCCGCACAATGCGGCCGCCGAATGGATCGGGGGTATCCCGGGTGATTCCCGCCATTGCCAGCGCGGCGCTGTTCAGCCAGGCGGCGTGCACATCCAGCGAATCGAGGTATACCGGCCCGTGCTGCACCCCATCCAGTGCCAGCCGGTGCGGCGGTGAAGCCCAGCCATTGGCGTCCCAGCCTTGCCCCATGACCCAACCCTGAAGCGGGCGGGCTGCAGCAACCCTGGCAATCACTTCCTCGCGCGTAGAGAGACCCGCCAACTCCAACCGCGGGCGGTTCAAAGCCCACATCGCCAGGTGAGTGTGTCCATCTACCAGGCCCGGGGTGACCAGGGCATCCGCAAGCTCCACGCGGGGGATGTGACGCGGTGCGGCCCGCTCCATTTGGACGGCGGATCCGACGCCCTGAATACGGCCGTTTTGCCACCACAAGCTGTCGCCGTCGAGCCCGGGCACCATCGTGAGGACCCGGCGGGCTCGGAGCAGCCCGCTGCCGTGTGATCGCGCATCAGCCATGGCGCGGAAGATAGACGGTGAGGGCGGGCGTGGAATCTTTGGGTGGAAATGGCCTCGTGGGCGGGTGGCAGGGCCGGTTTCCACATGTGGAAAAGCCAGGGAAGTGCATATCTTATTTGAGTGTAAAACCTCCTAGAATGCTTTACTAAGATGGCATAAGTCACTTTATGGATAACCTGTATTACGTTGCTAGACAATTACTTAGGCGTCAGGAAGAAAAGCAGGTATGAGGAATACGACACTGTCGCTTGTGCCGAAGTAATTATGCAGACAGTTGAATTATGAACATCTTCGACATGCCATTTTGAGCAGCGACCCCCTTCCCCACGAATTCGGTGGAAAACGGCGGTTTGAGACCAGAAAAAATTGGGAAAAGTTGCCGGCTGGGTGGGAAAGAAAAGCGTGAGCGGGAACGGAAAAGCGTAAGCGGTGAGCAGGGAAAGAAAAGCCGCGGAAGAAGAGAGGCGGAAGGTGAAGCGGCGGAAGGAACAAAAGCGAAGAGGCGGAAAGAGCAGGAAAGCTTCAGGGTCGTTCCGCCCTACCGCCTCCTCACCGTCCGCCTCTCTTCTTCCGCCGCTTCACCTTCCGCCCTCTCAACGGGAAAAGCGCAGCTCGCCTCCACCGCCCTGATAAAGTGGCCCAACGAAGCGGATGGGAGAGGCCTTGAGGGCCTTGGCCAGATCGTCCTTCCCTTCTACGCTCAGCACGCCGACCAGAGGTCTACTCCACTCCGGCTTGAGAGTAGCGTCAACCCGCCAGACCATCCCACTGGTGCCCTTCGCCGACCAGGACTCCTGGATCGGCTGCTCCACCCTGGTGCTGTCGCCTACGGCGCGGCCGTTCCACGACAGCCGAGTCTTTCCGATCTTCACCTCGTACAGGTGGTTGTCGGTGCCGGGTACTCTCGACACGGACGACTGCGCCTCGCTGAGCTTCACCTTGGTGTAGCGGGCGGCCTCTACCAATCCACCACCGACGCCAAAGAGGTCCAGCACCACGTCTCGCCGGGCCCCGCTTCCCGGCTCCGATGCGGCGACGGTCCACAGCCCGATCATCTGCCGCTTTCGAGGGTCCTTACCGCCGAAGCGCCGCCCCCCGAGGGTAAGCGCATCGCCGTAGAAGAGGCACAGAGACGAGGGTATCCAGGCGGCAAACTCGGGTTGTCCATCGATGAGACCGCGCAGAGCGGGGTGCAGGGTCTCATTGCGGCTGGCGGGTAAGAGTCGAGTACCGTCATGCAGCACTCGCCGCCCTACGGCGGGATCCAGGAGGAAGCGCACACACTGGCCGGTGCGCAGGCCCTCGATGATCCACACGGGCCCTGCCCGGCCGTCTGAGCGCCCCTGAGCAACGAGCGGCGCAGCGGCGCCACACCAGGTGGCCACCGCCAGACCAACCATGATGCGGGACTCCGCCAAACCCGGGAACACCAGTATCAGCTGCCGCGAACGGTCTTGACGGCGGTCTGTAGCTCCGAATAGGCCTGCGGATCCAGCGCGTTGAACTTCATGTTCCGGTACTTGACCCGGCCGTCGGGGCCGATCACGTACACCGTGCGACGGTTATAGCCGCCGGAGTCCTTGCTGGCGTACTGCTTCGAGACCCGTTGCTCCGGGTCGCTCAGCAAGCGGAACGGCAGATCGAGGCTGGCCGCAAAGCGACCATGGGTCGTAACCGAGTCGGTACTGATGCCGACGACCGTGACGTCGGGGCCGAAAAGGCTGTCATACTGCTGCGCAAAGGTCTTGAGCTCGGCCGTGCAACCGGTGGTGAAATCCCGGGGATAGAAGGCGACGACGACGGTCTTGCCGCGATCGCTGGCCAGCTGATAGGGCGACTCGATGGGCCCAACACCCTCTCGGTTGGCCCAGGGAAGCGAAAAGTCTGGAGCGCGCTTGCCAACGTCCGGCCCGCCCACGATCACGACGCTGACCTTTTTGGCGGTGTCCTTTTGGGCTGAAACCAGGGGAACACCGGTGAACATCAGCGCGCCAAAGGTAAGTCCGAGCACGAGTACACGCATGAAGAATCGGTCCTGTTCTGTAGAAGACATCAGTTCTGAGTGATGCGGCGAAGCACGGCGTCGAACTCCTGAGTGCCGCCACTCCCCGTGTATGCAATTTTCCCTGACCGGTCCACGATCACGACGTAGGACGTGGCCGGCGCCTCATAAGCCCGAGTACTGGTTCCCTCTTCATCGTAGAGGGTCCTGAACGGGGGCTGATGCTGCTCCAGGTACCGCCGGACTCGGTCACGAGACTGATTGATGGTAACGTTTACCCCGAGGAACTCGACCTGGTCTCCGTACGCGGCCTTGGCCGCGCGGACCCGCGGCAACAACTCCTCGCAAAGTTCGCACCATGTGGCCCAGAATTCGAGGAAAACCGGCTTCTTCCCAATATACTGACCCAGGTCGACCGCCTTGCCGTCCAGGTCGCGAACCGTCACCACCGGGGCGTCGGCCCCAACGGCGATGCCCGATTCCTGGGCCCGCAGAGGCGCCGTCCCGAGCACGGGGGCGAGGAGCAGCACGGCCACCAGCGTTTTTCTCATAGTACGCTTCCCATCCTGACGAAGTAGTACTCGGCCATCAGCAGCAGAAGCACCCCTCCGGCCCGCTTGATCCAGAGGGTCCATTTCCCGGCCTGCGGGAGGGCGGCCAGACTGCCGCTGAACAGGCCGACGGCGATCAGCAGCGCCGTGAGACCGATGGAGAAGACGAACAGGTACAGGAAGCCTAGTACCGCGCTTCCAGTGGTGCTCACAAAGGTCAGCACGGCGGCGAACGCCGGCGCTCCGCACGGCGCCGCCACGAGACCCGACGTGGCCCCCAGAGCGAAGACGCCGCCCACGGAGTCCCCAGCCAGGCGGCCGGCCCACGCCGCGATGCCGGCCGGAGCGTTCACCGTAAAGACGTCCAGGAGGGCCAGTCCAAACACCAGGAGCAGGTTGCCCATGATGAACAAGGCCCAGGGGCTGGAGCTCACCGTGCCGAACAGGGTGCCGGACAGGCCCGCGAGCAGGCCGAGCGAGGCGTACATCAGCGCCAGACCCAGGACGTAGACCGCGGTCAGGAGCAGAGTGCGTCCTCGCGATCGCCGGGCCGACCCGGCACCACCGAGTATTCCGGCCGTAATCGGTATCATGGGGTACACACAGGAAGTCAGGCTCGTGGCCAGGCCGGCGCCAAACAAGACCACCAGGGCAAGGAGAGGCTGGTCCCGCAGAGTTGTCTCGAGTCCTGCCCCGAGCCCGAGGAGCGGCACGCGGCCTCAGGACCTGTCCGCGGATTCAACGGCTCCGTAGCGTGACGCCACGTAGTCATCGAGTATTCCGAGGAAATCAGCCACGATATCGTCGCCGCGCAGAGTGACCAGCAGACGGCCGTCCACGAACACAGGGGCCTTGGGCTCTTCGGCCGTACCCGGGAGTGAAATCCCGATGTCGGCGTGCTTCGACTCGCCGGGACCGTTTACCACGCACCCCATGACAGCCACCTTCATGTCCTCTACGCCGGGCCGCTCGCTGCGCCACGCCGGCATCTTCTCCCGCAGGTAGTCCTGAATCTCCTGAGCCATCTGCTGGAAGAAAGTGCTGGTGGTGCGGCCGCAGCCGGGGCAGCTGGTCACCTGTGGTGTGAAGCTCCTGAGACCAAGGGACTGAAGCACCTGCTGCGCGACCCGCACTTCCTCGGTCCGATCGCCTCCGGGCGCCGGTGTGAGTGAAACCCTGATCGTGTCGCCGATTCCCTCCTGCAGCAGGATGCTGAGACCCGCGGTGCTGGCGATGATCCCCTTGCTGCCGAGTCCCGCTTCAGTGAGGCCCAGGTGGAGAGGATAGTCGCAACGTGCAGCCAGGAGGCGGTACACCTCGATCAGGTCCTGCACTCCCGACACCTTGGCGCTGAGCACGATGCGGTCGTGCCCCATGCCGGTGGCCTCCGCCAGCGCGGCCGACTGTAAGGCGCTCTCGACCATTGCCTCCATGACCACATCGCGCGCTTCCCGCGGTGCGGACCGGAGTGCGTTGGCGTCCATCAGCTGGGTGAGGAGGCTCTGGTCCAGGGAGCCCCAGTTGACCCCGATCCGCACCGGCTTGTCGTGAGCCAGCGCCACTTCGATGATGGCGCGAAAGTTCTCGTCGTGCCGCTTGCCACCGACGTTGCCGGGATTGATGCGGTACTTCGCGAGGGCACGCGCGCAGTCGGGGTACCTGGTGAGGAGCAAGTGGCCGTTGTAATGGAAATCGCCGATCAGTGGAACCGTGACACCCACCCGGTCGAGTCCTTCGGCGATGGCAGGAACGGCTGCCGCCGACGGCTCATTGTTGACGGTCACGCGGACCAGCTCGCTGCCGGCGCGGGCGAGGTCGGCGGCCTGCTGTACCGTGGCCGAGACGTCAGCCGTGTCGGTGTTGGTCATCGACTGGATGACGATCGGATGAGCCGACCCCACCCGAACACCACCGATGGTGGCGGTGACGGTATGGCGGCGAGTGGCTGAAGGCATGGCCGGAATATAAGGGAGGGGGTGAGGGGCCAGGGACGAGGGACCAGGGACCAGGCACCCGAAAGGAACCCCTAAGCAGGGTGGTCGCCTGGCTCGTGGAATAGCTCCTGCTCCCCTAGTCGGGTCCCCCTGGTCCTAACCCCTAGTCCCTCATCCCTGCTCCCTGGTTCCTGGTTCCTGGTCCCTGGTCCCTGGTTGCTGATACATTCTTGCATGCCCGCCGACCCCCCGTCAACGCCGACGCGCGCTGCCATTTCAGCGGTCGCGACGTACGTTCCGGAGCGCATTCTCAGCAACGCCGAACTCGCCACCCGCCTCGACACCTCGGACGACTGGATCGTCACCCGCACCGGCATCCGGGAGCGCCGGGTTGGCGCTCCGGGCGAGACCACGTCCAAGATGGGTGCAGAGGCGGTGCGGCGGCTGATGACAAAGCGAGGGCTGGGTCCCGACGACATCGACGCGATTCTCGTTGCGACCGTCACGCCGGACATGCTCTTCCCCGCCACCGCCTGCCTCATCCAGGACCAGCTCGGGCTCAAGCGCGCATGGGGCTTCGATCTCTCGGCCGCGTGTTCAGGTTTCCTCTACGCGCTCACCGCCGGGGCGCAGCTCGTTGCCAGCGGCGCCCA
>Ga0184627_10001276_pt1 | contig 10169 bp, 8 predicted proteins | sample PLM3_127_b1_FD_133150 | JGI IMG/M metagenome (GOLD analysis project Ga0184627, IMG submission 133150) | Groundwater sediment microbial communities from an aquifer in East River, Colorado, USA - PLM3_127_b1 | ecosystem: Environmental > Terrestrial > Soil > Riparian zone | place: USA: East River...
CTAGGTCTCGTACGTGATGGACATGCCGATGCGCAGACCTTCGTACTGTCGCCTGTCGACACCGGACGTCCGGTTCTGGCGGTCGATCGCGAATCCGATGCGCTTGTCGATCCCGAGACGGTAACCGGCGCCCACGCTGAAGGTGCGCACACGGTCCGTCCGGTTGAACTCCTGCACCACGGCGCCGGCGCGATCTCGATATCCGAGGCGCCGGACGCCAATCCCCGCAAGGACGTCGAACGGTCCGTACACCTGTTGCTGAAAGGACCCGCTGACACCGGTTTCGAGGTAATACGGCTGATTGAAGTCGAAGGAGTGCTGGACGTCGCGAGTCGTCTGCACGCCGAGCCTGGTCGTCCCCAGCAGACGGTAGGAGAGATTCACGGCGGCGATTGCGCCCCGGTACGGTGGGACATCGCCGAGCAACGGCGTAAAGTTCCGGTACCCGACCGATGCGTCACCGCTGATCAGGGCCAGCGGCTGGAACTTCACGGCGCCGGCCACCCGCGTCGAGTTCGAGTCCCGCAACGATGAGGACGCGAACCGCTCGTACTCGCGCCCGGCCTCGAAGGAGAGGCTGGTCAGGGCCGTCAGATCGTGACGGACGACGAGGGCCCTGCTGGAGCTCGTCCGGTCCAGCTCGCGAGCCAGGGGAGTCCCGAGAAACACGGCCGCCTGATCGAACGCCATCTTGCGACGCCACGCCCTCGCGCCAATGTGCGTTCTGGCGCTCACCCGCATATGGACCTCGCCCTCGAGCGACGCCTCGACCCGCCGCGAGCGCGCATCGATCTCGAAGCCCGGCCGGTTCCGCGTGCTCAGGCGGCTGGTGCCGCCTTTGAGCGCCAGGCGGTTGAAGGTACGCGAAACGCCGACCCCGAAGTTCGTGTTCGCCGATCGCTCGGATGCGAACTTGTTGTAATAGACCCAGTCCACGTCAATCGTCCCGCTGATCCACGTTCGGCCCATGCGCAACCAGAGATCGGTCGCGGGCGTGAAGGTCATGGTGAAATCACGTTGCGGACGGTCGACGTCGGCTTCGTTGAATACGTTGGTATCGATGCCCAGGTTGCTCAATGCCAGCGTGGACTTGAGCGCGAGGGGCCCGAGCCGCATCGTCGCCTCCGCGTCGGGATCGGGAACGGTGGGAGGATCGGGAACGGTCGGATTCTGAGCGAACGCCGGCGAGGCGCAGAGCGCAATCGCGGCCAGCGCGCCCAGCCAGGATCGAGACCTGCGCGGGCTGCGGTTGTTCGCCATGGGCTCGAGATCGTCGGGCAACCCGTGGTCCGTCACCGAAAACGATCCGCTTGGCTAACGCGAGGGGCTCGCCGTGCCAGTGTCCTGCCGGGTCACGATACCGGCCACACCTGCGGCCGCTGCGGCGAACGCCACGCTTCGCGCGGCCGTGGCCCCGAGCGTCCCGACGAGGCCGGTGGCACTGCGGGCAGTGCTCAGCATGCCGGTTGAGGCGGTCACCGTCACCGGCATCACGACGGTCCCGGCCGCGGCGGAAATAAATGCGCTCGTGCCCACGATCTGGCCGCCCGGGTCCACGACTTCCAGCATGTAGTTGCCGGGATTCACGGTGATCGCGAACTCACCGCGCGCGGCCGTCGATGTCGAGCCGCCAATTTCACCGGTCAACAGGTTGCGCGCGCGCACAACGGCGGCGGCCACCGGCTCGCCGGCCGGAGTGACAACGGTTCCACTGATCTGCGCCTGGGCGGAACTCGCCACAGTTCGGGCGGTCGCCGCCCCGGTGAGCTGCGAGGCCAGGAGTGGCGCCCCCGGCAGCGATGTCGCGGCAACGAGGACAAATACGGCAATGTTGCGCATGATTACCTTCCCTTGGTCTTCCTTGTACTTTCGGCCCCAGGGTCCTCCGACTGTAATGGATGTCCCCGGAGCAAGCCACCGGCCACAGACCGGCGCAGGGCGACTACGGGATGACCTCGAGCCGCGCGCTCCCATCGATCCCGTAAACGAGGCGCCGGTCCGGCGAGCCTCGGCGGGTCGTATCGAGCGACACCGACGCAAGCCGGGCACCATCGAAGACTTCCCACTTGTCGATCCGGCCGTCGCCGTTGGTATCTTCCTCGGCCCGGGTCATCGCGCCTTTCTCATAGTGTTCAACGCGGTCGACCGTGCCGTCCCGTCTGGTGGAGAGTTCGAGCCGGACGATGGTGCCATCGGCCGCGTAGTAGGCCCAGGAATCGACCTTGCCGTCGCGCGCGCGCGAGGCGCCAACCCTTTCGATCTGCTGATCGGCTCGGTAATACTCCCACCGGTCGATCTGGTCGTCCTGGTCCGTGTCGAGCTCGATCCGCACGATGCGCGCGCCGTCCATGTAGCTCCACGTATCAAGTTTCCCGTCGCCGTTTGCGTCGTATTTCAGCAACTGCAGTCGGCCGGTGCCCGGGTCGTAGATCGGCTCGAGGCGCGCCGTTTCGTCACCCGAGGCTCCGCATCGCACGCCGCCCAGGGCGGCGACCAGGATCAGCATGGCGATCGGCAAAGACGTGCGGGGAGAATCTGGCAAAGCTTCGCTTCCGTGACTTACACCCAGGTACGCGTGATGTCGGAGGAGGGGGCGAGGGAGGAATCGCGAGCGAGAGGCTACGCGGTCGTGGGCCGCATCCACGACGGCTCGGATCCCTTGACCGTATCGGTGCCGACCTGCGCCGCTCCCAATCCCAGATCCGTGCCGGCCGCCACGGTCCTCTTACCGTCGCGTGAGCGCCCAGGCCCGATGGCCGCCAAGGCCTCGGCCATCGCCGCGATCGTCGCGATCTCGCGGTAGGCCTTCGCCCTCAGCGCGTCGGTCATCAGCGAACTGAGCGACGCTTCGGTCCGATCGAGGAGTTCCGCAGCACTGTCGATGAATGACATCTTAGTCGCAGCGTACAACGGCCATATAGGCACGGTCAAGTCTGACTTTTGACGGTACAGCCCTTGCACAGATCCGCACTGATTCGCTGTCCATTCGTTCGGCCACGTGCCGCCGCCTCCGCGTTCCCATTCCAAGAGGCCCGCTCACCGTTGGCGTGAATGTCACGGATTGTCCGAGGGTCGACGGTTCGCGCGGCCCTCGACCCCTGCCGCGCCGACGCTACTGATCACAGTGTCCACGGTCGCCCCAATGCCGTCGCCGGATGGGCCGCTGGGGGGGCCGTAGTACCCCCCGTACGCGGGGCGATAGTACCGGGAGTAGTAGTACGCGTTGTGCTCCAGGTCCACCCGGTTCAGCACCGCTCCCAGGAATTTGGCCTGCCCGAGCTCCAGCTGCTCGACCGCGCGCTGGGCGATGCGGCGGCTGGTCATTTCCGATCCCACGACAAAGAGGACGCCGTGCGCCAGGTTGGCCACGATGGAGGCGTCCGTCACAGCCATGACCGGCGGCGTATCGACAATCACCCAGTCGTAATGCTGCAGCAGGAACGCGGTGAAATCCTTGAAGCGCTTCGATCCCAGCAGCTCCGCCGGGTTTGGCGGGGAGGTGCCGGCCGTCATCAGCCAGAGGCCAGGCGTCTGAGACTCCTGGATCGCTTCCGAAGCCGCCGCGTCACCCACGAGCAGGTTCGAGAGACCGGGCGCCACCGCGCGAGAGAACACTGCGTGCACGCGCGGCTTCCGCATGTCGGCGTCGATGAGCAGCACGCGGTGACCGGCCTGCGCGAGCGCCACCGATACGTTGGTCGACACCACGGTCTTACCCTCCCCGGGCGCCGTGCTGGTGACCACGATAAATCGCCCGCCGTCGTCGGCCGAGGAGAACAGGACGTTGGTTCGGATCGATCGGAAGCTTTCCGCGAACAGGCTGGAGACCCCGTTGCTGATGAGGGGGGCCGCGACCGTCTTGTCGAAGATCGCCGGCACCATGCCGAGAAACGGCAGCCCTAGGTGTTTTTTCATCTCGTCGGGGTTCTTGATGCGATCGTCGGCGTATTCGAAGACAAACGCCAGACCGACGGCGAGCGTCAGGCCTCCGAACAGGGCGAGCAGCAGGTTGTTGAATGTATTCGGCGACACCGGCCCCGTGGGGGTTTCAGCCGGATCCACCACGCGGATGTTGCCCGCTTTCAGCTGCTCCGATACGCCGGTCTCCTGCGTGCGCTGCAGGAGGCTCTCGAACATCTGCCGGTTGGCGGTGGCGTCGCGCTGCAAGACGCCGTACTGAATGCCCGCGCGGTTGAGGACCTGTGCTTCCTGCTTCTGCTGGTTGAGCGCGGCGGTCAGCGTGCGTTCCTCCGCGCGCGCCGCCTCGTAATCGCTGCGCATCCCCTGGACGATCTGCGCGACTTCCGACTGGATTCTCGCCTCGCCGTTCTGAATGGCGAGACCGATCTTCACCATGTCCGGATGGTTCGGACCGAGCTTCTCCGAGAGCTGGGCGCGCTGGCGCTGCAGCTGCGCCAGCTCGGTCTTCTGCTGCTGAACGAACGGATTGGAGAGGATCAGCGGAACGCTGTCGATCGCCGCGGGATTTTCCTGGACGATCTTGACCTGGTTGTACGCCGCCTCTTTCTGGATGCGAGTGGTGCTGGCTTTCGTCACAGCCGCGTTGAGATCCGCGAGCCTTTGCACCACGACGTTCTGGCGCTCTTCGAGCGACACTGAATCGGTGCGCTCGCGGTAGCCCTGCAGCGCCTGCTCGCTCGACTCGAGCTTCCGTCGCTGTTCGCCAAGCTGCTGGGTGAGGAAGTCCGACGCCTCTTTCGTCGTGGTGGATCTGAACTCGACATTTTGCCTGATGTACGAGTCGGCGAGCGCGTTGGCGACCTTCGCCGCAAGGATCGCATCGGGTGACCTGAAGCTCACATCGACGAGCCGGCTGTAGCGAACGGCCTCGACTCCCAGATTGCTCAGGAACTGGTCGATGACACGCGACTGGGTCCGTGTCTCCTCGGCACCCGGCGGCTCGATCGGCGTCGGCGGCTCGAACCATCGCGCGACCATGTTGACTGGCGCCAGGATGATCCCGCGGAGCGTCCACCGTGGCGCCTGATTGAACTCCGGGTGCGACCAGAGGTCGAGCGATTCGATCGTGCGGCGCGCGAGCCCGCGGCCCTGCAGGATGGCGTACTGCGTTTCGTAGTAGTCGTCGGTCAGCGTGCCTGGATCCAACACCTCCTTGAACGACACGACGTTGGGCGCGTCGCGCTCGATCAGGATTCTGGTGCCGGCTTCGTAGATTCGAATGCTGGTGACCGTATACAGGGTGACGCTCAGCACGACGGCCAGGAACGCGGTCACGGCGAGATAGCGTCGCCGGTAGAGCACTTGGAGGTAATGGACAAGGCTCAACTCCGATTCGCCGCCGCCCACCGTATTGCCGTAGCCGTACCCGTACCCTGCGCTCGTCGCGCCTGCGTCGGCCGCCGAGTCGGCGCCTGTCATAGCGCGATCAGGATGTTTCTGCTCGAATTGCGACGGAATCTGAGCGCTCATCTAGGTCTTCTTAGCACTCGTCCTGACACCATGGTCACGCGGGCACCCGAACTGCTGGCAGGTTGTAACGCTGCACGGTAATCACCAAGACAAAAATTGTAATGCCTGTCCTGCCCGTCACCTTACAGTATCGGCCCAACCCCAGCAGACGTGAACGGGGTGGGGCCATTCCGGGCGCATTCGAACGCCCACGAATCCTGTCCTCGACGTGAGTCGAGCCATCGTGCGATGGCTGACGATCGGGGGAACCGTGGAGGAGGCCGGACGACTATTTGACGTCGAGCAGCTCGACGTCAAAGAGCAGCGTCGCGTTCGGCGGAATCGCGCCACCGGCCCCGCGCGCCCCATACCCCATCGCCGGCGGGATCGTCAGGGTTCGCTGGCCGCCGACTTTCATCCCCGCGACGCCTTCGTCCCATCCCGTGATGACCTGTCCGGCGCCCAGGCCGAAGGAGAACGGCTCGTTGCGGTCGCGCGAGCTGTCGAACTTCGCACCTTTCTTGTCGGGGCGCGATTCGTCGTACAGCCAGCCCGTGTAGTGCACCGTCACGGTGCGTCCAGCCGCAGCCTCGGTGCCGGTGCCCACCCGGGCATCCTGTCTGATGAGCTGTGTCACGGGGGTCCTTTCAGCGTCGCCGCCGCAGCCGGCCAGGAGGATCGGAACTATGAAGACGCTAAGATTCCATCGCATCGCCGGATTATACGCGGCACATTACCAATCCCAAATCCCAAAGCCCGAATCCCGAACCCCGAATCCCCAAGCCCAGCCGTGATTGCACCTTGGGAGTTGGGAGGTGGGATTTGGGTTTTGGGGTTCGGGATTTGACAGAATGGGTCGCACACCGTTTCCAGGAGGTATCTCGTGGCCATACGCCGCGGCGTCGCGCTCGTGTTCACGCTCATCGGGATGGCGACATTGGTGTCCGTCGCCGGCGTGGTGTTGCTCTACCTGCTCTCCTCGCGGGGGCCGTCGATTCCGGACCGTGCGATCCTTGTGGTGCGGCCAGGCGGCGAGCTGCTCGAGGTGGTGCCCGACGATGTCGTCGGGCAGGTCCTGGGCGGGGACGCGTCAACGGTGCGCGGCCTTGTCGAGAGCCTGCGCAAGGCCAAACGCGATCCACGGATCACGAGCGTGCTGCTGCTGCCGTCCACCCTCGATCTGCCGTTCTGGGCCAAGGTGCAGGAACTGCGCGACGCGATTGTCGACTTTCGGCAGTCCGGCAAGACCGTCGTGGCCTTTCTCGAATACGGTGGCGATCGCGAGTACTACCTCGCCAGCGCCGCCGATCGCGTGTTCCTGCTGCCGACAAGCCCGCTGGACCTTGCCGGCGTCGCCTCCTACGAAGTTTTTCTGCGCGGCGCGCTCGACAAGCTCGGCGCGTATCCCGACTTCGTGCATATAGGCGCCTACAAGACAGCAGTCAACCAGCTCACGGAGAAAGGATTCACGCCGGCGCACCGCGAGATGACCGAATCGCTGAATCGCGACCTGTACGACCAGCTCGTTCGCGGCATCGCCGACGCGAGGCACAAGAGCGTCGACGAGGTGCGGAGGCTGCTCGACGAAGGGCCGTTCGCGCCGGACGCCGCGCGGCGTGCCGGCTTGATCGACGATCTCGCCTACCTTGATCAGCTCGACGATCGGGTCGCCGCGCTGAAGACGCCGGCGGGCGATCTGCCGAGGGTAGAAGAGTCGGAGTACCGGCGCGTCAGTCCTCGATCGGTGGGCATCCGGCCGCAGTCGCGCATTGCGGTGCTCTATGCCTCCGGCGTCATCGCGTCTGGCAAGAGTTCACAGGACACGGTCAACGGCGCCATCATCGGCTCCGACACCATCGTCGAACAAATCCAGCGGATTCGTGACGACGATTCCATCAGGGCGATCGTGCTGCGCGTCGACAGTCCGGGTGGGTCCTCGGTGGCCTCCGACGTGATCTGGCGCGAGCTGACGATTACGCGGGATCAGAAGCCGTCGCGGCCGCTCATCGCCTCGATGTCCGACCTGGCGGCTTCGGGCGGCTATTACATTTCGATGCCCGCGCAGGTCATCGTGGCGCAGCCGGCGACGCTCACGGGCTCTATCGGGATTTTCGGTGGGAAAATCGCGATCGGCGACACCCTGGCCAAGATCGGCGTGACAACCGAAACCGTCCAGTCGGGCCGCAACGCCAACCTGTCCTCTCCGTTCACGCCGTTCACCCCCGAGCAGCGAGCGAAGCTCATGGATTACATGGATGTCTTCTACGACGCGTTCGTGGAGAAGGCCGCAGCCTCGCGCCACACCACCCCGGCGGAGATCGACGCCGTGGCGCAGGGCCGCGTCTGGACCGGCCAGCAGGCGCGGGCGCGGGGACTGGTCGACGAGCTGGGCGGACTCGATGCGGCCGTGGCGATTGCCAAGCAACGCGCCGGTATTCCGGCAGACGAGGACGTGGAGCTGGTGGCCTATCCGCCGCGCCGCACGCTGTACGAAGCGCTGGCGCAGCAGCTCGGATCGTCGAGCTTCAGCGTGTGGGCGCAGTTGGCCGGAGGAGCGGAGGGGAGAGCGTTCGCCGCGCTCACCGCGCCGGTCCGGGTGTTCCGGCGCAACGAGCCGCTGGCGCTGATGCCGTTCGCGTTTGTGAGGTGAATGGGGCCAGGCCAGGCCCCCGAGCCCCCTAGATCGACATGGCCGCCAGCATGCGCGTGATGACGTCCTGGTTGATCTCGATGTCCATCCGCTCCTTCGCCTTGGCCATGTAGGCGGTGTAGAAACGGCCGCGGCGCTCGCTGAGGAACTGTTCGCGGAAGGCGTCCTTGCCCTGCTTCAATTCCGCGGGGGTCACGTCATCGCGCTCGACGACCCGGACGATGACCGTGGCGTCGTTCGTGGTGATCGGTGCGCTCACGCTGCCCGCGGGCAGGGCGAAGACCACCTTGTCGACTTCGGGGCTGACGCCAATCTCGGGCAGCGGCGCCGCACGCGCGATGAGCTCGGTTTCCTTGGCCTCGAGCCCCTGCGCTTTGGCGGCAGCGGTGAAATCAGGCGCTGATCGGAGCGCGGCCGCGATGGCCGCCGCGCGCTGCCGGCTCAACTCCGTGGCGCGGGTGCGGATCAGGTCTTCGCGGACGCGGTCCTTCACCTGATCGAGCATCGGGACATATGGATCGCGCTTGCCCGTGACGGTGACGAACACCGGACCCTGCGGCGAGCTGACAGGCGCGCTGACCTGGTTGTCGGCAAGCTGGAACGCGGCCATGGCCACCTGGGGCGCGGCGCCGAGACCGGGCACGGGGTCCTCGCGCCCGAAGAAATCGGTTTCCGACACGGTCAGGCCCGCTTCGCGCGCCACGGTATCCAGGTCGGACGGATCGTCAATGCGGGCCGCTAGCTCCGTGGCGCGCGCGGCTATCTGCTGGTCGGCGCGCTGCCACTTCAACTGGTCCTCGATCTGCGGGCGCACTTCGTCGAACGCCCGGGTGACTGCGGGCTTCTTGTCCACCAATTTGATGATGTGGAACCCGTACTGCGTTCTGACAATGTCGCTGACCTGGCCCGGCGCGAGCGCGAACGCCGCCGTCTCGAACTCCGGCACCATGCGGCCGCGGCTGAAGTAGTCCAGGTCCCCGCCGTTCACCTTCGAGCCTTCGTCTTCGGAGAACTTCGTCGCGAGCGCCGCGAAGTCGGCGCCGGTCTTGACCTGCTGCAGCAGGCCCTCGGCCACTTTGCGGACGGCTGCCTCGTCCTTGCCCGCCGTATTCAGCAGGATATGGCTGGCGCGGATCTGCTCGGGTGTCTGGTACTGCGTCAGGTTGTCATTGTAGAAACGCTGGACGTCGGCGGCCGGCACGATCATCTTGGCGTGCGCCTGGTTGCGATCCAGGAGCAGCATCTTCCCCTTGCGCTGCTCGCCGACGCGATATTCCGCCTTGTGCATGTCGAAGTACGACGCCATCTCTGCGTCGGTCACCGTCACCTTGTCGCGGAACCTGTCGGCCGTGAGCGCCACGACCTGCAGCTTCACTTTCTCGTTCCGCTGCGTGAATTCCCGCTCGACCTCCGGATCCGACACGGTCATCCAGTCGGTGAGCGCGGCACGCAGCTTGTCGATCATCAGACTGCGCCGCAGGTTCTCCTCGAAGGCGCCCTTCGTCATAGGCGGGAGCTGGCTCCGCAGAATCAGCTCGTAGCGCTGTTCGCCGACGAACCGCCCGTTCTCCTGCAGGCCGGGGATCGCAAAAATCTGCTGCGCCAGCTCCTCGTCGCTGACGGTGATGCCGTGGCGCTCCGCCTCGACCAGGGCGGCCTGCTCGTCGATCATCTGCTGCAGGATCTGCTTGTCGATGCCGAGCTGGCGGAGGAGCTGATCGCTGAGGGTGCTGCCATACGCGGTTCTGTACGCCTGGATCTGGGAGTTGTACCGCTGCAGGAACTGCCCCGCCGTGACATCGCGGCCCTCCACGTCGGCGATCACCTCGCTGGGGGCCGCGCCCACGCCAACCGCGGTCGGATCATTGAGAAAGCTGGGGATATAGAACACAATGAAGGCGAGCACCACGAGGCCGAGGCTCCACTTGAGCCAGCCCTTGTGGCGACGCATCCGGTCGAGCATGGTCATGAGATGAGTCCTATGGCTTTAGGCTCTAGGCTTTGGGCGAAAAACCCGAACGCGACAAACATCCATCTTACACGCTTCGCTTGGAGCCCAAAGCCGAAAGCCCAAGGCCGAAAGCCCGAG
>Ga0184627_10001277_pt1 | contig 10169 bp, 6 predicted proteins | sample PLM3_127_b1_FD_133150 | JGI IMG/M metagenome (GOLD analysis project Ga0184627, IMG submission 133150) | Groundwater sediment microbial communities from an aquifer in East River, Colorado, USA - PLM3_127_b1 | ecosystem: Environmental > Terrestrial > Soil > Riparian zone | place: USA: East River...
CGTTCGGATCGTTCGGAACGTGCGGGCGTTCAGACGTTCGAGGTTCGGATCGTTCTCAGAACGACCCGAACGGTTCGAACGGTTCGAACGGTTCGAACGATCCGAACGATCCGAACGATCGTTCAGAACGTGACGCCTGGCGGCGCATGGGGCCTCCCGCGTAACGTGGTGAGATGAAAGAGCCTTTAGTGTGGCGGACCGTAACGTACGGGAGTCGTGCCTGTCAAAGAGTCAGACGGCGAGATCGTGGGTGGGCTTGGGCTTTGGGCCTTGGGCTTTGGTTTTGGCCAGAGCCTAAAGCCGAGAGCCCAAAGCCGAGAGCCGAGAGCCTACAGCCGAAAGCCTCGTACGTGGCCACTCACGGTGCGGGCGCCAGGATCACGAGGACAAGCAGCCGCCCCGCGCCCGTGTTCCGCACGCCGTGCGGCACGCCGGTCGGCGCCACGAGCAGGTCCCCGGCCTTCATGGCCAGCTCACGGCCGTCCAGCAGGAACTGCCCTTCCCCGTCGATCACCTGGTAGACCTTATCCATCCCCTCGTGCGCATGAAGGGCATGGGCCTGCCCCGGCTCGAAGGCGTTCAAGCCCACGAGCAGCCGCGAGGACTGGTATAGCGTGCGCTTCCCCATCTTGTCCGCCCGCCACTCGGCATGCTCGGCGGGACGGATCACCGTTGGATGTTCCATATGCTCCAGCCAGTCGCCTATTTTTCCACCCTTTTGCCACTTCCGACCCCATCAGCACCGACAGGCCACCCCGGCAGGCCCGTTTTCCGGGGCAAAAGCCGGTACATCGTTTGAAGCTCTTACCAGTCACCGTGGCGAGACCCCAGCTCATGCGGATGCGAAAAGCCGAGCAGACCGACGCCGAGATGGCCCCCGAAACGCGATCCGACCTGCATCGCTGGGTCCGCGAACGGCTGCCCCTCTCGTCCTCGCACGAGCAGGCGCTGCTCGATGCCATCGACAATGTCTACCTGCAGCACGAGCGGCTCTGGCAGGGGTCCAAGCAGGAGGCCATCCAGGCGGTCTCGGCCGGCTTCACGGAACGGCTGAACCGGATGCGCGACGAGCTCTCCGCGCGCGACGCCACCGTCAGCAGCATCTCGCATTACTTCGAGGATCTCGTCGCCGACCTCACCGACCGCGTGCACCGGGATCCGAAGACGCGGCTCATGAACTTCCGCCGCTTCGTCGAGCAGCTCGAGGCGTTCCTCGCACTCGAGCAGCGCGGGCGCTGGTGCGCGGTCGGCCTGGTCGATATCACCTCGTTCAAGTGGTACAACGACAACCTGGGCCACGCGCTCGGCGACAAGATCATCGATCGCGTCGCGTCGCTGCTGCGCGAACAGGCCCGCGGGGACGACCTCCTCGCCCAGGAGTCGTTGGACCAGCGCAGCAGCCAGGAATTGCACGCCCGGTTCGGGGGCGACGAATTCTGCTTCCTGATTCCCGACCTCGATCAGTGCAGCGCGGCCTGGATCATCGCCGAGCGCTTCCGCGAGGCGGTCGAGCGCTACGACTGGATGTCGGAAGATCCGCGGCTTGCGGAGAAGCCCGTGAACGTCGACGTCGGCATCGTGTGCCTGCTGCTTGGTCCCGTCGGCCAGCGACGCCCGTTCGCGGGGACGCTCGCGCACGATCTCCTCGCGCGCGCCGACAAACTGATGTACGAAGCCAAGCACGAGGGCGCCAGCCAGGTCCATCCAATCCGGGTGCAGGTCCAGGACGGCCAACTGGTGGAGCTCGGCGCCGACGAAGACTCTGAGTAACGGTGCGAGGGTGCGACGGAGCACCTCGCACCTCCCTCGCACGTCGCACCGCCGCACCCCCGGTCGCACTATCGCATCCTTGCACCTCTGCAATGTTAGACTTGAGTTTCCCGTGGTGGGTGTAGCTCAGGGGTAGAGCGCCTGACTGTGGCTCAGGAAGTCGCGGGTTCGAGACCCGTCACCCACCCCACATTACAAAAGGGCCAGCGTGTGCTGGTCTTCTTTCGTTTTAGGGCGTCAACGTTTCACGCACGATCGACATCTAATGGACTGTCTCAACAGAAGGTGATGGGACCATATCTGGCCTCGAGCCGCGATTTTCGGGCCGTTCCAACGGAACGGCCCGCTTTACATTTCGAAGGTACACTCCACTAAAGGTTGTTCGCATGGCCAAGAAGAAGAGCGCAGCGCCTGACATCCCGGCATCGGGCGCCGCGACGGCTCCACCAAGGCTGCGCCCGCGTTCCAGCTCCGGCGCGGCGCCTACGCGCGCGCGTCCCCGAAACGGCGATGCGCTTGCGGGCCCCAGCCACGAAGAAATCGCCGAGGCGGCGTATCAGCGCTACCTCAGCCGCGGACGCCGCCACGGCTCGGACTTCGACGACTGGCTGGAAGCGGAACGCGACCTGCGGTCGCGTGCAAAATCCAAATCCCAATGACCACATCTCGCACGAGGATTCCCTCCGCGCGCAGCAGGGCGAAGAACGCCGCGTAGGTCACCGATCAAGAGTCAAGGTGCGGCGGCAGGCGTGTGTCATCGGCGGCTGGACCGACCCGCGTGGATCGCGCCCCTTTTTCGGCGCCCTGCTGCTTGGCGTCTACGATGAGGCCGGCCGGCTTCATTACATCGGCCACAGCGGGGCCGGTTTCACCGATGCGGAGATCGGACGCGTCTGGAAGCGTTTGCACCCGCTGCGGTCGAAGATCTCGCCGTTTGCGGCCACGCCCCGCACCAACCAGCGGCCGCACTGGGTGCAGCCGAAGCTGGTGGCCGAGGTGACGTTCGCCGAATGGACCGCCGGCGGAAAGCTGCGGCACCCAACCTACATCGGGCTGCACGACGACATGACGCCGCGGAGCGTGCGCCGCGAGCCGGACACCCTCGTGGGCGGACCTGAAGGTCCGCCTCTCCGCCGATCCGATTACCGTGTCGATGCAGGGGCTGAAGGTCCGCCGCCACGACAATCCGGTGACGGTGTCGTTGTAGGGGTTGAAGGTCCGCCTCTGCGTCGGTCCGATTACCGTGCCGTTGGAGGGGCCGACCTTCAGGTCCGCCCTTCCGCTGCCGAACGACCTCGGACATCGACGTTGACCAGGGCCGCCATCAGAAAACTCCTCGATCAGATCGACGCCATCGAGGACAAGGGCGGCAACGGCGCGCTGGAACTGCCGGCCGGCGATCGCCTCGAGGTCAGCAACCTCGGCAAGGTGTTCTGGCCGACGGTGAAGCTGACGAAGGGCGACCTGTTCCGCCATTACATTCGCGTCGCGCCCTTCATCCTGCCGGCGCTGTCGGATCGGCCGCTGGTGATGAAACGCTATCCGAACGGCGTCACGGCGAAGCCGTTCTACCAGCACCGTGCGCCAGACACGCGCCCCCCCGCTGTCCGCGTCGAGCACGCCACCACGGAAACGGAGACCAGGCCGCACCTGATTGGTGGCTCGCTCACGACCCTCCTGTACACGGTGCAGCTCGCTTCGATTTCGCAGGACCCGTGGTTCTCGCGCGTCCAGGCGGAGGACATCGTGGACCACGTGGCGATCGATCTCGACCCGCCGGACGACCTGCCCTTCCGCCGGGTCCTTGATATGGCGCGCTGGGTGCGCGAGGAGCTCGACGGCCTGAAGGCGCCCGGGTTTGCCAAGACGTCCGGCGCCGGCGGGGTGCACATCTACGTTCCGATGCCGCCCGATACGCCGTACGCGGCCGGCCTCCTGTTCTGCCAGATCGTCGCCACGATGGTGGCGCGGAAGCATCCCCGGGTGGCGACGGTCGAGCGATCGCTCAAGGCGCGCGGCCGCCGCGTGTACGTGGACTACCTGCAGAACGTGCGCGGAAAGACGCTCGCGAGCGCGTACAGCGCGCGCGCCAACGATTTCGCGGGCGTCTCCACGCCGGTGACGTGGGAGGAGATTGACGAAGGGGTGACGCCGCAGGACTTCACGATCCGCAACATCGCCGGGCGGCTCGAGGCCGCGGGGGATCTGTGGGCGCCGCTACGGAGGTCGAAGGGCGCCGACCTCCGCGCGGTGATGAAGTACGCCGAGCCGTCGCCACGAAGATCACAAGACGAATCAGCCACAAAGCGCCCAAAGGTCTCCAATAGAAATTGAGGACTGCGCCGGTCACTTCCGTCGACCGCTCGACGCCGGATGGATGAGCTTGCCGCCTCGCCGTAATCGGCTACACTCCTGCGAAATCGATTTCGCGCACCGCGAAGGTGTGAACAGCGGATCGAGCGCGGTGCCATCGGGAACATGACCGCACACTGAGAAGGCGTGCATATGTGACGCTGACCTGCCGAGCGTGATGCGTGGCACCTCAACTCCCCCCGCTGAGGTCCGTCGCTTGATCGGAATCGGCCTGGCTGTGGCTGTGGCGTACGTGATCGCTGCGAGATTGGGATTCAGCGTCGCATTCGTCGCGGAGCAGGTCACGACCGTGTGGGCGCCGACGGGCCTCGCTCAAGCGGCCCTGCTCCTCTGGGGACGCTCACTCTGGCCAGCGATCTGGCTGGGAGCGTTCGTCGCGAATGCGGGCGCCGAGGCACCGCTGTGGACTGCCGCTGGCGTGGCAACTGGGAATACGCTCGAGGCTATCGCCGCCGCCTGGACCCTGCGGCAACTTCCAGCCTTCGACCCCAATCTCCGTCGAGTCCGCGACGCTCTGGCATTCATCGTCGTGGCTGCCGTCATGAGCACGGCGCTCAGCGCCACGATTGGGGCGACGACGCTCTGCGTAGCGGCCGTTCAGCCTTGGATTCGGTTCTCCGAGTTGTGGTCGGTCTGGTGGTTGGGCGACGCCGTCGGAGCGCTCGTAGTGGCCCCCGTCATCTTGACCACCGTCCGGACGCCCGCGGCCTGGTCGCGACGAGACTGGGTCGAAACGTGCCTGCTGCTGATTGGCAGTGCGGGGATGACCCAGTTGGTCTTCGGAGAAGTGTTTGGTTCCGGCATCGGGAATCATCCACTCGAGTACATCATCTTTCCTTTCGTCATTACCGCTGCGGTACGACTAGGACCACAGGCCACTGCGCTCGTCGTACTCGCTGCCTCAGGGGTGACGATTTGGAACACCGTTCGCGGTGCAGGTCCATTCGCCGGCTCCGACGTACATGAGAGCCTGATCCTCCTTCAGGTCTTCATGGGCGTGCTGGCTGGAACAGGCCTGCTCCTCGCAGCTGCGATTGCGGAACAAAGGACGAGCGAGCGCCGCCGTGCTGCCGCGCACGCTGTCGGCGAAGTCCTGGCCGATGCCCAGAATCTTCCGCAGGCGGCACCAGCGATTCTGCGAGCGATTTGCGAGAACCTCGAGTGGCAGGCTGGTGCGCTCTGGTCTGTCGATCACGATGTTCAGCGACTGCGGTGCCTCGCTGTGTGGAGTGGTGTCGCACTACCCACAACGGCGTTTGCGGAGGCGACGAAGGACGCCCTTTTTTCATCCGGTGTGGGCCTTCCCGGACGCGTGTGGGCCTCGGGCAAAGCCGCATGGATCGAAGACGTTGCTCACGATCCACACTTTCCTCGCGCGCCTGTCGCTCGGGGAACCGACGTCCACGGCGCATTCGCGTTCCCGATTTACTTCGGCAAAGAAGTGCTCGGCGTGATCGGGTGTTTCAACCGAACCGTCGTCAGCCCGGATACGGACTTGCTCCGAACGATGTCGACCCTCGGGAATCACATCGGGCAGTTCGTCGGTCGCGAGCAGGTGGAAACTGCTGTCATCGAGGGACAAGAACGCACACGCGCCATCCTGGATACGGCGATGGACGCCATCATTGGTATGGATCACCAGGGAAGGATCACAGAGTTCAACCCTGCGGCCGAGCGAACGTTCGGGTATCCAAGGGACCGGGTGCTCGGGGGGGAGCTCGCGGATCTGCTGATTCCACCTGAACTCCGCGAACAGCACCGCGGGGGGCTCGCGCGATACCTCGCGACCGGCGACGGACCGTTCATCGATCGTCGCGTGGAAACAACCGGCTATCATGCGGACGGTCATAAGTTCCCGGTGGAAGTTTCCATCACGAGAGTGTCGGACGATGACCCGCCCAGGTTCACGGGGTTCGTGCGGGACTTGACGGCTCTGGCCACGGCGGAGCGGGAACGAGAGCAGTTGCTGCAGCGTGAATCGACGGCTCGTCGCGAAGCCGAGACCGCCAATCGCGCAAAAGACGACTTCCTGGCCATCCTATCCCACGAATTGCGCACGCCGCTGAATGCCATCGTGGGCTGGACACGGATGTTGCTCGACGGGGCGATGGACGAGCCAAGTACCAGGCGTGCGCTCCAGGTCGTCGACCGGAACGCTCATCTGCAAGCACATCTCGTCGCAGACATCATGGATGTCTCCCGGATCATCACTGGTGGTCTGAAACTCGACCTGCGGCCGGTGGATCTCGGCTCTGTGATCGGCGCCGCGCTGGATGCCGTGCGGCCCGCGGCGGACGCGAAGAAGATCCGCATTCGCTCTCGTTTCGAGGACTCGGCCCGACTCACGAAAGGCGACCCTCAACGCCTGCAACAGATCGTCTGGAATCTGCTGGTAAACGCCGTCAAATTCACGCAGGCTGGAGGACTTGTCGACGTCGAACTCGCCGATGCCGGGGACAGCGGCGTCCGCATCCGTGTCCAGGATGACGGCGCGGGCATCGAGCCGATTTTTATCACGCATGTCTTTGAACGTTTTCGCCAGGCAGATGGCTCGGTCAGCCGCCAGCAAGGAGGCCTCGGGCTCGGCTTGGCCATCGTTCGACACTTGGCGGAGCTCCACGGCGGGACGGTACGCGCAGAGAGTCAGGGGCTGGGACAGGGGGCCACGTTTACCGTCGAGTTACCGAGAATCCATCTGGAGCACGGCCTTGCCTCTCCTGGCGAGCACCGGCAGGTGCCTCCCCTCGACCGACCTCAGGTCAATCAGGTGGTTTCGCTCGCAGGCTGTCGCGCCCTTGTTGTCGACGACGACGAGGATACCCGCGAGCTGATGGCAATGATTCTGACGAAGGCCGGCGCGATTGTGCAGACGGCGTCGTCCGTTCCCGAGGCGTTACGGCATCTCGACGCGTCGCGCCCCGATGTCTTGCTGGCGGATATTTGTATGCCTGGAGCGGACGGGTATGCCCTCATTCGTGAGGTACGCAGGCGCGAGGCTCAGACTGGGCAGCATTTGCCGGCCTCTGCCATCACGGCGTATGCGGGCCGCCGCGATCGGGAACGCGCGCTGGCAGCCGGCTTCGACCGCCATGTGGCGAAGCCGATCAGCCCGTCAGCGATCGTGGAAGCGGTTCGCTCGATGTGTAGCAGCGCCGACGACGCATCGTGAACGACGTAGCCACGAAGATCACAAGACGAATCGGCCACAAAGCGCACAAAGGTCTCTAAGCTGGAGCACAAAGGTTCATAACGAAAAACCCATTGTGACCTTCGTGGCCTTTGTGGCTAACCCGTCTTCGTGATCGTCGTGGCCTTCGTGGTTAGAACGTCAACCGCACTTCCCCGACCACCTGCCGCTTGAGCACGTCGCCGAAGATGTGCTGCAGCACCTCTTGGTTGGCCAGGTTCGTGAATTTGATGCTCGTGACGACGCGCTGGCCCGCCCAGCGGACGCCGACGCCGCCGTTGACCAGCGTGTAGGCGTCGGTCGTTCCGGCATAGCGCAGGTCAAGCACATCCTGCCAGTACGCCTCTCCGGTGTAACTGGCCGCCAGGTTGCCGAGGAAACGGGAGTAGCTGAAATTGAATCCTGCGTTGACGCGGTTCTTGGCCGGCCAGTTGATGTCATTGATCGTCGTGCCTGCCGGCAAGTCTTCGGCGACCGGCTTGGCCTGGAAGGAATAGTTGCTGAACACGTTGACGTACTGGTTCACGGCCGCGTCGACACCCAGCTCGAATCCCTTGTCCTTGATCCTGCCAAGGTTCAGGTAGGTAAAGTGCGCCGGCAGCAGCACCCCCGCCTGGGCAAGCTGCGTGAGCGCCAGCGTCGGGATGATCGGTGGCCAGGTCGGCGGAGGGTTTACCGCGGAATAGAACACGTCCGGCGTGAAGTAAATGCCGTCGTCGGTGTTGTTCCAATAGACGGCGGCACTGACCGTGGCACGATTCCGGATGACGCCGGTATAGCCCACCTCGTACGCCGTCATCGTTTCCTGCTTGAGATCGGGATTGCCCGCGGCGCGAATCGGGAACACGAAGCGGGCCAGCGCCGGCGAGAGGCGGCTGAGGTTGACCTCGTTCAGGATCGTGGTGGCAATGTGGTTGTTGATGAACGACGGTGCGCGGAACGCGCGGTTGAAGGAGAAGCGGACTGTCTGCGCAGCATCCGGCTTCACCATGAAGGTCGTGCGCGGCGAGAAGACCGGGTCGTCGATCGACGAGAACTTGTCGAGCCGCCCGCCGACGACCCACCGGACGCGGTCACCGAGGAAGATCTCGTCCTGGACGAACCCGCCGCCTTCGCTGCGGTCGTCTCCTGCCGGGGCGATCGAAATGTCGAAGGCATTCCGGCGAAAATTCCCGCCGAACGTCAGCACGTGACTCGTGCCGACGGGGCGCACGTCGGAGGCTTCGACGTCGAAGGTCTTGGTATCGAAGACGAGCGGGAGCGGCAGGCCCGTCGGTCCGCGCGCCAGGAGGTTGGAGGCGTCGCCGTTGAGCAGATTGGTGAAGAAGGCAACCCGACGGCCGCCATTCTGGTAGCGGGTGGTGAAATAGGTCAAGCGTGAATCGCTCGAGATGTCGAACGGACCGATGCCGCTGTGGATGATGCCTTCGGTGCCCGCGACGCCGCCGCTGAAGGTCACCGTGCCGCCGCCCGCGATGTCGTAGTCGACCCGCGCGTCGACCTTCGGCTGTGAGGTGCCCTCGTTCACGTACGGCGGATACGGCGTCCCGAGGCCGTTTGGAATCGTGCCCGTTGGGCGCGGCAGCGGATCCTGGGTGAAGTAGCCCGCCGACAGCTTGAACGACCAGCGATCGTTCACGGCCGCGGCATGCGATCCGTTGACGTAGAAGAGCGAGCCGCCGTCGGCATCGTTGTCGCTCACGCTCCGGTTGAAGGCGCCGGCGCCAATCGTCAGCGTTGTCCCGCCCTGCGCCGCCAGCTCGCGCGGCGTCTTGGTGATGACATTGACGACCCCGCTCATCGCGTTGGCGCCCCAGACGGCAGATGCCGGTCCGCGGATGACTTCGATCTGGCGGATGTCGTTAGGATTCGTGGGCACGAGATCCCACATGACCATGCCAAAGAAATCGAGGTACACGCTCCGGCCGTCGACCAGCGCGAGCTGCGACGTCGCCAGCGTGGAGGTCGCGCCGCGGGCCGTCATGTTGATGTCGCGGGCCGAGGCCTGCGTCACGTTGAGGCCCGGCACTGCGCGGAGCAGGTCGCCGATGTTAGTCGCCGGTGAGTTTTGAATGGTTTCAGTCGTGATGAGGCTCACGGCCGCCGGGGCGTTGACGAGCTGCTGCTCGGCCCTGGAGGCGGTGACGACCACCTGCTCCTCGTAGGTGACCGGTTCGTCGGGTTCCTGCGGGGCGGGCTGCGGCTGTTGCGCGGACGCGGGCGCGGCAAGTGCCAGGCTCGCGATGATGAGCAGGAGACGCACGGTCATTGGAGTCGTTCCTCTTCTGCGGCGCGAGCCGTCACGGCTCGCGAGGCGACGGATGAAGGCGGAAGCGCGCCTATTGTGAGCCGATGGCCCGGGACGCGCAAGCCCGGGGTCCTTATCGCGCACGCCTGCGCGATAGGGTGGAAGTCTGCATGTTATGATGACGGTTCTGCGCCCGTAGCTCAGTTGGATAGAGCGCCGGACTTCGAAGCCACGGCGCGGATCGACAACAGGCCGAAACTCACACCGTTTCGGCCTGTTTCTGTTTCTGGAACTTGGTTGCAGTTGGGTGATATTGGGTGCCGACTGAGAGGTGTTGGGCACAATCGCGGGCACAGCCTATGACGACCCATTGCGCTGTCGCCGCCCATCTCCGTGCGCTCGCGACGCCACCCAACCCTCACCGTCCTCGTTCCTCCAGCAGAGCACCACTTGGACCTCACGGTACCGCTCCCTCCAGGGAGCGGCCGGTAGTAGGAAATTCGACTCGTCAGTAGAATCTGTGGGTGAGTTCTGGCTCAGGAAGCTTTCCAAGAACATGGTACAGGGCGAGTTCAGTCACTCGGAAGGTTC
>Ga0184627_10001278_pt1 | contig 10166 bp, 9 predicted proteins | sample PLM3_127_b1_FD_133150 | JGI IMG/M metagenome (GOLD analysis project Ga0184627, IMG submission 133150) | Groundwater sediment microbial communities from an aquifer in East River, Colorado, USA - PLM3_127_b1 | ecosystem: Environmental > Terrestrial > Soil > Riparian zone | place: USA: East River...
AATGGTTTTGCCCAGACGCCTGAGCTCCGCGAATTTGTCCAGGCACTTGTGCGTGAAGCCTTCGTCGCCGACCGCCAGAACTTCGTCCACGAGCAGCACATCTGGATCGACGTGAATCGCCACAGCGAAGCCCAGACGCATGTACATGCCCGACGAGTATGTCTTCACTGGGGCGTCAATGAAGTCCTGAAGCTCGGCGAACTCGACAATGTCGTCGAAGCGCCTCGCGATCTCTCGCTTCGACAGGCCGAGCATGACGGCGTTGATGAAGACGTTCTCTCGGCCGGAAATCTCTGGATGAAAACCGGCGCCCAGCTCGATCAACGCGGAGATGCGGCCTTGGACGGTCACCGTCCCGCTCGTGGGCTTCGTAATACCCGCGACCAGCTTCAGCGCGGTGCTCTTGCCCGACCCGTTCCTGCCGATGACACCATAGGTGCGGCCCGGGGGCACCGTGAGGGATACGTTCTGAAGTGCCGGGAACGTCTCGGTCGGGCTCAGGTCGCGCAGGATGCTGCGCTGTAGAAGCGCGCTCTTGAGCGTGGCGAACTGGCGCCCGCCGTAGCGCCTGTAGATCTTCGTGACGTCCTGCAGCTCGATCGCCGGCGTCACACGACCTCCACAAACGAGTCGCGCAGCCTGTCGAACAGCCAATAGCCGGCGAGGAACACACCCACCGACGCCACGCCCAGAGCCAGCAGCCATCGCCAGTGGCCGATGGCGTCTGGAAAAAACAGAATCTCCTGGTACGAAATCGCCAGATGGGTGAACGGATTCAAATCGAAGAACAGCTTATACGGCAGCACTTCCTTCTGAAACCACGGATAGATGATGGGTGTCGAGAAGAACCACAGCATCAGGACGTTTGCCAGGATGTCGCGGATATCGCGGAAGTGCACTGTCAACGCCGCCAGCGCGAGGCCGATGCCCATCGTGAAGATCAGCTGAACAAGGACCGCCACCGGAAACCATGCAAGATCCCATGCATCCGGCGGATGCCGATACAGGATCAAGAAGAGCACCACGATCGGCAGCGCGAGAAAGAAGTGCACCATGTTTGCCAGCACGCTGACGATCGGCAGGACTTCGGCTGGAAAGAGCACCTTCTTGATCAGGTTGCCCCCGGCGATCAGCGAACTGGAAGCTTCGGTCAACGAAGCCGCGAACCAGGTCCACGGCAGGATGCCGCACAACATGAACAGCGCATAGGGCTGAACCCCCTCGACGCGGTTCGGCATGATCGTCGTGAAGATGAACGAGTAAATCGCAAGCAGCAGGAGCGGATTGATGAAAGACCAGCAGAAACCGAGAACGGAGCCTCGGTAGCGCGCCTTCAATTCGCGCGCGACCAGGCTCTGGATGAGACCGCGGTACCGGACCAGCTGTGCGAGGTTGGCAAACAAGCGCTAGTGCCCCGAGTCAGAAATGCATCGAGCACCGAGGCCGGCGATGCGCCCGGATGGCCAGGCGCGAAGAGCGAGAATATCGGGAATATTTGAGCGATGAGCAACGCCGCCAGCCGGGATGCAGCGCCGGCCGAATGCCGATGGATTTCTGACTCGGGACACTTAAGAGCGAATTCTAGCGCGAGTGGCCACCTGAAGACGGATTAAGGCTTTGAGCATCGCAATGCGCGCCCGCTCGAAATCGATGTCGCTGGTGGTCGGCTTCGCGACGCGCTCTTCGGCCCGCTTCTTCGCCGCCTCGGCCCGCGCACTGTCGATTTCGTCGGCCCGCTCCGCGATTTGGGCGAGGATCGTCACCTGCTCTGGCTGGACTTCGGCGAACCCGAAGGCAATCGCCAGGTAGTGCTTCTCCTGGCCTTGCCGGTACCAAAGTTCGCCTGCACCGAGGAGCGCCAATAAGGGGGTGTGGCCCGGCAGCACGCCGAAGTACCCTTCAGAACCGGGGATCTCCACTTCATCGACCCGCTCGTTGACGAGCGCCCGATCGGCGGCCACGATGTGCAGTTGCAGGTGGGTCGGTAGCGCCACGGTTCAGCCCTCAGCCCTTCGGTTTAGCCGGCTATGCGGCCTGCCGTTTCCGCCAGCGCTCGATCACCTCGTCGATCGTCCCGGCCATGTAAAAGTCCTGCTCGGGGATTTCGTCGTGTTTACCCTCGACGATCTCCTTGAAGCCGCGGATGGTATCGGCGATCGTCACATACTTCCCTTCGAGGCCGGTGAACTGCTGCGCGACGAAAAACGGCTGCGACAGGAACTTCTGCAGCTTCCGCGCCCGGGACACCGTGAGCCTGTCTTCCTCCGACAGCTCGTCGATTCCGAGAATCGCGATGATATCCTGCAGGTCCTTGTACCGCTGCAAGATGAGCTTTACCTGCCGCGCGACGTTGTAGTGCTCGTCACCGATGATGCGCGGGTCGAGAATCCGCGATGTCGACGCCAGCGGATCGACCGCCGGATAAATCCCGATCTCCATGATCGAGCGCGACAGGTTCGTCGTCGCGTCGAGGTGCGCGAAGGTCGTCGCCGGCGCGGGGTCCGTATAGTCGTCTGCGGGCACGTAAATGGCCTGTACCGAGGTGATGGACCCTTTCTTGGTCGACGTGATGCGCTCCTGCAGCTCGCCCATCTCCGTGAGCAGGGTCGGCTGGTAGCCGACGGCTGACGGCATGCGCCCAAGAAGCGCCGACACCTCAGAGCCGGCCTGCGTGAACCGGAAGATGTTGTCGATGAAAAGCAGCACGTCCTTGCCTTCAGCGTCGCGGAAGTATTCGGCGACCGTGAGCGCCGTCAGGCCCACGCGAAGACGAGCGCCCGGCGGTTCGGTCATCTGTCCGTATACGAGCGCCGCTCGCGACTTACTCGGATCGTTGACGTCGATCACGCCGCTTTCCTGGAACTCGACCCAGAGGTCGTTCCCCTCGCGCGTGCGTTCGCCGACGCCGCCGAAGACCGATACGCCGCCGTGTTTCAGGGCGATGTTGTGAATCAGCTCCATGATGATGACGGTCTTGCCAACGCCGGCGCCGCCGAAGAGTCCGATCTTTCCTCCCTGCAGGTACGGTTCCAGCAGATCGACCACCTTGATGCCCGTCTCGAACATCTTCAGCTCGGTCGACTGATCCTCGAGCGTTGGCGGCGGCCGGTGAATCGGCCAGCGGTCTTTCGACTTCACCGGGCGGTCCGGGAAGTCGACCGGCTCGCCGAGAACGTTGAGCACCCGTCCGAGCGTTTCGGGACCCACGGGCACGGTAATCGGCTCGCCGAGATCCAGGACGCTCATGCCGCGCTGCATGCCGTCGGTCGGCTTCATGGCGACCGCGCGCACGCGGTTTTCGCCGAGGTGCTGCTCGACCTCGGCGATGACGTCGATGGCGCCTGTCGCCTTGCTGTCCGCCTTGATGCGCAACGCGTTGTAGATCTCTGGCAGCTGTCCGGCCTCGAACTCGACATCGATCACCGGACCGATCACCTGAACGATTTTTCCGATTCCCTTCTCAGCCATACGCTTCTCGCTATAGCGCCTCGGCTCCCGATACCACCTCGATGATCTCGCGGGTAATGGTGGCCTGGCGCACCTTGTTCATGTACAGCGTCAAACTGGCGATCATGTCGGCCGAATTCTTCGTCGCGGTGTCCATCGCGGTCATCTGCGCGGCAAAGAATGCCGCGTTCGACTCGAGCAGCGCGCGGTAGACCTGCACGTCGATGTAGCGCGGCAGTAGCTGATTGAAGATCTCCTCGGGCGACGGCTCGTACAGGTAGTCGATGTCGGGGACCACCGTCCCGGCGACTTCCACGTCGGCGCGCACGATGGGCAGCAGCTGATCGACGACAACCCGCTGGGAGATCACCGACTTGAACTCGTTGTAGATCAGCACCACCCGGTCGACCTGTTCCGACACAAACGCGTCGGCCGCGATCTGCGCGATCGCCTGCGCATCAGCGTACCGCAGCTTCTGAAAGATGTTGATCTGCTCGAACAGCGTGTCGAAGCCGCGCCGTCCGAAGAAATCCCGCCCCTTGCGGCCCACAAGACCAAGAGAGCACGACTCGGTACTGCTGGCGATGAACGCCCCGGCGCCTTTGACGACGTTCGTGTTGAAGCTCCCGCAGAGTCCCTTGTCGGCGGTGACCACAATCACCAGCGTCCTGCTCCCGGGCCGCCGCGCCCGCACGTCGAGCAAAGGGTGAACCGACGGGTCCACGCGCGCGGCCAGGCTTCCGAGCACCCGCTGCATCTGCGCGGCATAGGGCCGCGCGCTCGCCATGCGCTCCTGCGCACGGCGCAGCTTGGACGCAGCGACCATCTTCATCGCCTTCGTGATCTGCTGGGTGTTCTTCACCGCGCGAACGCGGCGCCGGAGGTCAATCAGTGACGGCATGATCGGTCACGACGTTGAACGGGAGACGCGAGAACCCGCGGAGCAATATGAGGTCTCTGCAGACTTGCCTGCTCTGGGTCGATCGTCAAGCTGCCGCTGCCTTTCTCGCTGCGAAGTCGCCCGCGAATGTCTTGACCGCGTCGGTCAGCGAGGCCTTCAATGGGTCGTCGAGCTGTTTCTTCGCGGCGATCCCGCGAAACAGCTGGGGATGACGGTTGTCGATGAATGCGTACAGCTCCGTTTCGAACGCCCGCAGCTCCGACACAGGAATACTGTCGAGATACCCGTTGGTGCCAGCAAAGATGATCGCCACCTGCCGCTCGACGGGGAGCGGCTCGTACTGGGGCTGCTTGAGAATCTCCACCAGCCGGACGCCGCGCGTGAGCTGCGCTTGCGTTGATTTGTCGAGATCGCTGCCGAACTGCGCGAACGCCGCCAGCTCGCGGTACTGCGCAAGGTCCAGCCGCAACGTGCCCGCCACCTGGCGCATCGCCTTGACCTGCGCCGCCCCCCCGACGCGCGACACGGAGTTGCCGACGTTGATGGCCGGCCGGACGCCCTGGTGGAACAGATCCGACTCAAGGAAGATCTGGCCGTCAGTGATCGAGATGACGTTCGTCGGAATGTACGCGGACAGGTCACCCGCCTGCGTCTCGATGATCGGCAGCGCCGTCAGCGATCCGCCACCCAGCTTCGCGTTCAGTTTGGCCGCCCGCTCCAGCAGCCGCGAATGCAGGTAGAAGACATCGCCCGGATACGCCTCGCGACCCGGCGGCCGGCGAAGCAGCAGCGAGATCTCGCGATAGGCCTGCGCGTGCTTTGAAAGGTCGTCGTAGACGACCAGCGCGTGCCGCCCCGAGTCGCGGAAGAACTCACCGATCGTGCAGGCGGAATAGGGACTGATGTACAGAAGCGGCGCTGGATCAGCCGCGGCAGCGGCCACGACAATCGTGTAGCGCATGGCGTCGGCTTCTTCGAGCGTCCGCACCACCTGCGCAATCGTGGACTGCTTCTGGCCGATGGCGTTGTAGATGCAGATGACGCCGGTTTCGCGCTGATTGAGAATCGCGTCGATGGCGACGGCGGTCTTGCCTGTCTGCCGATCGCCGATGATCAACTCGCGCTGGCCGCGGCCGATCGGCACCATCGCGTCGATGGCCTTCAGGCCCGTCTGCAGCGGCTCCTTCACACCCTGCCGGTCGACGACCCCCGGCGCGAGCCGCTCGATCGGCGAGAACTGTTTGCTGACGATGGGGCCCTTGCCGTCGATCGGCTGGCCGAGTGCGTTCACAACGCGGCCAAGAATCTCGTCGCCGACGGGCACCGAGATGATACGCCCCGTCCGCTTCACGAGGTCGCCTTCCTTGATCTCCCTGAATTCGCCCAGCAGGACCACGCCGACGCTTTCGTCCTCGAGGTTCAGCGCGATGCCCATCACGCCGTGCGGAAACTCGAGCATCTCACCCGCCATGGCGTTCTCGACCCCGTGCACGCGCGCGATTCCGTCGCCGATCGAGATGATGCTTCCGACCTCCGCCACGTCCACGTCAACGGCGTAACTGCCGATCTGCTCGCGGATAATCTTGGATATCTCGTCCGCTTTAATGTCCATCGTTCGATCCTTGTCGAGACAGAGAGGCTGGAAGCTAGCTCCCGATTGCAAGCCGCTGCCGCATCTTTTCCAACTGCGTCGTCACGCTGCCGTCGTAGACCGTGCTCCCGACCCGCGCGACGAGACCTCCGATCATCTCGGGAGCAACGCGGGTCGTCAAGGCGACCGTACGACCGGTGGCCTGCGCCAGGCTGCGCTCAATCGCCTTGGCTCGATCGGCGGCGAGCGGCGCGGCGGTCGTCACTTCGGCGCGCACGACATTCTGATGATCGAGCAGCCGCGCCCGGTAGGTCTCCAGCAGGTCCGGCAGCAGCACGAGCCGATCGCGCTCCGCGAGCAGTACCAGGAGTTTTGTCAGCACTGGATGGAGGCCGACCCGCGCGGCCAGCACGGCCACTGTCTCGCGCTTGCGTGGCGCCGGCACGGCCGGGTTCAGCAGAACCTTCTCGAGGGTTGCATGCTGCTTCACCAGGTCGTTGAAAGAGGCGAGTTCCTCATCGAGCGCTGAAAGGTCCGCCTTCTCGGCTACCGCGACGTCGAACAGAGCACGGGCATAGCGGGTGGCGGCCGTTCTGTTGGTCATCCTTCAACTTCCCGGCGGGGTGAAACCCGGCCGACTGGTGTAGTCCCGTGGCTCCGACGGATGCGCGTCGGATCTTTGGTCGTCTCGTGATCGGCTTGTGCTCTGTTTCACAAGCAAAACAGCCATTTATACCACATCATCTGCTCAGGCCTCGACTTCGACGAGCACGCGGTCGACCGGTGCCCGGGCGCTGCCGATACGCCAGGCCGGCGCCCCGGCCGCGATCAGCGCCGCGCTCACCTGGTCCGCAAACTCTCCAGCCGCGGCGATCAGCAAGCCGCCTGAAGTCTGGGGATCGAACAGCAACGAGACCAAGTCGCCCGGAACTCCCGCTGTAATGCGCACGCCTGTCCCGAAATGCTCCTCGTTCGACGCCATACCGCCGGACCGGTTCTGTGACGCAATAGCTCGGGCCCCGGCGAAAATCGGAACCGATCCGGCCGCGATGGTGAATGTGACTCCACTCCCGGCGGCCATTTCGCTGCCGTGGCCGGTCAGGCCAAAGCCGGTGACGTCGGTGCACGCGTGCACTGCGCCCTTGGGCAACCGCTGCACCGCCTCGGACGCCGCCCGATTCAACGTGCGCATCGATTGAATCGCTGCGTCGGCTACTGCGGGATCCACGCGGTCAAACTTCAGCGCAGTTGCAATGACACCGGTGCCAAGGGGTTTCGTCAGGAAGAGCACGTCCCCTGGCCGCGCCCCGCTGTTGGAGAGCACGCGGTCCGGATCGATCGCGCCTGTGACGGCGTAGCCGAACTTGATCTCCGGATCCTGGACTGTGTGGCCGCCGAGCAGCGACACGCCAGCCTCGCGCAACTTTTCGAAACCGCCCCGGAAGATCGCGCGAATCGTGTCGTGCTCCAATCCCTCCTTCGGAAGGGCCGCGATCGCCAACGCCGTCAGCGGCCGGCCGCCCATCGCGTAAACATCGCTGAGTGCGTTTGCCGCGGCGATCTCGCCGTAGATATATGGATCATCGACGATTGGCGTGAAGAAATCGACCGTCTGCACCAGCGCCGGTCCGCCCTCCCACCGGTACACACCCGCATCGTCCGAGGTCCTGAAATCGACAAGGACCCGGTCGTCGGTGTGTATCGGTATGGCGCTCAGCACCTGAGCGAGCTCGCCCGCGGCGAGTTTGCTCGCTCAACCGGCGCAGGCGACCATTTGCGTCAGACGCTTGGCCATGGCTCCTTTCAAGCGACGGACACCGTCAAGCTCGCAAGGCTCGCCGGCTCAAATTTCTCCGAGCGTTTTGGGTGCCCTGCGTGCCCTCCGGTTAGCGTTGTTCCGTGAGCTGTTCGAAAATCCGGATCAGCTCCTCTTCCGATGCGAAATCGATCTCGAGCCGTCCTCGCGTACCCTGACGGATGATGCGGACGCGTGTCCCCAGCGCGAGACGCAGCCGGTCTTCCGCCGCGCGCGTGTGGACGTCCACCGGCCGCGGCGCCAACTCGACGGACGGTTTCGCGCCTTCCGCCATTTTTTTCGCCAGGGACTCGGTCTCGCGCACCGACAAATGGCGCGCGATGACATCGCGCGCCAGACGGCGCTGATCGGCTTCATCCGCCAGCGCGAGCAGCGCCCGCGCGTGTCCCATCGACAACGTGCCGGCGGCGACATCCGCCCGGATCTCGTCCGGCAGTTTGAGCAGCCGCAGGAAGTTGGCGACCGAAGCGCGATCTTTCCCGACTGCCGTCGCAATGTCTTCTTGCGTGAGGTGGAACTCGTCGCTCAGCCGCCGGTATGCGAGCGCCTCGTCGATCGGGTTCAGGTTCTCACGCTGGATGTTTTCGACGAGCGCCATCTCGAGGAGCGACCGCTCTTGCCCCGGCGCGACGTCCCGAACCACCACCGGCACGCGCAGTAAACCGGCCTTTTGTGCCGCGCGCCAGCGGCGCTCGCCCGCGATGATCTGAAACCGATCGCCCGTCTTGCGGACGATGATGGGTTGAATGACACCATTCGACTTGATCGAACGCGCCAGCTCCTCGAGCCGGGCATCGTCCAATTGTGCGCGCGGCTGCATGGCGTTCGGCGTCAGGCGATCGACGTCGACTTCGAGCGGGCCGACGCGCGGCTCGGGTGCATCGGGAATCAGCGCGCTGAGCCCTTTGCCAAGCACGAAGCGTTTTTCCATCCTTTTACCTCAAACAATCATCGCGGAGCTCTAAGAGCACGCTGAGTGCCCTGATGGTTCGACGCCGCTCCGGCGGTTCGGCGGTGATCGTCGTGTCATGCCGCAGTGGCTGCCGATCGCGCCAACACTTCGCGGGCGAGTGCCATATATGCCTCCGCGCCTCGAGACTTCACGTCGTACAGGATTACCGGCAAGCCTCGGCACGGCGCCTCGCCAAGGCGAACGTTGCGTGGAATCACCGTGCGAAACACTTTTTCTTTGAAGAAGTTCCGCACGTCGGACGCTACCTGCTGCCCGAGGTTGGTACGCTCGTCGAGCATCGTGAGCAACACGCCTTCGATGTCGAGTGCGGGATTCAGCGCGGCACGAACGCGGCGCATCGTGCCGACCAGGTCCGCGAGGCCCTCGAGCGCGAAGTATTCGCAGTGTAGGGGAATCAGCACCGCGTCGGCCGCGACGAGCGCGTTCAGCGTGAGCAGGCCGAGCGAGGGCGGACAATCGATGAAGACGTAATCGTATTGCTCGCCGATGCGGGAGAGCAGGACGCGCACGCGCTCCTCACGGTGGGGCAGCGGCACCAGCTCGATTTCCGCCCCAGTAAGGTTGCGGTCGGCCGGGATGAGGTCGAGCTTGGCGACACAGGTCGGAATGATGTAGGGGGTGGCGTCGGCAATCGGTTCGGGAGATGTGACTGCGTCGTAGATCGTGCCCGCGGGCGCCGGCTTCCCTTTTTGTCCGACGCCGCTCGTGAGGTTTCCTTGGGGATCGACGTCGACCAGCAGCACGCGTTGATTGGCCAGTGCGAGCGACGCTGCGAGATTGATCGTTGTGGTTGTCTTGCCGACGCCTCCCTTCTGGTTGGCGACAGCGATGATACGCGCCATGGTGTTTGTTTGGGTAATAGACCTAATTTATCGAATCTGGGGGGCAGGTCGCCCGCACCCAGAGCATAAGGAACGAAAATCTCTCGGTCAACCAGAACTTTTCAAGTGGGCACACTTCCCGGCGGGCAGCACGAAGGCGAAAGGTTCCACGTGGAACATAGAAGACCACCTCACGTCACACGACCCTGCTGAGCACTTGAAGGGTCGAACCACCACCGAGAAGACTGACCTGCTGAATGACCCGAAGATCACCCTGATTGAGTGTGGGCGGGGACTCAGAACCGAATAACAACAACCGACCACCAAGTCTAAGGAGAGCAGCAGCGGCTCGCAAGAGTCCTTCCTCGATTCTTACGGCGCGAATCGTGAGCAAATCCGCGTGGCCTGCTGGGGTCGATCGAGCCAGCTCTTCAATTCGGATTGCCAAGACCTCGGTAGTCGTAAGTGTCAGGGAACGCACAACTTCACTCAAAAATGCCGCCTTCCTTGACCTGGATTCGACCATCCTCAACCTCAGCAGTGGCCGCACGATCTTCAGCGGGATCGCCGGCGATCCGCCCCCAGACCCGAGATCGAACCAAAGGAGGGGGGCGTCT
>Ga0184627_10001279_pt1 | contig 10164 bp, 8 predicted proteins | sample PLM3_127_b1_FD_133150 | JGI IMG/M metagenome (GOLD analysis project Ga0184627, IMG submission 133150) | Groundwater sediment microbial communities from an aquifer in East River, Colorado, USA - PLM3_127_b1 | ecosystem: Environmental > Terrestrial > Soil > Riparian zone | place: USA: East River...
ACGAAATTCACCACGGCGAAACCCAGGCCGGAGCGGGGGTGCACATGTATCTCCCCGATGACTTAGGGTGGTACCAGGACAACGTGTATGGGGTATATGTGCATGGACTATTCGAGAATGCTGTGTACCGCCAGCAGTTTCTCGAGCGCCTGGGCTGGCAGGGGCAGACCACTGCAGCCTGGTCCGCTATCGTCGAGGCCAGCCTCGAACGCGTGGCGCGGCTGATTGATGAGGCCGGGTGGGTGGTCTCAGAAGGCCATTGACTGCAAAGGGAGATGGGAGTAAAAAGGCGTATCTGTGTAAACAACCTCTGGACCGCACATATACATGGTCCATAGATCGGAGGAACCGTATATGGCACCTGCTGCTACGATTGTCCAGGAGGGACTGCAAGACTTCGCCAGGGCTCTGGAACACGCACATCTTGATGCCCCGTGGCTTGGCCCCGAGATGGAGCACGACCCCACACCGAAGATGGTGCCTTTTGTCTGGCGTTGGGCCGACATCGAGCCGCTGATCATGCGCACCGGGGAGCTGATGACGCCCGGGCGCGGCGCTGAGCGCCGCATACTGCGCCTGGCCAACCCTGGTGTGCCGGGGAAAACCTCCACGCATACCCTCTCTACCGCCGTGCAACTGCTGCTGCCGGGCGAGTGTGCGCAGGCCCATCGGCATTCACCAACCGCTATTCGCTTCATCATGCAGGGGCAAGGCGCCTATACGACCGTCGAAGGGGAGCGCTGCCCTATGGAGCCTGGGGACCTGGTGCTCACGCCATCGTGGACCTGGCACGACCACGGCAGTGAAGCCGCCGAGCCGGTGGTCTGGATGGACGGCCTGGATATCCCCCTGATTCGCTCGTTGGATTCGATGTTCTTCGAGGCCTTCTCTGACGATAAGCAGGTCATGAGTAAAGCGGTGGGTGACTCGGTGCGGCGCTACGGCGCTAGTGGTCTCAAGCCAGCCTGGGGCACCCCCCCCAATATTCTCCCACCCCTGGTGCACTACAAGTGGGAACAGACGTATGCGGCACTCAAGCGCCTGGCAGAAGTGGATGCCAGCCCGTTTGATGACGTCGCCATGGAATACACCAGTCCCGCTACTGGGGGCCATGCGCTGCGCACGATTGCCTGCTGGATCCAACTCCTCCGACCTGGGATACACACCCAGGCACATCGCCAGACCAGCAGTGCGGTGTACTACGTCTTTGCCGGTCAGGGCTATAGTGTCATTGCCGGTACGCGCTTTCACTGGCGCCAGGGAGACTTTTTTGCCATCCCGCCGTGGACCTGGCACGAGCACGTCAACGAGGCAAGCAGTGAGGCCATCCTCTTCTCTATCCAGGACACGCCGGTGTTTGAAACACTAGGCCTGTATCGTGAGGAGGCGTACGCGGAGCACAATGGTCATCAACCCATCACACGGGTGTGACAGGAGTGACGGACACGAGCTGTTCTTGATCCCCTCGCCCTCCGGGCATAGGCGCCAGGATAAGGGTTAGCAGCATACCGTGCAGTGCCTTAGCCCCCTCTCCCTCTGGGAGAGGGCGGGGGGTGAGGGTCCGTGAGCAGGGACGTCAGGCCTGGGGGACCCTAACCCTCTCTCGGAGGGAGAGGGAACAAAACATGCCCCTTCTGTGACAAGCGCTTAGAGCTTAAGTTAGCGCTTATGCCCTCCGGAAGAGGGAGTAGGCTACGCAATCGGCGGGCGGCGTGTATGCCATGCGGTACTCTGCTCGTAGGCGTGCGCGACCTTCAGCAGTAGCCCATCGTCAAAGGGCTTGCCAGCGAGCTGGAGTCCTATCGGTAAATCCTTGCCATCCACGGAAGCAAAGCCGCACGGCACACACAGCGCCGGCACGTTGGCCAGATTAAACACACCAGTGAAACTGCGGCGGCCAGCCATACGCTGGCGGGCCTCCTCTTTGCTCTGCAGCCCAGGCCCGGTGGGCAGCAATGCCGCTGGCTCTGAGGAGCCGGGCAGGGCCAGTACGTCGGCCTGCTGTAGAGCGGCAAAGACCTGACGGCGTGTGAGTTCGCGCAACTGCTGGGCCTTGTAGTACAGTTGGGCTGGCAAAATGGCGCCGGTGAGAAAGTCGATCTGCACGTTGTGGTCATAGTCACGCAGACGTGTCCTGATCCAGTCGTGATGCAACGCAGCACTTTCCACGGCCAGGATAGCACGGGTGACCGCGGCAGCAGAGGGCAAGATGGGCAGAGAGACCTCAACAATAGTGGCGCCCAGCGTGCCTAAGTCCGCCAGAGCCCTGGTGACTGCGTCCTGCACCTGGGGCTGTAAGAAGTCGGCCTCAATCGCTTCCTTAATGACCCCAATGCGTAAGCCCTTGATCTGGCGATCGAGCCCGGCGCGGTAGTCTGGTACAGCGACTTTAGCGGTGTAGGGATCACGCGGGTCGTGGCCGGCGATCGCCTGTAGGGTGACAGCACAGTCCTCTACGGTGCGTGAGATGGGCCCCCCGATATCCATCGACCAGCAGGCTCCCAGCATGCCATAGCGACTGACCAGGCCCCAGGTAGGACGAATACCGACGAGGCCGCAGTTGTTGGCGGGATTGCGGATAGAGCCGCCCGTATCTTCTCCTAGCGAGGTGGCGCAGAGGAAAGCTGCAGTGGCCGTGCCGGAGCCGCTGCTAGAGGTACCAGGATTGCGCCTGAGGTCCCACGGGTTGTGCGGCGTGCCATAAGGGTGGTGTACGCTATTGCCGGTAGCAAACTCACTCATATTGAGTTTGCCCAGTAAGACCCCGCCCGCGGCGTGCAGGCGAGCCACCACGGTGGCGTCCTCCTGCGGCACAAAATCGCCCAGAATAATCGAGCCACCGGTCGTCAAAATGCCTTTGGTCCAGAACTGGTCTTTGACGGCGTAGGGCACACCGTGCAACGGTCCCCGGTGCTCGCCCCGCGCCAGTGCCTGTTCCGCAGCGCGGGCTGCCTGTAGGGCTTCCTGGCGACACACAGTGATATAGCTGTGCAAGGTGCCGTCTAAGGCGTCGATGCGCTCGATATAGGCCTCAGTGGCTTCCACAGGCGAGACTTCCCGTTTACGGATCAGCTCTCCCAGAGCCGTGGCCGACAGGAAAGGCAGATCAGCCTTGTTCATGCCAACTCCTTTCGTGCGGAGGGACAATGGGGAGGGGTTCGACCTGGTCGAGCCCCGGAGGGTTGACGCTTTCCAGCAAATCTTTGAGGGCGTTGAGGTTGTAGGTCACTTCAGTGAGCAGTGGCTCATCGATGTTGAGTCCCACAGCGCGGCCCAGGTTCCTGACCTCGTCCTGCGATAGATCGGCCATATTACTCCCTTGCCAGAGCAGCGAGGCGCGGGGTGGGCCACAACATGGCACCGTCGCGTACCAGCGTCTCGCCGTCTTTGATCACGGTGTGGATACGCCGCATGGCGCTCATATCCGCCAATGGGTCACCGTCCACAATCACGACATCCGCCAGCTTCCCAGGTGCCAGCGTGCCCAGGCGATCTTCCAGGCCCAGGGCCTCGGCGGCCAGCCCGGTCACACCGCGCAGCACCGCAGCCGCTGGGATATCCACTTGATTCGTTAAAAACTCCATGAGCAGCGGCAGCTCGTCGATTTGCGTGCCAGTGGACCCCTGATCACTGCTGACCACCAGCTTTACGCCGGCAGCGTGCATGCGGCGGATAGTCTCGTAGCGGTCCTGCCACAGATGCCCTGGGTGGGTGCGTGGCTCACGCATCTCCTCAGCCCGCAGACGGTACCAGGTGGCCGGCATGGCCAGGCTGACGATCAGGTTTCTGGCAATCATGTCTGCCACCAGCTGCTCGTCGTAGGCAATGCGGCCATGGGCGCGGAACGGGCAGTGCTCCAGCGTGTCAATTCCCGCATCCACGGCCCGCCGCATGCCCTCCACACCGTGCACGTGCACCGCGACCTTTTTGCCCATGCGGTGCGCATCATCTGCCACGGCCTGGAACCCAGCCGCGTCGTACTGGGAGGCCTCGGGGTTGGACCCGGGCGTGGCATTGCCGCCAGTGCCCATGAGCTTGACGAAATTCACGTCGTGCTTCACCAGCGTACGCACCGCCTTCTGCAGTTCATCGACCCGGTCACACTCAATACTGTGCCACCACAATTGCCCTGCCGTACTGGTGATCACCGGTCCTGAGCAGAGCACGCGTGGCCCAGCCAGATCCCCGTGATTGATGAAGTCGCGCAGCGCCAGACTCAAATAGTCGCGATCGCCACAGTCGCGCACCGTGGTCAGGCCGCTCTTGAGCGCTACCTGGGCATTACGCACGCCCATGAGCAGGGCCTGGCTCTCCGTTGCCACACGCGATTCCTGGCCGCTGGATACGGTGCCACTCAAGAGAATGTGCACGTGGGCATCGATCAACCCAGGCATGATGGTGCGATTCCCGACGTCCAAGACGGTGGTGCCTGGCGGCAGCGGCACCTGGGACGCCGGCCCCACTGCAGCAATGCGCTCATTCTCAACCACGACCACAGCATTGTGCACCACTGGATTCCCTGTCCCGTCGAATAGTCGTTGCGCTTTGATGGCCCACTTCACGACATGCTCCTTCTGACTGCTGCCACACTGGCTCTGGTCTGCAATGGGCGCGATTGTAGGACCGCTCCTACACGCCGTCAAGTACTGTACTGATGCACTAATCTCCGGGCCAATTTCCACGATAGGGGGCGTCTTTCCCACAGAGCAAAGCGGTGCCTCGCTCCCTCCTCACTTTTCCCTGACCAAGCGAAACACTTCAACCGCCTCCAGGTTCTTCAGCGCCTGGGGACCGAGGGGTTCTAGGACAAAGCCGGCGTCGATCCGCTTTGCCGTCTCCGGCCCAACGAGTACTGTACCTGGGGCAGCAGCAGCGCCCAGCCTGGCAGCGAGGTTGGTGACCGGGCCGCTGGCGGTAAACGTCCATCGGGGACCTTGGAGTCCCTCAAAACGGGTCGATCCGACCAATGCCATCCCCGAGTTGATACCGATATGCATCGCCAGCGGCTGCTCACGATTTTCCCGGTTGAGGGCAGTGGTGGCGGCCAGTAACGCCAGGGCAGCGTGTGCCGCTTTGAGGGCGTGCACGTGCACATCGGCATCTTGAAAGATCGCCATAAAGCCGTCGCCAGCGGTCTCATTGATATCACCACCTGCCTCCTGAATACGATCCAGAAAGATCGAAAAATAGCGTTCGACCAGGGTATTGAGGACCTCTGGGGTCAGCCGTTGGCTCAAGCCGGCATACCCGCTCACGTCGAGGAAGAGGACGGAGACGTCGCGCTCTCGCTTCTCCAGCTCCGGCGCCTCAGGGTTCGCCTCGACGAGTCGGCGCACCGCCAGGGGAACAAATTTAGCTAGATGCTCCTTGATATTCACGAGATCTCGAACCTTTTGGTCGATGGTCTGCTTCAACTTGAGCGCCGTCCGCACCCTGGCGATCAGCTCTGCCTGGTTCACAGGCTTGGTTAGGAAATCGTCAGCCCCTGCCTCGATGCCGCGAATCTTGTCCTCGGGCTGATTCAGCGCCGTCATGATGACAATGGGAATCAAGCGCGTCTCCGCATCGTCCTTTAAGCGCCGGCATACCTCAATGCCATCCATCCCGGGCATCATGACATCCAGAATGATCAGGTCAGGGGGATCTGCGACGACCTGCTGCAGGGCCTCTTCGCCGCTCCGGGCGAGGTGGGAATCGTAGCCGTGTCGCCGGAGAATGACACGGATAAGGGTGAGGTTCTGCTCGTTATCATCCACGACCAGGATCTTCGCCGCTGGCTCCATAGCTTGCCCCTTCCCCTTGCTCTCTGGCCGACGTCAAGTAAGACGATTTACGTCCATTGATTATACATGTACAGGGTGCAGGTATGTGGCCCAGGGGCTCGAAGTCTATGAGCAGCAGTACTGAGAGCGGGTGGTGAAGCACCTGCCCCGCAAGGCGCAAGAGCTGGTAGGCCCCAGGCCCTACTGCAGCCCAAGACCTACCATACCGCCTGTGCACCTGCGGAGCTTTGCTCTCAGGTCATTGCCGTGTGCTAGTAAACTGGCCCTGGAAGACACACGTCTCGCCAGCTGTGTAGCGTCCAGCGTAATTCGTGGTCAGCGTATTGCTGGTCACGATGGTGCTAAACGCCTCCTCAAAAACGACGCCGTCAGCTGTGAAAATGATGCTGCCTCGCGATCCGTCAGCGGCGGTGAGATGTCCTGTGAAACTCAGGGTATTGCCGTCGGCCCCCTGAGCGGTACCGCTATAATCTGCGCCGTTCTGACTCGAAATGTTCAGCGTGACGTTAGAAGTCGATGTGCCATTGTTCGCTGGATTGCGGCATCCGCTGTTTGTCTGGGTGGATGTCCCCAGATACACCCCGCGAATGTCAGCGAAATCAGCGTCAGCGTCATCTCCACCATCTCCACCATCACAGCCATACAAGACTAGGGAGAACAACAATCCAACCACTACAGCGCCAAACGATAAGGGTGCACGTGTCATGGTGGCCTCCTTTTCCCGCCTTGCCATCCGTAACCCACCCACACCTTCTGGTCAGATGCAGGATGTGCCAATACTCCCTCGTGCCGTGCATGCGAGGGTGACGAAACGGTCAAGCGCTGCATCCAAGAGACAGGCGTGGTGGCTTTGCCCTGTGCCTGCCTAGGCTGGGCTCCTCACACCGGCAAGGCGTGAAAAATGACGGCACACTGTGCCGTCGGCGGGCACAAACGACAACGCTGACGTTGGCTTTACAGTGTCCAGGATATCGGGTGGGTAGGATCGGGCGTATAGGCGCAGAACGTCCCGGTCCTGATGCTGGTGGCCAGGTGATGCCCCAGGGCCGGGTGGCTGTCGCGAATCTTGCTCAGAGCTGCCCTGATGGCCTTGGTGATATTGGACCGCGCCCGCTCGGCTATGGCCGCGGCCTGGCGGTCACGGCCGCCCAGCCCGACCGCGGCTGCCAGTTCCGCGATGAGAAAGTCGATCTCCGCCTGGGCCCTGGCGGCCCGTCCCGCATCGTGGAAGCGCTGGGCCTCCGCCAGGTCGGCCTGCAACTCGTCCAGACGACGCTTATAAGCAGTCTTAGCCTGTGCGTCCAGTACTGCTCCGGCATCGCCGAGCCCTCCGACGCTCAGGTGATGGGCGGCGAGTTGGTCGGCACTGAGCGCGCCGTAGGGGGTCGAGGCGGGGGGGGCCAGGGGGTTGTCTACAGCGCTTACCAGCTCGACGGCGTGGCATTCCCTCCCCGGACGGCCTAAGAGGACAGCGAGATAGTGCAGCCCCTTGGCATCTTTGAGCCGGCAGACCGTGCCATGATAGGCCAGGGTCCAATACTCGCCCTCCTGGCGGAAGACGTAGTCGGCTACCTCAGGCGGGCGCTGGGACGTCTCCCTGCGGAGGCTGTCGAGCGTCGCGTCAATCGCCCGCTTTTGGCGTAACGCGGTGCGAATCCGCGCCAGCAATTCGTCGCGGTGCACCGGTTTGGGGAGGAAATCGTCGGCGCCCGCGTCGATGCCCTTGATGCGATCCTCCACGCAGCCCAGAGCGGTCATCATCACCACCGGGATCAGGCGGGTCTCGGGCTGGTCCTTGAGCAGCTTACAGACTTCAAACCCATCCACGATCGGCATCAGCACAGCGAGCAGGATGAGGTCGGGCTGCTCCCGGTGCACCTGCTGCAGCGCCTCCGCACCGTTTGAGGCCGTGACCACGGCGTACCCTCGGGGACGCAGGAGCATTTCCATCAGCCTGACATCTTTGGCGTCGTCATCGACAACCAGGATCGTTGCCTGGGGCTTGACCATTGACATCACCCCCTCACCCTTTCTCCCTGGCCGACGCGAGGTAACGTTGCACGGCCGCCGGGAACTCCCTGGTGTCAATGGGTTTGGTAATGTACCCGTCGCAGCCTACCGCCAACGCCTTGTCGCGATCGCCCTGCATGGCGTAGGCCGTCAGGGCCACGACTGGAATGGCTGCAGTGGCGGCATCCTCCTTCAGGCGCTGCGTCACGGCATAGCCATCCACTCCGGGCAGTTGAAGGTCCATCAAGATGAGATCTGGCAGGTGCGTCCTGGCCAGCTCCAGGGCCGCCTCGCCCGTGGTGGCTTCGTAGACAATATACCCGTGGGATTGTAACAGAAACTGAGCCAAGCGCCGATTCTGAGGGTTATCCTCTACCAGCAGGATCCGTTCGCCTGCCATCCTGGGCCCTCCTCTCCTGAGCAGCCATACGACGCAGCAGTGTGCCGATTTCCTCCAGGAACTCTTCCCTGGCGAAGGCCTCTTTGAGCATGACGGCGGCCACCAGGCTGTTGAGCTCCTGTTTATCCTCTCTGAGCGAGTCTTTGGGGGTCACAACGAAGATTGGGATGTCCTGCGTCTGTGGCTGCGCTTTCAAGCGCTGCACCACTTCAAAGCCGCTCATCTCAGGCATCAAGAGATCCAACACAATCAAATCCGGTTGCTGCGCGACGGCCAACTCCAGCCCTTGCTGACCCCCATAGGCCTTGTAGATCCGAAAACCCACAGGCTCCAATATGCCGGCGAGCGTCTGCACCGCCACGGCGTCGTCATCAATGATCAGGATCTTGACTGGCTTGACACGGACCTTCGTTGTAAAACTGTGCCGCCCTAAGCGTCGGAGAAAATCCTCGCGGTCAAAGGGCTTGAGGATGTAATCCGCGGCCCCCAGGCTGAATCCCCGCTCAGGGTCATCGACAATGGAGACGATGACCACGGGAATATCCTGGGTAGCGGTATCCTCCTTCAGCTCTCGTAGGACCTCCCACCCATCCTTCTTGGGCAGTAGGATGTCGAGGGTGATGAGCAACGGCTGCAGCGCCCGCGCCTTGCTGACCGCGTCCTCCCCATCGAGAGCATCTTCGACCCGAAAACCCTCCCTGGCGAGGGAGAAACGCAGCAACTCGCGCGTCTTCGCATCATCCTCCACCACCAGCACAAGGGGCCGGCTGCTCTCCTGCGACTCGGACCGCTCCTCCAGCGGCGCCGCTGGCAGCTCGGCAAGGGGTAGAGTGAAGGTGAAGGTGCTCCCCTGCCCGGGCGTGCTCTCGACCCAGATCCTGCCCCCGTGCAACTCAACGAATTTCTGCGCCAAGGGCAGCCCTAACCCTGTCCCCTCGTACTGCCGGGCCGCGGTCGCCTCCACCTGCTGAAACTCCTCGAAGATCCGCACCTGGTCTTCAGGCTTGACGCCGATCCCCGTATCCCATACCTCGAAATGGGCCTCGCCTTGACCCCGTACGGCCCGCACTCCAATCCGCCCGTGCTCGGGGGTAAACTTCACGGCGTTCGAGAGGAGATTGTAGAGGATCTGCTTCACCTTCCCCGGGTCGGCGACCAGGGTGAGCAGAGCCGGATCGCTGGCTTCCTCGACGTCGATCTGCTTCCTGGCCGCCAGGGGCTTAATGGTGTTCAAGACGCCACTGATGACCTCGGCCACGGAGAACTCCTCAGGGTACAGCTCCATACGGCCGGCCTCGACCTTCGAGAGGTCCAGGATATCATTGATGAGCGTCAAGAGATGTCGCCCGCTGCTCAAGATGTTGCCCAAAAACTCGCGGCGCTCCTCCGTAGTCAGTTCCCCTAGCGACTCGTCCAGGAGGACCTCCGAAAAGCCAATGATGGAGTTCAAGGGAGTGCGGAGTTCATGACTCATGTTGGCCAGGAATTCCGACTTGTGACGGCTCGTCGCCTCGAGCCGTCGGTTCGTCTCCTCCAGGGTCTGAAAGAGCCGGCTGTTGTCGCTTTCCCGCTCCCGTAAGGCCTTGGCCATGCGGTTAAAGGAGGCAGCCAGGTCACCGAGTTCGTCCTTGGAGGTGACCGACACTGTGAACCCCAGTTCCCCCTCGGCAATCCGTCTGGTGGCCGCCACCAACTGTTTGATAGGCCTGACAATTACTTTGACCAGAAACGCGGTGACCACAATGCTCAGGACGATGACGCACAGGGTCAATAGGGCAATGGTCCACTGCACCCCAACAATGGTCGCGTTCACCCGCTGCAAGGACAGGGACATGCCCACCGCAGCCCAGCCGATGGTCTGCTCGGTCCCGCCGAGAGACAACCCGATCTCCTCCCGCTCCCGATTGACCCGCGTGGTAATGGGGTGGACGATCTCGTAGAGCTGCTCCCCTCCCCACCTGACAACGTAGG